>Ga0207130_1003_pt1 | contig 109042 bp, 99 predicted proteins | sample Alteio_BWMinHeat_16_FD_153545 | JGI IMG/M metagenome (GOLD analysis project Ga0207130, IMG submission 153545) | Enriched cells from forest soil in Barre Woods Harvard Forest LTER site, Petersham, Massachusetts, United States -... | ecosystem: Environmental > Terrestrial > Soil > Temperate forest >... | reverse complement strand
CCGACGAACAAATAAGACGATATTCCTCTCCAGGAGATACCGTGTGCGACGTGTTTTCAGGCCGCGGCACAACTTTGTTGCAAGGGCTGCTTAGAAGGCGTAAAGCATTGGCTGTTGATATCAATCCGGTCGCCTATTGTGTATCCGCAGCGAAGGCGTCCGTACCTCAACTTTCAGAGGTTAAGAGGCACATTACACTTCTGGAGCAGCGCTACGCAGACAGCAACCGGGTGGTTCTTGAACACGAACGCCAATTGCTGCCCGTTTTTTTCAGGCGGGCCTTCTACCACACTACGCTCTTCGAGTTGTTATTCTTGCGCTCCGCTTTGACCTGGAAAGACGCTCCGGTTCACGGTTTCATTGCGGCGCTGGTTCTAGGGTCGCTGCACGGAGAAATGGACAAATCGCAGTCTTATTTCAGCAATCAAATGCCAAGAACTATCAGCACTAAACCCGATTATTCCGTCGAGTATTGGAATCGAGAAGGCTTATGGCCGAAGAAGAAAAGCGTATTTGACCTTCTCCGGAAACGTGCTGAGTTTCGCTTGCGTGATGAAGATATTCCAGAATTGGGGGGGCAGTTGCGCTTGGAGATGCCAGGAATGCGGCAACGTTCTTCCCTGAGGCGCACGGAAAAGTAAAATTGGTCTGTACCTCGCCACCTTATCTAAACGTAACGAGTTACGAAGAAGACCAATGGCTCCGACTTTGGTTCCTAGGCGGCGAACCGAATCCAACTTACGGGAAGATTTCACATGATGATCGACATTTAAGTCCGACAAAGTATTGGGAGTTTCTTAAGGATGTTTGGGAAGGAATCGCGCCTTTATTAGCTCCGGGCGCATCGCTTGTTTGCAGAATCGGCGGAAAAAATCTCACACGGCAACAAATGACTGATGGGCTGGCCGAGTGTCTGAGGTCTGTGTACCCCAAACTACGCCGCAAGAAGCCGCCCAGCGTGTCACGAATTCGTAATCGGCAGACGGAGTACTTTAGGCCCGGCAGCAAGGGATGCCTGTACGAAATGGATTTTGCCTTTGCGCTGACATGAGTCTCGCCAAACTTTGTGCCACCTCGCCACCCGGGACTGTCGGCAAAAAGCAAAAGCCCCGAGATTGCCTCGGGGCTTTCGAACTGAACGACGCCTGTCCAGTTCATCCTAACAAACCAGACGATCATGTCAAGCTTCAATTCGAAGTTCGAGCGACGTCAGAGGGTGAGGGAATCGAACCCTAGTGGCTGAAAGCCACTCGAACGCGTGACAGGCGTCGTCCAGTACCCGCTGGCACCACCCTCCAAACGACCCTGCTGCGTGATCGATTGTATTTGCGCTTGAATGTGTTTCACGAGCAAAGATGAAATGTTTCGAGATGAGATGCCGATTCGGGAAAAAAGGCGCAGTCGAGGCCGCACCTTTTTTGTCTGATTCCCTCTGCGACTCCCGTCTCTCGTTTGGTGAATAAAGGGCAGACAAGCACCGTCCGCCCCATACGACCTAGTCTCTCACTCCATCCAAGAACGCCCGCAACTTCCGCGAACGCGACGGATGACGCAGCTTACGCAGCGCCTTGGCTTCGATTTGGCGGATACGCTCGCGAGTCACGGCAAATGACTGCCCGACCTCCTCGAGCGTGTGTTCGCTGCCATCCTCGAGACCAAAGCGCATTTTGATGACCTTTTCTTCGCGCGGACTCAGGGTGCGCAGCACCTGTCCGGTCTGGTCCTTCAAGTTAACGTTAATGACCGCTTCCGCGGGTGAAACTACGGCACGATCCTCGATGAAGTCGCCCAAATGCGAATCTTCTTCTTCGCCAATTGGAGTTTCGAGCGAAATCGGTTCCTGCGCGATCTTCAGCACCTTGCGCACTTTGGCAACCGGAATATCCATGCGCTTGGCAATTTCTTCTGACGTCGGCTCGCGCCCCAGTTCCTGCACCAGCTGCCGCGAGGTGCGGATCAACTTGTTGATGGTTTCGATCATGTGCACTGGAATACGAATCGTCCGTGCCTGATCAGCAATTGCACGAGTGATGGCCTGACGAATCCACCACGTGGCATAGGTGGAAAACTTGTAGCCGCGGCGGTATTCGAACTTGTCGACCGCTTTCATCAGGCCGATGTTGCCCTCCTGAATCAGATCCAGGAACTGCAAGCCACGGTTGGTGTACTTCTTGGCAATGGAAACTACCAGGCGCAGGTTGGCTTCGATCAGCTCCCGCTTGGCCTGCTCCGCGTCCATGTCGCCCTGGATGATCTCGCGCTGGGTGCGCTTGAGTTCCTGAAACGACACCCCGGCCTCGACCTCCAGCTTTTCCAGTTCGCCGCGAATGGCTCGGGACTGACGGCGATACTCCTTGCGCTGCTCCTCGCTGCGCGTGGCGTCCGCCTTCTTTTCCAGGTTTTGAGACTGGCGGTCGAGCGAACGCATGGTATCGACCGTCTTATTGACACGGTCGATCAGCCGTTTGCGTTCGTTGTTGGTAAAGCCCAGCTTTCGGACACACAGCGAGACCATCACCACCGCACGCGCCAGTGCCAGGCGATAACGGCGGAAGTCTTTGGGGCGCTTCTTCTGCGAGACGTTGGCGAACTTCTCGCCGATCTGGCCAGCCTTTTTGTAAGCCTTGGCCAAATCGTCGATCTTGCCGGTGAATTCCTTCAGACGATTCTGCAGGATTTCATCGGTAATCTCTTCCTCATCGAAAGTGACCACTTCCTTGATGGAGCGGACGCCTTTCTTGAGGTCTTCTCCCATCGCCAGCAGCTCATGAATGACGATGGGTGAACGGGACAGTGCCTTCAGGACACGGAGTTGCCCACGCTCAATGCGCTTGGCGATTTCCACTTCGCCTTCGCGAGTAAGCAGCGGAACCGTCCCCATCTCCCGCAAATACATGCGGACCGGGTCGTTGGTTTTTTCCAGAGCGCCGGGAGTGAGGTCGAGTTCGACGTCCTCGCCGACTTCCTCTTCTTCAAATTTCTTATCGAGCGCGGAGGAGGGAAGCTTAGGTCCCTCCAGCACATCGATTCCTTGCGTACCGATGGTGGTCAGCAGATCGTCGAGGTCCTCGGGAGAATGCACGTCGTGCGGGATAAGGTCGTTCACCTGGTCATAGGTGAGATATCCCTTCTCTTTACCTGCGTCGATCAGCTTTTTAATGTCGTCGTACTTGTCATCAAGAGCCAAAACGGATTACCCTCTATTCGTCCTACGGAAAGGACTCAGAACGTTTTTGCGGTGGGATCGTGAAGTCGCGCGGGACTACAAACTGACACAAACCTTCAAAGTGTAGCATGGTCTCGCGGCGCTATCCAGCGCGTTTTTCTTGTCCCGCGAAGCTCGCTGTATCTCACTCGTACCCAATAAGTTAGATGTCATATAACCCCATTTAGTTTCATGGGCCTGAGGCTTTAAGCCGCCGGCGCCGGTCCGTCCTCCGCCAAGCCGGGATCCATCAACGCTCGTTTAAGCCGGACTTTTTCTTGTAACAACACCTGAAGCCGTCCCGGCTCCCGGCTTCGGACAACTTGCAGTTCGCGTTGGACCTGCTCCAGCTTGCGCCGCAATTGCATACGCCGCAAAGCCCGAACAGACCCTTCCAGGCGCCCAGCAGTAAGCTCTTCGTCTTCTTTCATTAAGATAGAAGCCAGAAGATTGCGGCCGTCCTCCGCCAGCGGCAATTCCATTACATCGGCACTCTCCGGGGCAGCATTGAGTAAGGTTGCAATCAAGTCTTCCGTGGCCAGACCTACATGCAGCGACTCGCTCTTGAGAACGAATTGAGCCTGGCGCGCGGGATCGAACTCCTCTTCGGCGCCGTCGCGGGCGGAAATGTGTTCCCCGGAAGATTGCATCTCCGAGGCCGATACCAACGCCCGGATCAGTATCTTTTCCGCGTCGGTAACCTGAGCCTCAGCGGGGGCCTTAAGCGCAGTTGCGGATCGGCTCGCCGCCGCGTGTTTCAGCTCCTGACGTAACACAGCCGAGTCGATCCCGATTTTCTGCGCGATCTCGCGAGCCAGTTCGTCGCGAACGATCCGGCTGGGGACGCGCTGGATGTGCGGCAGCAGGTAGTTCAGCGCTTTGACCTTGCCTTCGGCACTGCGGACCGGGAATTGAGCCCGGGCACGCTCAATCAGGTAATCGAAATAGCGCTGGGAATTCTTGAGGGCGTCTTTATAGGCGTCTTTTCCTTTGCGGCGAATGAAGAGGTCCGGATCAAATCCAGCCTCCAGCGTGAGCACCTTGACCTGGAATTCTTCCTCGATCAGCAAGCCCAGCGTCCGCTCTGTCGCCTTTGCTCCGGCCGTGTCGGGATCAAAGTTCACCACCACATTCTTGCTGAACCGCCCCAGTAGCCGCGCCTGCAGTTCGGTAAAAGCCGTGCCTGAACTCGCAATCACGTTGTGAAAGCCAGCGGCAAAGACAGAGATGCAATCCATCTGCCCTTCCACCAAGATGGCATACTCCAGCTTACGAATCGCCTCCTTGGCTTGGTCGAGATTGAACAAGACGCGAGACTTGGAATAGATCGCCGTCTCCGGAGAATTTAAGTATTTCGGGCCGGATTTTTCATCTGCGGAGAGCGTTCGGCCGGTGAAGGCAATCGCCCGCCCACTCTCGTTGGTGATGGGAAACATCACTCGATTGCGAAACTTGGAGTAGAAAACCGGACCGCGGACGTCGGACGTCGGACTTCGGACCTCGGACCCAAGACCTTGGACTTCGGACCTCGGACCTTGGACTTCCAATTCGGCTTGTCGAGAGCTGAGGTCTGACGTCTGACGTCCGGTTGTCTGAGGTCCGCGGTCCGATGTCTGCGGTCCGCCTTCAGCCTTCCACGAAAACAGGCCACTCTCCCGTAGCAGTTCTTCGTCGAACTCTCCGCGCAAGCGATCGCGCAAGATGAATCCAGAATCTGGCGCATATCCGATGCGAAAGCGTTTGATCGCTTCCTCATCCAGACCGCGCCCCGCAAGATACTGCCGTGCATGAGCGCCCTCGGGACGCTTCAGGTATTCCTGAAAAAACGCGCAGGCGCGTTCGTGAATGTCGAGCAACACCGTGCGGAGTTTGGCTTCCTTGGCTTCAGCCGGACTGGAGTAGCTTGCCTTGGGCAAGGCAATGCCGAGTTTCTGCGCAACCGCTCTTACCGCTTCGGGGAAAGTAATGTTTTCGATCTTCTGGACAAAGCTGAAGACGTCGCCGGAAAGTCCGCAGCCAAAGCAGTGATAAAACTGCCGCGTCGCGTGCACCGAGAACGAAGGCGTCTTCTCGTTATGGAATGGGCAAAGCCCGGAATAGTTCTGCGCCCCGGTCTTTTTCAGCTTGACGTAGTCGCCGACGATGCGGACGATGTCCGCTTGCTGCTTGACGGTTTCCTTGAAGTCGCCGGCGTCAGTCATGGGTGGAGACAGTTGTCCTCAGGAATTGTGAGGTAGAAAGCGGCTAATGTGAATATACGCGAAGGAGTTTGCTGTGGAGAAGCTGTGGAATATGCGGCATTCCGGTTGAAGTAGTCGGAAAACTTAGTCTGATTTGATTTTCTTGGGCACTGTCATGCTGAGCGGAGGAAAAGCGGTCGCTCGCGACCGTTCTTCCGCAGTCGAAGCACCTCTACCTGCTCACACTCCTTCATCCATGGCTACCAATCCTTGCTCAGATCCAGCCAGTGAAGGTTCACCGATTCTATTGGCACAACTTTCTTTTCCCTGCGCCAGCCCTTCAGTTGCTTCTCGCGCCTGATGGCCATGTGGACGTCATCGTACGATTCCCAATAGAGCAGGCGCTCTACGCTGTGCTCGTCAGTGAAACCTGCAATGTGGTGGAACTTGTGCTCAAATGCGCGATTGCGTAAGTTGCCAGTCATCCCGATGTAGAGCGTCCCCGACAGACTGCCCATGATGTAGACGCAGTAGCTTCGTCTTTCTCGTCGAGGTCGCATAAGGGAGTAGGGGTCCTTCGACTCTCCGCTTCTTCGCGAGCGAAGAAGCGGCTTCGCTCAGGATGACAAGATTAGAGAATATTCCACGACCCATGCAGTGATGCTCGTCACAACTAACAAAAGCTAATCCAATTTTGCACTTCCCAACCCCTGTCATGCTGAACGAAGGCTGAGCGGTCGCTTGAGACCGGTCAGATAGAGTCGGAGCATCCCTATCGGGTCCACATTCTTTCATCATTCTTCTCCATCCATGAGTACCACTCTTTGCTCAAATCCAGCCAGTGAGGATTCATCGATTCAATCAGCGCTGCCTTTTTCGTTCGACGCCAGCCCTTCAGCTGCTTTTCGCGTGCGATGGCCTTGTGAACGTCGTCGTACGACTCCCAGTAAAGCAGGCGCTCGAGGTTGTGCTTGTCAGTGAAGCCCTCGATGCGGTGGAACTTGTGCTCAAATGCGCGCTTGTGTAAGTTGCCCGTCATTCCGATGTAAAGCGTGCCCGAGAGACTGCCCATGATGTAGACGCAGTAGCTTCGGCGCTCTCGTCGGGATCGCATGAGGGAGTAGGGGTCCTTCGACTCTTCGCTTCTTCGCTAGCAAAGAAGCGGCTTCGCTCAGGATGACAGGGTAAGGGTTGGTGATGGAGGTTTGCAGTGACGGCCGTCACATGCTGCAGGCAACACCGCAAATTAAGCACTCTTCACATCTTGGTCGCGTCTGTAGTCGAAGCATCCCTGCTCCCGCAACAAAATCACAGCCGCAACTCCACCACCGTGGCGCCGCCTCCGCCTTCGTTCTGTGGAGGCTCGGTCACTGACTCTACATGCGGATGCTTCTGCAAATACTGACGCAGCGCTTTGCGCAAAATTCCCATACCGCTGCCGTGAACGACACGCACGCGTGGGAGGCCGGCCAGGAACGCACGATCCACGAACTTCTCGACTTCGCGGGTGGCATCATCCACCGTGCGACCGATGACATTGATCTCGGAGGGAACATTCGCGTCTTCTTTTTCCAGCGAGACCGAGATTCCGCGCGCTCGGGCTGCTTTCACCGGGGAATCGGTAGCACGGACAACGACTTCCGCAATGTCATCTCGCGCAATCTTCATCTTCATTGCGCCGATTTCGACTTCAAAATGATTGTCGTCCAAGCGGCGCGTGACCAACGCCGGGCGGCCTACGGACTTGAGTTTTACCGTGTCGCCCTCGGAAACATGCTTAACAACCTGGGGTTGAGCATGAGGATCACCGTGGTCTGCGCCCGTGGAGTGAGCTACAACCGTCGAATCAAATTGATCGCGAAATTCCCGGCGGAGCTTCGAGATGCGGCGTTCGGCGTCTTTCGAAAGCTTCTGCGCGGAGGCCCGATCCTGGATGGCATTGATAGCCTCGCGCGCGTGATATTCGAAGTCGCGCAACAGCGCCTCCAGCTTCTTCTCCATTTCTTTGATCTTGGCTTGCTGCTCTTTCTTACCTTCGGCGGCAAGACGAGTTTTCTCTCGTTCGAGTTCCTCTTCGCGAGCCTTAAGCCGAAAACGCCCTGTCTCAGCCTCTCGCAGTTCCTGGTGCAAACGATCCAGAAATTGACCTACGTCGCGGGTCTGAGTACCCAGCTTCGACCGCGCCGATTCGATGATGGATGGATTCAGTCCCAGCCGCTGTGCAATGTTGATTCCGGCCGATGCTCCTGGCACACCAGTCTTCAATTCGTAGGTCGGCTGCAGCGTGGCCTCGTCGAATCCGACCGACGCATTCACCACGCCCGGAGTATTCACTCCATAAACTTTTAGAGAAGTGTGATGGGTGGAGATCACAGCGATGCATCCGATCTGGCGAAAGTGTTCGGCGATGGCAACGGCCAACGCGGCGCCTTCTTCCGGGTCGGTGGCCGAGCCCAACTCGTCCAGCAGAACGAGCGACTGAGCGGATGCAGTACGCGAAATGAAATTAATGTTGGTGACGTGCGCGGAGAACGTGGAAAGATTCTGCTCAATGGATTGGTAGTCCCCAATGTCGGCGAGCACCGCATCAAATACGGGTAGCTCAGCCCGATCCGCGGGAACGGGAACGCCGGATTGGGCCATCAGAGCGAGCAATCCCACCGTCTTCAAGGCAACCGTTTTCCCGCCGGTGTTGGGACCGGTGATGACGAGCTCGCGCCGGTCGCCATCGAGTTCAATGCTGATCGCAACAATCTGTCCCGATTTTGCCTTCAGATTGCGTTCGAGGAGCGGATGCCGGGCGTCACGTAAAAACAAGCTCGATGCTTCTCGCAGTGCCACCGGAACGCAATTGTAGTCTTCAGCAAAGCGAGCTTTAGCGAACTGCAGCTCCAAATCGGCCAGGACGTCAGCAGCGAGAAGGATGGCATCCGAATGCTCCCCGATGCACTGGGTCATTTCCAGCAGGATGCGATGGATCTCCGCTTGTTCTTCGTCCAACAGGCGTACCAATTCATTGTTTTGCTCGATGGTCTCCAGCGGCTCGACAAAGACGGTTTGGCCGCTGGAACTGGCTCCATGGACTACACCTTGCACGCGCCGCTTTTGCTCGATCTTTACTGGAATCACAAAGCGCTCGCCGCGAATGGTGACCAACTCATCCTGCACCGCGCCTCCCTCGGCCAGGCGTCGAAGATAGGCGCGCAGGGATTCCTGGATCACCCGTCTCTGTTTTTCAATTTCTCTGCGAATCCGCGCCAGCTCCGGCGAAGCGCGGTCGTCGAGCGTACCGTCGGGCAGAATTTTGTTACGAAAGCCACGCAGGAATTGAGTGAAGTCGGCAATTCCCGAAGAGAGTGCGGCTGCCGCTTTCCATTCGATCTTCATGGCGGCTGGAGGGCTCAGTGCGATTTCCTTCCACTCCGCTGCCCGGTCAACTACCAGGACCACGTCGCGGATTTCAGCGGTCTCAAGTGCAGCACCCTCGATACGCGACTTCTGTACAACCTGGTTGATATCCAGCAAGCCAGCAAATTCGAAATGACCTCCTACGCGGCGGAACTCACGAATCTCACTGGTGAGCTGCTGCTGATTTTCGATCCAATTGCGATCGGTGGAGGGCGCCAAGGCCGCGACCCGTTTCTGCCCGAGAGGCGACGAGGTGTATCCCCGTAACAGATCGCGGAGTGACTCGAATTCGAGCACTCGCGCGCTGTTATGAGCTAGCGGAAGTGGCAGCATGGCATTTTCATGGTACACCGGCGAAAGTCGGCCACAGGTGAGTGGCGGCCTTACAAATACCCAAGATCGTTTGAAGGCGAGGGACGAAAAGGGCCCCAGCGCCTAAAGCTTCGTGTTTCTGGCATCGCAATAGCACCGCGAAAGCCGTGCCCTTCCACGACGGACCGATCAGCATGTATGAAACACGACGAACCCGTCAGCGTGTACGGGAAAGATAAGCGCCGAGGTAACTGAGGGCCTGCCCCTACGCTTTCGCTGCAAGGGCCTCGGTTGCGGACCGTTTGGCCGCAGGAAAACGCAGGACAAAAACCGCGCCGCCTTGGGGACGGTTCTGGCAAGTGATCTGGCCCTGGTGGTCCTGGACCACTCCGTACGCGGCGCTCAGGCCAAGGCCAGTGCCTTTGCCGATGGGTTTGGTAGTGTAGAAGGGATCAAAAACACGCTGTGGCTCGCGGATGCCGCCACCGGTATCGGAGAACTCCACCACTACGTCATCGCCTTCCCGCCGCGCGCACAGGGTAAAGGTTCCACCACCAACTTCTTCCAGGGCATCCATGGCGTTACCAATAATTGCGAGGCTGCACTGGAAGAGCTGATTGCCGTTGCCCCAAATGCGCGGAAGATCAGGCGCAATCTGGCACTCTACTCGAATCCCCCGGCTTTCCATGCGAAGCAGTTCCATTTGCAGCGCACGATGCAGCAGGGAGCGCATATCCAACAGTTTCTTTTCTCCTGGTGTTTGCTGCGCAAAACTGAGCAGACCAGCCACCAAGTCACGGGTGCGCCGCGCTTGTTGGCCGATTTTCTGTATCATGCCGATCTGGTCCGATCCCAGAGCTGCGTTGCCTTCGAGAAGGTCAGAGTATCCGAGGATGGCGGCCAGAGGATTATTGATCTCATGAGCGGCGCCCGCCACCAGTTGTCCCAGTGATGCCAGTTTCTCTTTCTGTACCAGCTGGGTGTGCAGACGCTGCAGGTTTTCCACACTTTCGCTGGACTCTTCGAGCAGCCGCATCAACTCCCGATCGAGAAGATATTGCCGAATGAAGACGAAGCATCCGAGAACGAGCGAAGCCGCCAGAGTGATCAGAATCCGGAACTGGCGTAGGTGTGGCGCGCCTGCATACCCAAACCAGGCCCAAAACCCCATCACCGGCAAAGAAAGGATGGCCAGCATCGCCGAGCGAGGCGCAAACGACCGCCACCGCTTGTTGAGCGGCGGAGTGATCTGGTACGCCGATTTCAGATCCCTTGCCAGCAGCGCGGTCCACACCAACCAACAAATGGAGGCGACGAACGGAATATCGTAGATGCTGCCGGTGTGATACTGGCCCCGGGCGATGGCTGCATCCATAGTCTCCGAGCCCAGGGTATAGAGCCCGGCGGCAATCAGCAGATTCCAGTAAATCTTCTTCCACGCGCCAGTCGAGGTACACGCGAGTACGCCCAGTATGCCCAGCAAGGCGAGATTTTCCACGAGGTATAGCCGGTCAGAGTTACGGCTGTAGACGGCAACGTTCATAACCACATACTCGTCGGGAAACACGATGAAGGCGTAGAGCAAAACCCACCACACCAGCAGCATCAGCAGGTTCAGCGTGCTGGAGTAAAGTTTGTGTTCTTCCGGTGGACGGTGCGGGCGCAAGGCGACTGCTGCCATAAACGGCACGATGTGGAGAAAGAGAATGATATCGCCCGGGAAAGGATCAGGAATCGCGCGGCGCCAGACTACCTCATACAGTATCCAGAGCGCCATGTTGACAGCCCACATCACACATCCAACAGCCATCAGGATCCAGAAAACCCGCACCTGACCACGGGTGGAGACAGCATTCCACACCATCACCGCCGAAGCCAGGCAGAGCAACAAAAAAGGAGTGATGTCTCCCACGGCGTAGAGCGCCGGCCCGGGCCGTAAGCCGAAAGACACGACGGCATATGCCAGAACTAGAGCGGCCGTGCAGCCGAGCCAATAGTAGTGCTTCCAAGGCATGACTATTCGGTATTTTATTGGCCGCGGGCTATCGGCTCCTAGGTCACGCCTGAGTTAGCCGGGTTACCGAAGTGCGAGGGTGGGCTGGCGTCCGGTTCAGCGGCGATGACTGCCGAGGTTAGGGACAAGCCGACCTTTGTTTTTTATCGGCACCCGGCCGACACAACCACAGGAAAATCCCCGCCCAAGCGGAGCTTGGACGGGCCCCGAAGAGTGCACTGAACTATAAGCCTCGTCTTATCGTTGGCCTGCTGCCGCTGCTGACGCTTGGCGGTTTTCCAGCATCGCTACCGAACGCTTCTCATCAATCAAATGACGCCGCCCATCCTCGCTGGTGGTGGCCCCATTCTTGATCAGCTCGATGACCTGGGCCGGCGTCAAAGTCGGATTCAGCGCAAACAGTTTGGCAGCCAGATTAGCCACGTTCGGCGATGCCATGGACGTGCCGGACAATTTCAGCCTCGCTCCGCCCGGCACATAGCTCTCGACTTCGTAACCGTCGGCGTCCACCGCGACGGTGTCGCCATAGCTGGTGAAGGATGTCTCCTCCCCGGCCTGATTCACCGCACCGACCACAAGCAGATTGGGTAAGTGAAAAGACGCGGGCACATCCCCGAGAAAGCCCGCGTTGCTGTCGCTGTTGCCGGCAGCTGCGACAAATAAAGTGTTAGGCGCGTTCTTGATAGCGTTCTCGACGGCATCATGCCAGATTCGGTATAACTCCTCGGCTTTGCGCTTGCGCTCGGCGGGATCACTGCCACCGCCGGTTTTCGAGAGCCAGGCTTCAAACTCCTGCACGTCGTCACCCCAGCTCATGTTTACGACGCGAACGTTGCGGCTTCGGAAATAATCAGACATCTGATGGAAGGCGGAATCCATCTGGTGAGCCCATTCCGTGGTCGGCGCGAATGGCAAGTCCGGCAACTGATCATTGAAGCGCGCCACCACGACTCGGGCGGCCGGATTGCCCCGCACCAGAATGCCGGCGACATGCGTCCCGTGAATGTAGTGCCCGGTAACCTTGAGCTGCTCGAACAACGCATGCGCTTGATCGGCGGAGGATGAACTGAGTTTCTGCCTGTATGCGGCGGCCTCGGGCGAGTCAATTCCGTTCAGAGCGTCGTCGCCTCCCTTGAAGAATTCGCGGGCCGATGGATACTTCTGCAGCTCTTCCGTTGTGAGCGGAAAAAGCCACGATGAGGAGGGATTGCCCCGGTCATCGAAGGCCAGCCCGTGAGCGCCACTGGCGGTAGGGTGAGGATCGGTGAACACCTGATTTGGAAACAGCGATACATCGACGCCTGAGTCCCAGACTCCGACCACGACCGGCGTCAATTTCTGCTCCGGGTTGAGCGTAACCTCGCGCGCTTGCCAGATATCCGGCTTCGTCGCATTGTGAGCCTTGATGTAGGGGCCAAGTACGTCGGCGCGTTGAGTCTTCAGCGGAACCAGGAATTGCAAAGCGACCCTGGTATTAATCAATTGCCAAGCCTGCAAATTATCCAGCACTCCCGATTTCTGCGCTGCTGGATCAAGCTCGGTCTGGACACCTCCGATTAGAACCGCGCTAGTGATGACCTGGCTGCTGCGATAGGAGCCCTTCACCGAATCTTGAACAACAGTCCAGGGGAGTGGATCAATGGCCGCGCGATAACGTTTGGCGAAGGCTTGCTCGAACGTCGGCCCAGTGGTGCTGCCGGTCTCGATGGCAGCTCGCAGGACCGCGGTCGTGAACAATCCGGTGGTCAGTTTGGCTGCGGGCTTCTCTTCCAACGCGCGTAGCGAAGATATGGTCTGGAGAGCCGCCTGGTAGTCGCCTGCGAGCGTTTGCAAATCAAGTTTGGCCTGGAGCAGCGAACGCATTGTGGCCTTGTCCGTGATTTCGTAATCCCTCAGGATGGTCTCGAGGTCGGGCCGCACCTTGGCCGCAAACTGGTTGAAAGTGGCTGCGTCCGCTTGGAGCAGGTCGGAGGCCTTCCCCCGGATGGGATAGGTAAAGCGCGGTAAATCGTTCGCGGTCTGGACTCTGCGCTTACCCTCCGTCTGCGAGATGGCGCCGGGAACCAGCAAAAGTGCAGCCCACGCAACGGCAACCCAAACGGCCAAAGAACGTTGAAACATGCTGAAACCTCTGGGAAGAAGGACTCTTTGACGCAGAACGCAGTCTAGGTCGGGAATAGGAAGGGCGTCAATTGAAGCGGGTGGCCCCGGGTTCGAAGGCTCGTAGTTTGCGGGATGCCCAAATGATGCCGCCAACCCTTCCCAGATCGAATCTGGATGACAACGTTTTGATACTCCCAGGTCTCGCAAGAACGGCGAGATCTGGGGCACCCCGCGAGTTGGGGAAAGGGGCGCGGTCGGTTTAGCCGGTAACCTGGGACGATTCTAAATTGTTATGCATCAGCTGCTTGCGAGTATTACTTCGGTGGTTCTATAGTCTTTCGATTGATTGCCGTGTCCCCTCTTGCGGCTTATAATTGCTGCACTCTGGTAGGGGATTCTCCGTCAGGTTCCGGGTAGGCAGGCGCGAAGGTGTTTGTGTGTCGCGCCCCAGTGTTGACACCCGGCTATGCGAAAAAACCTGCAAATTGTCCTGATGGCTAGTCCTGTAGTCGCGACCTTCCTTTCTCTCACGCCATTTTTGCGGGCAGAGGCGGCTCCGAACCTTGCGGCGCCGATCACCACCACAACCGACGATAGCGGCCGCAAGATCTATGTGAACGAAGCCGCTCCAGTATCCCAGGCAAGGCACGCGCAGACTCCCACGGCAAGCGGCAGTTCGCTGGTGTTTTGGAGCACGACACAGCACCGCTGGAAGCCCGTGCCCTCGGCCAACATTCGCGCGGCCCGTTCGGCGGCTGCCGAGGTAAGCCACTACCTTGGGCACGACTCCAAGTCCTCTATCACGGAACAGGTTTCCAGTTTTTCCCGTGGTACGCCTTTTACGCAGGAGCAGATCGACGCTGCCATCGAGCAGGCGGCGGCTCGGCATAATGTGGATCCCAGTCTGGTGCGGGCGGTGATCAAGGTGGAGTCCAACTTCAATCCCAATGCAGTATCGCGCAAGGGCGCGATGGGCCTGATGCAGCTCATGCCCCAGACGGCACGGTCGCTGAACGTGACCAATCCTTTCGACCCACAGCAGAACGTGGACGCCGGCGTGCGTCGTCTCAAGCAGCTCATGGAGAGCTACGGGGGGGACGTCAAGTTGAGTCTGGCGGCTTACAACGCGGGAGCGGGAGCGGTGGCGCGCAGCGCCGGCGTACCTCGCTTCGCCGAGACCCGCAACTACGTCAATCGCATTACCCAGCTTTATTATGGTGGGTCGGACGTACGCATTCTGGGCAGCCCAATCCACGAACCCGTGCGGGTGCAACGCGATGCCAGGGGCGTTCTGTACTTCAGCAACACCGACTAGGGGTTCGCGCATCTAAAAGCTGCCTGAACGACGCCGAATACTACGGGCCAAACAATTGAAGACTTACAATCGAAACCATCGCGTGCTGCGTGTGGGTGCGGCCCTGGTTCTGTTGTCTCTAACCGCGCTTCCCGCGCAGGCTCGTGGCAAGTCTGAGGCCTGGTCGCGAATGCAATTCACGACCGCCGAACGCCTTCGGGAGGTACTGAACAGCGACCCGATCCAGGAGCGCACACGGCATGAATATATGCGCGTGATCAGCGCCTATCGGCGGGTGTACTACGGTGCGCCGACCTCCAGCAAAGCCGAGGTCAGCGTAGTCTCCGTCGCCGAATTGCTGGTCGAGCTGGGACGGCGCCTCGAAAGTAAGGACACGCTGCGCAAGGCCATTGGTCAGTACGAGTTCCTTCGCAGGGAGTATCCGGGCAGCAAGTATCGCTTTAACGCGCTGTACACCATTGGCGAGATCTACAAAGACGATCTGGACGATCCGGTCCGGGCCCACGCCGTATTTGAGGAGTTCCTACGGCGCTATCCTCGCAATCACCTGGCTGAGGAGGCGCGCAAGGTGCTCGCGGAACCAGTGCAGCAGGCCAGCCTGAAGTCCCAGGACAAGAATAAGGACAAAGACGCGGAGGACTCGGACGACTCGGGCGAGCAAAATTCTGCCACCGACAGTTCCACCACCACGAACGCCGACCGGCAACCAAAGTCTGGCAAGCTTCCCCGCGTGACCGCCGTTCGACACTGGTCAACGCCGGATTACACGCGCGTGGCCATTGATCTGGAACAGAACATCAAGTATGAGTCACAACGAATTGACCGGCCGGATCGCATCGTGTTCGATCTACTCGACAGCAAACTCTCTTCGCGGCTCCTGGGCAAGACGTTCGATGTCAACGATGGCCTCCTGAAGAAGGTCCGGGTAGCCCAGTTTCAGCCGGGGAAGACGCGGGTGGTGCTGGAAGTGGACGAACTCTCCGACTACGACTCCGTCATTTTATCCAATCCATCGCGACTAATTATCAATATTCACGGTAAGGATGCTCAAAGGAAGAGGGCGAGAGATACGTCTGCGAAAGAAGCACGAGTGAGCAGTCAGAATGAAGTGACCACAAGCTCCGCGGTCCTCACAGCTAAAGCTCCGACCGACGCCTTGAAGCTGCAACCAGTTTTGCGAGTTAAGACCGAAAGCAAGAAGCCCGTCGAATCTCTGCCTGTCTCGAATACGAGCGCTCCGAACCTCCCGGCTCCAAAGAAGGCTGCGCGGGCGAACGACGAGGCTAACGAGCTGTTGGCGACGTTGCAACCACCCCCGGACATAGCGCCGCCGGGCTTAAAACCGACGAGTGGGGCCACGCCCTCGCCCGTTCCGGCTCCTCCCGAGGGACCATCGTTAGGACGCACTTCGTCTAGCATCAACGGGCCTGGCAGTAAGAACCGAGCCGCGAAAGGCAAGCACAAGTCGACACCGACGGAGTCGCAGGGGCGCGAAGCCCTGCCCACGGCTAGCGGTGACCGTTCGCTGATCCGTGCTCTGGGACTAAAGATTGGTAGGATTGTGATTGATCCTGGCCATGGCGGCCATGATGCTGGCACCATCGGCACCAACGGCCTGGAGGAGAAAGACCTGGTGCTCGATGTCGGCCGCCGCCTGGGCAAACTATTGGAAACCAGGTTGGGCGCGGACGTGGTTTATACGCGCAACGATGACACCTTCGTTCCGCTTGAGACTCGCACAGCTATTGCGAACCAGGAACAGGCGGATCTCTTCGTTTCCATCCATGCCAACTCCAGCCGCGACCCGGATGCCCGCGGAGTGGAAACCTACTACCTGAATTTCACTTCATCGCGGGAAGCGCTGGACGTGGCGGCGAGAGAGAACGCAGTTTCAGAAGAATCGATCCACGAACTCCAGGATTTGGTCAAGAAGATTGCGCTGAGGGAAAAGATCGATGAATCGCGTGAGTTCGCCACCGATGTCCAGCGTTCGCTGCACAGCGGACTGGCCGCGAAGAGTCCGGGAATTCGCAACCGCGGAGTCAAGAAGGCGCCCTTTATCGTTCTCATTGGGGCCAACATGCCGTCTATCCTGGCGGAGATTTCGTTCGTCAGCAATCCCGGCGACGAACGTCGACTGGGGACCGCCGATTACCGCCAGCGCATCGCCGAATCGCTATACCGTGGAATCGCCAAGTACGTGAGCGGGTTGAGCGGAGTGAAGGTTGCGAGCAAGATAGATAAGAGCGTCGGCCCCTAGTACTCTTCAGCGGAACCATCACTCAGAGCAGGCCACTTCTGGAAACTTTCCCCACCAGTCTGTACTCTAATACCAAGGGAGAGTTGTCTACACATTAGCCCCCTCATGAAGGTTTTTTCTAGACTAATCTCGGTTTTGGCGGTGGCGGCGTTATTTGGCAACGCCGCACTCGCGGGCGAGCGCGCCCCCGCCACACCCATCCTGCCACAGCAGTTCGCGGGATGGCAGCTCTCCGGTTCGGCGCAAAGCAGCACGGATCCGTCGGCGGCTGACCCAGTCAACGCTGCCTTGCTGAAGGAATACGGCTTCGCCGATTTTGCATCAGGCACTTACACCCGCGACGATGGCCGCAAGCTTTCAGTAAAGGCTGCACGCTTCGCCGACGCCAGCGGCGCCTATGGGGCCTTCACTTACTACAAAGTGCCGCAAATGATTACCGAGCAAATCGGGGACCAAGGCTCGTCGCTCAACGAACGTGTCCTGTTTTACCGCGGCAACATCCTGGTGGATGCGGTGTTTGCCAAACTGAGCGCAATGTCGGCCGCTGAGCTGCGCACATTGGCCGATGCTGTACCACTGCCGTCAGGCGAGGCGCGCAATCTACCCTCCCTGCCCAGGTATTTGCCCAGAGCGGGTTACGTGAAGAACACAGCGAAATACGTAGTTGGGCCGGTCGGGCTGGATAAGATCAGCGCGCCGTTGCCGGCGCAGTTGGTGGACTTCAGCGTCGGCGCCGAGGTGGTCGTTGGCGATTTCAACGCTACGGATGGCCGCGCCACTCTCATGCTGATTTCGTATCCGACGCCGCAGATCGCCGCCGAGCACTTGCGCCGCATTGACGCCGCTCGTCAGGCGTTCGGGGAGCCTCCGGCCGGCGGTTCTCCGGTTTCCAACCTCGGGCGTGGATCCATCGCACCTGGATCTATTGCACCCGGATTTGACAGGCGCAGTGGCCCGCTGGTGATCGTGGCCACAGGTGCGTTCTCGCCGAGCGAGGCGCAGTCGCTGCTCTCCGCCGTAAATTACGACGCGGATGTGACTTGGAATGAGAACACACATTTCACCAAGAAAGACAACCTCGCAAACCTGCTGGTGAATATCATCATTCTTTGCGGGATTCTCATCGGATTTGCACTGGTGGCGGGAGTAGCCTTTGGAGGCATTCGTGTCCTGATTCAGAGGGTTTTGCCAGAGAAGATATTCGACCGCCCCGAGGTCGTGGAATTCATCTCCTTGCACCTCTCCGAAAGCGGAGATAAGCCTGCGGATTCAAAGGTAAGTTCATCAATCAACGCGGTTTAAGCGCGAGGCAGGGCCTCCGAATCTCAGTTTGCGACAATCGCGATCGATGTTAACCTACCTTATAAACCATTGAAAACAAAGATATTTATTTCCGAAAAATTCCTTGACACTCCCCTTTTTCGACTCATAAGATTTCGCCAGAAAGTTTTGACGGTGCAACTCTCCGTTGGAACTATTCTCCCTTGTAAGAAAAAGGCTGCCCAGTGCCGGGTGGCCTTTTTGTTTGGGGAAGACCTCAGGCGTTTAAAACGCACCAGTACTTTGGGGGATGATGGTCTCTTATCTCAGAAGGAGCCTTTTCTTAACAGTTGCCTGCCGTCGCTGATGAACTGCAAATTGCATTGATGATCTGTTCGCCGAGATTCAGCAGCGGAGTGTCCTCATTGACTGGCCCGTTGGTAAGAATGATTACGGAAAAACCGTCGTCCAGAAACATGCTATTTGAGTGGGGACAACCCTGCGTGGGCGGTGCTCGTCCCCCTCATGCACGGACATTAACCGCAAGTCCCGTGGGATATAATTTTTGCTACTCCATGGCGTCCTCCCGGTGCTCTCTCTCTTTGCTGATCGCCAGCTTGCTGCTGTGGGTTCCGGCATCTTTGGCGGCGCCAAATGCCGCGCCCAACGTGGTGGTGATCACTATTGATACGCTGCGGGCTGACCACCTCGGATGCTACGGGTACAAGCAGATTCACACCCCCAATATCGATGCGCTTGCCGCAGACGGTCTGCGCTTTGAGCGGGCTTACACGCCGGTGCCAGTCACGCTGCCCTCGCATACCGTGATCTTCACCGGCACTTATCCTATGCTCAGCGGGATTCATGATTTTGCCGCGAACAAGCTCAGTCCCGACCAACCCACACTCGCTTCGGTTCTCAAGCAGCAGGGATACACAACCGGCGCAGTAATCGGCTCGGCGGTCCTCGACTCGCGCTTTGGATTGAACCACGGCTTCGACTTCTATTACGACCACTTCGACTTCAGCCGCCTGCAAGAATCGAATCTCGATGAAATGGAGCGTCCCGGGAATATAGTCGCGGATGTCACCTTAGACTGGCTTAGCAAGAACTTCCAGAACAAGTTCTTTCTCTGGATGCATTTATACGATCCTCACTATCCCTACCGCCCGCCGGCACTCTATAGCGACGAATATAAAGATCGTCCTTACGATGGCGAAATAGCTTTTGCCGACGCCCAGGTGGGCCGGCTGATTCAGTTTCTGAAACGGAAAGATCTCTATGGGCGCACCCTGATCGTGTTGAGCGGCGACCACGGCGAGAGCCTGGGCGAGCACGGAGAGAAGACTCACGGATTCTTCATCTACAATGCGACGCTCCACGTGCCGCTGATCTTTCACTTGCCCGGCGGCGCCTCCGCGAAAACTGTCCCCGACCTGGTCAGCTTGGCGGACCTGATGCCAACTATCCTGCAGATCTTAAAAATCGATGTCCCGGCACAGGTGCAAGGCCGTAGCCTGCTGCCGCTGATAGCGCCTAAGAAGCAAAATGAATCGCGCAGCCTGTATGCGGAAACCTTCCTGCCACGCTTGCACTTCAACTGGAGTGAGCTTCGTGGGGCAGAGACGGAAAATTACCATTTTATTGACGCGCCCAAACCAGAGCTCTACGACTTGACCAAAGATCCGGGCGAGACTCAGAATCTGTTTGCGCAAAAGAAGGCTGTGGCGGAGGAATTGCATTCCCGCCTGGCCACACTAATTCGCCAGTACAGCACCGGTCAGGAGCTGGCGGAAAAAACCGGGCTCGATCCTGCTCTGATGGAGCGCTTGAAATCGCTGGGGTACGCGGGCTTTTCAGGCGGTGGCAGTCCGACCATCACCGGCCGCGCTTTGCCCGATCCCAAGGACCGGATTCAGACGTATGAGTTGATTTCCGATGCCATCGCAGAAAGTCAACATGGCGAGTATGCTGACTCAACTCAAAAGCTCAATGCAGCCCTCAAAGTTGATCCGGATTCCGTGCCCGTGCACTACTTGTTGGGGTTGAACTACTACCGGACGGGTGAGTTTCCCAGCGCGGTCGAACACCTGCAGCGCGTTCTGCAACTCAGTCCCGACTACGCTCTGGCCGCCTTCCAGTTGGGTCTGGCCTATGCGCATTCGGGCGACTTCGACAACGCGATCAAGACCTTGACCCGGGCTTTAGAGTTGGATCCCACCAACTTCGACGCCGCCTACAATCTTGGCGCCGCCTATCTGCGAAAGCAGATGATTGACCAAGCGGCCGCCGCTTTTCGGCAGTCCGTTACCATCGCTCCTGATTATGCGCCCGGTCACCGCGCTCTGGGAGAAGTACTGCTTTACCAGGGGCAGGTCGATGCTTCCCTCGCGGAGCTCCGGCGTGCGATTGAGCTCGCTCCCCAGGATCCAGGGACGCATGCCGCTTTAGCCAAGGTCCTGCAGGCGAAAGGAATGAATGCGGAAGCCGAGGAGGAAACACGCAAGGCCCAGCAGACTGCTCCCCAGTAGTCTGACTCGAATTTCGGTTCTCCATTGAAACGCTTCCTCCAGTTGCTTTGCGGCTTGGCGTGCGCATCATACGCCTTGGCAGCTGTCCCTCCAGCCCACAAACCAAAACCCAATGTTCTGCTCATCACGATTGATACCGTGCGGGCCGACCACCTCGGTTGCTATGGCGGCGTCAACATCGAAACGCCTACCCTGGACGCTCTTGCCCATGACGGCATCGTCTTTGAACGCGCCATTTCTCAGGTGCCGCTCACCTGGCCTTCCCACGCGGTCATTCTTACGGGCACATATCCATTTCAAAATGGCGTGCAGGATTTCACCGGACAACCGCTCGCACCCCAGTTCCGCTCCGTCGCGCAAGCCTTCAAATTGCACGGTTATGCTACGGGTGCCGTAATTAGTGCCTTCGTTTTGGATCGCAGTTGGGGATTGGCGCGCGGCTTCGATTTCTACGACGACGCCTTCTCCGCCCAAGCCTTCCAACAGAAGGATATCGGACTAGTCGATCGCAAAGCCGGTGAGAGTGTCACCCACGCGCTGAATTGGCTCAACCGAGAGGGGTTGCACAAGACGCCGCGGCGTCCTTTTTTCTTCTGGCTGCATTTGTACGATCCCCACAGCCCTTACGATCCGCCCGAGCCTTATCGTACTCAATACAGCAGCCATCTCTATGACGGAGAGATCGCCTACGCGGACCACGAACTCGGCCGCTTGATCACGTGGCTGAAGCGCAATCAACTTTACGATCACACGTTGATCGTATTTCTAAGCGATCATGGCGAATCGCTGGGCGATCACGGCGAGAAGGAACACGGTTTCTTCGTCTATAACTCCACCGTGCATGTCCCGCTGATCGTCAAACCGCCGGCTGGAAGCGGCTTTCGGCCGGTGCGGGTGCCGCGGCCGGTCGAGACCGTCGCGGTGGCTCCCACGCTGCTTCATTCCGTTGGCATCAAGGATGGGATCGAAAAGCAGTTTCAGTCGCACGGACTCTTTGGCCCCGCCACCGAGAACGAGGACACGGCATACAGTGAGACGTTCTATCCCTTCAGTTCTTTCGGCTGGAGTCCGCTGCATGCCCTTGAGAGCAGCCGCTACCACTACATCGAGGCCCCCCAGCCGGAGTTGTATGATGTCGTTGCAGATCCGCAGGAAAAGAACAATCTGGCTTCGCAGCAGACGGCAACTGTTGCGGTCCTCAAGGACAAACTACAAGCGCTTCTGCGGCAGAATCCCTTCACATCCTCGGAAGGCGGAAATTCCGGCTTAAGTCCCGATGCGCTGGAAAAACTGCGCGCCCTCGGCTACGTGGCTTATCGTTCCCCAGTCTCTCCTGCAGCTTTAGCGGCTGGCCTCCCCGATCCCAAGGACAAGGTGGGGGAATTCAACTCTATCCTCGCCGCTGCGGACGCCTTCCATGCTGGCGATTTTCAGTCAGGACGTGAATTGCTCGCCAAGGTTCGCGAAAGCGATCCGCAGATGTACATCGTCCCATTCATGCTGGGAGAAGCCGCTCAGCGCCAACAGAACTGGGGGGATGCCGCTGGCGAATTCCAGAAATCTCTCGAACTGAATCCGAATTTTGATCAGGCAATGCTCGGCTTGGCACGAGCCCTGGTCAAGCTGGACAGACCAGATGAGGCCAAACAGTGGTTGGAAAGAGCTTTAAAATTCAATCCGCAAAACTACCGGGCTTGGCACGAGCTGGGCTCCATCGAATCGAAAGCCGACAAAAAATCGACAATTGCCGACTACGAGAAGGCCATCTCCATCCAGTCGAACTTTGCTCCGCTACATCGCGATCTGGGAATGCTCCAGTTCCAGGAGCAGAACTATGCCGAGGCAGCGAAGCATTTAGCCACCTCTGCCGAGCTCGGGCTGAACGACGCGCCGCTTTACAACTTTCTGGGAATCTCCTACAGCCGGACCAATCGGCTGCAGAAGGCGGTTGAGACCTACAAACAGGCGCTGGCACTCGATCCTAACCTAGCCGAAGCTCATCTGAACCTGGGATATGCGTATCAGAGATTAAATCAACCCAAAGCAGCTCAGGCTGAGTACGAAACAGCTTGCCGGCTGGAAGAAAAATTCTGCAGCCTCAGACCAGGATCAAGACAGTAGATTCTAAAGTTCGATTCCCTAATTAATGGCTCTGCGCATTCAGGGCTGACTGGGATTCCAGCTTCTTCAAGACCTCCCGGGCTTTCGGTGCGAAGGCATCGTTCGGCGCGGCCTTCAGAAACTCCTTCAGCTCGGAAATTGAGTCGGCGGAACGCCGCTGCTGGAGATACAGATTCACCAGTGCGAGGTGGGCCTTCGTCATCTTGGGGTCGAGTTGCAGCGCGTTTCGCAGCTCCTTCTCAGCCAGTTCTGGCTTTCCGGTGCGCGAGCACACCGAGCCTAGAAGAAAGTGTCCGAGTGAGTTGTTCGGCTCTTTGGCGATCCCTTCGGCGAGCCAGCGCGTCGCGTCATCATATTTCTTTGTCAAAAAATAGAGATTGCCCAAGTTGAAATACGCGGCTGCATCGCTTGGATTTATTTTGATCACGCTTTCAAACTGCTCCTGGGCAGCGCTGAACTGTGACTTTCCCAGGTAATCGGATCCCAGGTTATTCCGTGCAGCGTAGAATTCCGGCGCCAGGTTGACGGCTTTCCGATAGTGCTCGATAGCATCATCGATTCGGGCATCCTTGTCGGACTTAGCGCCTTTCCGGAACTCCTTAAGCGCCGGCTTCGGAATCTGCTTGGCATATTCAGCAGAGTTCACCATGTTGGGATTGCTTCCGGGCGCAGGGCTGTCTGCCTTGCTCGGCCCTCGGGGAGTCAGGCTGATGCGAACGAAAGTCGGAGTTGAAATCATCGGATTGATTTCTACCTGTTGGTCTATCGGGCGGTATTTTTCATCGTCGATCAAAACGTGGTACCCATTGGCCAGGAGCTGCGAGAAAGAGAATTTTCCCTCGCTGTCGGTGAAGGTCGTCGCGATGGTGTTGGAGCGAAACTGAAGCGTTACCAATATGGCGCGGTCCGGCAATTCTCCGTGGGATGTCTGGACCGTGCCAATAATTGCCCATCCCTGTTGGGCCGAGAGCGGCAAGGAATGAAAGACCGCGGGAACGACGGCTACGAGAAGCAGGAAAGATGGAATGGGGGATCTTAGGTTGCGCATGCCACGCCCCCGGGGCAAAAAGAAAATGAGGCTTGGCCCGGCGGACCAAGCCCCATTATTGTATCCCTAGAAGCTTAGTTTCAAGCCAAGCTGCAACACGCGGGGATCAAAAGCTCCGCTGGCCTGGCCGAAATTGCCGTGATTGATCTTGTTGTTCCCGGCAAAATTCGCGCCCGGGAGCTTGAAGTTTACATAGTTGAAGAGATTGAACGCTTCGGCCCGGAACTGCAGACCCACTCGCTCCGTCAACTTGAAGTTCTTGAACAGAGACGAGTCGACATTAAAGAAGTTTGGACCGGTGAATGTGTTGCGCCCCAAGTTTCCGGTGCAACCTAGACATGGGGAGCTGAATAAGGTGGAAGCATTGCCCCAACCATCCGCCCATTGGGCCTTGCTAGGTTTAAAGTTCTGCACAGTTGAATTTGGCCGGTCGATGGGCTCGCCGTCCAGGTTGTAGTCGCCGCCAGTGTTCTGGCAGTTTCCGCCATTCACGTCTGCCGCCGTGCAGGGGTTCTTGGGGTTCGAGATCTCGACCAATTTCGCTAAACTTGACCTGAAGGGCTCCCAATGCCCGCCAGTCTGGAACGACCAAATACCGTTCCACTGCCATCCGCCCGCTACCACGCCATAGATGCCGTGAGCATTGCGAGCGATAGGTAGCTCCCACACATAGTTGGCCACCAAACGGTGCCGGACGTCGAAGGTGGAGTTGCCACGGTCGAGTCCTGGAAGTGTGAAGTCAGTGCTGTAGCCGTCCCCGGCACCCGCGCCGTTTCCGGTGGTTGCGTTGTTATGCCACGAGGATCCGTTGTCGATGGAGTGGCTGTAAGTGTAGCTGACCTGCAGCGCCAAGCCGCGGCTGGTTTGCTTCCGCAACGATGCCTGCAGCGAATTGTAGTTGGAGTTGTTCACGTTACGCCAATTGCGCAGTTGCCCAAAGTTCGGATTCAGGGTGCCGCCGGGATTAATGGCAATGGTCGTTCCCGGGTAAACGTTGTTGTTAACCTGGCCGCATATTGTCCTTCCAAAATTGTCCACGACGCAGCCGCCCTGCGGCAGTTTACCTCCTGGAATCCGGTTGATGTCTTCCGCGCGGAAAAGCCCGTGGCCAGTCGTACCTACATAATTGACCTCAGTGACCCACCCATTCCTGATTTCACGCTGCATGCCCAGGAAGTAGCTGTACACGTATGGGTCCTTGATGCCGCTGGGAAAGATGACGCCGCTCCGGAAGGAAAGGTTGGGATCGTTGGGGCCCCATCCCATGATGTTTCCGACCGCCTGCACTCCGGCTCCCTGGCCCGGGTTGGAGGGTGGCCCAGTGAAAGTCGGCGTCGCGCCGGACGGCTGGCAGGTCCCCACACCGCTGCCGCAAACAGTAGGACCGTAAACCACGTCAGCGATGCCAGAACTCAGCGCGTTCTGCGCCTCATTGAAGGAGTAGAACGGCGCATTCCAGCGCGAGTTTGACAGCGGGTTGTACAGTGTACCCTCGTAGGACATGCCGAACCCACCACGCACCGAGCTCTTTCCGTCCCCAAACAAGTCATAGGCGAAGCCGACGCGGGGACCGAAGTCGGTATGGTCGCCCTTTCCGAGCGTGCTGGCCTTGGTGAATCCACCGGGTCCGCAGACTCCGGCTACGCTGGCTGCCTTGTTGAGGATACCGCCGGGATTGAATAGACAGGGCGTGTTGGCGTCGTGGATCTGCCCGGCACCGGTTTGCAAGTTGTCAATAAAGGTATTACCCGGGCCCAGAAGAAAATTGGTGACCAGACCGTTCTCCTCCGTGTGCCGGGTGTAGAGGTCATAGCGCAGTCCCAGGTTCAGGGTCAGGCGGCGTGTTGCCTTCCAGTCATCCTGGAAATATGCGCCAAACTCCAAATTCCGCCAATGACGCTTGTTGGTGGCCAACTGCGGGGCCGCCCCACTGAGAATGCCCGGGTCCACGCCGGCGTTCTCCTGCCGCGGAGTGTCAACCGCGAACAGCAACTGATCACTAAAATAGTACGAAGGACGACCGACGTTGAACTCGCTGTTCTCCAAATTCCGTCGAACGTCCACACCTACCTTCATGTTGTGATTTCCGTGATTCAGCGAAACCATGTCCGAATAGGTATAGACGTGGTCTTTGAAGAACTGCGGGTATCCGTTGTAGGAACCGAAGCCAGCGGTGCCGTCGTCGAACTCAATTTGCGGGATGCCCGGAATATTCGCGAGAATGGAAGTATCGTTCAGGGTGTATCCCGCACGGAACTCATTCAGGAGTCTCGGACTGAAGGTGTGGATGTAGCTGAGCTGGAAGTTCGGAAAGAAACTTTTCGTCGGACTCGTGAAACCTCGTGCCGAACTGAAACTGGCGTTAAACGGCCCGAAGCTGTCATTGGATCGCAGGTAATTGCCCGAGATAAAGAAGCGATTGCGATCGCTGGGATTGTAGTCGAGCCGCAGCGATGCTTCGTTGCCGTTGAACAAGTTTCCGATGGTCTGCGATGGAAAACTGATGACGCTGGTCTCAAGAAAAGGAGCGGAACGATTTACAGTGCCAGTAATGGGCGATCCGGGAACGGTGCACGAGCCGGGGGTCGCTTTATTTATAGTGTTCATGCTATTTATATCGGTCTGCGTAACCCCGAGCAATTTCTGGAAGTTCAGCGCGATTTGGCTCGCATTCGTCAGTCCCGTGAATGAGCTTTGGCAAAGATACGTGGGGTAGTCGGTGCCAAATCCGTTCCCGGCGTTGATAAAATCATCCATACTTTGCGGGTTTGATCCGGCAGCACCCGGCGGAAACTTCGAGTAGAGAAGGTTCGCAACCGAGTTGGGGAATGCTGCCGCGACGGCAGCACGGAACTCGGGCGACTCCTGAACAACCGGCGTCGGCGGCTGGACGGTCTTGAAACGGTCCCCTTGGTAGGAAGCGAAGAAGAACAACTTGTCCTTTACAATTGGGCCTCCAAAAGTCCCGCCGAACTGATTGAACCGAAGCGGCTGTCGGGGTACCCCATTGTGATTCAAAAAGAAATCATTTGCGTCGAGAACGTCATTTCGAAAGAACTCCCAGGCGCTGCCGTGCCAATTGTTTGTGCCCGCCTTGGTGATCAGGTTGGTGATCGAACCCGCGCTATTGCCGTATTGCGCTGACATATTCAGCGTGAGTTGCTGAAACTCCTGGATAGAGTCTTCGACCGGAGTATTGTTCGGTCCGCCACTCAAATCCTTGTTGGAGACGCCGTTAATCAGAAATCCGTTGAAGTTCTGGCGTGTCCCATTAACGATAGTGAGAGGACCGTTTTCCGAAGATTTCCCTTTGTCGCCGCCGGCTGCGTTGTTGATCGCACCAGGCGACAGCAGCATCAAGTCGTAAATGTTGCGGCCGTTCAGCGGTAGGTTCGCCACCTGGGTGGACGACACCGTGTTGGCCAGTTTCGAGTCTTCGGTATTCACCGCTGTCGTCTCACCGGTTACCTCCACCATTTCGTGGGCTTGCCCCATCTGCATGGCGAAGTCCACGCGTTCAGTTACGCCGGCGTTCAGAACGATGTTGTTGTTAGTGAAGCCCTTAAAGCCCGTGGCTTCGACCGAGATCCTGTAGGTTCCGACCGGCAATTCCCTCACCGTATACAGTCCACTACTGTTGGTGGTAGTTGTGATCGAAAGGTTTGTCCCCAGGTTGGTCACGATGACCTTGGCGTTGCCGATGGCGGCGCCTGATGGGTCGGTTACCGTCCCCGTGAACTGGCCGTTTTGGATCTGGGCAAACCCACCCAGCGCTAGCAGCAGGACTGACAGGCAAACGAGGCAGAACCTGAGATTCTTCATCGACTTACCCTCTCATGCGGAGATGTTTTCTGGAACGAAACATTAACGAATTAGCCCTTCAACGGCTAAAGATTGGTTGCAAGACCGACTCCGATCGCTACCTGCGGGCTGTTTCGCTGCATAACAATTCACGGTCAGGACGCCTTGGCGGCGTCTAAGAAGAAACCAGGGTATTGACCAACCTGAAATCTGCAGACATAAAGCTTTTTGCAACTGGCACGTTGCCGTCCAAACTATACCCGCAGTTGGCTCAACCGGTTACAGACATTCTGTGAATGGTCGCTATGGCGAACAGTAGACAGTTGTTGACAGGGCTCCAAGATTTGGAAGGCTGTCACTGTATCGCCATAGCAAATAACAAGGTTATGTGATTATTTGTTGGACTCACGATCAGCGCTGGTTCGTCCGATGCGGGTCTTTGTAAACGGCTCCGGCCGACGACTTCGACGGGGCTCGGCGGGAGATTACGCCGCGTCCTTCTTCGATCACCAATTCCTGGTCGGCGGCTTCTGTTTCGACTTTGTCCACTTTGCCCGAAGGCCAACGGACCACGATCGAGTCCACCCGGGTCGCCGTACCCAGCCCGAAGTGCAGCCGCGGATCGCTGGCGGATTCAAAGCTGGAGTTGGCGCGGACCTCTGCGGTCTGGGTCAAATTACCGGCCTTGATTTCGACGCGCGCGCCGAACCCATCGCGATTGGAGCGTGTTCCGACGGTCTTGATTCGCAGCCAGTGTCCTCCTTTTGCGGTTTCATTGCGCAGCAGAACCGGTGAACCATCCAGAACGCTGACCAAGAGGTCTTCTTTGCCGCGATTCAGGAAGTCGGCTGTAGCGGCGCCTCGCGCGACGTATCGGCGGGCTAGCGCCGCGTCTGAGCTCCGTCCAATCTCTTCAAATTTTCCGTTTCGCAGATTGTGAAACAGCAGCGGACGCTCGGCATAGGTCACGCCAAACGAATGCTGGTCCATCTGTGGATTCACATGCCCGTTGGCGACAAAGATGTCTCTCCAGCCGTCGTTGTCGAAGTCCAGGAACTTCATCCCAAAGCCGAGGAAGGGAATGCTTATGGCGCCAAAAGCCGCCGGTCCGGCCATGTCGGTGAACTGACCGTTGTGGTCGTTGTGATAGAGATTGTTGCTGTCATCGGAGAAATTAGCCTTGGCGATATCGGGCCAGCCGTCATTGTCATAGTCGGCGGAGTCGATGCCCATGCCGGCCTGCTCCCGCCCGTCGGCACTGTAAGCAACTCCCGCCTCCACACCCACTTCCGTAAAGCCGCCCTTGCAATCATTGTGATAAAGCAAGCTGGGCGATGAATCATTGGCTACATAGAGGTCAAGGCAACCGTCCAAGTCATAGTCGAGCCAAAGGACGCCCAGTCCGTAGTAGCCGCCGGGATCGATATTCAGCTTGTCACTTACGTCGGTGAAAGTGCCATCTCCATTATTGTGATAGAGCCGATCGCGACCGCCTTTCAATCCTCTTGGTCCGCAGGAAACCGGGATTCCACGGTACTGGCAAAAGGGCCCCACCCCGAACTCAGGCAAATGGTCGAGGTCAAGGTCAACGTAGTTGGCGACATACAGGTCAAGATAGCCATCGTTGTCGTAGTCGCCGAAGGCAACGCTGGTTCCCCATCGGCCGGGATTGCCCACTGCAGCCCTCGCGGTGACATCGATGAACGTTCCGTCGTGGTTGTTGTGGTAGAGAAGGGCGCCGTCCAGATAAGTAATGTAAAGATCCTCCCAACCATCATTATCGTAGTCGCCGACCGCGACCCCAAACCCCCAACCGCAGTGAGTCAAGCCGGCTTTAGTAGTGACATCCGTGAAAGTTCCATCGTGATTGTTGCGGTAGAGCTTACTGGGGTGACACTTGGCTGCGCCCAGATCCTCCAGCGTGGAGCCGTTCACCAGAAAAATATCCATCCAGCCATCGTTGTCGTAATCAAAAACTGCAATTCCGCCGCACATGGATTCCATGATGTAGCGCTTTTCGAGGCTTCCGCAGGTGAGATGAAAGTCGATGCCAGAGGCACGGGTAACATCAACAAACGAAGCAACGCCTGGTGCACTGTTTTTAGGTGACGAATGTTTCGCGATAGGTTGACGGCTTTTCACTTGTCGCGGAGACGCGGCTACAGTCATCCATAGGGATGCGGCCATCACGCATCCACCAGCCATCAGCACCCGCAACGGTCGGAAGGGGAGCTTCACTGGACTCGGCCGCTGGCCATCCCTCCGTTTTGAGGCTGGGCTTTTTTCAATTCGTCAAAACGTTTCCATTCCTGACGAGCTTCGTCTGCCGTCCCTATTTTTGTCAGGGCGCGGGCCAGTTGATAATGCGGACTTGGATCGGCAGGCTTCAGCTCTGCAGAGCGCCGTAACGCGGGTATTGCGGCCTGTGCGTCACCATTTAGCAGGAGTGCTTTCCCCAGATCGTAAAAGGCGTCAGCGTTCTGCGGGTTGAGTTGCGTCGCTTTCTGCAGACGCGCGATTGCGGATTTGTAGTCCCCGGTTTCCAGAAGACTGCGGCCGAGTTGGTAGAGCACCTCAGGATTCTCAGGCGCGTTTGCGATTTCGTTTTCATATTCGGTGATGGCCTCCTGGTTCCGACCCAGGCTAGCGTAGGCGAAGCCAAGATGATAGTGACCCAGGGGAATTTTGGGATCCAACCGCAGCGCGATCTGAAACTGTTCGACGGCCAGCAGCGTGCGATTTGAATTCTGATAAGCGCGTCCGAGCAGGACATGTGCCAACGGATCGGAAGGCTTGAGCTTGATGGCTTTTTCCAACTCGTCTGTTGCCAGCGGATATTGGTCTTGCTGAAGCTCCACGAGCGCAAGATCGAAGTGAATATCGAAGCGCGCACTGTCGAGTTTTTCGGAGCGCTGCAGCGCCTCCAGCGCCGGGCTGTTTTGTCCAGCCTTGAAGTAGGCCAGCCCGAGCCAATGCCATAGTTGAGCGTCTCCCGGCCAACGGGCGACGGCGTTACGTCCGAGCTCCGCAGCTTCTGCGAGTCTTCCGGCTTGCAAATAAGTCAGCAATAAGCCTCGGTTGACTTCGAGGTTTTCCGGCGATAGTCGCTCAGCTTGCTCGAAATCAGATGCGGCGCGAGCGAAGTCGCCGGCATCCAGGGCGGCCTGGCCGCTGCGAAGCAAAACTTTTACGTGCTGATCGGGCGACTGAGCGGCGGCTACGATCGAAACGATGAATATCAGAAGCAGGTTTGAATCCAGCCACGGCGGCCTGAGGCATCCTGCGTGATGAGACCCAGAGCATTGCCGAAAGCGAATCTGCATGAGACCCCGCTCAGTTGCATCGTAATCGGTCGCTTAGCGAGGCGCAATTGAAGAGGCGAAGTGCGTCCGAGCACCGATTTGTCGATGCCATCCGAGACTGTCCGATCGCTCGGTGTCGAGGACGCCGTGACCATACGGCGACACGTGTTGGACGCGGTCATTGGTTCCGGCAGCATTTTTGGCATAGCGATTTCGTTACGCTCAATTTCTCTGCATTGCTCAATTTCCCTGCATTCAATGACTTCGCCACTTGTTCCGTTTCACCACGGTTTGGCAAGCCATTTGCTTCTGCTAAACGAGGATATGCAACGATTAACGGGAGAAACGAGAATGAAAATTAAGGTTAAATTCGCCTCGATTTTTTTGGCGGCGTGCATCTTGGTTTTTTTGAGTCTGCCAGCATTTCCAAGCCCCGCGAATCCACCCCAGGATCAGGGGACCGCCCAGACTCCGTCCGTGCAGGAGGGACAGAAGGCTGAACGTGGCCCCGGCAAGGAAATCGGCAAGGGTGGCGAGGACGTCGGCAAAGGTGCAGGCAAGGGGGCGGAAAACCTGGGCAAAGGCACTGCCGGAGCTGCGGGCAATCTCGCAACTTTGCACCCTGGCAAGGCGGGCGCCGACCTCGGCAAAGGCGCCGGCAGCGCCGGCAAGGACATTGGAGTCGGCACCGGAAAAGGCGCAGCTAAAATCGGCAAGGGAACCGGCAAGGGAATTGGGAAGCTGGGCAAGAAGGTCTTCGGTAGGGGCAACAAGAACAAGAAATCCGACGACTAAACCGGCTCTCCTTGTCTTTGATACGTCCCGATGACGGCACTGCAAGACTCGCTCTTTTTCCTGACGCGGTGGCGGACCGACATCTGGGAACCAGCTAAGGGTATAATCGCGCTCTGCTATGGTGCGAGGCATTGTCGTGGCCGCGTTGCTTTTGCAGTCCGTGGCGTCCCCATCATGGGAAAATTCTTCAGTCATTAAAATTGTTAACGAATGGTGCCGCCATTGCCCGGACTGGAATCAAACTTCTACTCGTTCGAGCTCGACGACGGCGCAGTCTACGTCGGGCAGACCCCATAAAAAACTGGACGTTACACTTAACGGTCACAGCCGGGTCCGATTCGAAAAGGATGGCCACGTCGGGGACTACATCCACGTCCTTGACGATGTCGGCAAGGATAGAAAACCTCGCATCATGGAAAAGATAGCGGCTGAAAAACGGGAATGATTTTGCTCACGCCCCGGTTCAATTCCGGGCGGGACCTCTACTCGCCGCTGGATAATCCAATTGGCTTCTCGCGCAGCTTTCCCAGTTGGGCCAAGGTGCCGCCATGCCCGCACTGTGCCGCTAAGTCTTCGATCTGGTTTTTCCGTACCCGGTCCCGCAGATTAAATTTCGCCATCATCGTCCTCCAGCTTTCGCGGCTACGGGTGGGTTCCCTTTTCCAAGTAAGCTGTGAACCCCTCGGACTCTTCGGGCGTGAGGGGCCTGCCAAGAAATCCTTGGGGGCGGCGCGTCCGAAGCAATGCAAGACACTTGTCGCAAATCACGACCGAACCACTAACAGCGAACTTTCCACTCTGGGCAACCTTTGAAAGGTTTTCGATAATGTGAAAGCAGGCATCAGTGATTTTTTTCATCATCCTCCTGCTTTCGCGGCGCTGCCGATGACGGCTCCTGCCAACGTTGCTATCAAAGGTAATGGCATAGTTGTTGCCCCTTCCAGTGCCGACGATATGTGGCCGCGCGGGCTCCGCACCACGGAAAAGGGACGGCGGAAGTTACTTCGGTGTGCGGAAGGAGAAGCCATGATCATCACGCTTTCTCTTCCTGCACCCATAGCCAGCGCAACTTCCTCGATTCCGGTTGTTCGTTCCATCCGAGTTAGCGAAGGAATTCATACTTGCCCTGCGTGCCGTTCCGGCCGAGTGCGAAAAAGCGGTGGTCACTACGGTGGTTGAAAGCGTATGAACCGATGCGCCGGGTGCCCCACCTTCCGCGGTTTTCGGAAGATGGGACTGTGCAAAGCTTTGACCCGCTCTTTACGCTTCTCCCACCCGCATTTAGAATCGAGGGCAAGCCGACGTAGCTCAGTTGGTAGAGCAGCCGATTCGTAATCGGCAGGTCAACGGTTCAAGTCCGTTCGTCGGCTCCAGATTTTCACAAGCTTGCAGATCAGTTCCCTGCGACCCGCGTGCGACTGCTGTGCCACTGATTTTTTCCTCGAACTTCTTGCACGACATCCGTTGCGGCTGCGGACGCGGTATTGCCGTAGAGACGATGCAGCCGTACTGGCGTTCTCATGCCTCAGAATGATTGCATCGTGGTCTTCAAGATCCAATCTTTGCCAAAGTTTATCTTTTGTTTTCAACGGTTTATATCGATTGATGTGATCTGCTATTTAATCGCAATTATATTGTCATTTTAATGGTATTTTGATACACTCGCATCGAGATCAAGGGGATCTCCAGAACATGGCAGTGTTGACCCCGCCACGCCCGGATTTGTTGGCTTACCGCGAAGCGACAACTCTGGAATTTTCCAAACTTGTCACCGAGTTGACGGCGCTCCTGGGCAAGAAATTGACCGCCTACATTGCTTCGGTCAAAGACACTAGAGCAGTCGAGCGCTGGATCGCGGGCTCAGAACCCTACAAAGGAGTTGAGGAACGATTGCGGTTCGCTTATCGGCTGGCGAAGATGATTAGCGATCATGAAGGGTCGCGTGTCGTGCAGGCTTGGTTTACAGGTCTGAATCCGGAGTTGAACGATCGCGTGCCAGTTCGGCTCTTGCGAGAAGAGAATCTAGAGTCCGTAGGTCCGGAAATTCTTGGCGCAGCGCGCGCATTTTTAGCCGGGGGATAGTCATTCTTTTGAGAGTCCCTGGCGTGATCTATCGTTTGGGGCGGAAACCTGATCCCTGGTCGGTCCCCGACTGGGCGTCGGCGGGACCGGACGGAACTTTCGGTAACCGCTTTGACGATCCGGAAGCGATGTACCGCGTTCTATATGCGTCCTCACAAAGACTTGGTTGCTTCCTGGAGACTCTAGGTCGATTCCGTATCGATCCCAAGCTCCTGGCTGAATTGGCCGAGATTGAGGGAAAGGATGACTACTGCCCCCTGGGGGAAGTGCCGTTAGAATGGGTCGAGAAGCGGATCATGGGAGTAGCGACCGCCGGCGGAGAGTATGCTGACATTTGCAGCAGTGAGTGGCTCAGTCGACTTCGGAACTTGCTGGCAGGTCATCTGCAGAAGTTTGGCTTGGATGACTTGGACGCGTCTGTCTTGCAGCAAACAGCTCCGCGAAGTCTGACGCAGTTAGCCTCGCGCATCGTCTTTAACGACGGCTTCGCGGGAGTCTACTACCGCTCGAAATATGGACACGACCTTGAAAACTGGGCCCTCTTCGAGCCCTTTCAAATCAACATGCAGCACCTTGATCCCGTCCGACCCGACGATCCAGATTTGCAGCGAGCCCTTCGACTTCATTCCTTGAAGTTCAAGAAGTAGGACTATCAATGCCAAAGCGAAAGATGAGGTTAGACCGGGAGTTGGCAGCCGAAGCCAAGAGCCTCGTCGCATTGGCGTTCCGTAACGGCCCCATCGAAGACTTTCACGCGGGAAAGGAGTGCCCGACTTGCGCGGGGAAATCCGAATATTCGCACATAACGCAAGCCGAGATGAGAAAGATTATCAAGCAGGCGGTGGATACGGTCTACAAGTTGCTCTGGCTGAAACAGAACCATCCAGAGAAGTACGAGGCGACGATTGAGTTTGGGAATCGCTACGCGCGGTTTTGGGATGAGCCGAAAGTCGACATAAGCTAGTCGCAGCAGGTCAACGCTTCAAGTCCGTTCGTCGGCTCCACGTTTTCTCAATGGGTTGCGAGCACGAGCCCGCAGCGATTGATGGGGAGCAGGCCCTACCGGATGTACAATGCTAGCCGTTCTCCGAGGAACGATTATGGATCGACGGCAACTCCTGGTCGGAATGACAGCCCTAGGATTGGCAAGGAACCTTTCCCTGCCCGATCTCCTTACTGCCCAGAGTATCGAAACTGGTGATTCCCTCCTACCCACCAGCGCTACTACTTCTGACCGTGAACGAGACGGGCTTCGCGGCCCGGTGAGAATGTCTGTTGCGGAAAGCGAGACCCGCTTTGGCAAAACTGGGGCCACGCAGGAATACGATCTTGACGGGAGACTCCTCGCGTCCAGATCCACTTATCCGGGCTCCGAATGGGAGAACACACGGACATACGATGCTGATGGAAGGGTGCTCAGAACCACCAAAAATCTGGCGGTTCCAGCAACCTGCAGACCTATGCCTACGATGAAAGAGGGAGACTCCTCAGCATCACTGATAGTGACGGTCCCCGCACCGACTTTCACTACGACAGCGAAGGTCGAAAGACTCAGACGCAAGCCATTCCCGTGCGCCCCGGAGATTTGCACAAAGCGGTCGGCATTGGTGTAATGTTTGGCTCGATAGAAGCCGGCTACGGGCTGATCGATGGGGGCACGGTCACGAGGCGATACGACGATCATGATCTGCCTGTCGAATCACAAATTCTCGACTCCGAAGGCAATCTTGTGACTCGGATTATCCGAAGCTACGACTCGAAAGGGCGACTCACGGCAGAACGAAATGATTCCAGAGAATTGGGATATTGGGTTTGCCAAGCGAATGCTGGCAAATGCGCCCGAGGAATACAGGACCGAGGAAGTTCTGAAACAAGTCAGAGAGCAACTAAGGGCTACGATGAAAGGCTTCGGTCGCGACACCGAGAAATCCTACACCTATGACGCCCAGAACCGGGTAACCGAAACGCACATACGGTCCAGCCTTTTGAGCCAAGACACCACGATGACGTACAACGACCAAGGTGACATTGTCGAACAACGGGAAAGTTCTACTCAGCCTTCGCCTCCCGATGTCCGCGTTGTGCTCCACCAAGACGAAGCAGAGAACCTGGTTTCCGACAGGCCACAGTCGGAGTGGCCTCCTCAGCCGGATTTATTACACCGGTCAACCCTGACTCGTTACAAATACGAATATGACCCCCAGGGCAATTGGACGGAACAGACCATGATCCTCCAAGACGGGCCCGGTTCTACAATTCGCCGCAAGCTTACTTACTACTGAGGCTTTTTCCCACTTTTTTGCACCATCATCGCTGCAAGTTATCTCGCAAGATTCCCATTGAGCGCACTTTGTGCTTGCCAATCCAGCCCAAGCTTCCGATAATGAAGCAGAAATTCCCTAACCGTGTACCGATACAGTCGAGCGGACCTGCTTCGCATACTGCGGATCACGGCGCGTCAGTTGGCGGGTTGGGAAAGAGCCGAACTGGTAGCCGCCGCCGAGACCTATTCGTTTTTTGATCTCCTGCAAGTCAAGAAAGTTCGTGACCTGTGCGCCCGCAAGGTGCGCCCGGTGGTCATCCGGCAATCGCTCGAAGCCATGCAGAAGCAAGTAGCCGGGATGGACAATCCTTTGCTTGAGGCCAGCGCCTTCAGCACCGGACATCGAGTCGCTTTCCGTCATCAGGGGAGATTGGTCGAGCCCATCGCCGGGCAGTTCATGTTCGATTTCTCTCCCGAAGAGAGAGTCGTGGTCAGCACGCCCATTGCGACCGCCAGACCTGAACCGTCGTCAGCGGACGTAGCCGAGCTTTTTGCCCGCGGCATTGCGCTGGAAGAAGATCCCAGCAACCAGGCTCAAGCCATTGCGACCTACGAAAGGGTTTTGGAACTCGATCCCGACCACGCCGCCGCGCATATCAACCTGGGCACGCTTCACTACAATCGGCAGGAATACACGTTGTCGGAAAAGCACTACCGGCGCGCCATCGCAGTGGACCCGCGCTATGCCCTCGCCTACTTCGATTTGGGCAACGTGCTCGACGAAACCGGCAAGGTGGCGGAAGCCATCAAGACCTACAATACTGCTCTGCAGCTTGCGCCCACTTATGCTGATGCCCACTACAATCTCGCGCTCGCCTACGAGAAAGTTCGAGAGCCACGCAAAGCCCTGAAACACTGGCGCGCTTATGTGAAGCTCGATACCACTGGTCCCTGGTCGGTTCACGCCCGCACTCAAATCCAGCGCATTCTGCAAGCGGATGGATTGAAGCTGGTGTACAGCAAGCGGGATTAGGGGAGCGCTCAGCTCTTACGTTTGTTGCTATCGGCAATCCACTAAACCTTACGCGGCCGGGAGCGCTCGCGCCACACCGGTGCTAGAATTTCTGCTTGCGAGTTTCTCCGCCCAAGGAACTTTATGCCTGAGACCACCCTGCAAATTCCATCGCCAACGCCTCTAACCTCCTTTACAGAGGACGAAATCCTCTTTCGCGACAACATCCAGCAGTTTGCCGAAGAGAAGGTGCGTCCGCTGGTGAAGGAGATGGACGAAAAAGGTGTCTTCGAGAAGGACTTGATTCACCAATTCTTTCAACTCGGGCTGATGGGGATTGAAATTCCAGAGCAGTACGGTGGCGGCGGTGGAAAGTTTTTCGAAGCCATCATGGCAGTGGAGGAACTTTCGCGTGTGGATGCCTCTACTGGGGTTGTTGTAGATGTGCAAAACACCTTGGTCAATAACGCCGTGCTGCGCTGGGCAACCGAAGAACAGAAAAAACGTTATCTTCCGCGGATGGCGACGGACACTTGTGGCGCCTACGCGCTGAGTGAAGCCGGCTCAGGCTCTGATGCCTTCGCGCTGCAAACCAAGGCCGAACTCAAGGGCGGAGACTATGTTCTCAACGGCCGCAAGTTATGGATCACCAATGGCAAGGAAGCTGGCCTGTTTGTGCTCTTCGCCACCATCGATGCGGCGGCGGGCTACAAGGGGATCACCGCGTTTCTCATAGAGAAAGACTTTTCCGGCTTCACCGTGGGCAAGAAAGAGGACAAGCTGGGAATTCGCGCGTCGTCTACCTGCGAGTTGATTCTGGAAGACTGCCGAGTGCCGAAGTTCAATGTGCTTGGCGAAGCGGGCAAAGGTTACAAGATAGCGATTGAGACCCTAAACGAAGGCCGGATCGGCATCGGTGCGCAGATGGCCGGAGTGGCCCGAGGCGCCTGGGAATACGCGGCGAAGTACGCGCAGGAACGCAAGCAATTTGGAAAAAGCATCGCTGAGTTCCAGGGCATACAGTTCCAGATTGCGCAGATGGCGACGGAGATCGAAGCCGCCAGGCTGATGGTCTACAACGCAGCTCGCATGAAGGATGCCGGTGTCCCGTTCGTGAAGGAAGCAGCCATGACCAAGCTGTTCTGTTCGCAGGTGGCTGAGCGCGTGACGTCCCTCGCCATCGAAATCTATGGTGGATACGGCTTTACCAAGGACTACCCGGTGGAAAAATACTGGCGCGACGCTAAGATCGGGAAGATCTACGAGGGCACATCTAATATGCAGCTGGCAACCATCGCGAAGCTGGTCTTGGGCGGAAAGTAAGACCTCGAACTCCCAATGGCGGGGTCAGTGTGAGTCTCCAACCCCTTGTCGTTTGAGGGATTGCGAGCTCCCAGTCACCTCAGTAACACATCCCCGTTACCCATAAAGTGCAGCAAGTTGCACCTGCGGCTCCGTCGAGAGGGTCGCAAATCCAGCCTAAGTTCATTCCTTGGAATGATTTAAAAAACGCGCTCCCGTTGGAGTGCAAGCTGCAATCGGCAGTATGCCCGGTATTAGGGCGCTGATCGAGGTGCGACGTGGTGAACTTGATGGTCAACAAGGCAGTCGGGAAGCCGAAGCACACCCTGCTTCCGTTGCTCACCGTGCTTTTTCTCATTTCCTATGGCCTGCTGACCATGCTGGTGGTGGAACAAGGACGGACAATTGACTCGCAGAAATTTCTTATCCGGCAATTGTTCACTGACAGTGGCGAATTGTCGGCCCTAAAAGGCAATGCAGTTCAGAAGCATGATGCCGAAGCTCAGGCCCAGGCTGAGGCAAAGGCTCACTCCCAGGCGCAAGCCCCTTCGTCCCAGGTGACCCCGCGAGGTAACGCCAAGAGCGACCGCAGTACAGGCAAGGTTCGGAGATCGGCCCCGCAGAAGCCGCCCCAGGTTACTTCCGACACGGCGGACGAACGCAGAGCTCTGGTTTCCATCTGAATTCGGGGCTAGGCGAATCCCCATGAAAGCTCTGGCGACATTATTGTTGTCGTTGTCTCTGCCCGGTTCACAGGTAATTCCACCGCTACAGTCCCCGGTAGATCGAACCGTGATCCGGCAACCCCGCAGAGGCGGACGCTGGTACTTTGCCCAGAACGGCCATGCGGTTTATTGTTACGGCCCCGTCAAAGTCGTGCCCCAGGCGCAGGGTGGCATACAGCGGGTCGCCACCTTCTGCCAGGGCACCAAACCTATGGTTCCGCTTATGGACTAGGGTGGACTGTCGACTCCGAGCTCTGAGTCGACTTCGCGGATCACCCGCAGACTATTTGATATCGTGATGTTCTCGCGCCCACTTCTCCGCTTCTCCAATTTCTTTCAAAGCTGCGTCGATGTGGTTGATGGCTTGCATCCGGTGGCCGCCCCAGTCACCACCAGCGTGCGCCAAGTCATTGCGTGCACCTTCTAGGCCGCGCCTGGCAGCTTCCACTTCAGCAGGTACGTCCCGTTGAGGAGGCTCCGGAAGTAAGGAGACGGTAGGTACCATAATCATCGTCAGCGTAAGTAGGATTAGGGTAGCGATTTTCATGTTTTCCTCCTGCGGACTATGTGAGACGACAGCTTAACCTAGCTCACTTTTCGCTCGCGAGAAGGCTCCTTGCCACTCCAGAGCGGTATCGCTGGACTCCAATTGTCAATCTGCTTCTGTGCTTCTTCTTTTGTGATTCCGTACCTCTCTTGAATCTTGCCTACTAGTTGATCTTGCTTGCCCGCAATGATTTCCAGGTCATCATCCGTAAGCTTGCCCCACTTTTGCTTAACCGATCCCTTGAACTGATGCCACTTGCCCTCTACCTGATCCCAATTCATAACGTCCTCCTAGTTTTGGTGATCAAACTCTTGTATCTGAGTAGCCAGCGATTATAGGACGCACAACTTTGCCTTCAATACACCCTTGACGGTAGGCGTCTGAGGAAAAGCCCGTACCGCGAAACTGTCGGAGACCAGAAAGTAACCGTAGCGACGAGGGAACCCGCTTTGGAGCATTCGGGGAGAGGACGCGGCGCTTTGCTTGTCAGAGCGGAAAGCCAAGACGATGGAAAAATCTGGTAGGCGCGGCAGGAATCGAACCTGCAACCGTCGGATTAGAAATCCGATGCTCTATCCGTTTGAGCTACGCGCCCATTTGCTGATTCAATTGTAGTTAGCCGTCTGGCGACGTCAACGTCTTTACAGATTCATAGGAGACCAGTAGGGCGCGTCACCGATTAGGGTTTCCGGACATCGCGTCCACCGCTTGAGTTCTTAATATAAAATTTTATCAATCCGCGATTAGACGATCTTTGCGAGGAATCATCCTTGGTTGCGAAGTTCGTGGAATCGCTTGTGCGGGACGATTGCAATCTCAGTTTGTGTCTAACCCTGAAGGGCGCGAAGCGAAACCCACTGACTTAACATTGGCGTAAGAAATTTCGCACACTTCACCTAGCGTACTATACAAAACCTTCGAAATTCGGACTGCCTCGTCGTCCTTACGCCTTCCAAACATGGAACGTAATTCACATCTTTGTCTTGCTGGTTGATTTCCGCACTTAGCCTCCTCCCGTAGGAGGCTTCACCATGAAAAGACTGCTGCATGCTCTAGCGATTCTCGCAACTCTAACAATCACACTGGCAGCGCACAACCGCGTCTGGGCTGATGGCCCTGAGCCCTGGCCTAAGTCAGCAACCTCCCTACCTCTTAGTCACTGATTTCTTTGACTGACCGCCGAAAGCTGCGTTATGCTTCCGGCGGTCGGTCAACCATGACCATTCTGCAGTATTCGCCGTGGCTCTTACCTGCGGCCTTGTTGAGCGTTATCGGGTACGGAGTATGGACCCGACGGATCTATCGCGATTACCCACTTTTCTCCGCTTATATCGTCGCGCATTTGGCGCGGCTTCTGGTTCTTTTCTATTGCTATCGATTGGGCATTCGTGAAATCTATAATCACGCTTACGCCTATGCCGAGGTGATAGATGCAGTGCTCAAATTCGGAGTGATTTGTGAGCTTTTCTCCAGCCTTTTCCAATCCTACGACGGAATCCGCTCCTGGGTGTCCGTCACATTGCGTTGGGCCAGTGCGATCTTCTTATTGGTCGCTGTTCTTGTGGCAGCCGCAAGCACAAGCTACGATCCTGACACGTTCCTCGCACGCTTCTATGCCATGGAACGCAGCGTCGAAATAGTGCAGGGAGGACTATTGTTCCTACTGTTTGCCCTGTCCTCATTGCTGAGTCTTAAATGGAAACCACACGCGTTCGGAATTGCCTTGGGCTTTGGTGTCGTCACCAGTGTGAATCTCGCCGCCTTTACTCTCCGCGCAAGGTTAGGAGTCGGTAGCCGTGACATTCTCTCGTTGATTTCCAGCGCAGGATATAACTGCGGTGTCTTGGTCTGGCTCGTCACGCTGTATGCGGGCCAGCCCGTTCGTCAACTAATTCGGACTGTTCCTCATTGGGACGTGGAATCTTGGAACCGGGCACTTGGGGACTTCCTGCGACGCTGATTACGTCAATTGCCAGACTCGCGGCTGTCGCACCGCTGCTTTGCAAACATTCGGTTCTCCCAACTTCAAATTCCTGACTGTTACGAACACCTTGCCGACCGAGGCAGCAATCGGCAATATTGAACCTGCCAGTTCGGGGTGCTGGATCGTGATTTCAAGCGAGTTTCTCGTCGCAAAATAAGCGCCATGTACAATTTCTAAATACTCCGGCCGATTTGATTTCTCCGAGAGTAGCTGCTTCGTTGACTTACCGGCAGCCGTGAGCCTACCATGCTCATCCAACGTACATCGCACTCAGTTAGGCCACAGCGCTTCTTCATCGTCACATGCTAAAAATGGAAACCCACATTCGCGGCGATGTGATTGTTCTGGAATGCGCGGGACGCCTGGTGTTTGGCGACGAGGCAGCCGCTTTCCGTCAGAGAATAAAGAACATCCTGATGGGAACGCGCAAGATTATCGTGAACCTGAACGGCGTTGAGTATGTCGACAGTGGAGGCCTGGGGACGCTGGTCGGAACGCTCGCCTCAACCCGAAACCAGCACGGTGAGATCAAACTGGTTCGTCCCACCAAACGAGTGGCGGATTTGCTCCGGCGGACCAGGCTGGACATGGTTTTCAAATCATACGAGACTGACGACGATGCCGTTGCGGCCTTCGGTGAGACCAGCCAGGCCGCAAACACCCCAAAACCCCACGAGCCTAGTTAGCATCGAACGAAACTAGGGTCGAATACGTGGAGAAGGGTTAAGCGGATAGTTGAAGAAAGATCACATCGTCTCTCGCAGAATAGACGACTAACAATTCAGGAGGTCAAATTCAAATGGAACCTGTCGCTGGGGTATTTTACTCGCGATCCGACGCGGAGGGCGCCGTCGAGAAGTTGCGTGCCGCCGGCCTGAAGCCAGATAAAGTCACATTATTGACTCCTGGAAAGACAGAAAAAATCGACACGGAGTTGGAGTCCGTCCCCCTGGTGGCGGCGGAACAATCTGGCATGGGAAAGGCAATCGGAGGCGTAGTAGGTGCGGCCGCCGGGTTGTCGGGAGGTCCATTGCTTGCCGCCTTTCTACCAGGCGTCGGACCAATCATGGCGGTCGGCCTGTTGGGCGCGGCAGTTCTCGCGGCGGCGGGAGCAAGCGTGGGAGCGGTTGCGGGCGGGAAGCTGGAAAATTCAATGACCGAGGGACTCCCGGAGGATGAATTGTTCGTCTACGAAGACGCGTTGCGCAAGGGACGCAGCGTAGTGATTGCTCTTACCGAGCAGCGAAGCGATGCCGCGCGTCTCCGTGAGCTGTTAAAAGCAGAAGGCGCTGAAGCGATTGATGCTGCCCAACAACAGTGGTGGATCGGCCTACGTAGCGCCGAGCAGGAGCACTATTCAAAGTTCAGTAGAAACTTCAGCGACGACGAGAAGTTTTATCGGCTAGGCTTCGAAGCCGCTCTGCATGCCAGAACCCGCTGCCAAGAATACGATCAGGCTTTGGCTGAGATGACCGCAGCCATCGAGGAACTCCAACGCCAATATCCTGGCGCGGAAGTTGCCGAACCTTTTCGCCGTGGATACGAGCGTGGCCGCGAACACTATCAGCATCTCTGCGATGAATCACGAGCCGCTTAGAGAGGCCCAGCAGGCGCAATGCACAAGGATGCTTCGGCCGGGCCGTAATATGCGCTTGGCACAACTTGCTCGGGTAACCAGAAGACATGTCCTGAATCTCCCTTCATAGTGTCCTCATTCCTCGCCGGAACTGCGCAGTTCTCTAAGAAAATATGTGCATGCCAACTCCAGGGGGAAGACTGCTTGTGCTACTCGGGCTCTTGGTAGCGGCCATGCTGTTGGCAAGCTGCGGCGGGGCAACGTCTGCAGCGACCCAGACTGCGGGAAGCGGAGGTGGTTCCGGTAGTGGCGGCGGAAGCGACTCCGGCAATGGCGGCAGTCAAAGCTTGGCGTGCAATGTCATGAGCCTGGGCCAAGGGGCAAGCCTGAACGGATTCCGGCCTTTTACCAGGAGCAATCTCTGGAATACAGACATTTCGGGCGCGCCTGTGGATCCGAACTCGGACGCGATCATCAATTTCATTGGTCCAACCATCGGCTGCATCCGGATTTCGGTGCGGGCCAGTATCAGGGGTCGATTATCGGTATTCCGTACTCGATTGTCGGCGGAACGCAGAATCCCGTGAACATCAATTTCACCGCCTACGGCGACGAGAGTGACCCCGGACCGATGCCAGTTCCGGCCAACGCCCAGATCGAAGGCGATCCCAATCCCGGCACCGGCGACCGGCATGTCCTGGTGTTAGACAACAGCAACTGCTTCCTCTACGAACTGTACAGCGCTTACCCGAACAATGACGGAAGCTGGAACGCCGGTTCCGCCGCGATCTGGGATTTGCTCGTCGACGAGCAGCGTCCATGGACCTGGACTTCCGCCGATGCGGCTGGTCTGCCCATTTTCCCTGGCCTCATCCGTTACGACGAAGTTGCCAGTGGACAAATTCCACATGCGATTCGTTTCACCCTACAGCAGAGCCAGGCCGTAATGATTCCACCAGCCTCGCACTGGGCGGCGAACTCCAGCAACATGGTCGCCGCGCCCATGGGGATGCGATTGCGGCTGAAAGCCAGTTACGACATTTCGCAGTTTTCCCCCAACGTTCAAGTGATCCTGACAGCTCTTAAGAAATACGGCATGATCATGGCCGACAACGGCAGTTCCATGTACATCAGCGGCGCGCCCGATGACCGATGGGACAACAACGACTTGCACAATTTGGGCCAAGTGCCGGCGTCGGCGTTCGAAGTTGTGCAGATGAACCCGATTTACACTGCGCCCAACGTACCCCAGGGGTCGGCACCCGGCATCGCCAGTTTCACGGCGAGTTCCTCCAACATTGCGTCAGGCACTAGCGTGACACTCTCGTGGAATGTAAGTGGCGCTTCTTACCTAATCGTCTCCCCGGGTCCGGGCGCAGTGCGCGGCAGTAGCGCAAGTGTCAGCCCAACCCAAACCACGACGTATACCCTGTACGCCACCAACCAATACGGCCGTAGTAGTGCCTCCGTCACGGTCACTGTGCATTAGTTCGGCTGCATCTTCTGCCTTATACTGCGCCGTACGTCATCCGGCGGATGGCGCACGCGAATGCCAGCTTCGCCTTCATCCCGCCTCGCATACATCGATTGGATGCGCGGCCTCGCCTGTGTTCTCATGTTCCAAACCCATTGCTACGACGCATGGTTGGGCGGCGATTCGCGGAAGACCACATTTTTTATGTGGTCACAATTGGGGGGAACGCTGCCGGCACCACTCTTCCTGTTCTTGGCAGGCATCTCATTTGCGCTGGTGACCGACAAGCTGCATCGCAAGGGTTTTCCGGCCGCTCAAATCGCTCGCACGACGATCCGTCGCGGCGCCGAAATTTTTGCATTGGGACTGCTATTCCGACTACAGGAATATCTGATTGCCTGGGGTTGGGCTCCGTGGAGCGATCTGTTTCGAGTCGACATCCTGAATACCATTGGCGTTTCCATGATGCTGATGGGAGCGGTATGCGGGCTTGTCCTATCGCTCGTCTCGTCTCTCGGCCAAGGGTTTCGTGCTCGGTCAACGCTAGGAGTAACCGCACTCGGTATTGCGCTGGGGGTTTCTCTCCTGACGCCTCTGCTGTGGACGACCTGGCGACCCCGATGGCTGCCCTGGCCGCTGGAGTCATATATCAATGGGGTGCATAATCTGGACCAACCACAGCCCTGGCTGTTTCCGATTTTCCCATGGGCTGCTTTCGCGTTCGTGGGCTTGGCCGTCGGTTTTTTTCTGCTGAGCGATTGGGGCCGCGAGCGCGAAGCCGTTACGTTTGTTCTGGCTGGCGTGGGCGGGATTGGTCTGACGTACGTGGCGCACTGGTTGGATTTGCGAGGCCCTCAAATTTACCCGGTGTACGACTTCTGGCACACCAGCCCGAATTTTTTCCTGATCCGCGTAGGCCTGCTGATGATGATTCTCTCGGCAGCTTACGCCTGGTGCCGCTGGGGCGCGGGACAATGGGGATTCAGTCCGCTAGTGCAGATGGGGCAGACTTCATTGCTGGTCTATTGGGTGCATATTGAGTTTGTGTACGGACGTTTCTCCATCCTGCCCAAACGCGTAGTTGATATTCGTACTGCTTCGCTGGGACTGCTGACGATTTTTCTCTCAATGTTGCTGCTCTCACTATTGCGGACGAATCTGAAAGGGCGCGGCGAGGGAGTGTGGAGATGGTTCCGCGAACCGTTGAGAGCAAACTGATTTTCAATCCGGCGATGAAATCTGGCGGATCGCATTTTCCACCAGCTTCAGTCCGATCGCCCAACGTTGGCGGGCCTGGGGCTCGTCATCCCCATAGCCGAATAAATAACAGGTAAGGTAGAAGCCGTCCCTCACTTCCGCCGCTTCATGGTAATAGCAGCGGCGGATCAGGAATTCGGCGGCGGCGGGAATCTCAGGGACTCGCTGCAATAGCTTAGTTAGTCTCTTTGCCAGTTGCTCATGTTGGGGAAAGGAAAAGCGCGGCTGTTCCCGCGAAAAGACAAGATCGATGTAGGAAACGAACTTCCATGCCGCCCCGAAAATCTCTTCCTCAGGGTTCAGCTCCGTGCTGCACCAGGCATCGCATTTCGCAGTCTCGAGAATGCTCGCGGGCGAGTTAATGGCCGACAGAAATTCGCCGAGCTCCGGAATGCGCTGTGCTTCGTCAACTTTGAGCAGCAGTTCAGGGTGACGTTTCAGGTCGTAATACTGCGGGCCGCCATCGCTGGCAGCCCACGGCAATTCCAGTATCTCGTCTTGTGCGCCTAGTTCGACGGCGAAGTCGACTTCCACGTCAGCATCCAAGCGATCAAACTAGTGGGCCGGCGCGGGCTGCGGCGTCGTGCCGGGGGGCGCGAAATTCACCTTGGGCACTACGCGAGAACCTTCGGTCGCCGTGAAGTAAGCCTCGTTGGGCTTGAAGCCGGCCCATCCGGCGAAAACGTTGTTGGGAAAGTGCTGAATGTAGGTGTTGTAGTCTTGCAAGGCATCGTTGTACCGTTTGCGCTCCACCGCGATGCGGTTTTCGGTTCCAGCCAGTTCATCCTGCAAGCGCATGAAGTTCTCGTTCGATTTCAGTTGGGGATAGTTCTCCGAGATTGCCAACAGGCGGCCCAGGGCGCCGTCCAAAGCCTGGTTGGCCTTAATTTTGTCCGAAGGCGTTCCCGCCGAAAGCAGTGCTGAGCGCGCCTTGGCGATGTCCCCGAAGACTGTCTGTTCCTGCTGAGCGTAGCCTTTTACCGTCTCGACCAGGTTGGGAATGAGGTCAGCACGCCGTTGCAACACAATGTCAACCTGCGACCACGCTGCCTTCACAGACTCGTTCTTGGTCACGAGCGTGTTGCGGACGCCTACATATTGCATGAAGGCGAACAACGCAATCACTACCAGGACAATAATTACGATCAAGCCTTTGCTCATGGTCTTCTCCTGAGAACAGGAATCTTACACTCACGAACTGCTGGGTTCGGCCGAATCCAGAATTGTATCTACTGCCGTCGTTATGCGCTGAACCGCTTCCAAATAGCGCGCAAAAACATCTTTCACATTGAATTGCTTGCGATCCGCCTTGTGTTCCCGAATATCGAGCAACTGCAGGAATGCAGACGGATCAAATTGAATGCGAGTGGTTAGCGCCTGCAGTACCTCACGTTTTGAATGTGGAGCAACTTCTCCGAGCGCGATGAGCGTGTGCCGGAACAGAGTGGCGAAAGCTGATAATGAGCCCAGCAGCAATTCCCAAAGCCGGCGCTCGTTGCCTGCATGCAGCAGCAGACGCTCACGCAAGAGGATCAGCTTCTCGCGCAATTCATACTCCAGCTGCGCCCGGTGCAGATGCATGGGGATACTCAGGCCACTTAGCGGATCATCACCGAACAGCACGCGATGGCGTTGTTGCATATCGAACAGCTCGATAGAAAATACGTCCGCTGACCGTTCCAATTCTTCGCGAGTCAGAACGAGCGGGGCATGACGCTGCTTCCGGCTCCACCACTCCACCGCCGGACCCAAGGCGGCCAGCTTGGCAAATGAAGTCTCGCACAGGATGCAAAGCAGGTTTACGTTGGAGAAATCGTCATGAAATTCTCCCGTTGCGGCTGAACCATAGAGCACCACGCTCTGGAGATTCTCGCCCGCGGCTTGCCGCAACCGGCCAACGAACTCGTCGATCTGTTTTTCCGGAACCATGGCATACCTCGCTTGACAGAACTACCAGCTACCGCTGGCGCCGCCACCGCCTGAACTGCCCCCGCCAAATCCTCCAAAGCCTCCACCGCCGCCTCCGAACCCACCCCCTCCGCCGTAGCCTCCGCCACGACCACCGCCGCCAAAAAGAAGGAACCAGAAGAGTACGTTGCGCAGCGGAGTAAAAAGCACGAGCAAAACAATGATGGCGAGAACTACCAACCCCCCGGGCGACATCCCTCTGCGGGGTCCTACTTGCGGCTCTGCTGGAGCTTGCGGACGAGCACCTGTCAGCGTGACGCCGGCGTCCTGCGCGATGACGTCGGCCACGCGGCTCGTCATCAGTATTAGAGCGCTGTTGTAGTCGCTCTGCCGCAGATAGGGTACCGCCTCGCGTCCGAAACTACCGACCTTGCCGTCCGGTAGAATCGGTTCCAGGCCGTAGCCGACTTCGATCTTGTACTTGCGGTCCTTTACCGCCAGCAAAATCAGCACACCGTAATCAGTAGATTTACTTCCGATGCCCCATTTCTTGAAAAGATCGACGGCATAACTCTCAATGTCTGATCCGTCGAGCGAATTGATGGTAACTACCGCAATCTGGGCATGGGCTTTCTGATCGATCTGCTGGCAGATATTGGTGAGTTGCGCAATTGTGTTCGGCTCGAGGACGTGGGCAAAATCATTGACGTAGCCGGTAGGCTGTAGTTGCGATATTTGCTCCGCGCACAGGGAGAGTGCCAGCCCCACCATCAAAAACGTGAGAAACGCAACTTTTATCCACGACTTCATTTGCCGGATGATTGTATCGGATCGATGTAGGTGCGGACGTCTCGCCCGTGCGAGTCAGGCCTCGGCTGTCCGGATTTCAAACTAGAACTTCCGCAAGAATTCCACCACCTGGTGCTCAGCCCAGTGGCCGTCATTTCCATCTGGCTTGGCAAGAAATGAGCAGTGGCCACCATCCGCGGTTTCGAGGAAGGTGATATTGGGATTGGCAAGGATCTGCGTTCGCGTTTCCGCAAGGATCCGGATGAAAGGATCATTGGCCGCGTGCAGAATAAAAGTCGGGACCGCAATGCTGCTCACCACGTTGGCGGCGGCAGCACGAGCATAGTAATCAGCCGCACCTTCAAATCCGCAATAGTAGGCGGTGATTTTGTCGTCGAACTCGCGCAAGGTGGAGACACCCCGCAGACGCAAAGGGTCGAATGTATCAGGGAAGAGCCTTGCCTTAGCCCGCAGCCGGCGACGCAGTTTCCACATGAAATAGTATTCGTACAGACGATTGCTACTCAGATGCAAGGCATCGGCAGAGGCCGCCAGATCCATTGCCGGACACACCGCGGCGACGGCGCGAAACTGAGATGGGCCGTCGTCGCCCCATTCACCGGCCAGCTTCAAAACTAGATTCCCACCCATGGAGAATCCGGCAAGTGCAAAACGAGAAATTTTGTCCCGCTCAATCACGCTGTGAGCGACGGCGGCCACGTCCCGAGAAAGTCCCGAGTGATAAAGAGTAGGAGCAATGCCTTCCGTGCCGCCGCAATTGCGTTGATTCATGCGTACGACATTCACTCCGGCAGCCATGCCTTTTGCCGCGACGCCCAACATATATTGCGATTCGCTGGATCCCTCCAAGCCATGCACCACCACGACTGTCAGCGCATTCCGGCGATCGGCCTGCCAGTGGCAGCGACACAGGACTTTCACCCCCGGCTCAACCTCAACCAGGCGCTGCTCGGCTGGGGGCAGAACAATTCGTCGAGGTAAGAAAAAATTAGCGAGAGTCTGGCGATGTCCGCCGCGCAGGCCAGGGCGCGGCAGAAAAGACTGGACTAAAGTTTGCGAAGTCCCCACACTTTGATTTTAAATGGAGTCAGCGCCAGGTGCGGACCAAAGCGAAGGAGCCTGAATATGCCGATTTTTGAGTACGTCTGTCAAGCTTGCGATCACGAATTCGAAGCTCTCCTGTACGGCAGTGATAAGCCAGAGTGTCCGAAGTGCCATGGCAAGAAATTGAGCCCTCAGTTGTCGGTCTTTGCCGTGGCTGGCAAGGGCTCCTCGACATCCGCAAGCACGACGGGATCGTGCGGTTCATGCGGCGATCCCCGAGGTCCTGGCGCGTGCTCGCTTCCCGATTACGACTGAGACAGCTTTCCCATCTGCCCCTAGGAATATCCCCAAATCCAAGTTAAGAAACGACTACCCGCTTGTAACCGAGTCCCGGTGACCGCGGTAAGTTTCGCTCTGATCGCAATCCCCGTACTATCACGGCAGTCTTCTCGGAGGCGGCATGGATCGTCGTCGCAATCCTCGGGTTACTGCTTTGTTGCCGGTTTGCGTCTGGGGCATGGACGCGCACGCACTGCCTTTCATGCAAGCAGCCACGGTTCGAAATATCAGCAGTAGCGGTGCCGTGATTCAGGGTCTCTGCCGTCAGGTTAGACCGGGCGAAATCCTGGAGGTACAGTTTGGCGACGAAAGAGCGCAATTCCGCGTGGTCTGGTCGGGAGCCCTGGGATCGCGGAGAGAAGGTCAAATCGGCCTGGAGCGCCTGGTTTCAGAGCCCTGTATCTGGGACCTGAATTTGTGCCACTGCAATCAATTGATGGCGGAAGGCTAAGAAGTACAGACTTCGGAACTCGGAACTCGGACTCCGAACCTCGGACTTCGGACCTCAGGCCTAGGCTCTCTTAACCTCAGATCGTTTCGCCTGCCGCTCGTTTGCAGAACGAACCCGGGTTCCACTATCCTGCCCATTCCTGTTCGGCATTCGTGGGAACACTTGAGGGACGAACCATGCGGGTTCTGCTACCTGTCCTGGCGTTAGTTTCGGTACTCGTGAGCTCAGCGATTCCGCAAATTCAGCGCACCCTTAGCCTTATGCCGATGCCAGCTGAGGTGCAGATGGGAACCGGGCAACTGCTGATTGATCCATCCTTCTCGGTCGCGATTACTGGCCACACCGACGTGAGGCTTCAGCGCGCGGTCGATCGGTTTCTTAGCCACCTTCGCCGCCTAACCGGCATGCTTCCGTTGGACATGAAACCAGCCGATTCTCCCAACGCCACTCTGGTGATTCTGAGCGGAACCGGAGGGAAAGACATCGAAGAATTGGGTGAGGACGAATCCTACAAGCTCGAAATCAGCAATTCCGGCGCGAAGCTCAGCGCGGCGAACACGCTCGGCATCATGCGCGGGTTGGAGACATTTCTTCAGCTGGTTGAGATCACTCCCGACGGCTTTGCCGTGCCTGCAGTTGCCATCCAGGACAAACCACGTTTTCCATGGCGAGGATTGATGATCGATGTAAGCCGCCACTTCATTCCCCTCGATGTGCTCAAGCGCAATCTGGACGGAATGGCGGCGGTGAAGCTCAATGTATTTCACTGGCATCTGTCGGACAACCAGGGCTTTCGCGTTGAGAGTAAGAAGTTTCCCAAGCTCCAGGGACTTGGATCCGATAGCCTGTATTACACCCAGGATGAGATTCGCGATCTGATCGGGTATGCGGGCGACCGCGGCATCCGTGTAGTGCCCGAGTTCGATATGCCGGGGCATAGCACAGCGTGGTTCGTGGGTTATCAGGAACTCGCCAGCGGGGCCGGCCCGTATGCCATTGAACGCCAATGGGGAATATTCGACCCGGCGATCGATCCGACACAGGAGCGCACTTACAAGTTCCTGGATGAACTGATCGGCGAGATGGCCACTCTTTTCCCCGATCAGTTCTTTCACATCGGTGGAGATGAAGTGAATGGCAAGCAGTGGGACGCCAATCCCAAAATCCAGGCCTTCATGCGTCTTCACGACCTGAAGAATAATCAAGACCTGCAAGCCTACTTCAACAAGAGAGTGCAGCAGATCGTCACTAAGCACGGAAAAACAACCCTGGGTTGGGACGAAGTCCTGCATCCCGATTTGCCGAAAAGCATCGTTATCCAATCGTGGCGAGGACAGGATTCCCTGGCAGCGGCGGCCAAGCAAGGCTACCGCGGATTGCTCTCGTACGGTTATTACCTCGATCTGATTTGGCCGGCTTCGCGACACTACGGGGTCGATCCGATGAGCGGCGCTGCGCCTAATCTAACTCCCGAAGAGAGCCAACGCGTCCTCGGCGGCGAGGCGTGTATGTGGTCGGAGTATGTTTCTCCGGAGAACATTGACTCGCGCGTTTGGCCTCGAGCAGCAGCCATCGCGGAAAGACTCTGGTCGCCGCAGAATGTAACGGACGTAAAATCGATGTACGCTCGCTTGGACGAGGTCAGCCGCCGTCTCGACTGGCTCGGCCTGACTCACAACTCGAGTTATGCCCTCATGCTCCGCCGGATTGCGGGAACCGACGACATCTCCAGCCTTCGCGTGCTGGCCGATGTGGTGGAACCGGTAAAAGACTACACGCGTGAGGAAACGGCTCCGGCTGTTCCTACGAGTGCTACACCATTGAATAGGCTGGTTGATGCGGTCCGTCCAGAGAGCATGACAGCACGGCACTTCACGGAGCTAGTGGACGCCTTACTGGCGGGCCAGGCCTCCCCGGAGACCAAGGCTGAAATGATCGCTCTGCTCCACCAATGGCGAGACAATCAGGCGAACCTCCAACCGTTGTTGGATGAATCTTTCCTGTTGAGAGAAGTCGCGCCCATGTCAAAGGATCTTTCGGCTCTGGGCTCAACCGGCTTGAACGCTCTAGACTATCTCGACCGCGGCGAGTCAGCACCGGATGACTGGAAAGCAGAGCAATTGGGGTTGATCGAGCAAGCGAAAACGCAAAAGGGCCAACTCCTGCTCATGGTTGCGCCATCAGTTCAAAAGCTTGTTGAAGCCAGCGCCGGGCAGGGTAAGTCCTTGGTTACGAAATAAAGATGCATACGGTTTATCGAGTCGGTGGAGTGACCAATGAGTCCAACTAATACGCCTACCAGGCCGGAGGCCTGGCCCGCCTTACCACTCAACGCCTGGCGCAATACGTGTGAAACGCTTCACATGTGGACCCAGATAGCCGGTAAAGTACGCCTCGCGCAGTGTGCGCCGGTCAATCATTGGTGGCAGGTACCGTTCTACGTGAACGCACGCGGTCTGACTACTTCCGCCATTCCGTTTGATCGTGGCATCTTTGAGGTGCAATTTGATTTTCTTGATCACAATCTGAGCATTCGGACCAGCGACGGTTCCGAGAAGCTCATTCCGCTCGCGCCTCGTTCTGTGGCGGATTTCTACAAGGAATTTATGGCCGCCCTGGCCGAGCTGGGCATTCCAGTGAAAATCTGGACCATGCCGGTAGAAATTCCTAACCCAATCCCGTTCGAGAAAGATGTTCAGCATGCTTCATACGATACGGAATATGTAAGTCGCTTCTTTCATATCCTGCTACAGGCAGACACGATCTTCAAAGAGTTTCGTGGTCAATTTATCGGCAAGAGCAGCCCGGTGCATTTCTTCTGGGGAAGCTTCGATTTGGCAGTTACCCGGTTTTCGGGACGCCGCGCTCCGCCGCGGGAGGGAGCGGACTTGATCACTCGCGAGGCCTATTCGCATGAAGTAATCAGCGGAGGATTCTGGCCGGGCAGTGGAGACGTCAAAGACGCGGCGTTCTATGCTTACGCAGCGCCTGAGCCGCAAGGCTTTGCCGAAAGCCGGGTTCGGCCGGATGCCGCGCTCTATCATCCGCAGATGCATGAGTTCCTCTTGATGAACGATGACGTTAGAAAGTCGGCGTCGCCGCGTGAGGTTGTGTTGGAGTTCCTCCAAAGTACCTATGAAGCCGGCGCCAACCTGGCTAAATGGGATCGGCGTGAGCTGGAGAGAGCCGCCTAGCCCAAATCTCATGCGCCCATGAGAGAATGACTTTTCATTTTTCGGAAGGCTCCGCAATGGCCACACCCACTGACGAGACCAAAGCCAACGACTCGGTACAGGCCCTTATCCAATTGCTGCGGAGCCGCTCCTCAGAGGAGATTCGGCAGCGCATGTACGACAACCCGCCGGGAAGCCCGTGGTGGTCTGCGTGCAAAACTGAGCTCGATGTTCGCAACAGCGAGAAGACAGCTACCGCGTTGGTCGATACCTCGCGCGTGCTGGATAAGATGAAGAGCTCTACAGAGCACATGGATCTGCTGAGCGAGAAGTTGCTGCAAGCCGCCAGCGACATGGCTGAAGTGCTGAAGGAAGTCAAGGAGTCCGGCAGAAGGATGGAGATCGCAACTTATGTGATCGTTGGCGTGACCATCTTGCAACTTTTCTATATCGCTTACCGGTTTTCCGCCAAGCACTGAAATACAGTCAGCAACACTACAGAGGTTCTGCGGCCCTGGGCCGAGGAAATCACAAATGGCGTCGAGAACATCCCGAACCCAACGTCGCCGAATTCTTGTAGTCGATGTCGGCGGCACTCACGTCAAACTGCTGGCCACTGGGATGAAAGACCCAGTCAAATTTGTCTCCGGGCCTTCTCTGACCCCCGGAGCGATGGTCCGCAAGATCAAAGCCGCCCTCAAGAACCAACCCTACGATGTAGTCTCAATCGGCTATCCTGGCCCGGTCATCCATGGGAAGCCCTTGCGCGAGCCACACAATCTCGCCATGGGATGGATGGGATTTGATTTTCGCAAAGCATTCGGCAAGCCCGTCAAGATCATCAACGACGCCGCTATGCAAGCTCTAGGCAGCTATCGAAAAGGCAGAATGCTCTTTCTTGGTTTGGGTACAGGTCTTGGATCCGCGATGATTGTCGATGGCGTTGTCCAACCCATGGAACTCGCCCATCTGCCTTATAAAAACGGCAAAACCTACGAAGATTATCTCGGACTGCGTGGTCTGGAGCGACTGGGACGAAAGAAATGGCAACAGCACGTAACCAAAGTTGTGACCGAGCTCCGCGAGGCCCTGGAGCCTGAGACGATCGTGCTCGGCGGTGGGAACGCTCAGAAATTGAAGAAGCTCCCACCGAACACGATTCTAGGAAGCAACCTGAACGCCTTCCGCGGTGGCTTCCAAATGTGGAAGCCCTCAGCGAAGTTTCACGGCTAATCGCGCTTACGCCGGACGAGAAACTCGTGTGCCAGAGCTCTGAGTGAAACTCTGGGGTGGGAGACGGGAATCGAACCCGCAACGTCCGGAGCCACAGTCCGGTGCTCTGCCAGTTGAGCTACTCCCACCGTATCTTTTGATTATAACAACGAGAAACGGAAAGGAGTGGGTCGGTCGAGGCCGAGCGAGCAGTACAGGTGGTGGTCCCCTGTTTGAAAAAGGAAGCGAGCCAAACGCGCGATTATTGCGTCGCAAAATACGCGACGCAGCGCGCGGCTCGCTCAGATCCCTCGCCTGCGCAAAGAACACTTGCTCGGGATGACAATCAAACTGAGACGCTACCGGAGTACAGACTTCAGCCGCGGCCTACGCCAACGTACTCGAATCCCATCGCGCGCAGCCGGACAGAATCGAGCAAGTTTTTGGTATCCACGATGACGGGACGTTTCAGCAGGTGTTTGATGCGATCGAAGTCGAGGCCGCGAAATTCCGGCCAGCCCGTGCCGACGACCAGCGCATCAACGCCTTCGGCAACGGCGTAGGGGGTCTCACAATAGTGGACGGTGCCGTTCAATTCCATGCGCGCATCCGGGATGGCCACTGGATCGTAGGCGCGCACGCGGGCGCCCTTGGCAATCAGATTTTGTGCCAGCCGCACGGAAGATGATCCCGCCACAGAATTGGTGTTGGGCTTGAACGCCAGCCCGAGAATTCCGACGTCCTTATTTTGCACCGAGTGCACCATGGTTGAGATCTTCTCGACCAGCCGGTCAGCCAGGCTGTGGTTCACTTCCCGTGCTGCGCTGAGCACCTTAAGCGAGACGCCCTTCTGGCGCGCCAGTTCGGCAAGTGAATCCATATCTGACTCGGCGAAGATGCCGCCCATGCCCGCGCCAGGTTGCAGGCATCGAGGAGCGATTTTCTTGTCTAGTCCCAGAGCCAGCGAAAGGCTTACGGCATCTGCGTTCACGCGCTCGCACAGACTGGATAGCTCATTGATGAATGAAATCTTCGTGGCCACGAACGCCGTAGCCGACTCGCGCACCAGTTCGGCGGTTTCGTGGTTGGTCACAATGACCGGAACGCCGCGCATCACCAGTGAGTGGAAGATCTGTTTCAGGGCCAGCACGGCTTCGTTGGAGGAGGTGCCGAGGATGATTCGATCAGGCCAATTGAAGTCTTCCACCGCGCAACCCGGAGTGAAGAATACTGGCTGCGAGACGATGGTGGCGCGTAGTCCGGCTTCCTGCAGACGCTGCTCAACCCCGGTGGCGGTGCCGACTGCGACCGGAGTAACGATCGTCAGAATCGGCGGCTTCGGAGCCAGACGCGCGATGCGGTTAGCCAAATCCGCTAGGTGTTGCGCGGTGTCTTCCGCTAGAAAAATCACTTGCGCCTTGCGAGCAAATGACTCCATGTCGGTCGAGTAGAGCAGCCGGCCGGAGCGGACATTGCGCTTGATCACCTCAGCTAGATTTTTCTCGAAGAAGGGGATATTGCCTTGGGCCATCTCGACCATGCGGGAGCTGTCAGGGTGACAACAGGTTACTGGAGTTCCGAAGTCTGCCAGACAGGCTGAAACTACCGTACCCAGATATCCAGATCCGTAAACTCCGATTTGCATGAGCCCCCGGTGACAAGCGCTAGAACCCGCTAGGGAAGCGGCATTCGCCGAGCAATCCAACTTCTTATTTACGCCGCGATAGGACCTTTGGCAACGCACGAGAGGGACATGTACTTCCGGAAGTAGGAATTACGGGAGCGGCGCCCGTAACGCATTAGAAGAAGAGGGTTTAGGCGCGAGGAGACACCAAACTTTTACCCAGCTGAACTCCAGCGAGATCCACCCAGCAATTGGGCTCTTCTTCGCGCACAAAAGTCAGGTCTTTCACTACGACGCTACGGCTACCCGTGAAGTGGGCCCAGCGCTCGCGGGCCACTTGATAAGCCGCTTGCGCTTGGGCCAGGTCGCTCATCTTGACGATGGTCAGATGCGGCATGTAGGGCCATTCTTCCTCCGCAGCCAGGGCCACCTTGTTCAGCCTGTCATGCAATTCCTGCATGGGGAAGGCGCCCTGCCCTACTCGGATAAACACGGTTGGAGTCACTGGGACGAAAGTTTCGACGTCCGCCAAAGTGGCTTCGAAGGGCTCCATCCGGCTGCAGACTTCCTCCAAGGCTTCCAGCGCCGAAAGCTCGCTGCTCTGCAGCAGGCGAGGCGGAAGCACGGTGAGGTGGGCCGCCAAATGAGGCAGAGCGGGATGCAACTCCTGCCGAAGGCGCTCGACGAACTCTCCAACCGGACTCCGAACGTAAGCCACCAGGGCGTAACGGGGATTCTGCATGATCGCAGCTTGGCATTATAACCTGCCTCCATGGTGCTGGAGAGAAGAGCCAATCAACCCAAGGTGTTAGATATAATGAAAAGATCCACACGAGAGTCGGGGCGTAGCGCAGCCTGGTAGCGCACCTGCCTTGGGCGCACGATTGTTCCTTCCACTACTTCCATCTCCTGCTTTCGTTTCCAATGTTTTCAACAATTGGGGGAATCTTCTTTTCGCTCAAAGCTAACCCTCATGACATGAAAACGTTGCATTCATGCACAGTTCGTGCACAGTGATTTGAAGGTATACGCGCCATTATGCGCGGTCCGCTGGTTGTGGTTTCCGGCTCCGCGTAGACACTGTCTTCAGAAGTGCCCCCACCAAGACGCCTTTGTCGCATTTTGCGTCTTGGGGCGCAATCCGCGTAGCCGTTGAAGACCTAATCTCACCTTACCTGCCCAACGGAAATCGGCTCTGCCAAATCAAGTCGGCTTGCCTTTGTTTCGCGGAAAACGATGCAGACGGGCAAGGAACCCGTCAAGGCTTCCCTTCGGCTCATTGCGCTCGACCTGTGACTGAACCCTTGCCCCTCTGCTGAAGACTCTCCGCTAGAAAACGAAGGCGCACCATCGAACCCAAAACCAAGCCTTCGGTTGACATCACAGCGCCTTCTGATGGAGGGAAAACAACAAGGAAGTTGGTAGCACATCAAGAGCAGAGACGCAACCCAGTAGGCGACAGCTCGGGCACATCTAGCGGAGGTTCCCTGGACGGAGAACTCCGCTGTTCTTTTTCATAGCTCCTCGCTATCAGATCAGGACGAAGAAGTCTTGGACTCTTCTGCTCGCGCAGCCTACTCTCAACCAGAACTTGACCATTTGCACATCAAAGAGAGCACATACGGGAGAACTTCCGAGTTAACAAGACGTCAGCCCAAGAGTCAACCTTCCGAAACTATGACGACGCTCGCTCTGTGCCTCCACCGCTGTTGTTCCGGTCACGCCCAATCCAAGCGAGTCTTTGCCGGCATTATCTTCGGAATCGGCATGGCCGTGGGCGCCGTGAACTTCATAGCATGGCTTTTCCCAGGAGGATAGGCCGCCATGTGCGCGAACCGAGTCTACAAGGTAATTTGCCATGCTGTCTAACGCAGTCCTTGTCGCAATTCTCATTTTTCTGGCGCCGGCCTTTACCTTGATGGGCCAATTGCGCTTTCTCATCCCTTGGCGCGCCCTGCTCCGGCATGAATACTGCCGCGGCATCCTCTTTTTATTGCTTCCTGCTTTTCACCAACATCCTCGGCCTCACCAGTCGAGCGCAAGCTCTGGCTCCGCGACACCGGACGAAAACTCAACACCTCGATCAGGAGATACATAGTGGACAAAACGAACTCTCAGCCGAAATCCTCGAACGCTTCGGTCGGCAGTGATCAGCCCATCGAAGTTCCGGAGACCAACCAGCCCTCGAACGCGTCGGAAGAGTCTCAGAATCAGGGTGAACCGCCGAGCCAAGCTCGACCGACTCCCGCTCCTGACCGCTCCGCGCCGCATGATGACCCGCCCCGTCACAGTCGCCGCTACTACGACGATTCTGACGACATGATTGAACGGGTTCGGCGAGCCAGGGAAGCGTTTGACAGAAAGGCCAATGCTTTCCAAGGCCCGGATTGGCCCTATTACGACAAACGAATCATTGTGGGCAAAAAGAAAAAGCCAACTGGCTCCGATGACTCTGCCGCACACCAAACCTCGCAGTCTCAAAATTCCGCCTCAACCTTACCTGTCGAACCTGACAAGCCCAAAGAGTAGTCATGCGACTTGATCTCGAATTTCCGGACGAACTGCGACGGCCAAGGGAGTTGGAAATGCCCGAGGCTCCGGTCTCGGACGGGATTGCGGAGGTACCTCCGCCACCCCCGCCTGACACTCTTGCCCTGCGGATGGAGCGCAATGAGGAGCTATCGAACGTGAATTCATTCCCGAAGATTCCGCGCCCGCCGCACGAACGAACCCAGAAGCCTGTGGAGATTGCCGATCCTCCGCGCGTCGAGCGCCGTCCGCGGAGGGATCACAATCCCAGAAATGATGTTGGCATCGGAGTTCATCTTAGACCGCAAGAGATCAAAGCCCTATCCGAAGTCGGGCGCTTCCGAGTTGTGGCGGTTCGCGACCTGGCTGAAATCGCCTATGGCGGCGACCGCAGCGCACTGGAACGGGACCTTGGATATCTGGAGAAGAAAGGCATTGTGACTCTTCGCTCGGTCAACGCACGCCGCGATGGTTCCTGGCGTCAACCGGAACGGATTCAGGTCGTCACATTGACACGGCCGGGTAAAAAGATCGTCCGTCAGGTCGGGACTCTCCGTCAGGATCAACAGCTCTACACCGGCCTGGTGAAGCCGCGAGAGGTGGAACACGACATGCAAATCTATCGAGCCTACCTCAAGGAAATGGAGCGAATTGAGGTTCTCGGCGGCTCGAATCCACGTGTGATCCTCGATTTTGAGATTAAGCGCAACGTGCAGCGGGCGATGTACGCCCAGCGCAAGGCCGATCCTGAGCGCGAACTGAACGAGATCAAAGAACAGGTCGCCAACGAGTTCAATCTGCCCTACGTTGGCAACCAAGTCCAGATCCCGGACGCCCGCATCGAGTACGACCTAGATCAGCGCTCGTGCGTTGGATCGTCCGACATTGAAGTCGTGACCGGCGCCTATCGGCCTGGCCACCTGCGAAGCAAGGCCCAGGCTGGCTTCCGCCTCTATGCCGCTAGTCGCGACCGCGCGCGCCTGGGCAGGGACATCGAGGACGAACACCACATGCTGCACGAGATCTTGGACCTGTAAATGTCTGCCTTCGATCCCATCCCGGACATTGAGCGACTCGGCTACACCCCGAGGGAGGCTGGCTTCCTGGCGCTCGTTGCCGCACATTCGGGCTTCTTCCTTCGGCGCCATTTCAATCATTACCTGCATAAAGAAGATGGGGGCCTGGCTCACAGTTTTCTGACCAAGGCGCTCAAGAAGAAGCATGTTCAGCTTCTCTCATTTGAACAGCGGCGTTTTGTTTTTCATCTCTGTTCCCGCATTCCCTACCGCCTCTGCGGAATTGCAGAGTCGCAGGACCGCCGGATCAAGAGTGACCAGACCATCAAAACCATGTTGCTCTCTCTCGACTTTGTCCTCGACCATCCCCACCAGCACTTCTTCAGGACGAAGCAGCAGAAGTTCGAATACTTTCGTGACACACTCCAGATCTCCATAGATAAGCTGCCGAGTCTTGACCTGGTGACGCCAACGGCCGGCAAGCATTGCTGCTACTTTCCGGATCGATTTCCGGTCTCGATTCTCCCTGAGACCGAAAAGCAGCCGCGGAGAATCTCGTTTTGTTTCGTGGATGACGGAATCGAAACCCTCGGCCCCTTATGGCGTTTCCTGCTCCGTCACGAACAGCTAGTACGCTCGCTTCCTAACTCGGAAATTGTCTATGTCGCCGAAACCAGGAGGCATTTTCTCGATGCGGGCCGCATGCTCTCCCGTGCTTTTCCGAAGCTCGACGCCACCACCTTCGCCGCGCGCGAGTGCCCGCGCGGCGTCCATCACTTCCTCACCTACCTCCAAGCCCGCGAGGTCTTTGAGGAAGGTTTTGTCTCTCCGACCTTCGAACAGTCACAAATTCTTGCTCAGGGCGGGGGCATTTACAAGACAGCCGCTCACGATCGGCTGTTCGATGCCTGGATGAAAAATGACATCACCGACGAGGAAATTGTCGCCCGATATTCGGAAAAACGGGTCAACATTTCCATTCGCGGCTACGTCATTTGTGCCGCATTTCCCCAGAACGGCCCCAAGTATCGGGGAGCGGAGTAGTTCGATGGCCCTCGTAGCATTCCTCGGGTCTAGACTCGGTTCCCATAGTCGCAAGTTACTACGTCACAAACAGATGCGAATGGGCGTGGGTGAAGGACAAAATCGCAAAAGGGCGGGAACGACCCCGGTGCCCCTGCCGCTTCGCCTGCGGCTGCGCTGGTCGTTCCCGCCCCTTTGGCTGAGAGCGCAGATCAGAACCACATCACCATCAGATCAGTGTGGCATCTCGAACTGATCTGAAGCTGATCCAAACCAGGTCACAGAGTCAGAGTCCGAGGAGAGGGTCATGAGCAAGTTCAAGATCGAAAAAGGCGCTAGTCGAATCAATCGCGTCAAGCTCCAGGCATCGATCGAGGAGCCAGTCGCTACTGAGCTGCATTGTCGCAGGATGGCGCGTTTCAGGCTTATAAGGAATCGGTGAACTCTTCGGGCGAAGCGCAGACCGAAGCGCCAATGGGTTCCGCTCGGCCACGGCCCGCCGTGCGGGCCAAGCCGAAGGGGCGGCCACAGAATCCACTTCTGGTGCTCATCAGTAGAGGAAACGATATGGTTGATGGTCTGATTCGAGGTTTGAAGCTCGCTTCGAGAACGCTAGTGCGGCATCAACTTCTGCTCTCGGCAGGTTTGAGCGCTGCGGCGCGGGTATCGTCCTCCGAACACTCGTGCTGGTCCCTGCTGGTAATCCTTTATTTCAATACATGGCGGTCGAGCGCCGCCCCTATCTCTATCACGCGTTCGTTGAGAGTTTCACCATCTTTCTATTTACGACACCATACCTCGTGCTGTCCATGTGCTTCTCTCTCGTCTACATCCATTTTTATGAAGAGGAGATTGAACGAGCTGCCGGATTCCTGCCTTCGTATCCGCAACCCGAGCGCCGCGACGATCTGTTCTTAATCCTTGGCGAATGTCATCAGCAGCTGGACCCCATCCCCGCCGTGCATCCCGAGTGGCTAAGTATCCCCGAACGCAGTCTCTACACCGGTACCATTGCCGTTGGTGCAATTGGATCGGGCAAGACTCGCGGACTGATACTCCCGGCAATGCAGCAGCTGTTCGGATACCAGTCAGCCGATGCGGAAGAGAAACTGTCCGGGATGGCGACTCGGAGCAAAAGGGCATCGTTAAAGGAATCGCAAGGGTGAGGCGTGTCTTTTACTCGTCTCGCGATCTGTACCGGCTTAAGGGAATCTTGCTCTTCATGACTCGTGGTTTGACGCTCGAAGAGGCACAACGGCGAGTTGACTACCCTGTGGAGGCAGGGTCTGCTGCTAAGAGTCGCAGATAAACCACGAGGATATCGATGCGGTTACTGCGAGCTCTGGGCGATGGGAAAGGAGTCAGATTGCTGATGCAGTTTCGGCCAGGGGTGGGCAAGGTGCGACAGAAGGTGAGCCTGCAGACGAGAAAACCCCGAACCCTCCTCGGAGCACGGCGGCCCCAATTCTGACTCTGAGATCAGCAGACTGCTCTCGCTTATTCCTGCAAGCCCTGCACTTTGAAGGCATTCTTGACGACACGGTCGCAACGCAGAACACGAAGACGGATCGTTCGCGTAGCCTTCCTAGTAGTTTTGCCAGTAGCTCTCTGGCATCGATCAATCTAGAAGATGGTGGGTTCTTCGCCAACATTCAGTCGATGGTACAACTCCGGCAGGAATGGAGCCGGGGCTCCACGAACAGAGGAGACAAAATTCACCATGCTGCATCCTCATCGCACGCTCTGGTCTGTATTGACGGCGGCCGCGCTCTTTGGCACCGCTCACTGACAACCTCGGCTGGGGTGAACTAGGCGCATACGGTGGGGTGCCCTGCGCTCGGCGCTCCGACCCCACGCATCGACAAACTTGCCAGCGAATGGTTGGCTGACGAACTTCAACGTGGAGGCGCAATGCATGCCAAGCGGTGCGGCACTTATGAGGCCGCTTCGCGCCATCCGATCGGGGATCTATGCGGTGCCTCTGGACGGTGTTCCAGAGGACCGGCTGGGCGATCACCGCCGCCCAATCCCTTTTACCTCTCTAGTTCCCGGCCGTCACGACCCATTCCGGCAGCGGCATCGATCGGGCCTGGAGTTTCCCTTACTCTTGAGCCTTCCACCAGCGTAAATTCCTTAGAGATGGAACGGAGAGAACATGCGATTAGCTATCCTCTGCTTTCTAGCATTCGCCGTGTTTCCGTCGGCAAGTCGGGCGCAGGTGCCGGTTTTCGAGATCAATCACACAGACAGCTCGGTTAAGTTCAACGTAAAGGCGTCGGTGGCGATAGGCGGCACTTTCGACAAGTGGGACGCCAGCCTAACGTTTACATCTCCCGAACTATCGACAGCTGTTTTGGACATCAAGATTCAGGCAGACAGTGTGAATACCGGAAGCGGAATGAAAGACGGCAAGCTGAAGGGCAAGGACTTCTTCAACGTGAAAGAAAGTCCGTTGATCACCTTTCACTCAACAAAGGTTGTGGAGACAGGTCCCGACACGGTTGAGCTCGATGGCGACTTCACGATTCGCGGCGTGACCAAGCCCGAAAAGCTGACGTTTACAGTTATGGGCAAGGGGACTGGCACCGGCACGATTACAGGCACAATGGCCTTCGACCGTAAGGACTACGGGATGAATAAAGGCATTCCCTTCGTCACGATCGCCGACCGCGTCGAAGTGACTGTCGACCTCAAAGGGAAGCGAGTCAGCGGGCCTCCGGTGGTGTGGAAGCAATAACCACAACCTTCTTCGCTTCTAGTAGTGGCATGCTTGCCAGAGCGAGTTACCTCTGCCCATGCTGGTACTTTTCCCAGTAGCCCAAATACCTTAGCCCAGTGAACATGGACGCGATCCTTGAGAGGAGAACTGACATGAAGTACGCTTTCATGGCCCTGCTGATCGTGGGGGTAATTCCTTCTGCCATGGCACAGGCTGCCCAACCTCCCGCCTGGTCCCCGTCAAAGAGTATCGGGATGTTCGCTTACCCCAAAAACAAGCAGACCGCTGACCAGCAACTAAAGGACGAGAGCGATTGCTATGGCTCTGCCAGGCAGAACACAGGAGTTGATCCTCAGGCTCCGGTGCCTACTGGTCCGAGCGAGCAGCAACAGCAGGCTACGCAACAACAAGCTGCCCAACAAGCCGGGAAGGACGTGAGCAAGGGTGGAACGGTGAAGGGTGCCGCAGGAGGTGCTGCGGGGGGCGCTGCTATTGGCGCGATTGCGGGCGATGCGGGAAAGGGAGCAGCCATCGGAGCCACCGTAGGCGCAGTCTCCGGCAGGCGCAAGCAGCGGATGAAAGAAGAAAAAGCTAAGGAGCAAGCTGCTCAGCAAACAGCCCAGACGCAACAACAGGCCCAATCTCAGGCGCAGGCGCAGCAGAAAGGTGCAACGGATTCGTTCAAGAGAGCATTTTCTGCGTGCATGGATGCCCGTGGGTATTCGGTTCAGTAATGCGTATTAAGCACTGCTTTTCGTCCATGCTCACCTAGAGTGTGCCGAAGAGTGGCAACTTATAGGTAGAGCTCTCGATTCGGGCCGAGAGCTTGCAATCTTCACCACCGCGCGGATCTGACGAGGGCTATTTCGGACAGAAGTAAAGACTTTGTACCGGATTTCAAAATCGACTGGAGAATGTTTATGCGAATGTTCATGGCCATCTGTGCTTCTCTTGTCCTGCTATCTGTAAGCGCTTCCGCTCAGACTGCAGGCGTTGCTGCGAAGCCCCTTAGCGACACCGACCTTCAATTACTGCGCTCGGACGTCCAGGCGGACAAGAACAAAATCATCGCTGACACGATGCAGTTCACAGATGCAGAATCCACTGCATTCTGGCCCGTCTATCGAGACTACACGCGAGACCTGCAGGTAATCGGTGACGATCGTGTGCAGGTGATCAAAGATTACGCTCAGAACTATGACAGCCTGGACGACAACAAGGCCAAGGACATGGTGCAGCGGATGATCAACATAGAGGATAGGACGCTGAACTTGCGCGAGGACTATTGGCCAAAGTTCATGAAAGCCCTGGGAGCAAAACGAGCCGCAAAGTTCTACCAGGTAGATAACCGGATCACGCTGCTCATCAATATCCAGCTGGCGGCCAATATCCCCTTGATTCCGTAGCCGATGCGTGTGCTTTGGGCTGATTTCTAGCAATGAGGGCACAGCAGGCGACGCGCCAGGGCACGAGCCCAGCCGAGCGCGTTTCAAATCGAAAGGAGTAGAGTCATGAAGCCGCACGCTGGATGGATCTTGGCGTTTGCAGTGTTCATGTGTTGTTCAACTCTCGGATTCTCGCTAGGCAGCGTGGTACCTCAAGAAGCCCAAACTACGCAAGGCGATCAGGCGGTACCAGCATCCGACGTAACTACCAAATCAGTCACCGCGGTCGGCTACGAAGTTGGCGGGGGCGGCACGAAAGTGGATCTGAAGGGCACCGACTTGATGCCCGATGTGAGTGGTCAGGCAAAAGTCGAGATCAAGTCGAAGGCGGGAAGGACCAACGTCGATGTCGAAGTGAAAGGCCTCAAGCCACCGTCGTCACTTGGCTCGGAATTTCTCACGTACGTGCTTTGGGTGGTGACGCCCGAGGGACGTACCGGTAATACCGGCGAGATTCTCCTCAACAAGAACGGCGACGGCAAACTGAGCGCAACTACGCCGGCACAGACCTTCTCATTGGTTGTCACAGCGGAACCGTATTTCGCCGTCCGCGTACCCAGCGAAATGGTGGTTCTGCAAAGCCAGCTCCGAAAAGACACAAAGGGAAAAATTTTTTCCGTAAGCGAGTACAAGCTCATGAAGCGAAGCCAGTATGAGAAGATGGGGAACCCCTTGGCGCTGACGCTCGATCCGAATGTTCCACTGGAGATGTATGAAGCGCGGAATGCTGTGGGAATCGCGAAGTCGAGTGGAGCTGATAAATACGCACCTGAGATCTTTTCCAAGGCAGAGGCCAGCCTGAAAATGGCCGAGAACTCCCTCGCGAGCAAAGCAGACAAAAACACAGTCATCTCGACGGCTCGACAGGCTGCGCAATTCTCAGAGGACGCAAGGGCGCTGGCGGCGCAGCGCCAGGAAGAGGAGCGTATTGCGAAGGAGCGGGAGGACGCCGCTGCGAAAGCCCAGGCTGAGGCTGAAGCTAAGGCCGCCGGCGAAGCCGCTGAAACCAAGCGTAAAGCGGATGCCGAGGCCGCTGAAGCCAAGCGCAAAGCAGATGCCGAAATCGCTGCCCGCGAAGAGGCTACGCGGGCCGCACAGGCGCAGACCCAGGCCGCAGAGCGCGAGAAGCAGCAACTACGCGCCCGTTTGCTTGAGCAGTTTAATCGCGTCCTTCCCACTACTGACACGCCTCGTGGCTTGGTCGTCAACATGGGCGACGTGTTGTTTGATACCGGCAAGGCGGATCTTCGGTCTCCGGCGCGTGAGGCTCTGGCCAGGCTGTCCGGCATCGTGCTCAACTATCCCTCGCTCCGCCTAGCTATTGAAGGCCACACGGACAACACCGGTAGCGCCGAATACAATCAGACCCTCTCCGAGAAACGCGCCGACGGTGTCCGCGACTACCTCGTCACGCAAGGACTGGACACTGACAATTTATCGGCGCAAGGCCTCGGTATGGACAACCCCGTGGCAGACAACAGCACGTCGACAGGTCGGCAGAAGAACCGCCGGGTCGAGATCGTCGTTTCGGGAGAAGTTATCGGAACACAGATCGGCGGCAAGAGCTAGCCATCAGTCGGAGAAAAAGGAACGGTGCAGCTTCGTCATTTGCAGATTTGCGCCAGGAACCACCTTGCTCCCCGAAGCGCCGGTCCTTGCGGCGCCCGGGGCCAATAGTAGAGTTACCAATGGACCGGAAGGAAGTCGCCTGCGGCGAAGACCTCTAGGCCTTCTCAGTTCCCCCCGCCGGAACTTTCAAAGTCACGGGCCCTCGTGAGACGACCAGAAAACTTGAGAGGTGAGATATGAGCGGCAATCCAGAAACAGTCCGTCTCCAAGAAACTCGTACAAGCAAAATTCCTTGGAAAAAGTGGGGGCCATATCTTAGCGAGCGGCAATGGGGCACGGTGCGTGAGGACTATAGCCCGGATGGCAATGCCTGGGATTACTTCAGCCATGATCAAGCCCGATCGCGCGCGTATCACTGGGGAGAGGACGGTCTCGCCGGCATTAGTGACGAGAAGCAATTGCTGTGCTTCAGCGTGGGACTATGGAACGGCAAGGATCAAATTCTCAAGGAGCGCCTGTTCGGGCTTACGAACAGCGAAAGCAACCACGGTGAGGATGTCAAAGAGTATTACTTCTACCTCGATAGCACGCCCACTCATTCATACATGAAGTACCTGTACAAATACCCCCAAGCCGCCTTCCCGTACGATGACTTGGTCGCCACCAGCAAGCGGCGCACCCGCGGCGACATGGAATATGAGCTGCTTGACACCGGTATTTTCAACAGCGATCGCTACTTCGATGTTTTCGTGGAGTACGCGAAGCAAACCGCTGAGGACATCCTTATCAAGATCAGCCTGTGCAATCGCGGGCCTGGGGCCGCAACGATCCATGTCTTGCCAACCCTCTGGTTTCGCAACACCTGGGCATGGTGGCCCGGAACACTCAAGCCGTCCTTGAAACAGATCACGGCGAAGAATGGCTCGCCTGTAGCGCTTGCGTCACACACACAGCTGGGCGACCGCTATTTGTACTGCGAGGGGTCTGTCCCGCTGCTGTTCACGGACAATGAGACGAACAATGAACGGATTTTTGGTACCCCCAATCCCAGCCCGTATGTAAAGGATGGCTTTCACAACTATGTGGTTCAGGGCAAATCCGATGCCGTCAATCCTCAACATGTGGGAACAAAAGCTGCGGCCCACTACCGAATCCACGTGGGTGCAGGCGAGACCTCCACGATACGCCTGCGACTCAGCAACCTTGCACCGGCGGCGATGGACGACCCCTTCCAGCGATTCGATGAAATCATGCAGGATCGTCAGCGTGAGGCGGACCAGTTTTATCAACCGATTACTCCTACGCGTGTGAGCCAAGATGAAGCCCGGGTCATGCGGCAAGCGCTGGCCGGAATGCTATGGAGCAAGCAATATTTCGGCTTCGACGTGGACAAATGGCTTGTGGAACATGGGGAGGATCCGCGGCGGCCGAGCCAGAAGCGAATTCGCAACAGCGAATGGTCGCATATGGTAAACGAACACGTCATCTCGATGCCCGACAAGTGGGAGTATCCCTGGTATGCGGCTTGGGATTTAGCGTTCCATACCATCGCGCTTTCCACGGTTGATTTAGACTTCGCGAAGGAACAGCTCGACCTGATGCTGCAGGAGTTCTTCCTGCATCCGACGGGTCAGATTCCAGCCTACGAATGGAACTTCAGCGATGTAAACCCGCCCGTTCATGCATGGGCGACGATCTTCCTGTACCGGACTGAGCAGGCGCTTCGAGGCGAAGGCGATCTGGAATTTCTCAAGCGGTCATTTGCAAAGCTGATACTGAACTTCAGCTGGTGGGTAAACCGCAAAGACCGTTTCGGCAAGAACCTGTTCGAAGGCGGCTTCCTGGGGCTCGATAACATTGGTGTCTTCGATCGCAGTGCCGCGCTACCCACGGGTGGCCACCTTGAGCAGGCCGACGGCACGGCATGGGTGTCCTTGTTCTGTCAAAACATGCTTGAGATCAGCATCGAGCTCGCCGCCCACGATTCGTTTTTCGAGGACATGGCAATCAAGTTTGCTGACCACTTCCTCTTGATCGCTAACGCCATGAATCAGACCGGGCCGGACGGCATGTGGGATGAGGAAGATGGCTTCTACTATGATGTTTTGCGCCTTCCGGACGGCAGTGCAACGCGGCTCAAAGTACGCTCCATGGTGGGTCTGCTGCCACTCTGTGCTACTACTTTGATCGAGCCCTGGCAGCGCGAACGAGTACCGCGGGTGGGGCAAGTATTAGGTGAGCGTCTACGGCGCAGACCTGAACTTTTGAACAGTATTCATCCCACCGGACCTGCACATCTCGGCTATGGCGAACGCGGCATCGCTGCTCTGGTGAACCCGGAACGGTTGCGCCGTACTTTGTCACGCATGCTCGATGAAAAAGAATTCTTCAGTCCCTACGGTATTCGTGCATTGTCCCAGTACCATGCCGAGCATCCTTACGTCTTCAATGTGAACGGGCAAGAGTATCGGGTGAATTATCTTCCAGCAGAATCCGACACGGGCATGTTCGGGGGAAACTCCAATTGGCGTGGTCCGATTTGGATGCCGGTGAATGCACTCCTGATCCGGGCTCTCCTTTCGTTCTATGGATACTACGGCAATGACTTCAAGATCGAATGTCCGACCGGTTCAGGCAAACTGATGAATCTGTTTGAGGTAGCCCGGGAAATCTCAACTCGATTGACACGGATCTTTCTCCGCGATAAATCCGGCCGGCGACCGGTCTACGGAGGCACAGAGAAATTCCAGACCGATCCTCACTGGAAAGACTACATTCTGTTTTACGAATATTTCCACGGAGATAACGGCGCTGGATTGGGGGCTAGCCACCAGACGGGCTGGACTGGTCTCGTCGCCAAACTGATCGAACTCTTTGGCCGGCTCGAAGGAGAGCAGTTGCTGATGTCCGGTAGAGGTCGTGCATTTGGTAAGGAAGAGCCGGCGCGAGACAAGCAGGTGGCGTGATGTTTCAGAGCAGCATCGAGTCGAACGGATGCATTTCCGCGATTCTAAACATGGTTTCCATCAACGATGGACGGATTGGACCGGTCAGGGGGCAGTAGGGTACGCCCACGCACGAGCCGCCTGTGGCTTGAATTTCCGTTGTGGGTTCTGATTGGCGCCTTCTTAACGCCGATCTTACGTGCCCAGGATCTTGCTCCTCGCGCATATGTCATCACTCCGCTGCACTCCAATGCGGTGGTCCTCACTTACGCCTTTTATAACGGCAGCGTGCTGTTCGATGGCGTGGTGCCGATCACAGGAGCAGCGGCAAGAGTCAGCTTACCTGTCTTGAGCCTTTACCACTCTCTTCTTTTCTTCGGTCGCTCGGCCAACCTTACTGTGTCCCTTCCTTACGGCGTTGGACATTTTCACGGCACCGTCGTGGGAGCCGAAGCTAGTGCGTACCGCTCAGGACTACTGGACTCAGAGTTTCGATTCTCTGTGAACGTGAAGGGTGGGCCTGCGATGGAACTCCGCGACTTCGCGAACTGGCGACAAAAGACTCTTCTCGGAGTAAGCCTCAAGGTAGTAGCACCGACGGGCCAGTACGACCCGACGAAACTAATCAACTATGGCGGGAACCGGTGGGCTTTCAAACCCGAAGTGGGCTTATCGCAGCGCTGGGGGCACTGGCTTCTCGACACATATGGAGCAGCGTGGTTCTTCACCACGAATCCCGAATTCTTTTCACGCAACCAATACAACCCCGGTGTCACCTCTCAAACGGAAAACCCGGTCGGCGCGTTTGAAGGACACTTGAGCTACGATGTGAAGCCCCGGTTTTGGGCCTCTCTCGACGGGAATTTCTGGTTCGGTGGCAAGACCAGTTTGAACGGCGTCGAGAACCCCAGCACCGAGCAGAAGAACTCCCGGATGGGGGGAACCGTCTCCATTCCGATCAGCAGGCACCAATCGGTGAAGTTCAGCTACAGCAACGGCGCCTACATCCGTTACGGTGGAAATTACCAGAATGTTTCCATTGCTTGGCAGTACTCCTGGCTTGGCAGACCTAGGTAGGTCTGGTCCCGAACTTCAAACTCTACTTTCAGGCGCCGCCGGAGCGCCCGGGTTGTTGAGCGGGTCAGTCTTTTTCCACGCTTAAAACGCCTGATGAAACTCGGGAAGGAATCGGCGCTCAAAAAGGTCCGCGAGCTTTTTGTCTCCGTGAGCTTCGGCTTTAAGCCACTCAACCACAGTCAAAGCGTTATACAAGCGCTCCTGATTGGCATGCGTGGCGGCTCCTTGCGCTTGGACCCGCAGTTTGTTGGCTTTGCCGTACAGCTCTGGCTGATGTCCAGTCCAGAGCGCTGCCTGGTAGCCACTCCAGGCCGTGGCAACGGCGACTATCGACAACAGAATAGCCTCCGCAAACTCTAGTAATGGGTGCGCGGGATAGTGCGGCCGCTCCTCCCGGCCTGCACCGATTCATTTTACAAACTTATGGTCATGGTCGCTGAATTGCGCCCGACTGCTCTTTGGCTGCCAAATGAACGGCCAACATAGGGTCGTGCTCCGAGCCAGAATCGCCCCGAAACCTATCAATCAGGATGTACATACTCACCAAGAAGACCCATAGCGGGAAGACCATCGGAACCCACTCAATCGTGCCGACACTTAGCAAGAGCAACAACGCCAATACATAGCCAAGGAAGGTGATCCAGAGCGGAACGATCCGTGTACGCAGTGAAATGGTGGAGGCGGAAATCATGAACACTCCTGCCATCTTGACCGCATAGATGTTCATCATTTGATAGATCTCGGCGCGGCCTACGGCGTAGGCACCCGACTGCACTAGGTTCTCAGGTCCGATGCTCAACACGCTCAGGAGCCCTGCCGCGAGCGCTGCAGACGCGAAAAACATCGCCACGTATAACAAACCGCTCCCAAGAAAAACGGTGGCAAAAAATCGGTCTTCGAGCTTCCCAAGACGGTCGCGAATCACACCAATGAACCACAAGAAGGCGATCCCAGCAAACGGCACTAGGTTCAAAGCGCGAGAGATGGTCTTCGAATGACTAACAATCTCCGTGGCTGACCCTAGCGGATTCGCGGGGATGGAGCTTCTGATGAGCAGCTGGCTGGTGATGAATAACATAGAAAAAACGATGCCAGCAATGGCAGCGGCACGGGGCGTCTTCAGATTCAGACGAATCAATGAGGATTCTTGGTTCATGGCTGCCTCCATTCGGACTCCAACGGCTATAGTATGCCGCCAGGAAGCACGTTGCTCTTGGCACAATTTGAGTCCAGGTGATCAAAAGGATCCCGATTTTCATTGCCATAGTGCATTACCGCTTCCCGTTTCCCGCAAAATGATCAAATTTCTGGCTTAGGTCTTCCAAGCAACACCGAGCAGACTACTGGAGAACCATGGAACTTCAACCTTTCTCCTGAGCCGGGAACTCCAGCTTACAAGGGAGAGCAGGAACAGACGGTAAAGGCAACCAAAGAGGAAGGGGCGTCAGCGCGAGTCTCTGCCATTCCACAGAGCCGGTGCGAAACACAGCATTTGGCGATCATCTGAGATGCTGCAATTCCGTCATCGCCCCAATGATATGCACGAGAGCGGGCCTGATCGTGCGTAAAGTAGTTCCAAGCGTTGCCATCGGCGCTGTAGTCTTCGCGAACGGTACCCCACTGACGCTCTGATAGGTATGGCCCCACTTCCGCCACGAAGCTGTTCCTTCGCGGGCTTCATTCAGTCTCTTTGTCTCCTGATTGTCGTGAGCCTCCATAGTACCTCCTCAATCCATGAAACAGGGTCATCACGCGTTGCGACCGCAGCAGAAGAGACCAGCTTTTTCGAACCGAATGGTGTTGCGCCAAGCCATCCTCGGATCCAATTCCAAAGAACTCTAGTCCGAAAGCTGTTTTCTTGCAACTCGCGCCGGGGGTGCATATTCCATCGCGTTATGGTTTTATCGAGAGTGCGGATGGAAGGGTGGCGACAGGGGGCAGACAACTGAGAAGCCAAGATCGACAACAATTAACTTGACTCCGACCGGCGCTCTCATGGAAGGCGATTACACTCACAATCTGGTCAATGAGTGTAGCCGCGATTTATCGCCAATTACGATTCTCCGCTCCGGTATACTCCTTTGCGAAAGAGCAACTGAGCCAATGGAAAATCTCCTTAATTATCCTTGGGCCTTCGCTTTTCTACTTGCGTGCATCTTGGGTCTCTCTCTTGAACTCGGACGCCGGGTCGGAGTGTCTTCACAAGTCTTGCAGCATTCCGAACGCAAAGAGCAGATGGTGGCGATCCGGGATGGGCTTTTCGTTCTGGTCAGCCTGCTACTGGGTTTCACCCTAACCTTAGCTGCCGCGCGTTTCGTCGAGCGGCGTTCGCTGTTGATCGAGGAATCTATTTCCATCGGCACCGCGTATTTGCGGGCCGGTACACTTCCTCAGCCTTATCGGGACCATTCCCGGAAGCTATTTCAACAATACGTGGACGCCCGCCTTGATCTCGATAATGCGGGATTGAATACCGCTCGGGTGGTCGAAGCATCAAATCGCTCCAGAAGTATTCATGAGGAATTATGGACCGACGCTGCCGCCGTCGCGGAACTGAAGCCGACCTCGGTCACCACTGCATACATCAACTCGCTCAATGAAACGATCGATCTTCATGAGAAGCGAATGGCAGCTTATGAAAATCGTGTTCCTCTCGTTATCTGGAGCTTGATTACCTGTGTCTCGGTGATCGCCGCGTTTACCCGCGGCTTGACCTTGGCCTCTCGCTTTTGGCTGAACCTTGTGATCGCGCCACTCACGATCGCGATTGTCGTTGCTCTGATCGCCGATCTAGATTCTCCAAGCCAAGGTTTTATCCGACTTGACCAACGGGCCATGCAGCGTCTCAAAGCTGATCTCGCGATCCAGTCCGCACACTAGCTTCGGGCAAAGTCGAACCAGGCCTCATGCATGGTTGACGAAATCCGGCGAGTACACTCACAGCTCGATTACTGGTGTAATGGCGATAGTTCAACAGTTACTGCGTCGTGTGTACCTCATCGCGGGGGTTGTTTAAGAAGTGCTCGGCTTGTTTCGGCAGGCCGTGCAATTCAGAATATGAGTGAAAACCATGAGCGTAGCATACCGCTCAGAGGGGTCTCCTCCGACTACGACATACCCAAATCCGTTAGCTTACTTGCTGGCGTCGACCATCGGAATCAGCGTGGACAACTGCAAATTTATCAGGAGGTCGATACGGCGATCGATCTGGTACCACAATGCAGTCTTCTTGGGCGAGATAACTTTTTCAAGCACCGGAACGTACTTCATACGCAATGCGAGGAGCTGCTGCTCAACGGCCGTCGATCTCTTGATGTAATCCTGCGCCTGCGCATCGGTCATGGTGTTGTAGTTCGCTGCATACTCCTTGATCAGCGCCCAGCGTTCGTCATTGGGTTTGATGGCTTCCTGCCGGTACTGGTCAAAGATAGGCCAGAACTTGGTGGCCTCATCGGCGGTGAGGGTCATGTTTAGCGCGATGATCTGCTTCCTCTGTGAGCGTAAGTCCGCCCGTAGCATCTCGATGTCTTGGTCCCTGACGTTATTCGATTGTGCGCCTGCGTCCGAGACGGCCGCCGGATTCTGGGACGCCTGAGGGAACATCGATACGTTGCACCCGAACAGTACGCTGACGACAACCAGGACAGCTCTAATACTCTTCTGCGGCATTGTTGTCTCCCCCGGATCTTTGCGATTGTAGTCGAATCGCGCGTGTTTAGCGCGTTGGTGTTGTAAACAGCCTGTTTACGACAGTTACTTGCCGATGGCAAAACGATCCGGTCGCCTCGGGTGCTTCACAGATGCAGTCGCCAAAATTGTCGTGCAAACGAAAATGGCCCCGCCTTACAACGGGGCCGCGTTCGGGAACTTAAGCTTCGATGTTTACTTTACACCATAGCCCATGGGGCTGCCGACGCCCGTGCAGAGGTCGTAACCAAGTTGGCTGAGATTGCCATTCCATGGACCACAGACACCCGACTTGATGTCGTTGAAGTCCGTCTTGTTGCCGCGGTTCCTATAGAGGGTTGTGAGTTCGGCCGCAGTTGAACCTCGGTTGTTTCCGGCAGCACTTACGATGCCCGCCCAGATCGGGGATGAGGCGCTGGTGCCTCCGACGATGTACCAGCCGCCATTTCCACTGTCGAGAACCCAAAGGCCAGAGTTGGGATCAGCCTCGGCAGAAACATCCGGAACACCGCGCTGGGTGCCTACAACCTTCGTCACATCCTTCTGGTAGGACGGAGTGGTCTCGTACTGGGACAGGCCGCCTCCGGTGGAATTCCATGCGCTCTCGAAGATGTAGGTGCCGCTGGCGTTGCGGCTCAGGGTCGTGCCGCCGACGGCAACTACGTTCGGAGACGCACTCGGATAGATGACGCCTGGTCCATCACCGGTAGAAGCGAAGTAGACCACACCTGGGCACGAGAAGAAAGAATCGTACGCGGTTTCGGCAGCAAACTCGCTGCCGCCCCAGCTATTGGAGACCACTCCGCCGCCGTCGCTAGCTACGATGGATGCGGCGACGGTCTCTGCCGTGAACAAATCATCGAAACTGTTGGAAGCCGCTTCCACGAGGTAAAGCTTGGCGTTAGGAGCCATCGCGTGCGCCCACTGAAGATCGAGCGACTCCTCGATCTCCCATCCAGGGTCACGGAGCGGTCGTGATCCGGTGGCGAATACCACCCGGAAATTCGCGGGCGGCAGACTGAACTGCTTGGAGAACTTTGCCAGGTCCTTCGCGGCACCGGGGTCATCGTAGGCGTCGACAATGGCGATGGAAGTCGAACCGCCCGTGGGAACCGCAGTGACGGAGTTGGGATTGCAGCCAGCCGACTGGGCAACGAGATTGTAGATGCAGGCGAGCGAGGCCGGAGTTTCGAACAGATAGCCAGCGAAGGGAGGCCCAGAGGGGAGGGCAGCCGCCGCTTCGGGAAGGCCTCCCGTCGGGGTGAAGACCTTGATATTGGTATGAGCGCGAAGTCCGATGTCACCTTTGTGCTCAATGCTGGATGCGGGGATGGTAACTTGGCCGCCGCGGGGTTGCGCTTGAGCCGACGCAAGGGTCACCACTCCGAACGAAAATGAAGCAGTTATGGCTAGAACTCCCAACTTATATGGTGCGATATTCACCGTTCACTTCTCCTTATTGTTTTGTTTTAAATTTGTGCGAGAGGTTTAAGCCTCTGAATCGAAGTTGGTATAGAGCGACTCTAGACGGTCGCTACGTTCTATTTCTTAAGCCGAACCATCCAGCCACCATGATTAAAGTGGGCATCTTGCCACACACCGACAATGGTGGATCCGTCGGCTGAGATGTCGAGTGCAGAGGTGAGCGTAACGCCGAAGGGGAGAAGCACGCCTCGTTGATGCAAGTACTTTGCTAGGGATTGCATACCTAGTTTGGGGCGCCAAATGAACGCCTCGATACCTGCGCCGAATGGATCGCCGCTCCACCCCACGGTCATTCCGTTGTCGGAAACCGCATTTGCGAAGCTCTGATCGGATGAGATCCCTGAGACGGTCCCCAGAGAGACCAGACCGCCTGCGCTGTAATGGAAGGCGAATGAGCTTGAGGCGGCTGTATTCCACGACTGTCCCACAATCTGTGAGCCATCTGAGCTGACAGCGGTCGCTTCGCCTGGAGTGTGAGCTCCGGCGAACAGGTAGGTTTTTCCGGAAAACCAGCGCACCGGGCGCCGAACGCCCTGTGTCGGATCCTCGGAGAACCCCACGATCGTCCGGCCATCAGCGGAGATCGCCGACGCTCGGCTGCTTTTACCGGCGGGACCATTGGGATGGGATAGGGCGGTCATGCCGTTCGCGCGGTCCCAGACGAAGCCCTCGGCTCCGGGGCAGTACCAAGCCAGTCCCACCGCCACCGTGCCGTCGCCGTTCACGTCGTACCCGCCGCCCCACTGGCCGTCCAGAATGCATCCGTTGGCAGGATGACCAAGATCGGTCCAGCCAGTTTCTTGATTCCACAGTGCCGGGTTCACGTTGCCGTCAGGACCTATGCGGCCAGTAATGATGGTCGTTCCGTCGTTCGAAATTCCGATTTGCGAGTTTAGAAAATGACCCGGCCCCAGGAAGGTGAATCCGCCGAAGGGAAAGCTCGGAGTGTCCGAGGTCCAACGGTAGATCAAACCACCATAGTTCGCAGCCATTACCTTGCCATCATGGGAGAGCGCATAGTTCATCCAGGTGGCGGAGCCGCTGGGATTGATTAGCATCTGGAAGGTCGGGGTCTGGCCCCAAACCACGGAAGAGACGCTCAGCAAACCAATGCAAAATAAAGTTATTCTTGCAATCCATCGATCGATCATTTAGAGACTTGTCTCCTGATTTTGAATGCAGCGTAAATAGGTCGAGCGTTTCTATGGCGTCATGGTCGGACTAAATGGCAACTGGAGGCTACCTCACCCGACTAAGGGGTGAGTGCGATTCTTGTCGAATCTTCGGTCCGGGGTGTCTGGATGGACTGCGAGGATCTGTGCGCGATCGGCTGCCGCGCGTGGGACCCGGCAATCTATGCTGAGCGTGCCTTTTCAAGTCGTACGTACGGGGAGGGCTGAAAAGCCGCTAGTGCCGAGTCCCGATATCTCAATCCTGACTGACGAGTAGAGTCCGCCGTGCGGCCGAGTTCGCCGATATAGACCGCTATCGATCCGATACCAGTTGTGAAGTCTGCCTACCGTTGAAGACCGACGTCACACAAAGGTGATGCGAAACCAAGCAACCAAGACGATGCTACAGCCGTTCGAACCTGTCGTTGCGCCAGAGCAATGAGTGAAAAAGAGATTCCGATAGCGAGGATGCGGAGATTTCGTTCTCCACGTGTGCCTCGGGGAAACCAACGTGCAGAGTTTGGTCGGTCTTAAGTGACCATGAGCGACTCGGGAGATCGCAGCGTCACTCGCCCACGCCGCTTGTAAACCTTCCCGTCGCGCTCCCACTTGGAGAGCAGACGGCTGGCCGTGAAGGGGCTGATGTCGGAAAGGGAACTGAGCTGTTCGTTCGTGATATCTATTTCCACTCCCGATGCGCGCACCTTCCCCGCTTCAGTGGCGAGGTGGAGCAGTGCTTCCGCGAGCCTTAATTCAGCAGTCTTGGTGACGATGCTGACGTGACGGTTCATGTACACGTTGAGGTAATGCAGCGCCAGCCGCAAACCGTTTTCGCTAAGCTGCGGGTAGGCCTTTGCCAGCCGGCGTATGGTGCCGTGATCCCAGACCAGGAATTCGCATTCGGAAACAGTTTTCGAGCTTGCCATATAGGGTGGAGGGTTTGTCAGCAACGATACCAGCCCAATGACGTCCCCTGGGACCTTCCAGAGCAGGAGGACTTCGGAACCAGACTCCGTCAGATTGTAAAACTTGGCCTGTCCTGCTCGCAGAAGGAATAGATGGTGTGGTCCTTCGCCTCCGACGGTGACGTTTTTCTTAGGCGCGATGCGGCGGATTTGCGCTGCTTCCAGGATGTGCTGGCGGGCAGTATCGCCCAGACCGGCGAGGAATTTCGATTTCAGCACGGCCGAACTGGGCGCGGAGATGTTCATCTCGAATCCGAAGGGCGGCGCAGAAGCTGATTCCGCTACACAGTAACGAAGTTGAGCGTAAACCTAGTTCCACGCGATCAGGGGTGCCAAATCCTACGGCTACCAGGCTAGCAAGTCAATGATAGCCGTGAAGTTGGCCTTGTCTAAAATAGCGTGTTGCTAAGACACTACCGCTCCTTGCGGCATGAAGAAGGTCAGATCATCGGTCGTGAAATCACAGACAGGCGTACGGTATACGACCTGTTGATACGCTCGGCCTCCCTCCTCTAGCTAAAAATTTCAACCAATTGAACACCTAGGAGTTTTTCCAGTTTTGTGCCGCATGCGGGGAGCGCTATTGTTAGTGCCTCGGGAGAAACACGTGCTCGGGCTACGCATGTATCCGTGCTTCGAGCATCATCTCGCGCTGCTGCGGTCGGACTGTATTCGATGGGCGCGGTAACAACTAATGAGGTCTCTGCACAGAATCGAGCGCCTCCTGCTGCTACTTGGGCTCGCTTTGTTGTCAATCTACGTGGCGGCCCGTATCCACGGTGCACTGCTATCGCGAGCAGCAATCTCGATCATGTCGCCGTCTCACGCGGAATCGTCGGTCACAGAGAATCAAGAACAACATTTGGATGTTTCGCCAGCCGACTTCAGCCTCTGGTCAGAAAAGCGGATCGAGGGCTACAAGGAGAGTCTTGTTCAGCATATCGGGCCGCCGCTGGCAATCTTGCGAGTGCCAAAAATCCACTTGGAAGTGCCGGTTCTGGATGGCACAGACGATCTTATCCTGAATCGCGGGGTGGGGCGGATTGCGGGAACGGCGCGCGTAGGGGGCAGCGACAACATAGGCATCGCCGGACACCGGGACGGCTTTTTCCGGGGATTGAAGGACCTGGCAGTTGGCGACACGATGGATCTGGTGACGCCGAGCAGCACTGAAACTTACCTAGTGGACAAAATACAGATTGTCGATCCAAAGGACGTCAGCGTGCTACGACCCGCGAAAACGCCCTCGCTAACCTTGGTGACTTGTTATCCGTTTTACTTTATTGGCAGTGCTCCGCAACGTTACGTCGTTCATGCATCGATCACCGATTCGGACCAACCAAGTAACAACGCACTGAAGCTTCTAAATTCGACGGTTACTAAGAAAAACAACCAGGAGATCACAAAATGAAACGGAGTACATCAAAACTCGCATACCAATTGCTCGCGGTGATAGCGTTCTGCTTGTTCCCTGCTCTGAGTATGCATGCACAAGTGCAGACCGAAACCAGCACCACAACAACCGGCAAGACCACCCAAGTCCACGTAGAGCGCGGCGAGGTGGTCTTAGTTGATGGCAACGACCTTGTGGTAAAGATGGAGGACGGTTCGATTCGGCATATCCCCAACGTTCCGGAAAGCGCCAAGGTCGACGTAGGTGGCCAGCAATTGGGGATTCACGATTTGAAACCAGGCATGAAGCTGGAACACACGGTCGCGACAACAAGCACTGAAAGAATGATTACGACGGTACAGAGTGTCACCGGAAAGGTCTGGCACGTGACTCCGCCGACATCGGTCATCCTGAGTTTGGAGGATGGCACCAATCAGAAGTTCACCATCCCTAAGGGACAGAAATTTAACGTGAACGGCCAGATGGTCGATGCATGGGGTCTGAAGAAGGGAATGAAAGTATCAGCGACCAAGGTCGTCGAGGAGCCTGAGACGGTGATTGAGCAGGAGAAGAAACTAACCGGCAAAATGCCGCCTCCTCCACCCCCTCCGCCCGCGGACATGCCGATCCTGGTCGTATTGGTCATGCATCCCCCGAATCCGGCGGAACCGGCACCAGCAGAATTGCCCAAAACCGGCAGCCTACTACCGTTGGTTGGGCTACTGGGAATACTCTCTTGTGGTCTTTCATTTGGCATCAGGATGTTCCGCTGGATCTAGACATCCTGGCTGCTATGACGGAGCGGCCCGTCTGGCCATCGCGTGGTCGGGGCCCGCTCTTGCACATGACCGGCGTTAGGCACACGTCTAGGCTAAGCGCGTTAAAGGAATTCCAGGAGGCAAACACGTGAAAACGATCGTTATGCTGATCTTAGGAGCGGCTTTCATCATCTCGCCCCTCTTGTGCCAAGAGGAGCAGATGAAACAGGAGGCATACAGCGGTACAGCAATAGGCACAGGGGGTTCAGTTGGGGGCAAGACGATTGGCTTTACCGTCCGGGTTAACCGCTACGCCACGGATGAAGAAGTCGACCAGCTAGCTACGCTGTTGAAAGAGAAAGGTCCTGACGCGCTACGCGGGGCCATGGAAAAGCTTGACGTAGGACGAATCAGCCCAACAGGCAGCGTCGGAAACACGATTGCTGTCGCGCGGAAACGGCAAGCCGGTTCCGACACGATCGTAACGGTTGTGACTGCTCGCACTATGCCGTTTATCGAACTGTATCAGGGCGGGCGAACGAGGGACTATCCCTTTGGGTTGCTCCAATTGAAGTTGAACGACAAGGGTGAGGGAACCGGCCAAATTATGGCTGCGGCGAAGATTCGGTTCAATAAGAAGAAAGGGCACTATGAGATCGAGAGCTACGGGAATCAGTACATCAAAGCGGTAAACGTCCGTCCGAGCTCATAGTACGGAAGCCGACCTGTTTGGCATTAGTGTTCCTAACTGGCTTAGCTTCCACCCGCTGGCTTCGGCGCAGGCAACCTACACGTAGCTCAAAGGCGGTTGGCCATTGCATGGATTTGAGCCTAGAGTTCAAAGAGTCAACTCATGATGCACTAGCCCTGACTCCGACGGGCGTGGCAGAGTTCTGCCCCCAGGTCGGCGGAACGCCCACTGTGAGAATTCGGCCCGGAGCAGTCGTGAACTATCTCAACTCGGAGGAAATATGACGTCATTCCACTGGAATGCTGCTGTCGCCGCATTAATCCTTGCAGTCTGCCTCGGATCGCAGGCTTCAGCCCAGCAAGACACATCGTCATCCGCACAAGCTGCACCTGCCTGGTCACCAGCGCAGAGCATTGGCATGTTTGCATTTGCCAAGAATGGTCAAAATGGGGATCAACAGCTGAAGGATGAGAGTGAGTGCTATGGGATGGCCAAGCAGCGCACCGGACTTGACCCCCAGAAACCTGCTCCTACCGGTCCAAACGCAGAGCAGGTACAGGCGGCCCAAAAGCAGGCTGCTGAGAACGCGGATCAGGTGAAGGGAGCGAGGGCCGCAGGTGCAGCTCGGGGCGCTGCTGGAGGAGCGGCGATTGGCGCTATTGGGGGCAGTGCGGGTAAAGGCGCCGGGGCTGGCGCCGTCGCAGGGACGATGAGGGGTGGCGCGGCGCAACGTTCAGCAAATGCTCAATCACAGCAAAAAGCTGCCGCGCAGGCTAAAGCGAAACTGGAGAAGGAACACGAACAGGACATCCTGGCGCACAAGGAAGGACTAGACACTTTCCAACGCGCGTTTTCGGCCTGCATGGACGCTCGCGGCTATTCTGTGAAGTAGAGGCGGGCGAATTAGGACAGCTGCTGGAGGTGGTTGTGAGCCACAAGTTGGGAGCGGCCATACGACGCCCACACTACGTGGGTGTGATTGCGCTAATCCTGTTGGCGTTCTTTGCCGGACGTCTACATGGCGGAACGAATTCCATTTCTGGCACTGCTAAGTGCAGAGCTTATGTTCCTGCCGACTGGGGTGAATACGCAGGCTCAGGCCAATACGGTATCGTCTTCAAGGATAATGAAGGCACGCTGCGTTTCTTTCGGGGAGCACCTTGCGGTCACGAAGGCACTCCGGCCGTTGACCTCGAGATCCGGAGAAAGTGACGTTGAACGAAAAGCTAAAGGGAGTGCAGCAAAATAATCCTCTCAGCTGCGTTCCAACCGAATAGCAGCGCCGCAGAGCGATTCTTTACGTAACCTCGAATCGCGGTCTTGTCGCTTATCAAACAGTGGAACAGCATGATAAATCGGGTGCGCGACTAGCTGTTCGATTCGCTGGAATACTCCTTGTGCTACTGGGTTCCACAGTGATTCCGGCGCGTTCGCAAGATACCGTCAATGAATTTTGGCCCGAGCTCGATTCCTATGTGACGTTATCGCCAAAGTATCGACTATTCTTTATGGCCTCAAAGTCCGTCGATCAGGATTCTGGGCAGGAGCGCTGGCAGTTTGGCCCGAACCTCGACATCACGTTGAAACCCATCTTGCGAATGAAGTTCCGAACACTGGATCCGGAGAAGCGGAAGTATCTGACAATGCGGATCGGCTATCGCCGTTTGATCTCGCAGACTGGGCCTGACGAGAATCGTATGATTCTCGAACTAACTCCGCGTTTCCCTCTGCCGAAATCAGTCTTGTTGACAGATCGAAGCCGGATGGATCTACGCTGGCGTAACGGATTCTCCTGGCGTTATCGAAACCGGCTTGGCGTGGAAAAGAATTTCAAGATTCGCTCCTTTGGGTTCACTCCATACGTGCGAAGCGAGATCTTCTACGACAGCACTGTTTCTCGTTGGAATCGCCTTTCTTATACCGGGGGCGTGACGGTTCCGGTCTGCAAGCAGGCCGAGATCGCGCCGAGCTTTGAACGGCAGAATATCAGCGGCTCAAGAACGAATCACGTCAATGGAGCTGGCCTAACTCTTTCACTGTATTTTTGAGCGAAAGTTTATAGCCCTTTAATCTGGCAGATCGGAACGCGAACTGCGGCATCGGCGAATTGAACGCTTCGATTCCTACTGCCCGGTGTATTCTTGCTACGCCGTCGCCCTCACTTTCTCTCCGCTGGCAGGAGCTTTACTTACTCTCCAGCACCACGCGGTCATACTGCGCCTGCGTCGGGCGTGCATTGTTCGGGTACAACCTCCCGAATTGCTCGATCTCTGCTGCCGATATCACCACAGGATGCTTCAATACGAACCAAGCGACGTTCTCGCTGCAGGGCGGCGTGGTGAGCGACCCTGGAAAAGTATAGTAACTACTATCCACAGGCAGCAGGCCGGTTACATCGATCTCGACACTGTCTAAGAGTTCTTCCTTTTCTTTTTCTTTCGGTAAGTGATCCCACAATTTCTGCACCAGTGGATTCTCCCCACCGCTCTGCAGCAGAATGGCCACTACTGCTAGGTTTCCTTCCTGGTCTGCGTGTACCAGGTGGGCCTCCATGTCGTAACTTTCGCCATGGATCTTCTCCTCGCTGGGCCGGTGAAAGTGGAATTGTTTCAGTTGGTATGTCTTCCCGCCTACTGTGATGTAACTTCCGGGACCGTAATTGATCATGATGGTGTGCCCGTCATCAACGATATGCATCGGGGAAGGCTTGTAATCAAACTGGATAGGCGTCAGATCTGCCTTGCGGGTATCGCGAATATCGATGGGCGATTGGCGATGACCAGTCTTGCACGCAGCAAACTCTGCTTTCAGATCGCCCCACTGATTGGGTCCTTGCGCTCCGCTATAGCTCCACGCGTGCTCAGGCCCATGCTGCTGGGCCGGGCCGGGTGCAGGAGACGCAAGCATCCACAAAATCAGTAAAAGCAGGAGGTGGTTTCGGATCCTCATATGACCTCACTAGTCCGCCTAATGGGCGAGGCTAACAACGGTAAGAAGTCACAGAAACTGGCAAAAATACTAGGGACAGCCTCCGCGACCCACCTCGAAGCTTTTCTCATGCCGGTATCTTCGCTCGTGAACGATCAAGGGCGAACTCTCAACGACTAACTAGGAGAATTGCTAGTGCCACAAGCTTTCGATGGTTTCTACACTTGTCTAAGCCCAGCATGCAAATTTCGAATCCTCCGCACAGCGAGTTCCTTTCGGTATTTACGGGAACGTGACGGAGATTTTTTGAAGGCAACATGGGATGGGCTGTGTCATCCGGGAGGACACCATGCTGAGGGTAGTGTTCGTTTTCTGTTGTCTATCTTTCATCAGCTTGTTCTTCGCTTGCTCTCGCAAACCGAGCGATGACGTTATTGGGAGAGACATTGAAACCAAAGTCTCGGCTGATCCTCAAACCCAAGATTCGCAGATCGCGGTCGAATCAAAGCAAGGCAATGTCAAACTGACCGGTAACGTGAAAACCCAGGCCGCTCGGCAGCAAGTGGAGAAGATCGCCAAAGCGGAGCCCGGCGTTTCTGCGGTAGACGATGAAACCACAGTCGTACCGGCTGCAGCTCAGGCCCCTCTCTCGCCTCCGCCTACATTTTCTGCGGCACAAAAGATCAACATGTTTGCTTATCCCAAAAACAATCAGAGCCGCGATCAGCAACTCAGGGATGAGCTCGACTGCTACAACCTGTCCCAACAGCAAAGCGGAGTGAATCCCGAAGCTCCGGCACCCGCGGCTCCCACCTCAGCCGATATTTCGGCTGCCCAAAAGGAAGCAGCGAGCGGGGCACAGCAAGCGCAGGGCGGTCGCGTTCGCGGTGCTGCGAGAGGCGCTGCCGGAGGGGCCGTGATCGGCGCTATTGCCGGCGACGCTGGGAAGGTAGCAGGCATCGGAGCGGTCGCTGGTACCATGCGCGGAGGCATGCAACAGCGGCAGACTAACGCTGCGACGAAGCAGCAGGCTGCGCAACAGGGAGGCTCGCAAGTTCAGCAAGACTACGCGCAAGCTAAGGCGAGTTACGACCAGGGCATGAGTACCTTCAAACGGGCGTTCTCAGCCTGCATGGATGCCCGCGCGTATTCGGTGAAGTGATCATGCAAGCCGCGCTCGGCATCTCCCAAGGAAATGAGGCCTTATGACAAGTTCTTTACGACAGATTCTCGGCGCATTCACTGGTCTCGCATTGGCTGGAGGCATCGCCCTGGCGCAGGACGCTACCTCTCCAGACAAGAAGGAATTGCTTCAGCAAAAAGTCGCGGCCATCAAGGAGTCCATAGCGCAGAACCAGGCTTCTCTCCGTCAGTACACCTGGACGGCGCACACTGAGATAAGCGTGAAGGGTGAAGTGAAAAATCAGAAAGACGAGTCCTGCAAATATGGACCGGACGGCAAGGTCGTCAAGACGCTGGCCAGCGAACCGCCTCCAGAAAAGCAAATGGGCCGCGCCAAGAAGAGGATCGTCGAGAAAAAGGTCGGCGAGATGAAGGAGTACATGGACCGCGCTGGAGCGCTGATCCAACAATACGTTCCTCCTTCGCCGGAAAACCTGACCGCAGCATTCAAGGCGGGCAAGGCTGACCTGAGCAAGAACGAAGCCCAAGCCGTCCAGCTTCAATTCAAGGACTACTACAAGCCCGGCGATGCCATGACTCTTGAGTTCGACCCAGCCACGAAGAAACTGCGCAAACTCAGCGTGAATAGTTTCCTCGACGAAGAGAAGGACAAGGTTACGCTTGAAGTAGGATTCCAGTCTTTACCCGATGGCACCAACTATGTCGCTGACACGCTCCTGCGTGCCGACGCCAAACAAATCGTCGTGAAAATTCAGAATCTTGACTACAAGAAAGTCGGCAATTGAGAGTGCTCGAAATGTTTGGAGGAGAGAAACATGAAGTATTCATTGATTGCATGGTTGATGCTGATAGCGGCATTCCCGTCCGGGAGTGCCCAGGAGAGCGAGTATCCGATGATGGATAAGGTCGCTCAAAAGGTAATCGAGAAATACCAAAAGTCCAGCTGCGAAGAATTGAAAGCCCAGAAGGAGCAACCACCAGACCCCCAGCAGGCCGCGACGAAGCAGAAGGTCGTAGGGCTGCTGAAAAACGATCCGAAGATGCGCGAGCAGTTCCTGAACAAGGTGGCGGGGCCAATTGCCAACAAAATGTTCGAATGCGGCATGGTTCCCTAATCGCTGACGTGTGAAGCTGAGCAGAGCACTCACGCCGTCTGCTGCCGTCCTTGATTGAGATACTTTACCAGCAGAACGTCATTGCCCTGTTCGCCATAGATAAGCTCGTCCACCAGGTGCCGGGCGACCATGACTCCGAAGCCACCTGGCCGCAGCCCTTTGACATCCCGATAGGCGAGATGGCGCAACGGTTCGCCGGGCGGGTTCGCGAAGGCAGCGTGACGGATTTCGTCAAGCGCGAATCCTTCCCCAGGGTCTTTAACACGGCACATCACCATACGGCGAGCGCGAAGATAAGAGATTTCGACGTACTGTTCTGGATTGAAACGCCCGCCGTGTTCAATGGCGTTCAGCAACATTTCACGGAAGGCAGTGGCCACTTCGGTTCTTTCAGGCTCCGGCAGGTCGCCAACCTCGTGTAGGAACTGTAGCAAACGGTCGGCGCTGTTCGAATCGCAGCGCACGAGCAAACAGAGCCAAGACGGCGTGGCCGAGACGATCTCGATGCCATCGTCCCAACACGGTCCTTCCGTGGCCATCCGCACCATTTCGGCAAGCGAGGCTAACGAAAACGGCTTGGAGAAATAACTGAAAGCGCTCTCCCGCATCGAGGCAATCACGTCGGCCGGTGTGCTTTTATCCGTGAGAATGATCAGGCGTGTGTGCGGATGCAAGCGTCTGATCCTGCGAAGTAATTCGACATCCTCTTTGCCAGACGTACTTTCTCCAGTGAGGATGAGATCAAACGGCTTCTTTTCTGCCAGCGCGAGGACCGCACGATTGTCGCTGGCATGCTGAATAGTCCAATCTTCAAGGACGTTCGAGAGCATCTCCTCAACCTTGGGATCGGCGTTGACAACGAGGCCAGTTTTTCGTGTCATTAGTGGTGTGTTCCTTTCGTCCGCTGACCTGGAACAGCGAAACAGATTAAAACCACTACTTCTGCGGTTGCTCCTGTTCCATCTGCTTCAGTCTTTGCTGCATCATCATCTTCTGCTGCTCCTTGGTTAACTTGGGGAACAGGAACGCAATCTGTACCCGCATGCCCCAAGGGGAACCATTCGACGGGTGTGCGGCATTACCGTAAAACTGTGCCGCAACATTGACGGGCTGGAATCCCAAACGGAAAATTCGGCCTACTCCTCCTCCTACAGGCACTGTCCACACATTCCCCGTGGATGCCTTCCAGTTCGCCGAGATGAGTGGCGAAGACGATAGATACCAGCCTTTCTTCAGGTTGTAGTTAACAAAATACTGCCAGCTCATCTGGTTCACATCGCTGCGATCTGAGGGACCAGCTACAGACCAGACGTTATTGACCAGAGCTCCGACCGTCCATTTCCCGGGCTGGACCAATGCAACAATCGAGGGGCCCATACTGAGCTTCGCCTGTCCCAAGACCTTACTGGTGGCTGTCGGCAAAACGAATACGGGTCCCGCACCCCAAATCAGCTTGCCCGGTTTGGCCGGGGAGAAGAAAAAGGAGGGTGTTATATCTCCAAAGCCAAACACACCTGCGCTTTTCTGCACAGCTTGAGCAGCTAAGTAGGCCGGTGTGTTCTCTTCAATGCCGAATACCTCCAAATTTGCCGTTCCGGGGGCAGGCTGCCAGATGACAGGCACAATCCCACGAATGATCAGGTTCCAGTTTTCGCTGGCGCGAATCGGAACGACCGGCTGGATATTCAGCACATTCTGCGTGCGGTCATTCGGACCAATGCCAAAATTGCTGCTGTTTTGTATTGGCACGCTGATTAAGCTTGCGACAGGGTTCTGGACAGCTTTCGCCAGATCTCCGGCAGAGGCTTTCGTATCCGGCTTCTGTGCTTCGGCCTTCGCCTGCGCCGGAGGTTCCTGATCCAGTTCCTGGTTAAAGCTCGGATTGGGTTCCTGGGCGTACGCCACCATTCCTATTAAAAACAGGAACAAGCAAAGCTTCGCAAGTTTTTGCATTCTGTAAGCCTCCATTTGCCCCCGTTTTCCCGGTTTCCACGCGAACTGGTACGCCGAGACTTCCGTGCTCGCCGGATCATTGCCACACCTCAATTTCGCCCTTGAGGTGGAAATAGGCATGCTTCAAGCGGCCCTTGGGACACAAGTGCTCGCGCCGTAGCGTTACCTACTGCGGCCGATTCGGTGAGAATCTTCTTCATGCTCTGATCCGGGCAGCTATTGCTTCACCTTCCCAATGTCCGGCAACGGCCAGCTCTTATCGAAGTAGGGTTCAGTAGGCGCGTAGAATCGGAAAACCGCGAACCACGCCTGACCGGGCACGGTCTGAATCCAGCTTTTCTCAAGACCCTTCGGTGAGGTCGGTAGTTTTGCGCCCATAACAAACGCTTCAATGTGACTTGCACCGTCTAGCTATCAGCTGACCTCTTTGATCGGCGGAATCTTCCAAGTGCCATTGAGTATGGACGGTGAATTTTCCTTCGGCCAGTACATCCGCAGAGTTAGCTTGAACTTGTCCTTCGGCGCAGGCAGCCAGTTCTGCTCCTTGTCCTTGCCAGGCGACTCGCTCTGGACGTAAACATCCAAGGATCCGTCGGCATTGGTCTTGAACTTGTTTCGCTGGCTCACTGTGTAACGGTTGATTGGATTCGGCACTAGGAACTGTTGCTCGTTGTACATAGTCAGCGACCAGAATCCCTCGACCGGCGGAAAGTCGCCCCCCGTTAAAGTGCATAACGTACTTATGAGCGCCGCTATACGTCGTGAACATATCGGGTCCATAGGACAGCGGATACACCGCATCTTGGGCAAGGTTCGCGCCAATCGCGATCGACGCGATCAGCGCCCGCCAACGGTAGTTAGTGCCGTAGACGCCCATTTTGGTCGAGTAAATCCAACCGTCAGATAGCTTCCAATCGCCCGTGGCGACCCCTTCCTTCATCCAAGCCATGATCGTGTCTTGCGCAGGCGTGGGTACCGCCGCCAGACCCTTCGCGACAGCCGATCTTGGCGAGGGTTGCCAGCATCGGGGCATCCTCCGCCGACGGTGGATTGGTCTTCAGAAGTTGCGCGAACAGCTTGAAGAATGACGCGGCGTCCATGGCGTGGACCTGAGCACGGGTCGCGGTTTTCATGTCAACGCTTGGATCAATCGTTCCCGATGCCGGCGTATAAGACTTGCCGTAGGCAGACAGGGGCACGGCGACCATCTGATCCTGAAGCGCGTGCACGGCCTTGTAGTCTTCGGGGGTTCCCGTGGAGTAGATGCGGCCGAGTAACCACACTATGGCGGTCGGCGACTTGTACTCCTTGACCTCTGCGGGAAGTGTTCCTGTCCAGCCGGGTCCGGTGATTGCGAATTTTTGCGCACCGGTACCCGTCGTGCGCGTGCCCGGAACGGCGAACACCGTGGTCCAGCCGTCTAGCAGTGGCAGCATGAAGTATCGACCCTTCATGTCCGGCACGCTGACGATCCACGGCTCCTTGGCGACATCCAGCCACAGGACGCTGTAGAGCGTATCCGCGTTCGGAGCCACGACCGTCTTGTATTCGGGCGTCGGATACTCCCGCACATGGGCGAACTGGGCTATCGGTGCGCTAGTGCCCTCGGGCGTCGCAACGTTGGTCGACACCCGCAGCGTCTGCCCCATCATCACTAGCGGATAAGCGTAGATATAAGCTTCGATGCCCGTCTCCAGCGCCTCTTTTTCTTTCACCATTGCCTCGGTGTCCTTATCACTAAGCTATAGGTGTTATACGAGTATCGGAACGGGTTCACTTCACCTTCTGGATGTCCGGCAGCGGCCAGCTTTGGTCGAAGTAGGGTTCCAGCGGAGCGTATAGCCGGAGAGCCGGGAACCACGAGTGGCCGGGCACGGTGGGAATCCAATTATTCTCGAAACCCTTGGGCGGATTGGGCCCCATGTAGATGTCCACCGAGCCGTCCGGGTTTTTGACAAGGTCATGTCGAGAGGAGCGGTCGGCGCGTTGCTCTTTGTTCTGGACGAATGAGCGGGTGGCGGTCTCGTAAAGCGTGACTGACCAGAACTGTTTCGCAGGGGGATTCGGCGGCACGCGCAGGCGGTAGCTCTGCGCACCATCGAAGGCATGCCCCTCCGGGTCGCGGAAGCTGGCGAGGTAAGCTTGCCCAGTTCCGGGAGTATCGCTGCGCATGCCTGCGGTGACCATCACGGCATAATATGTATAGGCGGCGCGCTGATCGAGTTCGCTGTGGTTCGCCAAGTCCTGAATGGGATCCATAGCCATGAGGGGTTTAATCCAGAGTGTGTTGCCGTAGCGTAAGCCGGTTAACCGGGTGTCGAAGCTTTCGGCCTTGGCCATCGCCTCACCGACAAATGCACCTTCGGTAAGAATTTTCTTCTGCCGCTCGTCGGGCTGGAAAGGTTTGCCCTTCTCAATGCCCAGCGGCATGAGCATCGCCATGAAGAAACGGTCACGATCCTCTACAGCCTCCCGCTGGATGGCTGCTGCGAGCCGCTCCCAGTATTCCATCCCGCGAGGCGGGTCTATGAACTTCGCAATCTTGTCTTGGTTAGGCGTCAGATAGCGTGTGGCGGGCGGATTATCGCGCTCGGCCCACGGATAGATGCGCACGCTCCTCGACAACACTGCGGATCTCTCCGGGTCGGGGTCGAGTGCCCGGAAAAAGTAGACGACGCCAAACGTCCGAACCCGCATGACTAGGACCCCCTCCGCCGTCGGTGATTCCTGCCCCGGCCCAACAAAAACGTACTTGCCCCCCTTGCCCTGATCCGGGCCAGTGAGACCAATGTCGGTGATAATCCGCTGCCACCAATCGTTGGCCGCCCCAGCAATGGCGCCTGCAGGCAATTCCACCACGACCGGCCCCTTGGATAGATCCAGAACACCAATGCTGTAAGGGGTAGTCGCATTCGGCGTGAAGTAGATAAGGAGATTCCGGTAGCCTTGGTAGACGCCTACGTCACGGTTGGGGAGAGCGCCTGTGGTGGCTTCCGACACGACCCGCAACTGCTCGAAGCCGACGATGGGCAACGCCCAGAGATAAAGCTGGCACGCACGCTGGAAATCCATCTCGTCGTAGAGGTTCTTGACGGTTTCCTGCGTCGGCACGCCGTGCTCGAAGTCGAGGTTGCCTATGCGCGTCTTAACGCTATCGGGCGTCGTGATCCCGGGCAGGCTGTCGGCGATGATGCTTGGCTTGCGTGCGATGTTCATTTTCATGACTGTGTTCTCCTTTTGCTTGTATCGTTCACTTCACCCAGAAATCTCCCGATTTGCGACTCCTGTCGAACCAGGGCTGCAGTGGCGGGTGCAGCCGCAGAGTTGTGTTCCAGCGGACTCCTGGCAGTCTGCTACAGAACGGGCCAACCGCCTCGCCAAAGATATTCATAGCTCGTGCTTTGAGAGTCACCTAGGACTTCTGCCAGTAGCCGCCACCTTGCACGGAAATGTGATACTTCGAGACCGAAGTTTCGTGCGCTCACAGCCAGTGTGTGTGGCCAGGCATGAGGTATCTATGAGCGAAGTCGCGATTCAGTCGCAACCAAGTCCTACTACCACCGAGCTGGCCGGTCAACGCACGGACTTGGCATTTGAGCGCACTCGACTAGCTGCCGAGCGCACACTGATGGCTTGGATCCGCACCTCGCTGTCGCTGATCAGCTTCGGATTTACCATCTACAAATTTCTGCAGGAATTGGGTAAAGCGGAGAAGCTCACTCTTCAGGACAATGGCCCACGGAACTTCGGACTGGCCCTGATCTCCTTGGGTACGGTTGGGCTGATCGTGGCCTCGATTCAGCATGTGAACCTGATGAAAGACTTGCGCATGCATGCCACCAGTCCACCTAAGACTTCACTTGCGTTCGTGATTGCAATTGCGATTTCTGTTCTGGGTGGGCTGGCGTTCCTGGGCATTCTGCTCAGAGTGGGGCCTTTCTAGGAGAGCTGCTTGTCCGCCACTCAGCTTCAGACGCAGCTCGCGGTCGTAATTCTGGCTTCTGTTTTCCTGTTCGGAAAATGGCTGAGGCTCAGGAGTGAGAGCAGATCAAGGCACTGGATTACAGCCAGCGCGGGCGCATCGGTAGCGTACGTCTGGCTGCACATCATTCCCGAGTTAAGTGAGGCTCAGGGTACCTTCACCAGCATCACCCGCGACATGAGACTGCCGATGCCCGAGTTCCGCATCTATCTGGCCGGATTACTGGGATTCGTGCTCTTTTACGGTTTGGAGCATATGAGTTGGTCCCGTGTTGATCTTGCCGGAAGAGCCAGCGGGCAAACCGGCCGCGAGAACCTCATATATAAGCTGCGCCTCGGCGGATTTGTCGCTTATGGCGGGCTGGTTAGCTACTTAATGGTGCGTGATTCCGAGCGCGGTCCGCTCTCGTTGCTGACCTACCTCATCGCGATGGGTCTGCACTTTATCGTAGTGAATCACTCATTCGGCGAGGAATACGGAGACAAGTACGATCGCGGCGGAAGATGGCTCCTGGCTTTCGCTGTGTTAGCAGGGGGGTTCATCGGAAAATTTGCCCTACTCCCGGAGCACACAATTTTGACTTTGTTGGGATTCGTTGCCGGCGCCGTTATTGAGAACAATACCATGATGGAATTAGCCAAGGGGAAAGGCGGCCGATTCTGGGCCTTCTTTGCCGGCGCAATGGGTTATTCCCTTCTGCTGGTGGCGATCTAAATCGATACCGAACCCTACATGGGTATGTCGGCGAGGAGGATTACATGGAGTCGTTACTAGGAGTTGCATCGAAGGCACTCATAATCGTGTTCCTTCTGAGCACAATGATTTCGATCGGGCTAGAGGTCACGCTCAAGGAAATCATGTTAGCTGCGAGCAACAAACGCCTGTTCATTAGGGCATTATTTGCGAACTTCATCCTGGTACCGCTCTTGGGCCTTGGTATCGCCCGGATCCTGCCAATGCCGACGAACATCGAGACCGGGTTCCTGCTGCTCGCTGCGGCTCCGGGCGCGCTTTTTGCGATCAACTTCACACGTAAAACCCAAGACAGCGTACCGTTTGCTGCTGCTTTACTGTTCTCACTGACGGTGTTGTCTCTTGTCGTCACGCCCTTTCTCGCCCAGCTATTGCTGAATGTCGATCAGCCGGTAACGCTGCACTACGACAGGGCTGTGCAGGTCTTGTTTCTTTATGTCCTCGTGCCTCTTCTGGCGGGTCTTGGCTTGAATCGGTGGGCTAATCCGATGGCGCTACGGTTACGCAAACCTTTAAGCGCCTGCGCCGGCGTTTCTTTCGTGCTGGTGACGGTTCTTACCATGGGCTTGAAATCGGCGGCGACAAAACAGATCGGAATGAATGGGCTACTGGCAATGCTGCTCCTGATCGCAGCAAGCATGGTAATTGGTTGGATGCTAGGCGGACCGGACAGGGGTACACGGCGTGTTCTGACAGTGAATACCAGCATGCGCAATGTCGCGCTCGCCCTCGCGATCGCGTCACGTAGCTTTCCTGGATCGGACGTTGACGTCGGGGTTCTGGCATTTAGTGCGTTGATGTTGCCGCCGAATGTGCTGTTCACGATTTACCAGAGCCGAAAAATGAAAAAGGTCGTTGCCCATACTCAATCTGCGACGGCCAGATGATTTGACGGCAACTCTTATCGGCCGCTGTCGCCCAGCGGATGCCGTAGAACTTCGTACGATCTCGCAATGGAATGAGCACGTGATATGCACTCAATCGTTGGACCGTTGTCGAAATCTTTGGCGATCGCGTTTCTGGTGTGCATGACCATGTCGTTAGGATTGGAAGTTACCTGGCGACAGCTCCTGACCTTGCTCCGCGATAAGGGACTGCTCTTTCGTGCTCTCGCCGCCAATCTCATTCTTGTGCCCTTGCTCGGTCTGGCATTGGTTAGGGTTTTTCCCTTGCCGTTGGATTTTGCAAACGCTTTTTTGATTCTCGCTGCGGCGCCGGGAGCACCCATGTCATTAAGGTATACGAGAAACCAAGATGACGACGCTCCGTTCGCAGCAGCACTGCTGTTTGTGCTTATCCTTGCCGCGATTTGTTTTACACCCTTAATAGCAGAACTGATTCTTCCGGCACAGACCAGACTTAGTGTGCCTTACGATCGAGTGGCAACGGTCGCATTACTGTATATGGTCTTTCCTGGGTTGCTTGGGATCGCCATTCAGCGTTGGGGTGGCGAAGAGACCGTCATGATTCGAAATGTGACCTTCATATCGGCAAGGGTGTTTTTCCTGGCCTGGGTGATCCTTGTGACGGCGGAACAGTCGCGGGCGGTGCGACAACTGGGAGTCCCTACACTAGCTGCTATGGCGTCACTGATCATTGGATCGATGATTATTGGCTGGCTCCTGGGTGGGCCGCAGCGGGAGAACCGCAGGATCCTCGCAACCGGTACCAGTATGCGCAATGTCGGATTGTGTGCGGTGATTGCCATCGAGAGCTTTCCCGGTACAAAAGTTGATATTGCTCTTGTGGCATTCAGTGCTCTGATGGTTACTCCAAATTCATTGTTGCTGTTCTACGAAAACTATAGAAAGAAGCGGAGAGAAGCGCTAACCGTCGTGTCCTGAATAAAGTTCGCTCCAGCGTCGGGCGAACACACACCATCGAATGACTAAGCTGCTTTAGGCGCGTTGAGTCTTCCTTCTCACAATCTCATGAGCCGCAACCCAAGCTTGTTGGAACGAGCCTCCGATGCTTGCGCTGGCCCCAAATACGCTCTCTTCACCAATTACCTGCATCAGCCCCGTACGCTCAAGTGCGCGCCTCACTGATGGTTCGACTCCAAATAGCATGAGCTTGTTTCCCCTTGCTTGAAGGCGGCGGAGGTACCGTTCCAGCATTGCAACTGCGCTGCTCGTTATAGATTCGCGTCCGCGCAGACCGAAGATGACAATGGAATTCTCGGCATTTTCCGGGGCAGGTAGAGCGGCTTCGAGCGTGTAGACCGCGGCAAAGAAGGCGTTCCCATAGGCGTGCAGCGCTACTACTGAATCACTCGGCAACTGAGCGGGTGCTGCGACTTCCTGAAAATCACCATCTCCCGACCGCACGATTTGGACAAGGCGGACCTTGGTCGAGGATGAATAGATGTAGACCAGGAGGGTTAGCCCTACGCCCGCGAGGATCGCCCAGTGCAGTGGAATTAGCAGGGTAAGAACAAAAGTGGCCACCATTGCGGCTCGCTCCGCAATATGCGTATTCCAAACTTTGGCGATCCGGTCAGGATTCAGAACACCTATACCGATAGAAATAAGCAACCCAGCCAAGCCTGCCATCGGGACAAGTTCTGCAAAACCAGCAAATGTCAGCAGAACAATTCCGAGAACAACGCCGGCGAAAATGTTTGCCCATCTGCTTCTGGCACCCGCGCTGATGCTTGTGGCAGTTCGCGAGATCGAACCGCCGGCTGGCATTCCCTGGAAGAAACCGCCTATCAAATTCGCTGCTCCCTGGGCAACAAAATCGCTTGATGCGTCCGCCATGGTTCCATCTGGTTCCGGATAATTTTGTGATACGCCGGCTGCCACACTCAGTCCCAACACCGCTAACGACAGAGCAGGTATCAACAACTGCGGAATCATTCGCAAGTCAGGTAGTACCGGGGATGGCAGACCCCTGGGGATCCGTGAAAGCGCTCCAACAAGCTCCACAGAATTCCAGTGCGGAACGAAGACACCCAATGTGGCGGCCAGAAGAGCGACCACGAGCGCGACGGCTTTCAAGCGAGTATGTTGCAGGACAACAATAAGGCCCAGTGTGAAGAGTCCGACAAGAGTTGTGTGGAAGTCCACCTGATTTAGATGAAGCAGCCAGTTCCAAGTTCTCACGAAAATATTTCCTGACACTTGTCCCTTGTACCCAGTCAGCTTTTGCAGCTGTCCAAGAACCAGCAGAACTCCCACGCCAGCGATAAATCCGGTGGTCACGCAATGGGAAATAAAGCGAGTTACTCTGCCAAATTTCAGCAGTCCCAACGCCAGCTGAATCACGCCGATCAAGAAAGTCAACGTGAACAGAGCCCGCGCGGCAGATTCAGGCTCGAATGCGGCTAGGATGCCGCCGGTTGGCATGGCCAGCTCATTGGTCACCGTTATGACGATGAATGAGGAACCTGCGAGGAGCCCGCCAATCACTGGCGCAAAAACGCCGGTATACAGTCCGTATATCGGGCTCACACCTGCTACGAGCGCATACGCCATCCCTTGGGGAATATAGGAGAAAGCACTCGTGACTCCGGCCATCAAGTCCGGGAGCACGTTCGCGTGGCTTACTCTCAAACGATCCAGCATGATCCCATGGCGCGTCATCCCGTTTGCGCCAGTAGATGCGCCAGTTTTCGTCAATCAAAGTGCGGATTTCAGGTGTGCGAGCAGTGCCTGGCGCAAGTGCAAAGATGCCGCGATCTGCCTTGGTCCGCGTCTTATCTTGTTGTCAGATTTTGAGTGCCGCGGATTGCGAGTCTCTGCCACACTCGCTGCAGTTTCAAGACGATGCTCTTGAGATCGGAAACGAGTAGCACGCAACCAGGCTGCCTCCCGGAGTAACCAACCATCGTAGCCATTCTTGAGTCTCCTTATCTGCCTTTTTCCATATCCTTCGCCGAAAACTCGCCGCGAAGAAGACGCCCTTATGAGGCCGCAAGTCCCACGAACGGTTATGCGATTCCGCAGGAACGAAGGACGACGCCTCCAGAAGGCTAACAATCGCGGCTCGCAGAACGAAACTGGTAGAAGTACTAGGTTCTAAACGAAATCCCCATGGCGGCGCGTGCCCACGGACTTGCCTCCTCTCGGCTTCTAACCTCCGCATACTTGAAGCAAGCCAACCTCATTGCGGTTTTGGGACATCTTTAAGGTTACTTTTGTGCAAACGTCGACGGGGAGTTACTTGCACAAGCGGTCACCGTCGGCAAGAATTTAGGCATACGGGAAGCGCAAGGAGGCACATACGCCTCAAGTGACGATCAAGACCGGTATTGCGGGTCCAGATGGCCGCGAAGAAGAGCTATCCGAGTATTTGTGTGATTGGCCAGGCTGCCCGAATATCGCAGCACATGTGCTGGGTTGCGTAAAAGAATTAGGTCTTTCCGTGGCAGTTTGCGATCAGCATGCGAGGACAAGTCGCAATGCAGGTCATTGAATGAGACCGTCCGTAAGCGGGCTTTCCCGGCCTACGGACGGTGTTGTTGCTTAAGGCTAGCGACGGCCTACTGCCTGGCCATGGCCAGGTTCAGCCGTTCCTCCGGAGTGATGAAGTGATCGTGGACGTCCTTGCCCAGGTCGATCTGCACCCAGTTGATCTTCCCGTTAAAGACGCTGGTATTGCGGGTGTAGTCTGAGCTCACCGGCGTCGCCGTATCCCGGCCAACATCGGTCGTCTCGTCGGCAGAAAACATCATCGGATGGGTGCGTTCAACCCGGCCTTCACCGACCTTCTTGCCGTCGTAATAAAGGCTAACCTTGCCGCCCTTGGCGAGGCCGCCGCCATCGTAGGCAAACTCCATTCTCACCTGGTGCTTGCCGGCTGGAATTGGCTGGCTCGCCTCCGTAGTAAAAGTTTGGAGACCGAAGAAGTTATAGGCGAACTTTGCTTTCCCGGCCTTGGCGTAAAGACTCATGCCACCGAACGCGCCGCCCTGGTGAATGATGACGCCTTCCGCTCCTTTCGACGGCACTTCTACCTCAGCAGTCAGCGAAAACGACTTGTTCTTCATGACCAACACGCTGCTCTCGCTCAACCTTCCCATCCCGCCAAATAGCAGTTGCGAATTGCCCTTGACGAGAACGGGCCGGCCAGCCATGTCAGAATTGAACCGCTCCACTCTGCGGTCATCAAGCGGTAACACGTTGTACTTGGTCGCCTCGATCAACCACAGCCGCTGCAGTTCGTGCAGCTTCTCCGGCATCTCTTTCGCCAGATCGCGAGCTTGGCTCCAGTCCTTGCTGCCATCATACAGTTCCCACACATCGTCGTCGAAGGCGGGCGTCGGGGCCATCACCCAAGGCGTGGAGTGCCGGGTCACTGCGCTCCATCCCTTATGGTAGATTCCCCGGTTGCAGAACATTTCAAAATACTGCAGATCGTGGCGCTCTGCTGCTTTGGTGTCGTCGAACGAGTAGGCCATGCTGAAGCCTTCCATGGGCGCCTGCTGCACGCTGTTGACGATCGTCGGCTCTGGCACGCCGGCGACTTCCAGCACGGTCGGGGCGACGTCGATCACGTGGCAGAACTGCGAACGGATCTCGCCTTTCGCCTTGATGCCCTTGGGCCAGTGCACAATCGTGCCATTGCGCGTGCCACCCCAGTGCGAGGCAACTTGCTTGGTCCATTGATAGGGTGTGTCCATGGCGTGGGCCCAGCCCACGGCATAGTGGTTGTATGACTCTGGGCTGCCAAACTTCTCGATCCGTTGAGTCAGGAACTCTGGGGTTTCAATGCCAGTGATCCCATTAAGCATCAGCAACTCGTTGAACGTGCCATTCGGTGTACCTTCGGCGGAGGCGCCGTTGTCCCCGATGATGACGTAGATCAGGGTGTCGTCGAGAATCTGGAGGTCCTTGAGCGTGTCGATCAGCCGCCCTACATGATGGTCGGTGTGCTCTAAGAACCCGGCGTAGACCTCCATCTGGCGCGCCAGCACCGGCTTCATCTTCGGGTCGACTTCATCCCAGGCCTGAATCTCCTTGGGCCGCTTGGTCAACTCGGCATTCTGTGGAACCACGCCGAGTTTCTTCTGCCGCGCCAAACTCTCCTCGCGCAATTTGTCCCACCCCTGGTCGAACTTTCCCTTGTACTTGTCCGCCCACTCTTTGGGCACGTGGTGCGGCGCATGGCAAGCGCCAGGTGCAAAATAAACGAAGAACGGCTTGTCGGCCATCAGCGCTTTCTGCTGTCGGACCCAGGAGATTGCCTTGTCGGTCATGTCTTCAGTAAAGTGGTAGCCTTCCTCGGCGGTCTTCGGCGGTTCCACTGGTGTGGTTCCCTCGTAGATTCCGGGGTCCCACTGGTTGGTCTCCCCGCCGATAAATCCATAGAAATACTCGAATCCTCCTCCGCCCGTCGGCCACTGGTCGAATGGACCCATCGGGCTGGTCTGCCAGACCGGTACTTCGTGGCACTTCCCGAACTGCGCCGTCGAGTAGCCGTTCAGCTTGAGGGTCATCGCCAGGGGCGCTTTGTTCTTGGGCAATATGGAGCAGTAGCCGGGCGCAGAAGTGGCGATTTCGGTAATGCCGCCCATCCCAACCGAGTGGTGGTTGCGACCCGTAAGGAGCGCTTGCCGCGTAGGCGAGCAGAGAGCGGTAGTGTGGAAACGGTTGTATTTCAGGCCGCCGGAGGCGAGCTTTTCAAAATTGGGTGTCGCACACGGTCCGCCAAAGGCGCTGGTCGCCGCGAAACCCACGTCGTCGAGCAGGACAATCAGTACGTTGGGTGCGCCTTTGGGTGGGCGCAGAGGCTCGATCGGCGGAAACTTTGTATTGGGGTCTTTGGCGTCATAGGTTGTGAGAGCGGTGTGCGGCTGGGATGAAATGGGAAGGACGGCACGAGAATGCGAATCGGTTATCTTAGGGTCTGACATTTCGATCTATTCCTCCTCAAATTCTTGATTGCTCAAATTCGGTACTGTCGTTGCTCAAGACTAGCCGCAGGCCTACTGCCTGGCCATGGCCAGGCTCAGACGTTCCTCCGGAGTGATGAAGTGATCGTGGCTGTCTTTGCCAAGGTCGATCTGCACCCAGTTGACCTTCCCGTTAAACACGCTTGTTTGGCGGGTGTAGTCTGAGCTGACCGGCGTAGCGGTATCCCGGCCAACATCAGTCGTCTCATCCGCAGAAAACGCCATTGGAACCGTGCGCTCAAGGCGGCCTTCACCGACCTTCTTGCCGTCGTAATAAAGGCTCACGTTGCCGCCCTTGCCGAGGCCGCCGCCATCGTAGGCAAACTCCATTCTCACCTGGTGCTTGCCCCCCGGAATTGACTGGCTCGCCTCCGTGGTAAAAGTTTGCAGACCGAAGAAGTTGTAGGCGAACTTTGCTTTTCCACCCTTGGCGTAAAGACTCATGCCGCCGAACGCACCGCCCTGGTGAATAATGACGCCTTCAGCCCCTTTCGAAGGCACCTCGACCTCGGCGGTGATCGAAAACGACTTGTTCTTCATCACCAGCACCGTGTTCTCGCCCAACCTTCCCATCCCGCTAAATAGCAGTTGCGAGTTGCCCTTGACGAGTTGTGGCCGGCCAGCCATGTCACTGTTCAAACGCTCGATTCTGCGGTCGTCAAGCGGCAACACGTTGTACTTGGTCGCCTCGATCAACCACAGTCGCTGCAGTTCGTGGAGCTTCTCCGGCATCTCTTTCGCCAGATCGTGCGCTTGGGTCCAGTCCTTGCTGCCATCGTAGAGTTCCCACACATCGTCGTCGAAGGCGGGCAGCTTCGCGGTCACCGCCCAAGGCGTCGAGTGCCGGGTCACGGCGCTCCATCCCTTATGGTAGATTCCCCGGTTGCAGAACATCTCAAAATACTGCAGATCGTGCCGCTCTCCAGCTTTGCCGTCGTCGAACGAGTAGGCCATGCTAACGCCTTCTATGGGCGCCTGCTGCACGCTGTTGACGATCGTCGGCTCTGGCAGTCCGGCAACTTCCAGCACGGTTGGAGCGACGTCGATCACGTGGCAGAACTGCGAACGAATCTCGCCTTTCGCCTTGATGCCCTTGGGCCAGTGCACAATCGTCCCATTGCGCGTACCGCCCCAGTGCGACGCCACCTGCTTAGTCCATTGATAGGGCGTGTCCATGGCGTGCGCCCAGCCCACGGCGTAGTGGTTGTATGACTCCGGCCCGCCCATCTTCCCGATCCGTTCCGCCATGAACTCTGGGGTCTCGATGCTAGCCATCCCATTGAGCACAATCATCTCGTTAAACGTGCCATTCGGAGTACCTTCGGCCGAAGCGCCGTTGTCCCCAATGATCACGTAGATCAGGGTGTCGTCGAGAATCTGGAGGTCCTTGAGCGTGTCGATCAGCCGCCCCACATGATGGTCGATGTGCTCCAGGAACCCCGCATACACCTCCATCTGGCGTGCCAGCACCGGCCTCATTTTCGGGTCGACTTCATCCCAGGCTTGAATCTCCTCGGGTCGCTTCGTCAACTCGGCATTTTGTGGAACCACGCCCAGCTTCTTCTGCCGCGCCAAACTCTCCTCGCGCAATTTGTCCCACCCCTGGTCGAACTTGCCCTTGTATTTGTCCGCCCACTCTCTCGGAACCTGGAGCGGCGCATGGCAAGCGCCGGGTGCGAAATAGACGAAGAACGGCTTGTCGGCCATCAGGGCTTTCTGCTGCCGCACCCAGGCAATTGCCCTGCCTGTAACGTCTTCGGTGAAGTGATATCCTTCTTCTGCCGTCTTCGGCGGTTCCACTGGTGTGGTGCCCTCGTAAATCGAGGGGTCATACTGGTTAGTCTCCCCACCGATAAATCCATAAAAATACTCGAATCCTCCTCCGCCCGTCGGCCATTGGTCGAAGGGACCCATCGGGCTGGTCTGCCAGACCGGTACTTCGTGGCACTTCCCGAACTGTGCCGTCGAGTAGCCGTTCAACTTGAGGGTCATCGCCAGTGGCGCTTTGTTCTTGGGCAGTATGGAGCAGTAGCCGGGCGCAGAAGTGGCGATTTCGGTGATGCCACCCATCCCAACCGAGTGATGGTTGCGACCCGTAAGTAGCGCTTGCCGCGTCGGCGAGCAGAGAGCCGTAGTGTGGAAACGGTTATATTTCAGTCCGCCGGCGGCGAGCTTCTCAAAGTTGGGTGTCGCACACGGTCCGCCAAAGGCGCTGGACGCACCGAAGCCCACATCGTCGAGCAGGACGATCAGGACGTTGGGCGCACCTTTGGGTGGGTGCAGAGGCTCGATCGGCGGAAACTTGGTATTGGGATCTTTGGCGTCATAGGTTGTGAGGGCGGTGTGCGGCTGGGATGGAATGGGAAGGACCGCACGAGAATGAAAATCGGTTTTGTTAGGGTCTGACATTTGGGTTGTTCCTCTTAAAAGTTTTAATTGCTCAAACTCGGTATTCAGAAACTGTCCGCACCGGGGCGGCGGCCCGGTCCACGCTTTCCTGACGCTCTGCTGCCAGAGCTGGCATTACATCGGCAGCTTCCAGCCCCTGACGCAGCAAGTCAGCCATCATTTTCATGGGGCGGTTGATGTGCTTAAAAAATGCCTTGTACCCGGCGCAAAGATAGTTGAGACCGGGCTCGCCATCAGGAGTGCTGATAAAACGATTGCGCGGGCACTCCCCGTTGCAAGCAAATCGAACTTCGCATTCACGGCAATAACGAGGCAGGGTATCGCGTTTGGCGTTGCCGAATGCCCGCTGCTGATCCGAGGCGACGAGCTGCACCATGTGCTGCTCCTTGATGTTTCCCAGTCGGAACTTGGGCTCCACAAAGTGATCGCAGGAATATAGATCGCCGTTATGCTCCAGGGCCAACGCGTTGCCACAGGTTTCGGCAAAGATGCACAAAGATGCCGGCAGCCCCAACCAGGACGCCAAGGATGACTCGAACAACTGGATGTAAACCTCGCCTACGTCGTGCCTCACCCACTCATCGAATATTGCAATCAGAAATTCGCCCCACTGCTCTGGCTTCACGGTGCGCTCGGTCACCAGCTCGCCAGATTGGGTATAGAGTGGGCGTTTGTGGTTGCTATCTCCCCAGCCTTCGTTCGCAATTTCCAGAAGCTGCGGCGTCGCCCGCTCTACGATTGGGATGAACTGCACGAAGTGCGTCTTCAGCTCATCGCGGAAAAACCGGTACACCTCCAAAGGATGGCCCACGTTGGCATCGTGTACCGTGCACAGCACGTTGAATTCGACCCGATGCTCCTGCATCAGTCGGGCAGCGCGCATCACTTTGGCAAAGGTGGGAGCGCCCGCCTTGTCCACTCGGTAAGCATCGTGCATCGCCCGAGGACCATCGATCGATAACCCGACGAGGAAGTTGTTTTCCCGCAGGAACTCGCACCATTCCTCGTCCAGCAAAATGCCGTTGGTCTGAACCGTGTGTTCAAGCGCTACTCCGGGAGAAACATATTTGCGCGCCAAGGCAACCGCATGCTTGAAAAAATCGAGGCCCATCAGAGTGGGCTCGCCTCCCTGCCACGCGATCGTGATCTGATCGGAACGCTGCGATTCAACCACCTGCTTGATGTATGCTTCGAGAACATCGTCCGACATGCGGAACTTGCTTCCCGGGTAGAGTGCGTCCTTCGACAGAAAGAAGCAGTACTTGCAGTCGAGATTGCAGATTGCGCCCGTCGGTTTGGCCAGTACGTGGAAGTACGACGGCGCATTGCGCGGCCATACTTTAGGAGGCTCGGGCATGGTTCGGATTTCAGGCAAGGGTCGCTCTCCCATGGACGGAGAACCGCCAATACCGAGCAATCCTCTTCGAGGCTGGAAGCATCGACAACTGGGAAAAGTGATAGGTGTCGGTTATCGCAGTTGGAGGAATGGCAAAGGAGGCGCTGGCGAAATGACAAGTCGCTGGGGAGGCAAGTTCTTGAGCAACGGTCTGCCAGGTCGAGCCGTAATGATTGTTGTCCTTATTCTCTCGGTTTATGGTCTAGCTCAGAAAGTTAAGTTTGACTACGACAAGGGCGCTGATTTTGCGAAATTCAAGACCTACGCGTGGATCAAAGGGACCCCAGCGGCCAATCCCAATCTAGACCTTTATATTATGGGAGCTGTGGACCATGACCTCGGGCTGAAGGGGCTGACCAAGACCGAAGCCAAACACACCGATCTTCTCGTCACCTATCATGCAGCAAGGGACACCGAAGTAAATGCCAGCGGCATTGACGATGCGTCCTATGCCGTCACGATGGGACTTCCCGTCGATTCAAGGGTATGGTCAACGAACAATCCATCCATGGGCACGGCACGCTACATTCACAAAGGATCGTTGGCCATTGAGCTTTTTGAGCGAGAACATCACCAACTGGTGTGGATGGCGACAGCGAATCTGAAGCTCAAAGAAAAGAAGAACGAGGCTCTAGATCAACTGGACAAGGTCCTAACCAAAATCTTTAACTCCTACCCACCCCACTAATCAATTTGGCGGTGATTGAGAAGGATGCCGAAACCATACAACCAAACATAAGACCAAACGGAACTAGCACTTTTCCCAGTGGCCTGGCGCTGCTCCCATAACTAGCTTGAAACCGCTGCTTATAATGTGGTGGCACGCGACAAGCGTGACAACAATGCAGCGAATGCCGAATCTCTTCCTCGTCGTTGCTGTGTGCTCGTTGCTCTGGCCCCCTGCCTCCGCCGCGCAACTGAAGCAAACCCGGCGCGTCCTCGTCTTTAGCGAGATAGGACGCTCGTCTCCCGGCGTCGCCCTCATCGAGCAAGAACTCCACTCCGCCCTGGATGAGAAGTCTCCCTATGATGTCGAGTTCTACAGCGAATCTCTGGAGACGACCCTTTTCCCCGATGAGGCCTCCCAAAACAAATTGCGCAACCTGTACATTCGCAAGTATGCGACTCGCAAGCCAGATTTGATCATTGCAGCCGGACCATCCCCCATTCAGTTCATGCTCAACGCGCACAAAAGATTCTTTCCCGATATCCCGATCGTTTTTTGTGCCAGCAGCGAGGAGCAAGCGGGCCGCCCCAACCTTGACTCCCGGTTTACCGGGGTGTGGATGACGATTGAGGCGGCAAAAACTGTCGAAGCGGCGCTGCGTATGCAACCCTCCACCCGGAGCGTCGTTGTGGTGGGCGGTGTGGCACCGTTTGACAAGCATGTCGAGGATATTGTCAGGGAGAGCTTACGAAGCTACGAAGGCCAGATCGAGTTCACGTATCTCACCGACCTGGATATTCAGACCCTTTGTGAGCGTCTTAAGCATCTCCCCCAGAATGCGATCATCCTGTACACCACAATTTCCGAGGACGCTGCTGGAAAGCATTTCATCAATGTCCGACAGTCAGTGCCCATGGTTGCCAAGGCCGCCAACGTCCCCGTCTATGCGATGGCGGACGTGTTCATTGGTCAAGGATTTGTGGGCGGCTATGTGGCTAGTTATGCCGCGCAGGGCCAGGTTGCCGCAGATATCGCCGTGAAGATTCTCGAAGGGACGAAGCCCCAAGAGATTCCCGTTGTCAAGGACACTAATGTCTATATGTTTGACGCGCGTGCCCTGCAACGCTGGGGACTAGACGAAAAGATGCTTCCACCCGGGAGCTCGGTGCTCTACCGCGAACCGACGCTCACAGAGCGCTACAAAGGGGAGATGATTGGTACGCTCCTTGTCTTCGGTGCACTCTTCGTCTTGGTCGGGTATCTTTTGATCGAACGCAGGAGACTCGCACTGGTGGAACACAAATTGGAAGCGGAAGCGCGGTTCGAGAGATTGATTTCTGAATTATCTAGCTATTTCATTGATCTTCCTGCAGACAAAATCGATGCCGAGATTGAGCAGACCCTTAAGCGGCTCGTGAACTACCTTGCCGTCGATCGGGTCAACATTTTCGAATTTACCATCGACAAGACAGAGCTCGTGCTCACCCATTCCAGCGCAGCGACTCGCGACACGTCGGCTGCAACTCCTCATCGCTACGGCACCAATGAATTGCCCTGGTACACCAGGAAGTTACTCAACAACGAGCCGATCGCCTTCACAAATATGGATCAGCTTGTCGAGGCCACGGATGGAGACAAAGGGTTTCTACAGCGTCAGGGAATGCAGTCAAATGTTGCTATCCCGCTCGAGGCCGAAGGTTCGGTTCTGGGCTGTCTTTCTTTTGTGACCGTTTATGAAAGCAGGGTATGGTCAAGCCGTCTAGTTGATCAGCTCAAAATTGTGGGACAAGTCTTTGCCAACGCGCTGATGCGAAAGCGCACTGACGAGGCGCTGGTCAGGAGCGAAATGTTGAAGGGAGCGATTCTGACTTCCATCAGTAGTGGCCTAGCAGTGCTGGATCAGCGTGGTGAAGTCGTTGCCGTCAATTCCCGCTGGAGCGAGTTTTCACGTGTTTATGGGAGCTCTAGAGACGTGGAACTCCAGGTTGGCACGAACTATCTAGAAGTTTGCAAGCGGACGCTGGTGAGCGGCACTGCTGGAGCCGCGCAGGCCCTGGCTGGAATCAAGGCAGTGCTTCAGGGGGAGAGCCAATATTTTGAGACTGAGTACCCCTATCCCACCCCCGACGGTCAGCGATGGTTCTCGATGGGAGTCACGCCTTTGCAGGCGGCAGACGGTGGTGCTGTCATTAGTTTCAACGACATCACAGAGCGGAAGCTGGCTGAGCAGGAGCGCGAAGAACTGGCCGGCAGATTGATAAACGCGCAGGAGCAGGAGCGCAGCCGGCTGGCACGGGAACTCCATGACGACTTCAATCAAAGACTTGCCGTCCTGGCAGTTGATCTGGAGCGATGTGCGGAAATGATTAAGCATTCTCCGGCTGAGGCCAGCGAACGGATGCTTGAATTGTGGAATCGTGCTAGTGAGATTGGCGCCGATCTCCACACCCTATCGCACCAGTTGCACTCCTCCACCCTGGAGAGTCTTGGGCTGGTTCTTGGGGTCAACGCGTTTTGCGCGGAATTTGCCGAACAACAAGGCATCCAAGTCGATTTTGTCTACGAGAATATTCCACGCTCGGTTGCTCCACAGATTGCCCTATGCCTTTTCCGCATCGTCCAGGAAGGGCTTCGCAATGTGAAGAAGCACAGCGGTTCGTCCAGAGCTGAAGTTCGGTTGGAAGGAATCGACGAAGCCATTCACTTGTCACTGTTCGATCGCGGCGCGGGATTTGACCGACATAACCCTTCGACACAGCTTGGTCTCGGCGTTCGCAGCATGGAAGAACGTTTGCGTCTTGTCGGTGGCCGGTTTGAGCTTCAGTCGGATCCCATGCAAGGAACACGTATTGACGCTTGGGTTCCTATGAACCCGGCCATGGTGCGCGCCAGTTAGTCGGACTGGGTACAAAAGTAGCAGATATGCAGGATCTCAAGCGATCTCCGACACGCCACCGCATTCTTCTCGCGGATGACCATGCAATCGTAGTCGAAGCACTTCGTTCGCTGCTGAGCGAGAGCTACGACGTAGTCGGAGTGGTTCCCGATGGCCGCGCGCTGTTAGCCGAAGCCACCAAGCTCACACCAGACGTCATCGTTCTGGATGTTGGCATGCCGCTGCTGAACGGTCTGGACGCAGGCGAACGCTTGAGAAAACTACTTCCGAACGTCAAACTGGTCTTCCTAACCATGAAGGACGATCCCAACCTCGCGGCGGCGGCGCTGAATCTGGGAACCGTGGGATACGTCCTCAAGCATTCTGCGGCATCCGAGCTGCTAAAGGCGATCTCCGAGGTGCTACGCGGGCGCTCCTACGTCACCCCTAAGCTGAAACCGGAGAATTGGGCGGTCAGGGAAGCACGGGCTCAGCAATTCTCAAAGGGCTTGACCCCCCGCCAACGTGAGGTGCTGCAATTGCTCGCAGAGGGACGCCCTATGAAAGAGATAGCAGACATCTTGAAGGTCAGCGAAAAGACGATTATGTTCCATAAATATCACATAATGGATTCATTCAATCTCAAGAGCAACGCCGAATTGGTGCTGTTCGCGCTGAAGAATGGCCTGATTTCCGCTTAATTCCTGTAACCATCCGCCTATAACTTTTCCTAGTGGCGTGCATGCGGTTCGGCCTCTAGGATGGCGCTGTGGGAAATCCCAGAAGGTCCATCACACGACTGTCGAATCTGACAATGTTGTGAGACGTCATTCAGTATCTGATGCAAGCTTCGACAAGCAATGGTGACCTTTAGGGCAGGAGCATTCCGTGTTGGAGCCGCAACTCGACGTTCCAGATGCTCCGAAAATGAGGCCCATCTTGAGTCAGCCTCGTGTACTACTTGCCGACGATCATCATCCCATCATCGAACGTGTAACCGTACTTTTGCAGTCGAACTTTGAGATTGTGGGTGCTGTCGCTAATGGCACCGATCTTATTTCGGAGGCCCTGCGACTTCAGCCGGACCTGATCGTATTGGACATATCCATGCCTGGTGTCACGGGAATCGAGGCAGCGCGGCAGCTTCGCGAAGCAGGATCCACCGCGCGGTTCGTCTTCCTGACCGTGCATGAGCGGGTTGAGTTCGTTCATGCCTGCTTAGCCGAAGGTGCGCTGGGGTACGTTGTGAAGTCTCGCCTGGCAGTGGATTTGGTCCAAGCTATGCGGGAGGCGCTTTCCGGCCGTCGCTTTATTTCGCCTCCAGTCTCACGGTGAGCCGCCCCACTCGGTCTTTGGCGTTACTATCAACCAATTCCAGAAGGCCTTGCCAAAGACGAATCGGGTCCATCCCTAGCAATTTTCCCAGTTACAGGTAGAGTGACCTCTTCCTTAGCATCCAGATCGGGCTCCTGCTTGCAGACACTCCCACTCGAGGTTGTCGGCACGAAGATTCTTCGCACCTTGCCCCCCGTCCTGGCCGCATGTGCGATTGACGGCGTGGATCAGACGACGGTTCGACTTGGATTCCTGGCGGACTGCGAGTTTGCGCTCGAAGCTTGCAGCCAAGCAGTAGAGAAAGAGGAAACAATGAAAATCAAGAACGCAATCTTAATTTCTGCATGCCTTGTCCTAACATGCGCCTTGCCCTCGCTGGCCCAACAAAAAGGGCAATGGGTTCCGGGAGGGTACGGTCTCAACGCCGGCGTGATCCCCGATCCCGGGATCACCTATGCAAACCTAGCCGTCAATTACTCGGCTGACCGATTGAATAACTCCAGCGGAGACCGCATTCTTCAGAATGTTACGGGGACTTACTCATTCTGGGTGGATGAGAACATTTTCTACTACGTTCCGGCGCACAAGTTCCTCGGCGGGTATTTCATGCCGTTTATTGCTATAAACTATGCGACCGGTTCGCTGGTCGCCGACCTACCTCCTCTTTTACCCGGGAGCA
>Ga0207130_1002_pt1 | contig 117941 bp, 114 predicted proteins | sample Alteio_BWMinHeat_16_FD_153545 | JGI IMG/M metagenome (GOLD analysis project Ga0207130, IMG submission 153545) | Enriched cells from forest soil in Barre Woods Harvard Forest LTER site, Petersham, Massachusetts, United States -... | ecosystem: Environmental > Terrestrial > Soil > Temperate forest... | reverse complement strand
TGTCGGTGTTGCTCAACAGCTTAGCGTTCGTATAAGCCACCAGCATCGTGCCCCCGCCCTGGAATCGACGAGTCGCTGACACCTGCAGCGAATTGTAAGTGCTACCGCAACATCCATATCCGGCCAGACTCAAATTGGTGTACTGCGGGTACGGGCGCTGAAGCTGGCCGGCGAGAATTGTGGTACCGCTGAGGGCGGGATTCGGACTTGAGAGAGGGTTGTGTATTGGCTGATCGATCGCCACTGGTTGGCCGGCAGCGAATTGCGCCCCTGCCTGGGCAATGGCCGAATCCGAGATTTGGTTGGCGACGAAATTGGGGTTGTACTGCGGTAGATGTACGCCGTGAGAACCCGCATAGGCGAGGTCCACAAAGAACCCTCCTGGTAACTCACGCTGAATGTCGAGGTTATACTGCTCTACGTATCCCGCCTTCTGGGTGGTGTAGGGTGCTAAGGTGGGGGCACCATTCGTGGCAGCAAAGTTTGAGATACTTCCGCCTCGGCCCGGCGGCGCCAAAATTCCAGCCCCGCCAAAGGGACCCTGGGACGTACACGAGGCGGTAAAGGCGGCGAACCCTCCGCCGATTGCATTGCAACCGCTCAAGTCAAGACTAGCATTTGGCGACAGGCCATGATTTACCGTGCCAAAGAAAGGTGTGGTCGCCAGGTTAATTAGGTCGTTGTCCGGATTGAGTTGGAAAGAAACATAGTTCGGAATCCAAAACACTCCGTACCCGCCGCGGATTACAGTCTTCGGGTTCCAGCTATAGGCAAATCCAAGGCGTGGAGAGAACTGCTTCTTGTCCAAGGGTATATTGTTCCGAGTGTTATTGGGGGGCGTCCCCACCAACGACGCGTCACCGATACACGGAGATCCAGGAATGCCGTTACAACCTGTGACGGTAGCATTGACCAACGTCGGATTAAAGTAGCTCAAACGGTTATAGCGGTCTGACCATGGTCCTTGAAGGTCATAGCGAAGTCCCGCGTTCAACGTCCATTTCGGGCTGACATGCCAGGTGTCATCCCCATAAAACGCACGGTAGGTCTGGCGGCCAGCGGTTTGCGCTGGAACCTGAGCGGCACCTTCTGTCTGGTTCACGAAAGAGGCCGGGCCGACTTGGGCTAAGCCCAGCAGAAAATCAGCGAACGGGAAGCCGGCGGTCTTGGGAGTGAGCGCATTGTCCGCCGTCCAGCTTCCCAAGAAACCAAACGCGCCGCTGGCAATATTGGTCTGGTAGTAATTGTCCAGCCCCAACTCGTACTGACCGCCAAACTGGAAGGTGTGTTTGCCGTGAATGACGGTCAGAGATGGCGAAACGTTGTACTGAGTGTTATGGTCGCCGATCGCGCTGTTACCTTGGCTTTTGCCGATATCACCGGGGAACGGAAATGCCGGCGTAGGAGGTGTCCGCATGATGCTGGGAACTGCGGTGTTGTAGCTCGCTGGCCAACCGAGTTGGGTTAGATCGTAACCGGCAAGGAGGGGCCCACGGAGGTAAACGAAACGGCTTGCTGAAACATTCAAATCGCCAATGACATTCGGACTGAATACGTGGTTGAGGTCAATCGCAAGAGCTTTGGTGTGATAGTCCTCGGCGCAGCGGTCCTGACACAAACCAGTGCCCAAGGGATTCTTCGGAAGGTCAAGCAGGCCAAAATAGGAAAAGCGCCCGAACAGACGTGTTTTGTCCGTGATGTTCTGATCGCCCCGGGCCACGAACTCATTGTTATTCCCACCGCTGCTGGTTGCCGAAGTAAAGTTGCCAGTTGTGAAGGTGTTGCCACCCGGGGCAACAGGAGTGTAGTACTTATCCCACAATACGGTCGCGGCCTTGCTAAACTCGCTCGTCGGAATTTTGTTGTTCGGGTACGCTGTGCGAGTGCCCGAAGCTGTCACCGAATAGGGATCGTAGAGTTGGATTCCTGGAAGCAACGCAGAAAAATCGCCTTGGCGAAACGCGGCGATCGGCACCGTATTGTTGACGACTCCGCCGGTGCGCAGGCGGAACTGCTCCCAACTCACGAAAAAGAATGTCTTGTTCTTGATCACCGGACCGCCAACGTTGAATCCATACTGATTCTGAACGTAAGGAGGAGGTGTGTTGGCTTTACCAGCTGACAGTTCCTTACTCTTGAAGAAATACTCGTTCGAGTTCAAAACCTTGTTGCGGAGAAATTCATAAACCGCGCCGTGGAAGCTGTTGGTGCCCGACTTCGTACTGAAGTTCATGATGCCACCGGCAAATTTGCCGAACTCCGCTCCCAGGTTGTTGTACTGGACCTTAAATTCGCCGACCGAATCCTGCGTTGGAATGACGATGGGCAGGTTGATGTAGCCAATGTTCAGCGGTTGACCGTCCAGGTACTCCGCACTCTCATTCGCGAAAGAACCTCCCACCTGGTAATTGCCCCAGCTAAAGGGATTTTGGCCGACAGGCGTGCCGCCAGACCCGCCCTGCGCCACGGCGGCGGGCGAAATGGTAATCAGGTTAAAAATGTTGCGGCCGTTCAAAGGCAGTTCGTTGGCCTTGCGCTCCTCCACCACCTGACCCAGAGACGAGGTCTCTGATTGCAGCAGGGGCGTTTCTGAGGTTACTTCTACTGTCTCGGTGACTTGCCCGAGGGCTAGCATCGCGTCAATGTGAGTATCCTGCTGCACCTGGACCACAACGTTAGCGCGGGTGTAGTGTTTAAACCCGGACTTCTCAATCTCCAGCCGGTATTGCCCGGGAATCACGTTCACAAACTGGTACAAGCCTTCACTTCCTGTTGTCTGGGTTCGCGTTTCCTGCGTGCCGATATTAGTCAAGGTCACCTGCGCACCCGGCAGAGCAGCTCCGGAGGAGTCAGTCGCTGTGCCACTGACGGTGCCGTAGGTGGACTGGGCCTGCAAGGAAGCGCCCGCGAATAGGACTAGGGTGATTAGCGAGAGAACTAAGGTCCAGAATCTGCGAGAAAGCATATGCACCGCCTTCAACTCAAGAGATGTAGTGCGCAAGCAATTCTGAGAACTCCACAACTCTGGTGCGAAAGAACGGCACTCTCATCCTGACCGCGGACGACCGGGACCCGCTCCTCGTACCGGATAGAAGACTCCCCGTGAGCAGCAGCATTTTTTTAGAATCAAGCAAAGCGATTTTTCGACTATTGCACGATGGGCACGCAGCTTGCGCCAACGCAATGTGCTTTGTCAAGAGAAAAATATCGATTTTCTACGCAATTATTGACGTTTTCGGGAGCGGTCATGTTCTAATGGCGTTCGCCGCGCAGGAGTGTGCTTTTGCAGGCATGTATGCCTGTCAGGAAAGTCGCGCGGAGGGAACGGCCATAGAGCCAACTTGGCAGGGCGGTGAAGGAACGGTTGAATGAAATCTGGCAAGGCAGAAGGCGCGCCTAGAAAACATCATCGAGTCACTCTGAAAGTTGTCGCAGAGCGCGTTGGTCTCACTCCCGGAACTGTTTCTGCCGTTCTCAACAAATCGCCAGCCTCTTCGTCGGTGCCGCAACACACAAAGAATCGTATTCTGGCAGCGGCTCGCGAACTCAATTATCGACCGAACTTTTTCGCTCGCTCACTGCGCGTAAAGCGCACATTCACGGTCGGAGTGATCGCACAAATCAGGGATGCCTACGGCTCCATGGTGATTAGTGGCATCGAAGAACATCTTCGGCAACATGGGTTCTTTTTTTTGATCGCGGATCATCGTCACGACGAGCAGGTACTGGAAACCTATTCCCATCTGCTCGTGGAACGAGGCGTCGAGGGCTTTATCGCCGTTGATGCCCCCATCACGCGACCGCTGCCGCTCACAACCGTTGCGGTTGCCGGACATCGCCGCGTGGAGGGCGTGACCAACATTGTGCTGGATCACCGGCGGGCGGCTTGGGTGGCCTTGAATCACTTAATCGAGCTCGGTCACAAGGAGATCGCAGTCATGAAGGGACCTGCCGACAGTTCCGATTCAGCGGACCGCTGGCAGGCGGTTCGCGATGTGTTCCTGGATCTCGGCATTCCGTGCAAGCCTGAGCTTGAGGTCCAGCTCGAAGGCGATTGCAGCACGCCGGGATTGGGATATCCGTTTACCAAGCAGTTGCTTAGCCGATGCCGTCAATTCACTGCTTTATTTGCCTATAATGATAATTCCGCCATCGGGGCGATCAGCGCAATCCACGAGTGTGGCCTGCGCGTTCCTGACGATATTTCGGTAGTTGGCTTCGACGACATCCAGGCCGCTGCATACAGCAACCCAAGTCTTACGACTGTGCGTCAGCCATTGCTGAAAATGGGTGAGATTGCCGCGCGCACTTTGATTGACCGGATTGAGAAGCCAGGTCAGGCGTGCTCGGAAATCCTCATCGAGCCGGAACTTGTCGTCCGTAAGTCGACAGCCAGAGCCAAACCGTGCTTGCCGAGTGAAAGCGATCGAAGCGTGGCATCTCTAGCAAATCAAGGTACGAAAGCGCGGCGAGCGTAATCGCCTTGAAGCATTTTTGCCGAAAGCACAAAGTGGGCCGCGTCGCGAAGTACCTGGTGATTGAGGGAACTCCAAGTTGTTGAATACCTTGCTGCGCTTATCTTGTCTCTTTCTTGCTTTGATGCTGTGGGCCCTGGCCCCTCGCGCACCGGTCTTCGACATCAAACAACCGCACGGGTTGGATTTCACCTTGCAGAATTCGCCCACGCCTCAGAAATATCTGATTGAAACCATGCCGGGGGGAGTGGGCTTGCTGGACTACAACAACGACGGTTTGTTGGATATCTTTCTCGTAAACGGCGGACGCGTGACCGGCGCGATGCAAGCACCGGAGAACTTCGATCGTCACGACCCGCGCTACTGGAACCGGCTCTATCGCCAGAACAAGGACGGCAGTTTCACCGACGTTACGGAACAAGCTGGTTTGGCGAATGCCGGCGATGGTAATTACGGAATGGGAGTGGCCGTAGGTGACTTCGACAATGACGGCTATCCAGACCTATACGTGACCAATTACGGAAAAAATATTCTCTACCACAACAATGGCGACGGCACCTTCACTGATGTCACTGCAAAGGCAGGCGTGGCTGGCGGCGGCTGGTCGGTGTCGGCCGGATTTTTCGATTACGACAATGATGGAAAATTAGACCTGTTTGTGACCCGATACATGGAATGGGATACGAAGCACAGTAAAGACTGCGGCGGCAACTACCACACTTATTGCCCACCCGAAGACTTTCCAGCTACAACAAATATTCTTTATCACAATAACGGCAATGGAACCTTCACCGATGTAAGCCAGCGTTCTGGGATTGCCGCAAAAAAAGGACGCGGTCTGGGAGTAGCATTCGCCGATTACGATAATGACGGATTCACCGACATATTTGTGGCCAATGACGGTATGCAGCAATACCTGTTTCACAACAATGGCAACGGCACTTTCACGGAACTGGGTCTCGAGGCCGGCGCTGCGCTTTCCGAGGACGGCAGGCGGCTCTCGGGCATGGGTGTAGTCTTTCAAGACTATGACAACGATGGTCGCCCGGACATCATCGTGACCGAATTGCCCAGGGAGATTTACGGTGTTTACCACAACGATGGCAACTGTGCATTTAGCTATCGCAGTCTAGAAACCGGCCTGGGTGCGCTCTCGAGTGGAAGCTCAGGCTGGGGTGTTGGCTTGGAAGATTTCGACAATGACGGTTGGAAAGACTTGTTCGTTGCACAGGGCCATGTGCTGGATAACGTGGAACAGATTGATCCATCACTGCACTACCACGAACTGCCGCTGCTGGCGTTGAATCAGAGCGGCCGATTCGAGCGGGTAGATTCCGGAGCAACGATTCCTGTCGCCGCGCGCGGAGCTGCGTTCGGCGACTTAAACAACGACGGATGGGAAGACGTGGTAATGACCTACCTCGGTGGCCATCCTCAAGTGTTCCTCAACCGTGGCGGCAAGCTGCACTGGCTAGTGATTACGCTACGCGGCACGCGAAGCAATCGCGACGGCTTTGGGGCCCGTGTGCAGGTGAACGGTCAAACACGGTACGCAACCTCAGCCGGCAGTTATCTCTCGGCAAGCGACAAACGCCTCCATTTCGGGCTTGGAGCAGCAGAGAAAGCTAAGGTGGAAATCGTGTGGCCATCTGGCATGCACCAGATCTTGAATGATGTGCACGCCGACCAGTTTCTGGAAGTTCGTGAACCGGAGAAGCCGTGATCCGCACGCTCTTACTCTTGTGGTTCGCAGGACAGACTGCATCCCCAGACGCCGCTCAGCACATGCAGGCCGGTATTGAAGCGGAAAAACAGCAGCAATTCGCAGTTGCCGTCGCTGAGTTTCGGAAGGTAACCGAGATTGAGCCAGCCTTTGCGGATGGCTTCATCCATCTGGGGCAGGCCTACATGGAGAGACAAGATTTCGGAGCCGCCATTCCACCGCTCAAACATGCGTTGGAGCTGAGCCCGGAACTCGTCCCAGCTCACCGGTTGTTGGGGTACGCGCTGCTCACTCAAGGTTACGCAGTCGAGGCGATTCCACACTTGGAACGCGCGCAGGACAAAACCGCACTCGGGATTGCCGAGATCCAGGCCGGAAGACTGCAGGACGCAGTCTCAAATCTACAGGCAGCGCTCGCCGCACGGCCGAATGATCCCGATCTTCTCTATTACCTGGGACGTGCCAGCGGCCTGCTCGCTAAGCAATCGATTGACACTTTGCTGGCGGCTTATCCTGAGTCCGCCCGGTCACATCAGGCGATGGCAGAAAACTACTTCGTGCTGCGCCGCATGCCAGACGCTGAAAAGGAGTATCGCGAGGTGTTACGCCTGCGACCGGATGTTCCCGAAGTTCACCTTGAACTGGGCGAAGTCTACGCTGGCGCTTTCCAGTGGGCAAAAGCAGAAGAAGAGTTCCGGGCACAAACCAAGCTGCAGCCAGGAAATGCGGAGGCCGCTTATCGTTTGGGAGCGGCGTTGTTGGAACAGGGCAAGGTGCATGAAGCGCGGGGGGAACTCGTACGCGCCGATAAACTGATGCCGGATATGCCAGAGACGCTCTATTCACTAGGGAAAGCGGCTTCACTCGAGGGTGATACCGCCGTCGCCGAAAAAGAGTGGACTAAACTCCTTTCCATCGAGAAGGTAAGTTCACTCGCGGCGCAGGCACACTTCGCGCTGGCGAGCCTCTATCGTAAACAAGGGAAAACAGCAGCGGCACAGCGTGAAATGCAGGAGTTCCAAAGACTGCAGAGCAACCCAAGTCAGGCGCAAGTCCCCGAGAAACAGGAATCACCGCACTAGCCCTGACGCAGAGCTGTTGGCACAAGGCCAACAACTCGGTTCCCAACCATTCAATTCGGCGCAATCTTCTCACTGGGTCGCGGAAGGTCATTTGTGCCCAACTGGCAAGACGGGAAAGCCCAACACTTCGAGGTCATTCCTGAATTGTTCGATCGATTGGAACTGGATCGCATTTATCCCCAACGTGCGGGCAGCCTCGATATTATTTTCACGATCGTCCACAAAAAGTGTCTCGGAAGCCTTCACATCTAGGCCACGAAGAGTGTGCTCGTATATGGCTGGGTCGGGTTTGACAAGTTTCACGTGAGCGGAGAAAGTCTTAAAAGTGAATTTCTTCATCCAGTCAAAATTGTCTTGGACATGTGCCGCCAGATCCGCAGGCATGTTTGATAAAAGACCGGTCTTTATTCCTGCAGCACTAACATTCAGCAACCACTCCACCATGGTGGGATTTGCCTTGCTCCACATCTCGATTTCCCATCGGCAGAGCTTCTCAACCTGTTCCGACTCAAGCTTTATCCTGGCCTCTTCAGCAAACTTCAACCAGTAAGCCTCTGGCGTCAAATCGCCGCGATCAATAAGGTTTCGGCTCGCCTCCCACCGTGTGCGAAATAAATCAAGATTGAGTCCAAAAATATTTGCCATACGCTGGAACTCTTCCGATGAGGGTCGATAGCAAAGGACTTCTCCATAATCGAGAATCACAGCTTGCACATCTGGACTTCCATCACGATGCTTGGTTGACATTGGACTTCGCTCCAGGTTCTTATCATCTCGTCTCGGGCGCTGTTACGTCCAATCCCAAGCGTCGTCCGACAAGGGGGGAGATTTTCATCACACTGCGAGAACGGCCTCACGATAGCCGATTGAGCGGCGTATACTGTGCGGGTTTTGACTGTTGCGTCAGCGAAGGTGCGCGGAACAGGGATCAATCCCGCGAGGGGCCGCTCGTGAACGTTGTCAGCATAGGTGAGGTGTTGTGGGACATAGTCGGGCATCAAGAGCACTTGGGGGGTGCTACTTTTAATTTCACTGCTCACCTGAGCAAGTTAGGGCATGACGTCTCATTCATCAGCGCGGTGGGTGCTGACCAACGAGGACAGAGGATTCTGGAAAACATGCAGCAACTGAGTCTCTCCACTCGTTACGTGCGTGTTGATGCGCAGCATGCCACCGGCAGCGTGACGGTCACATTGGATGCGGCCGGGCAACCCAGTTTCGTTCTTCATCGACCCGCTGCCTACGATTTCCCACAACTTACAGAATCGCAATTCGAAACGCTCATGTCGCACCCAACCGATTGGATCTATTTTGGGACCCTGCATCAGATCAGCCCCGACGCGAAGGCGCTAACGGCAAGGCTTCTCGAACGTATTCCTGGTGCGCGCCGTTTTTACGATGTAAATCTCCGTATGGATTCCTATACACCTTCTCTGGTACGGGAACTCATGTCGCGAGCCACGGTGGTCAAACTGAACGACACCGAGGTTACGCAGATTTCTCAGATGTTTGGGCGACCATGCGATTCGGTGGAAGAATTCTGCCGAAGTTACGCCAAGACGTTTGGTTGGGAGGCCGTTTGCGTAACGTGCGGCGCAAAAGGTTGTGTATTGCTCATCGGCGATCAATATTGCGAGGCCAACGGCTATCGAATTGACGTTGCGGACACAGTCGGAGCGGGCGACGCGTTCGCGGCAGCGTTCGTTCACGGGATCGGCAATGGATGGCCTGCGCCTCAAATTGCCGACTTTGCCAACCGCGTGGGCGCTTTGGTCGCGAGTCGGCCAGGTGCGATTCCGCCTTGGACAGTCGAGGACGCGAAAGCACTCAAGACTAAGACCTGTCGACTGGAGTCGGCATGAAGATAAACACATATCTGGCGAAGAGCACGGTGGTGGCGGCTTTAGGCGGTCTGCTTTTCGGGTTCGACACTGCCGTTATCTCGGGTACCACGAGCACGCTCACGCAAGCCTACCAGCTCTCGCCAAAACTGCTGGGGATCACCGTCGCCAGCGCGATCTGGGGGACAGTGGTGGGAGCAATGCTGGCAGGAATCCCAGGGGAGCGGTTTGGCCGCCGCGACAGCTTGCGTGCACTGGCGATTTTGTATCTGCTTTCAGGCTTGGGCTGTGCGGGCGCATGGAGCTGGGGTGCACTGGTTTTTTTTCGTTTTATCGGCGGACTCGGGATCGGCGGCTCCTCAGTACTTGCGCCGATGTATATCGCCGAGATTGCGCCTGCGAAGTTGCGCGGCCGCCTAGTGGGATTATTTCAATTCAACGTGGTATTCGGTATTCTCGTGGCCTACTTCTCAAACTACCTGATCGGTCTGCAGCGCTTTGGAGCGTCAGAATGGCGTTGGGAGTTCGGCGTGACGGCAATCCCTGCGGCCGTGTTCTTCGTCATGTTGTTCACCATTCCCAGGAGCCCGCGCTGGCTGGTAAAAAAAGGCCGCGTAGACGAAGCGAGAGCCGTGCTGCGGCTGACGGGAGACGAAAACTACGAACAGGATTTGCAGGCCATCGTCGAGTCCATTGACGTTGAACAGAAGCAGGCAGCAGAAAAGTTGTTCTCCCGGAAGTATTTGTTTCCTATTTTCCTGGCGGTGAGCATCGGGATGTTCAATCAGCTCGCCGGCATTAATGCGATCCTCTACTACCTGAATGACATCTTTGCCCACGCCGGTTTCAGCAAAGTATCAGGCAGTCTTCAGGCGGTAGCTGTAGGCGCGACCAATCTGGCCTTCACCATGCTCGCGATGTCAGTGATTGACAAGATCGGACGCAAGACCCTCTTGCTAGTCGGTTCAGTGGGCACAGCGGTGTGCCTTGCCGGAGTGTCGATAATTTTCTTCACCGGACAGCACCAAAGCTTTCTGCTTTGGCTCCTGATTGGTTACATCGCATTCTTCGCGTTCTCGCAAGGCGCCGTCATCTGGGTCTACATCGCCGAAGTCTTCCCCAATAGCGTAAGGGCAAAGGGCCAAAGCTTGGGTAGCTTTTCACACTGGTTCATGAACGCGCTCATCTCCGGGATATTCCCGCTGATGGCGGCTTCTTCCGGAGCTTATCCGTTTGTTTTCTTCTCGCTCATGATGGTTGTGCAGTTTTTTGTGGTTCTCTTCGTATATCCGGAAACCAAAGGCTTTACCCTGGAAGAAATGCAAAAAGAATTAGGGATCGCCTAAGATGTACAAAGTCGCAGGAAATTTAATGGAAACGATCTGATCCCATGGGCCTAACAAATCTTCAGACACCCGCCCCCAGCGATACTACGTCTTCTAGCTATAAAGCCGCGCTGGCGATGGTCACCACGCTGTTTTTCATGTGGGGTTTTCTCACGTGTCTCAATGACATTTTAGTTCCGCACCTGAAACCGATCTTCGACTTGACCTACGCGAAGATCATGTTTATTCAGTTCGCCTTCTTTTCGGCGTACTTTGTTTTCTCCGTTCCTCTGGGGAAACTTGTCGAGCGAATTGGCTACAAGTGGACCATGGTGGGTGGTCTCTTCACCATGGGGCTTGGCGCTTTGTTATTCATCCCGGCAGCCAGTGTGCCATCGTATCCACTATTTCTCTTTGCTTTAATTGTCCTCGCCGGGGGCATCACCGCGCTGCAAGTCTCCGCCAACCCATACGTGGCTGTGCTGGGGCCGGCGAGGACGGCGTCCAGCCGTTTGAATCTGGCGCAAGCCTTCAATTCACTCGGAACCACGATCGCACCCTATCTCGGTGGTTTGTTTATTCTGAGCGCCGCTCCCAAGAGCATGGATGAGATTCGCCAAATGCCAGCCCAGGTGCTGCAAGCTTATCGATTGCACCAGGCGTCCTCGATCAAATTGCCATACCTGGTGCTCGGTCTTATTGCAATTGCGCTCGCGGCGACGATTGCCACATTCAAACTGCCGCCTATTCCAGAGGCGGAGCGACGTGCTGGCGACAAATCGCCGCAAACGAGCCTCTGGAAATATCGGCATCTGGTACTCGGCGCAGTTGGGATTTTTGTTTACGTCGGTGCAGAGGTTTCGATTGGTAGCTTCCTCGTCAATTATTTCAGTCAGCATGATATTGGAAACATTTCAGAAAAAGTGGCTGCCGGTTTTGTCTCCCTATACTGGCTGGGCGCGATGGTGGGAAGATTTATCGGCTCCGCAATCCTGCAGAAGGTTCGTACTGGAATCGTATTAGGTACGGCCGCAATCGTGGCTTGCCTTTTGGTGTCTACTTCCATGCTCAGCACGGGTCACGTTGCGATGTGGAGCATTATCCTTGTGGGTCTGTTCAACTCTGTCATGTTTCCGAGCATTTTTACCTTGGGCATTGCCGAGCTCGGACCGCTGACCGGGGAAGGCTCCGGGATTCTGATCATGGCAATTGTTGGAGGCGCGATCATCCCGGTCTTGGTCGGAGCGTTGGCGGATCGGATTGGAATTCACCATGCGTTCCTGCTACCTGCAATCTGCTATCTCTACATTGTCTATTACGGATTCAAGGGATCAAGACCTGTGCCTGCTACGTGACCTCGGGAGAAACGGTGAGAGTGCAAGCTGAAACGAAGAATCCTTGGGTGGTTGGCGTGGATATTGGCGGCACTAAGATTGCAGCCGGCCTAGTGGGACGCCATGGCGAAATCAAAACTCAAATTCGCACCCCGATGGTCGCGAACCGCGAAGCCAAGGATGGACTCGCCGCAGTTGTTTCCGCCATTGATCTCCTTTTTGCGAATGACCCGAAAACCCAAGGTTTGATCAGCGGAATCGGAATCTGCGCGCCTGGGCCATTGGATCCGAACACGGGAGTTGTGATCAATCCTCCAAATCTTCCATGCTGGCGCGGTTTCCCTCTGGCGGCAGAGATCGAGAAGGCCTATGGCGTGCCGGTGAAAATCGAGAATGACGCGAACGCGGCCGCCCTGGCTGAAGCCCATTGGGGTGCGGGTCGAGGATATGATCACATCTTCTACACCGGCCTGGGAACGGGAATCGGTACTGGCATCGTGTTCGATGGACACATCTATAACGGCCGGACCGGCGCGGCGGCTGAAGGCGGACACATGAGCATCGACTATCGCGGCCCTCGCTGCGGATGCGGGAAGCCGGGCTGCATCGAAATTCTGGCCGCTGGGCCCGCCATCGCTCGCAGAGCACGTGCCAAGTTGGCGTCAGAAGGAGGTCGATCAAGCCTGCTTGAGGCCGCCAACGGGAACATCGAGGCGGTAACCAGCGAGATGGTTGGCCGAGCGTGCGCTGCCGGCGATCCACTTGCCAAGCAGGTTTTACAGGAAACGGTCGAGCTGCTTTCACTGTGGCTGAGCAACATCGTAGATCTCCTGGAACCGGATGTGGTAATCATCGGTGGTGGCGTAGCGGCTATGCTGGCTCCATTCTTCGGTGATATCGCCAATGGGATTGCGAAGTACTGCATCATTTCACGCTGCCGAGAGATCCCCTTACTCAGAGCGCACTACGGTGAGGACGCTGGCATCGCCGGTGGAGCGGCGCTGTGTTTGGAATCCGTGCAGCCCGTGACGGCGAAGTAAGATTTATTCAACAACAAGGTGCGGCTTTCCAAGATGTTGCCGTACGACAACTACGAGTAGGAGTGCCGATATGAGAGGGACTTGCTCTCGATTCCTTCGCTGTCTGCGTACTACGGCGTTTCTACTATTTCCCGCGATAGTCGGGCTGCCGCTCGAAGCTGCCGAACCATCTTCGCGAAACCTGGATTCAGGTTGGCAGTTTCGGGCGATCGGAAACCCCGACAAACCCGGCATGACGGAATGGCGTCCAGCGCAGGTTCCGGGCGTGGTTCACACCGACTTGTTGCGCAACGGCCTCATCCCCGATCCCTTCGATCGAGATAATGAGTTCCGCTTACAGTGGATCGGCCAAACCGACTGGGAATATCAGACTGTCTTTCAAGTCGATTCAGCTGCACTCGGCCACGATCATGCCGATTTAGTGTTTGATGGCTTGGATACCTTTGCGGACCTTTACCTCAACGACCAAGCCATTCTCAACACCGACAACATGTTCCGCCGCTGGCGGGTCCCTGCAAAAGCCCTCCTGAAGCCCGGCGCCAATACGCTCCGTATTGCCTTTCATTCAGCCGTTGAAAAGATGGTTCCATACGTCAAATCGCTGCCCTATGTCTTGCCCTCGATATCAACCAACAATTTCGGGAACGAGGACAACATCGCTACCGCTCCGTACACGCGCAAAGCGCCCTATCAATACGGGTGGGATTGGGGACCACGCTTCCTCACTGAAGGGATTTGGCGTCCGATCCGCCTTGAAACCTGGGACGCGTTGCGAATTGAAAACTTTCATATTCACCAACAGAAAATCACTGCTGACATCGCAAGCATTACGGCCGAATTTGAGATCGAAGCCAGTCGGCCGACCACGGCCACTATTATATTGGCTCACGATGAAACGTCGGCACCCCGGACCGCGGATGGAACCCAAACTCTGCAACTGGATGCCGGAATCAATCATGTTTCGTTTTCCATTCGGATCTCAACCCCGAAACTGTGGTACCCAGTTGGATACGGACCACAAAATCGTTATCGCTTTTCCGCCTTAATTCGTGTTGGTCGCGAAGTCGCAGCTCGCGCGGAAGTAAGAACAGGACTACGTTCCCTCGAATTACGCCGCGTTTCGGATCAATGGGGAAAGAGTTTCGAGTTTGTATTGAATGGTATTCCCGTGTTCGCCAAAGGTGCCGATGTTATCCCGTTCGACAGTTTTCCCAACCGTGTGACCGCGGACGTCCATCGCAAGACTCTCGAGGCTGCTCGCGACGCGCACATGAATATGGTGCGTGAATGGGGCGGAGGTTATTACGAGTCCGACGACTTCTTCGATATTTGTGACGAACTCGGGATCATGGTCTGGCAAGAATTCATGTTCGGAGGAGACATGGTTCCGGGGGATACGTGGTTCCAGGAAAATGTTCGCCAGGAGGCTATCGAGCAGATTAAGCGCTTGCGAGACCATCCGAGTATCGTCATCTGGTGCGGGAACAACGAAGTGGAAACCGGTTGGCACCATTGGCGCGAGCGCCAAGACTTCAAAGAGTCGATCTCCGCGGAAACGCGTGACCGCGTTTGGCAGGATTATGTAATTCTCTTCGCCGATATCCTCAAGAGCGCGGTTAACCAATATACCGATCCTGTGCCTTATTGGCCCAGCTCTCCCAGCGCTAATTTCGAGGAAATTCCTGACAGCCCGGATAACGGAGACATGCACTACTGGGCGGTGTGGCACCAACAGGCACCGGCTTCCGACTATACCCTCCAGTTTCCACGCTTCATGAGTGAGTTCGGGTTTCAGTCGTTTCCAGAGATGCGTACCATTCGCACCTTTGCCAACCAACCTGCGGACTTCGACATCCGTTCCACCGTTATGCAAGCACACCAGAAAAACAAGGGCGGGAATGAGCGCATTTTGACGTACATGTTGCGGGAGTACCGTCAGCCCAAGGATTTCGCGTCGTTCGTATACCTCAGCCAAGTGCAACAAGCGGAGATCATCAAAATCGGGGCTGAGCATTTGCGTAGACAGCGGCCTCGCACCATGGGTTCATTGTACTGGCAATTGAATGACTGTTGGCCGGTGGCGTCCTGGGCGAGCATTGACTATTACGGACGTTGGAAGGCTCTGCACTATTATGCCCGTCGCTTCTATGACGATGTTCTAATCTCGCCCCTCTTGCACGACGATATGCTGGAAATTTACGTCGTCTCGGACAAGCTCGAGCCACTCTCTGGAACCATTCACACCCGGCTGCTCGACTTCTCTGGAAATAATCTGCTCGATCAAACCAAAGTGGTTCAGATCCCCGCGCAGTCAAGCGCCATCTATCTCAGTTTCAATACGGCAGAGCTGTTGCGGAAGGCCGATCCTGACGGAAGCTTTCTGGTGTTAGATCTGGAAGTAGGCGGGAAAAGGGTGTCGCGTAATCTTCAATTCTTTGATGTGACCCACAATTTGGAACTACCGGTTGCACCCAACATTGAAGCGACGCTCAGCAAAGCCGGCGAAGGCTACACCGTTACGTTAAAGTCACCACAGCTCGCTCGGAGCGTCTATCTGTCATTCGGTGACCTCGATGTCCACACTGCGGACAACTATTTTGATTTGATTCCAGGAGAGTTAGTCACGGTTGCGCTCAAGTCTGTCGCCTCGCTCGATCAACTTAAGAGCGCACTGAAAATCACGTCTCTGACGGAGGCTTTCAGGTAGTGATGCAGGCGGTCTCCGATGCAATGATGTCTACCGACTTTCCCCGTCCAGGCATCTACCAGTGAACTCAATTCTTACTCAAAAAGTTAAAGCATCGAAAGAAAATGCTATGGGACACCTGGGAGCTAACCTCGCGGCCATACAGTGTGAACCCGATGGTGAAGACTGGGGCGAGACCGTAAGCTGGCTTGTACCGGGATCAGGCCGTCGCGCGGCTGCACGCATTAGGGTCTCACTGCGCATCGCGCTCGCTGGAGAACGATCGCATTATGAGAATCGCACAGGTTGCGCCACTTTACGAAAGTGTTCCGCCTGCCCTGTATGGAGGGACAGAACGAGTTGTTTTTTGGCTTACGGAAGAGTTGATCCGACTGGGTCACGACGTGACCCTATTCGCCAGCGGCGATTCTCTCACAACCGCTCGATTGGTGCCGGCCTGTAGGAAAGCATTGCGATTGGATGCGGAATGCGTGGACCAGTTAGCACATCATATAGTGATGCTGGACCAGGTTTTGAGCGAAAAAGAGAACTTCGACCTCATTCATTTTCACATTGATTATTTGCATTTTCCTTTGAGTCGATATAACACAGTCCCACAGGTTACGACCCTTCATGGGAGGCTCGATCTTCCCGATTTAGTGCCTCTTTACCAGCATTTCCGCAACATGCCGGTGATATCAATTTCAGACGCTCAGCGTAAACCTCTGCCTTGGGCGAATTGGCAGGGTACCGTCCACCACGGTTTACCGCGAGAGTCTTTTTCTGTTGGCGAAGGAGGCGGCGGCTACCTCGCATTTCTCGGACGTGCTTCTCCGGAAAAGGGCCTGGACGACGCCATCAAGATCGCGAAACGCGCCGGTATGCCATTGAAGATAGCGGCTAAGATTGATCGCGTTGACGTGGTATATTTTGAGAATGTCATCAAGCCTCTGCTTGATCACCCTCTCATTGACTTCGTCGGAGAAATTGGGTGTCCGGAGAAAAATGCATTTCTCGGCGAGGCTGTTGCTCTTCTCTTTCCCGTCAATTGGCGCGAACCCTTTGGCTTGGCGATGATTGAGGCCATGGCTTGCGGCACGCCCGTGATTGCGTACCCACGGGGTTCCGTTCCCGAGATCATAAAAGAGGGAGTCACCGGCTTTCTTGTGCCCGATTTGGAGAGCGCGGTGCGAGCAGTAAGGAGAATTGGAGACATCGACCGAAAAAAATGCCGGCGGAATTTTGAACAGCATTTTGACGCCCAGCGTATGGCGCAAGATTACCTGAACATTTATCAACGGTTGGCTCGAGCAAAATCCTCGTCGAGCACCGTTTCCGACGGAGCTCTCAGTTGGAAGACGCTCGCAACACCCCGCAATACTACATAGCTACGAGGTCATCGCCAGCTGATGACCGCGCCAAAGTCCTGAAATACGGCAGAATGTTCTCTGTGTTCGACCATCTGGGGGATATCCAAACCTCTGGGCTGGGCGAGCAGGGACTCTTCTCTCAAGGGACGCGTTACCTTTCAGAACTTATCCTTTGCCTATGGAATGCGCGGCCATTGCTTCTAAGTTCTGCAATCAAGGCAAATAATTTTCTCTTCACTGCTGACCTCACTAACCTCGACGTTTCACATCTGGACAGAGTTGTCATACCTCGGGGCACGCTCCATCTTCAACGATCAAAGTTCCTGTGGCAAGATGCCTGCTATGAAGAGTTCGCATTCATCAATTACGGTCTTTCGTCTGTGATGGTGCCATTCGGCATGAGATTTGGAGCAGACTTCGCCGACATCTTCGAAGTGCGCGGTATGCACCGGGAAAAAAGAGGCCGCCGCTCGGAAGACCGTGTCGAGAAGGATTTGATATTGCTTTCGTATGAAGGTCTGGACAAGACAGTTCGTGAAACTCGCATTCAATGCGAACCCATGCCCCAAACTGTCTCGCTGTCGGAGCTTCAGTTCGAAGTCCATCTCAAGCCCGGGGAGAAGACAGCCGTGCGTCTAGCCATTTCTTGCAGTTCCGGGGGTGAACACAATTCGGTTAGCTATAGCAGCGCAATGAGCTCTGCCAGAGACGAACAGAGAGAGGTCTCCAACGCTCTCCCTCAGATCGACAGTTCAAATTCCCGTTTTACGGACTGGATCAGACGTTCCGCGGCTGACGTTCAAATGATGATGATTGGCAATCCCGAAACGAATTATCCCTACGCCGGAGTGCCATGGTTCAGCACGGTTTTCGGTAGGGACGGGATCATTGTGGCTCTCCAAATGCTCTGGCTATGCCCGGCGATTGCCAAAGGTGTTTTGCAGTACTTGGCGACCACTCAGGCCACAGATTCCAATCCGGCGATTGAAGCCGAGCCTGGCAAGATCCTGCATGAGACGCGCAGTGGAGAAATGGCTGCTCTCGGCGAAATTCCTTTTGGGCGCTACTACGGAAGTGTCGATGCGACCCCACTCTTCATTATTCTTGCCGGCTCATATTATGAGCGCACTGGGGATCGTGAGTTTGTGCAGTGGTTGTGGCCATACATCCGGCTTGCCCTGCAATGGCTCGATAAATTCGGAGACATGGATGGCGATGGTTTTGTGGAGTACGCTCAGCGTTCCCCCAAAGGTTTGGTCCAGCAGGGCTGGAAAGACTCGAATGATTCAGTTTTTCACTCCGACGGAAGATTGGCGGAAGCACCGATTGCTTTGTGTGAAGTTCAAGGTTATGTATACGCAGCGAAACTGGCAGCAGCCCGACTGAGCTGTGCTTTGGGAGACAAGGAAATGTGTACTGCTCTGGAGGCTCAAGCGGAGGCACTCACAGCGCAGTTTGAAGAAGCATTTTGGTGCGAAGATCTGTCTACATATGCATTGGCGCTCGATGGAAAGAAGAAACCCTGCAGGGTGCGAACTTCAAACGCCGGGCATTGCCTGTACACCGGAATTGTCAGACCAGACAGGGCATGCCTAGTCGCCGAAACGCTGTTGAGCCCAGATTCCTTCAGTGGCTGGGGAATTCGCACGGTCGCTGCAGGAGAGGCTCGTTACAATCCTCTGTCCTACCATAACGGCTCGATTTGGCCGCACGACAACTCACTGATTGGGAGCGGACTCGCGAAGTACGAACGCAAGGAGATGGCTGGCCGGATCCTGCTTGGCCTTCTCGACGCTAGCCGGTGGGCCGATCTTGGCCGTCTTCCGGAATTATTCTGCGGACTGGAGCGGCGTCGCGGTGAGGGCCCTACCCTCTACCCCGTGGCCTGCTCCCCCCAGGCTTGGGCGGCAGGAGCCGTATTCTTGCTGGTTCAAGCGTGCCTTGGAACATCCATTCAAGGCGGCGCCGAGAGTCGGATTCTGTTTGATCGGCCCTACTTGCCAATGGGCATCCCGCAGTTAACGATTAAGGGCCTTCGCAGTGGCAATGCTTCAGTCAGCCTATTTTTCGAACGCAGCGAGGATGATGTGCGAGTCGAAGTTACCGACCAACAAGGCGACGTCGAAGTAGTCGCGACGTCGTAAGACCCGGAGATCGTTTCATGCGGCGTTCAGTCGGCGATCAGTAGATTCTCAGCGAACGGCCACTCCTGGTCGATCCATTGCGCTTCGCGACGAAAACCCGCCTGTTCGCTGATCTGAGCCAACTCGCCCGGCGAATACTTGTGGCTGCTTTCGGTCCAGATGGTTTCCCCCTCGCGGAACGTCACTGAGAGCTCAGCCTGCGGAATGACAACCATTTGTTTGCGCTTTGATCGCAGGTGCATTTCCATGCTGCCTGAGCTGTGATTGAATCTGGCCACGTGCTGGAACTGTCGCAGGTCGAAGTCGGCATCCAGCTCGCGATTAATCCTCGCTAGGAGGTTCAGATTGAACGCTGCTGTGATTCCCAGCGGGTCATCATAGGCATCGAGCAATTGGGGAATGGATTTTACCAGGTCGGTGCCTAAAAGTAGGGCATCACCGGCTCTTAAAATTCGACGTACTTCTTGCAGGAATCTTACGTCGGCTGGACGATCGAAGTTTCCGATGGTGCTGCCCAGGAACAGTACAAGCAGATGCTCACCGTCCTGACGTTGCGCGGCGACTTCCAAAAGACCATCGAGATACTCGCGTTCGAAACCCACGATGCTGATGGAATCAATGTCGCCCAATTCGCGCCGGCACATGGCCAGTGCCGCGGGCGAGATTTCGATGGGGCAATACGAAGTGGCCTGGCGCCGGGACAGGGCTTCAAGAATCCACCTGGTTTTCTTGCCGCTGCCGCTCCCCAATTCCGCCACCACTAGGGGCACAGGAAGACGTTCGACGATATCGTCAGAATGTCGTCGGAGAAGCCGCTCGTCCGCGCGAGTCAACCCATACTCCGGAAGGACGCTGATTGCTTCAAACAGAGCCGACCCGACACTGTCATACAAATACTTTGAGGGCAGCTCCTTCTGGTCGGGCTGTGTAAGTCCAGCGCGCACGTCTGCCGCAAATTCAAATACCGGATCGGCGGTAATCGGATGAGCGAGCATGAAAACTCCTTAATTGCTCACGCAGCGAAAGCTCGCGTAAACGTATTGGTAGTGGGGTTGGAACCAGTTGCGAAAAGACCGGCGCAGCATGCAGGCGGCCGTGCGCGCAGAGCCGCCCTTAAGAACATAATGCTTGCCGTCGAAGAAGTCAGCCGAGTAGCCCGGATAGAACGGGAACGGCTTGAAGCCAGGAAACGGCTCGAACTGGCTTGAAGTCCACTCCCATCCATTGCCCAGCAAATCCGCAACGCCGAACGTGCTTAGACCTTCCGGAAAGGCGTTGACCGGTGTGGGATCCCACCCGCGGAAATCGAAGTTTCCGCGTTTCCCGCTCGGAGGCTCACCGCCCCAGGGGTAAGGCCTCTCAAATCCGTCGCGTGAGCCATATGCGGCGCGGTGCCACTGCGCTTCCGTCGGCAGGGGGTTCTTGGTCCAACGCGCATAGGCGGCAGCCTCCGCGTGGCTCACATAAACCGGCCAGTCTAGAGGCAGAGGCACCTCGCGAAACATGGTTCGGTAATACCAGTCTTCGTTTGTCCGCTTCCAGAAAGCTGGATGAGAGATACTGTGCTCGTTCTTCCAGTTCCAGTCGGCTGCATTCCAGAGCGCCTGATTCTCATAACCGCCCGCTTCCATGAACTCGAGATACTGCCGATTCGTCACTTTGTAGCAGTCGATGGCGAACGCAGGAACGCTGACCAGGTGCGCCTCATACTCATTATCCCAACCGAAAACGCTGTCGTCGCCGCGGGGCAGACCCAGGGTTGTCGAGCCGGCTGGAATTTTCACCATTGCGGGCTCAACGGTAGGGAAGACTGATTCCGGTTGGACGGCCTGCGGCACCTTCCGATCGATTGGCAATCGGTGCAGCATATAGGTAAGAGTTTCCGCGTGCATGAGCCGATGTTCGACTGCCACGTTGAGCAGTAAGCTGGGGGGGAACTCGCTGCCGGACTTCGAATCAGAATGAATCGAACTAGCGAGCTTGGCATCGAGAGTCTGCCGGACGCGACCGACATAGCGACGCACATCCTCAACCCCGGGCCAATCGGTAGGCTGGTCCGATGGCAGCCCTCCGCCGACCGGATCGATGCCAAAAGCGAAGAGGCGATCGAACTCAGGATCGAATACTTGAGCCTCCAGAACACTCGACCGGAGAAGATTCCAATCGAAAGCCTCGAGGTGACCGAGATAAAAGATGATCCGGTGCCGCTCCGGAATCGGTCGCTCATAAAATGAATCTGGCCTCAAAAGACCAAAGAGTTCATCTGTGCGGAGACGAGCTTCCGCCAGGCGCTCGAGAAGTTCATGCTCCGCATCGATATCAAGTCTCGTAGCGAGCATTCTGGGGAACCTCCTGAGATGTTTCTATAATCTCCCCGACAACCTTAGGTGATCGGGACGGACGAGGGGTTGGCCGTGCGCGACTTATAGGGCACTCGTAGCAGAATTTCGGCCCACAGGACGGGCTTCCCACGCCAGCTAGAGTAGATGCACCAGTGGCGCTGCGAGGTTCAGGGCTTGTAACCCGACCGAAACGACCAGTCGGAGGCTGATCAAGCGCTAAAGGCAAAAGTCTCTGGGAAATATTGCCAAGCGGGGGACACACTAACAGCTATGAACCGGAACTTTTCGGTTTCTATTCAGACAGCGGCGTTTTGCCGGCTATTGGACCGCACTGGCGGCGGCGGAGAAGGCGTTATTGGCGTTGGTCCCGATCAGCCGTATCGTCCCTACAACCAGAACCAGGATCACAGCCAGCATCACGGCATACTCCGCAATGTCCTGGCCTTGGTCCTCGAACCAGATCCTTCGAAAAAGCTTAGCCATACATCCTCCAGCCTCGGACTTCTCTGGATAACCATCATGACGGTCGGGCGGGAGCTTGTCAAATGTCCAACGCTGTGCATTCTGTGGATTAAGCAGACTTTTCTTTCTTGAGCTCCCGGCCGATTTAGAATGACCGAGATGCCCGCTGCGCTTGAGTTCGAGAGTGTGTCCAAGGAATATCGTAGTGTTTTCAGTCGACAGTGTCTGCGCGCCCTCGACGGCTTCGATCTCCGCGTGGAGGCCGGAGAAATCTTCGGCTTTCTGGGCCCGAACGGAGCGGGTAAGAGCACAGCCATTCACATCGCGATGGGATTCATGCGTCCAACAAGCGGGCAAGGGCATATGCTAGGCCGCCCTTTCGGCGATGCTTGGACTCGGCGGCATGTCGGTTTTTTGGCAGAAAACGTTGCCCTTTATCATCGCCGCGTGGACCGATTGCTGTGCTTTTACGGCGCACTTAACCGCATGGGCGGAACGTGTCTTGGCGAGCGGGCGCGCGAAGTTCTGCAGATGGTGGGACTGCAAGATCAAGCGAAACGCAATGCGGGCAAGTTCTCCCGCGGCATGCTACAGCGAGCGGGTTTGGCGCAAGCCCTGATGAACGATCCAAAGCTGCTTATTCTCGATGAACCGACATCCGCACTGGATCCTCTGGCGAGGGTCATGGTACGCGAACTGATCCGGAGCGCTCGGGAAGCTGGGAAAACAATTTTTCTGAGTTCCCACCTGCTTTCTGAGGTGGAACTGATATGCGACCGTGTGGCCGTGCTTCATCGCGGCAAACTTGTTCGATTGGGGAGGACTGCGGATCTGTTGCAATCAACCGAGCAGACTGAAATCGTTACTCGCGGCATTGCGCTCCAGGACTTTGCCGGAGCCGTAACCCATGACGGCGTCGTCAGCATTACCGTACCGATCAGCACTCAGCGAGGTGTGATGCAGCGGGTTTGGGAATTGGGTGGTGAAATCATCAGCGTCAATCCGGTGCGGCGATCGTTGGAGCAGGTTTTCCTTGAAGTCACCGCCGACTCCCAGCCTCCACAGACGGATGGTCGCCTGTGAAGCCGATGCTGCTGATCGCTTTCAATTTTGTCCGCGAGCAGCGCTGGCCGATCTTTGTGCTCCTGTTGTGGGTGCTTCTTCTGGCATTCCTCGGGCTAGTCGCTGACATCCCGCGCATGCGAGAAGACCTGCTCTTTCTGTTCAAGCAGGTTGCCGTGTACGTAGTCGCGTTCAGCATTTTCTTTGGTGGTTCCGCTATTTACAATGAGCGCAAATCCCGTCGTATCCTGGCCGTGCTTTCTAAGGCGGTGAGACGCGAGCAGTATCTCTCAGGGCTGGTGCTCGGAGTCACGGCAGCGTGCGCGATTTACTGCTTTGCTCTCGGACTTACTGGGAGCTGGACCTTGGGCGCAGCCGGATTCCCGATATCCCGGGTTTGGTTTCTGATGGTCTGTCTGGTGGCCGCGTGCATGCTGGCGGGGACCGTTGCGCTCATGTTTTCAACCTTCCTGAATCCATTTCTCGCCGCCGGTGCAACGGCGCTGATGCTCGGCGTACCCTGGATTGCGAGTCAAACTGTCGCAGCGCGCTGGGCTTATGTCATCCCGGTGTCCGCACTTACCACCACAGTGCTGAATTCCACGTTCAAGGTGCCAGGAAACACCGAGTGGTTTCCTGTCTGCCTCGCAGTCCTGGAAACAGCAGTTTTCTGGGTGATTGCGGGCAAGATTTTTTCGCGGGTGGACATAGCCGTGGCCGTGGAGTAGGGGCGCCGCAAGAAATCTTCAACGAATGAGACCGGTCGCTGACTGCGATGCGTATTTGAGAACCCATCCAGGAAGAACACCCAGATATAATGTAGTGATCAGGCTCACCGCCAACGCCGCGCCGAGTCCAAGGGAAACCGGTGACATCGCTATTTCCTCCCGGGTGTCGCGCATATACATGGCCACGATGATCCGCAGGTAGTAGTAGGCGCCGATCGCGCTGTTGAGTACGCCGATGATTACCAAGCCCACCAGATTGTTTTGTACTGCCGCGCTGAACACATAAAACTTTGCGAAGAATCCCCCCGTGATTGGAATGCCAATCAGCGACAGTAGAAAGATCGTCAGGGCGGCAGCTAATAGCGGAGAGCGACGGCCCAACCCTTCATAGTCATGTAGATTGACGTAGCGTTCCCCGGCGCCTGCAAAGTGACTCACTACCGCAAATGCTCCTAGATTCATGGCGGCGTACGACGCTGTGTAAAACATGGCCGCGGGAATGCCATTGTTTGGCAGAGCGGCGTAAGCCACCAACAGATATCCGGCGTGCGCGATGGAGGAGTACGCCAACAGCCGTTTGATGTTTTCCTGGATGAGGGCTCCGATGTTGCCCAGCGTCATGGAGAGAGCGGCTGCTATCCAGATCAGCCAGGAAACATCCGGTATATGGGCTTCAAATATAATTCGCAAAAGCACAGCAAACACTGCCGCCTTGGGCGCGGTCGACATGAATCCGACCACCGGCGCTGGAGCGCCTTCGTACACGTCCGGTGTCCAGATATGGAAGGGGGCAGCCGCCACCTTGAAACCGAGGCCCACAAACATGAACGCGACTCCGGTATAAGCCAGCAGCGGGATGGGGCCGGTGCTGAGCTTCTCGCGAATCACGGCGATGTTGGTAGAACCTGTAGCGCCAAACATCAGCGCGACTCCATACAGAAAAAATGCAGTGGCAAATGAGCCGAGCAGAAAATACTTCACCGAAGCCTCACTGCTGATGGCGGCGCGCCGCCGGAATCCCGCAAGAATGTAAGTGGAGATCGATGAAATTTCCAATGCGATGAAGATCAGCACCAGTTCTACGGCTGACGACATCAGACACATACCGACAGCGCCAAACAGAATTAATCCGTAATATTCCCCGGCGCGGATTTGTTGCGTCTGCATGTATTCGTAAGAAGTGAGGATGACTACTGCCGTCACGGTAGCAACCAGAAAGTGGAAGAACACGCTGAACTGGTCTACCTGGACCATGTTCCAGAAGCCGAGGCCAGGATACTGTGACTGGTAGAGCGTGGCTCCTATCGCTGCCAGGGACCCAGTAAGGGCGATCGTTCCCAGAAGTCTTTGGCTGCGGCGCTCGTCGACTAGCGGGTCGAGCACCATGATGACCATGCCGGCAATCGAGAGGACAATCTCTGGCAAAATGCGAATGTATTCGATCGCCTGGGGAACAGCCTGCAACCCGGTTGCGTCGTTCACTTGCCCACCACCTTGCTGGCCAACTGCGCGAATGGTGCCAGAATCGCCTGCGCAGCGGTGTCGAACGCATTCAGCCAAATTAGTGGTGCAACTCCCATGATTAGGGCAGCCAGAGCCGCGGGCCACAGCGCGACGCGTTCCCGCATGTCCAGATCGGGCAATGATTGGTTGGTTTCACGGGTGACTTTGCTGAAGAAAACGCGTTGATACATCCAAAGCAGGTAGCAAGCGCTCCAGATCACACCGGTGGCTCCTAGAACGCCGTAAATGGCCCGATCCTGAAACGCTCCGCTCAGCACGAGAAATTCTCCGATGAAACCGTTTAACAAAGGCAGTCCCAGCGACGCCAGCGTGATGAACAGGAAAAACGTCGCGTACACGGGCATGGGTGTGGCGAGCCCGCCAAATTCGCTGATCTCATAGGTGTGGCGGCGCTCGTAGAGAATGCCGGCCAACATGAACAGCGCGCCTGTCGAAACTCCGTGCGCCAGCATCACGAAGGTCGCACCGTCGAGACCGGCCTGGGTAAAGCTGAATAAGCCAAGCACAACGAAGCCCAGATGGCTGATCGATGAGTATGCGATCAGCTTTTTCAGGTTGGGCTGCACCAGGGCCACTAGGGCGCCATAAATAATGCCAATCAGCGCCAGTATCATGACCCACCATGCGTTCGCCCGGGACTGCTCCGGAAACAAGCCAAGGTTGAAGCGCAGCATGCCGTACGTGCCCATCTTCAGCAGCACGCCAGCAAGTAGAACTGAGCCCGCGGTAGGCGCTTCCACGTGCGCATCGGGAAGCCAGGTATGGAAGGGAAAGAGCGGCACTTTGACTGCAAACGCGATAAAGAATCCCAGGAAAAGCCATGTCGCTGCGTTTGCGAAGTGTTCAACCTGTCCGTTGTGAATTGCGGCTTGAATGCTGACGAAATCGAAGCTGCCGGTTTTGGCATAGAGCCACAGGATTGCCGCCAGCATAAACATCGACGCGATCATCGTGTAGAGGAAAAACTTTATCGCGGCGTACACGCGTCGACCGTGACCGTACATGCCAATCAGCAACGCCATCGGGATCAGCGTGGCCTCCCAAAAGAAATAGAAGAGGAATAAATCGAGCGAAACAAACACCCCGATCAGAGCCGTTTCCAAGATCAGCAACAGGATGTAAAATTCTTTCACTCGCTCGTGGATCGACTTCCACGAGATCAATACGCAGAGAGGCGTGAGGAAAGTCGTCAGCACGACCAGCCACGCGGAGATCCCGTCCACCCCCGTGTGATAGTGAATGTTGGGACTCGAGATCCATTGCAGGTTCACTTCGTATTGGAAGCCAGGTTGGTCGCGTTGAAGATGAACGGGCAGATGCAGCGACAGAACGAAAGCAAGCAGTGTGACTACCAGAGCGAACCAACGGATGTCCCGGTCGCGCCGTGGCAAGAGCAGCACCAGCAAACTACCGGCCAACGGAACGAACGTGACCAAAGTGAGGACGACGCTATTGAGCGCGCTCATCGGGTGCCCATCCAAACCATGTATGCGATTACGCCGGCGGCGCCAACCGCGATCCATCCCGCATAAGAGCGCAGATTCCCCGACTGCATGTGGCGCACGGAGTCAGAAATTTCACGGGCGCCGTCAGCGCCGTTATCCACCGCCGCGTCGATCACGTCCCGGTCGATGCCTTGCCACAGGATGCGGGTCGAGGCGTCTAGCAGGGGTTTCACGAAGAGCGTCGCGTACAAGTCATCGACGTAATATTTGTGGACGACGGCGTCGTAAAAGCCGCCGAGGCTGGCCGCAATCTGATCGGGTAATTGTGGACGTTGATAATACATCAGGAATGCCAGATATAGACCGAGTGCTGCAGCGCCTAAGGCCACGGCGGTCAGCAGCGTTTCGGACGACACTTCTTCCTTGCGCTCGTTTGGTGAGGCTAGGGCATTGGTTGAAACATCGTAGGCACTCGCGCCTGCGCCTGCCTGAAATGCGGGAGAAAGGAACCTCTCGAACCGGAAGCTACCCACCCAGCCGCCACAAACCGAGAGCGCGGCCAGGATCACCAGCGGTGCCAGCATCAGCTTAGGGCTTTCGTGAATCCCAGCCTGATGTTGACTGTCTCCATGGGCCGCTTTTGCCTCGCCACGATATTCGCCGAAGAATGTCAGGAACCAGAGCCGGAACATGTAGAACGAAGTCAGGAAAGCGGTGAAAACACCGATTCCCCAGTACACGAAGCTCACGCGGGAAGCCTGCCAAAGAATTTCGTCCTTGCTGAAGAATCCTGCGAACGGCCAAAATCCTGCGATCGCGAACGTGCCCGCCGTCATGGTCCAGAAAGTCCACGGAATTTTCGTACGCAGGCCGCCCATCTTGCGCATGTCTTGCTCGCCGCCAACCGCGTGAATCACGGAGCCGGCTGCAAGAAACAACAATCCTTTGAAGAAAGCGTGTGTCATCAGATGGAAGATACTCGCTGAGTACGCTGCCACGCCGCAGGCCATGAACATGTAACCGAGCTGCGAAATTGTGGAGTAAGCAAGGACTTTTTTTATGTCGGTTTGTGCCACGCCGATGGTTGCGGAAAACAACGCAGTCAGGGTTCCCACGATGGCAACGACCATCAAGGCCATCGGCGCACGGTCGAAGATAACGTGCGAGCGCGCCACCATGTACACCCCTGCAGTGACCATGGTGGCGGCGTGGATGAGTGCGGAAACCGGCGTGGGACCTTCCATGGCGTCGGGAAGCCAGACGTAGAGCGGAATCTGAGCCGACTTGCCAGCGGCGCCGACCATCAGGAGCAGCCCGATCGCCGTGAGCAATCCTGCTCCGGGAGTCTCGGGACGTAGCGGCTCGATGCGGTGAAAGACCTGCACAAAGGTCAGTGAGCCGAAGTGCTTGATCAAGAGGAAGAGAGCGATCAGGAAGCCGAAGTCCCCGATGCGATTGACGATGAAGGCTTTCTTGCCAGCCGACGCCGCGGAATCTTTGGTAAACCAGAACCCAATCAGCAGATAGGAAGCCAGCCCCACCCCCTCCCAGCCGATAAACAACAGCAGGTAGTTGTTGGCCAGCACCAGGGTCAGCATGAAAAACATGAATAGATTCAGATAGCTGAAAAAGCGATAGAACCCGCCTTCCTCCCACATGTAGCCGACCGAGTAAATATGAATGAGAAAGCCGACCCCAGTTACTACCAGCAGCATCACCAGCGAAAGTTGATCTAGATAGAAGGCGAAGTCCGCTTGGAAATTGCCGGCGCGAATCCACGGCGCGAAGTACTCAGAATAGGGAAGGCTCAGAGCGGAGAATTGAGACACGACCCACAGAGCCATGGCAAACGCCGCTCCGCAGAAGCCAAGCGCGATCGAGGACACGGCACGACGCGAAAATCGGCTGCCGAACAATCCATTGATAGCGGCGCCCGCCAATGGCAGCAGGGGAATGAGCCAGAGGTGCAGGTTCGGCGTCATAGTTTTAGCAAGTTGACCCGGTCGACGTTCAAAGTTTCGCGCGTACGAAACACCGCGATGATGATGGCCAGCCCGACGGCCGCTTCCGCGGCTGCGACTACCATCACGAAGAAGACAAAAACCTGACCGCTCAGCGCGTGCCACTGGGCTGCGAATGCCACAAAGGAAAGATTCGCCCCGTTGAGCATCAGCTCAATCGACAGAAAGATCGTAATGATATTTCGCTTTATCAGAAACCCGGTCACGCCGCAGGCGAACAAGATGCCGCTGAGTATTAGGTAATAAGATAGCGGTACCATCAGCTCTCCTTGTTCCTCTGTTGCACCGATTCCGGATGGCTGGCCAGGACCACAGCACCCATGATCGCGATCAGCACCAGGACCGACGTGACCTCAAACGGCAGGAGAAAGTCGTGAAAGAGTAGCCAGCCGATAGTCTTCGGAGGTCCCGGGAGGGCACCCATCGACACGGCTTGCGTACCGGAGCGTTCGAGCAGGACCCATGCCATCAGCACGGTGCCGATCAGCATTCCCGGAACTCCAAACAACAGCGCCACTCGGCTCCCGCCAGTGTCTTCTTCTGCGCCGGCGTTTAGAAGCATGATGACGAAGACGAAAAGCACCATGATGGCTCCGGCATAGATAATTACTTGTATCGCGGCCACAAACTCGGCGCCGAGCAGCAGGTATTCGCCGGCAAGCGAGCCCATCACGACCACCAATGACAGGGCGCTGTTGATCGGGTGTCGCTGGGCCAGCAGATTCACCGCTCCCGCCACGCAGATCGCGCCGAAAATCAGAAATAAGATCAGATGGATCATCGATTCAATGCCAGTGCACTTCCACGGCTCGGTCTTCTTCAAACCGGTTTACGAACGCAGAGTCACCACCAACGCCGTAATCACGAGGTTCGCAATCGCCAGCGGTAGCAGAACCTTCCACCCGAAGGCCATGAGTTGGTCGTAACGAAAGCGTGGCAACGTCCCGCGTACCCAGATATAGATAAAGAGAAACGCAAAAACCCGGAGCACGAACCAGAATATAGGCAATAGAGCCTGCAAAATCGGGGGCCCAAAAACCGGCCCATGCCATCCTCCCAGAAAAAGCAGCGACGCCACGCAGGCCACCGTAATCATGTTGGCATACTCCGCCATGAAGAACATGGCAAACTTCATGGCGCTATATTCGGTGTGATAGCCCGCCACCAATTCGCTCTCAGCTTCCGGCAAGTCGAATGGGACGCGATTGGTTTCTGCATACGCCGAAATCAAGTAGATGAAAAACGCGACGATCTGGCCTCCGTAAAAAATATTCCACTTCGGAATGAATCCCCAGAAGTGGCCGCCTTGCGCTTCCACGATGTCACGCAAGCTGAAGCTGCCGGCTACGATCAGCACGCCAACCAGCGAGAGACCGAGTGATACTTCATAGCTCACCATCTGAGCGCTCGCACGCAGTCCACCGAGCAGGGAATACTTGTTATTGGATGACCAGCCAGCCAAGGCGACACCGTAAACACCCATCGAAGTAATCCCAAGGATGAGCAGCAGCCCAATGTTCAGGTCAGTGATCTGCAATGGGGTGTGCACGCCGGCCACCGTAACCCAGTTGCCCACCGGGATGACGGAGATGGAGGTTAGGGCACACACCAGCGCGATCATCGGCGCCGCGATGTAGAGCGGCTTGTATACATGTGGAGGTGTGAGGTCTTCTTTGAAAAGGAACTTGATTCCGTCCGCCAGGGGCTGCAGCAGACCGAATGGTCCTACCCGCGTGGGTCCCCAACGATTCTGAATGTGGCCAACAACCTTGCGTTCCAGCCAAACCGTGTAAGCCACCGCCGTGAGCAGCACGAAAAGTGCGATCACGATCTTGATGACTGACACAATGACGAAAGTTTCGATGCTCAGCAATGAGTCTTCCTAAGAGTTCTACGCTAGACGGCAAGCTCGGCCGCATAACCTTAGGTGCTGCAAACGAGTTAGTCAGCCGCGACTTCTGTTTCTTCTGGTTGCTTGTGACGATTCTCAATAACTGAATTCAAGATGCGGGAGTAGCGCCCCAGGGTTCCGGAACTGAAGAGATCATCATGAGCGGGCACAATGAGGTTTGGATCATGAAGGGCTTCACCCCCACCCCCGGATAAGGTCGTGTGTTGATCGTTGCCAGCCAGCAGGTCCATCCGCGATACTTCATAGCCCGGCACCAGGCGCTGGATCTCGTCGAGAATGGCCATGGGATCGAAGGGACTCATCTTGGGTTCGAGTCCGTGCGCCTCCAGCCAGACCGCATGTCGATCCGCTTCGCCGGATTGCGCGCCCCGTGACTGTCCCATGTCCGCAGTCATGCCGCGCCCAAACGGGACTAACTTGCCGACGTCGTAGCCCATCGCGTCAGCAATGCGGACGATGATTTCAAAATCAGACTTCGTACCAGTAAGTTCTCCGGCTTTCTTTACCAGTTGCAGGTCGCCGCAGGTATTGGTAAATGTCCCGGATTTTTCGTAGGCATTGGCGGCCGGCAGCACGACGTCAGCGATTACAGCCGTTTCGGTGAGAAACATGTCCTGCGCGACCACAAAACTTTGGGAGAAAGCGAAAGGATCAATGGCCAACCTGCCGATGGGATTGGCACCGACAACGTACCAGCCTTTGAGTTTGCCGGCTGTGGCGCTTTCCACCATTGCCGGAAGCGTTAATCCTGCAGCCTGTGGCACCGCGCCCCAATCCTCGTGAAGGTTGCCGGCGTCAGCGACGCGATGATAGCCGGGGAGCAAGTCGGGATAAAGACCCATGTCAGCCGCGCCGTGCGAATTAGAATAGTCGCCCAGGCAAATGAATTTTGCTCCTGCAACACCAGAGCCGAACTTCACCAGCGAAGTGATGTCGCGGCCCCGAAGTTCTGATCCAAAAATAATGACCAGGCCCTGCTCAGAGCGCAGTTTGTCGCGCAGGGCAATCCACGTATCGCGACTGGCGGCTTGGCTGGCCAACGCGTCAACCGATGATTCTTCACCGGACAGGAAGGCAGACAGTTTTCCCTCGCCGCCTGGGGGAATCTGAATGAATGTAGTGGCTTGCCGGCGCAATTTAATGGATTGTGAGTTGATCACGTACAAGCGAGCGCGATGCAGACGCACGTTGTTCCGAATCTGCCAGGCCAGCAACGGATGCTGCTCAGTTGGGTCGCTGCCAATCAGGAGAATTGCCGGCGCGTTAAAGACGTCGCGCATACTGGCGGTGGAATCAGGTCTTCCCAAGAGCGCCGCGGCAAAAGCAGGGAAATCGGCGGTACGGTGATGGTCAATGTTGTTGGTTTGCAACACCAATCGGGAGAATTTCTGTAGCAAATAGCTTTCTTCGTTAGTAGTGCGGTTCGAGCCTACCACCCCGATCGCTTGCCCGCCGTCTCGATCGCGCATCTCAGTAAAACGCCTTCCGATTAGTTCAAACGCCTCTTCCCAGGTCGAAGGCGTCAGGCGGCCCTCTTTACGGATGAGAGGCTGGGTTAAACGCTCTGCATGGTGGGCGAAGTCGAAGGCATAACGTCCCTTGATGCAGAGGAAATCGCCGTTAATGCCACTTTTGTCCCGATTGTCACCGCGCACGATCTCCATGCCGGTATCGGCACGTCGTACGCCCAGCGTTGTTTTGCAACCGTCAGCACAGTGCGTGCACGTTGTGCCAACGTGCTTCATCTCCCATGGCCGCGTCTTGTAGCGGTACGCGCCCGAGGTCAGCGCGCCCACAGGGCAAATATCGATGCACATCCCGCATTCCTCGCACTCCAGGTGATCTTCCTGGTTGGGAGCGATGATGGAACTCACGCCGCGATTCTGCACGCCCAAGGCCCAGACATCCATGCCCTCGCCGCAGACTCGGACGCAGCGGTAGCACAAGATGCAACGCGGCCGGTCGAAATACACCACTGGAGACCACTGTTGCTCTTCCTTGTGATTTTTGGGCTCCATGTATTTGGATTCGGCAGCGCCATAGGAGAAAGCCATATCCTGCAGTTCGCATTCGCCGCCGGCATCGCACACTGGGCAGTCCAAAGGATGATTGCCGAGCAAGATTTCTACCATCGATTTGCGAGCTTGATGAATCTCATCACTGTTTGTGATGACGATCATGCCCTCGCTGATGACCGTTGTGCAGGCGGTTTGCAGCTTGGGCATTTTCTCGACCTTCACCAGACACATTCGGCAGGCGCCCTGCAAAGAGAGGTTCGGGTAGTAACAGAATGAAGGCACTTCAATGCCTACGTCCTTGCAGGCTTCGATCAGCAATGTGCCAGCAGGGGCCGCGACCTTCTTGCCGTCAACCGTTATGTTTACGTCGGGCATAAAATTCTGATTTGCTATTGTCGAATTTACGGATTGTCACGTCTCTGAAGTTCGGTCGGTTACGGGTCTTGATTCCTCAATTCGTGAAATCCAACAATTTGTAAATTCTGCAGTCCGTCAATCCGCCATCACCGGGAGCTGCTCTATCTTGCCCTGTTCCTCAAATGGACAAGGTCGGCCTTCCAGATGGTCTTCAAACTCTTTGCGAAATTTCTTGACAATCGAAATCGTCGGCATGGCGGCGGCATCGCCCAGCGGACAGAACGTGCGTCCCAGCATGTTTTCGGAAAGGTACTGGATGTTGTCGATGTCCTTCTTGAGGCCCCCGCCTGCGTGGAAACGAGAGAGAGTCTTCTCCAGCCAGTCGGTTCCTTCGCGGCATGGAATGCACCAACCACAGCTCTCGTGCCGATAGAACTTCATGATGCGGAGAGCAAATTTCACCATGCAGGTTGTCTCATCGAGGACCACAACGCCACCGGACCCGAGCATGGAGCCTACCTTGGTCAAGGAATCGAAATCCATCGCTACGTCGATTTCCTCGGGAGTCAGCAGCGGAGTGCTGGAACCACCGGGGACAACAGCTTTCAGTTTGCGCCCATTGGGAATGCCGCCGCCCACTTCGTAAATCATCTGCTTGAGGTTGTAGCCCATGGGTAGTTCGTACACGCCGGGCCGCTCGACGTGCCCGCTGAGACAGAAGAGTCGCGTGCCACCATTTTTAGGAGGACCGAGGCTTGCGTACCAGTCCGCACCACCCAAAATAATGTGAGGCACGCTGGCCAGGGTCTCAGCGTTGTTGATAACCGTGGGCCCGCCCCATAGTCCGACAACGGCAGGGAAGGGCGGGCGAATGCGGGGGATGCCGCGCTTGCCCTCGAGCGATTCCATCAGGGCCGATTCCTCGCCCACCTCGTATGCCCCGGCGCCGCCATGCCAGTAGATATTGAAGTCGCGACCGCTGCCAAAAATGTTCTTGCCGAGAAAGCCGCGGGAGTAGGCATCGGCAATCGCCTTCTGCATGATCTCCAACAGATATCGATACTCGCCCCGAATGTAGATGTAACCGGTGGTCGACCCCACTGCAAACCCAGCGATCATCACACCTTCGATCACAGCGTGTGGATCGTGCTCGAAAATGAGCCGATCTTTGCAGGTGCCCGGCTCACTCTCATCGCCATTGCACAGAACGTACTTCGGCTTGGCTGATTGTTTGGGGACGAACGACCACTTCATTCCGGTATTGAATCCGGCGCCCCCGCGACCCCGCAGACCTGAGTTCTTTACTTCATTCACAATTACGTCCGGCTGCATGCCCAGGGCCTTCTGCACGGCCTTGTAGCCGTCAAGCTCGAGGTAGCGGTCGATGTTGGTCGCGCCTTTGCCGAAGCGCTTGGACACAACTCTAACTTCATCGGGATGGGAGACCAAATCAGCCATGATTAGATCAATTTACGAATTGCCGGATTTACGATTATCGGAACTTAGAATCGCTCACTTTCCAATTCGACAATTCGGAAAATTTTGCAATTCAAAAATCTCTACTGTGTGGCCGCTTTTTATATTCATCCAGAACTCTATCCAGCTTGTCCACTGTCATGTTCTCGTGAAAGTCGTAATTGACCTGTGCGGCTGGCGCCCAACTGCAGGCGCCGATGCATTCGACTTCTTCCAGCGAAAATAAACCGTCCGCTGTCGTTCCCTTGTGTCCAATGCCTAATTTTGTTTCGCAATGTTCCAGAAGTTCCTCTCCCCCGCGCAGCAGGCAAGCAATGTTGGTGCACACCTGCACGTTGTATTTGCCGCGCGGCTTGGTCGTCAGCATGGAGTAGTAGCTGATTACGTTGCGCACTTCTAGCTCGGTGAGATCGAGGCGTTGCGCGATCTCCTCTATAACTTCTTCTGATAGGTATCCAACCTCATCCTGGGCGTAGAGCAGGGTTGGAACCAACACCGAGCGCTTGGTGGGATAGTGCGTCAGCATCTCCGCAAAGCGCTGTTCGAATTGGTCAGAAAATGTCATACAAATCTTCAACCACCAAGGACACGAAGTATCACGAAGGGAGCCACACGTAACGAATCCCCTTCGTGCACCTATCGGTCGATCTCTCCCAGCACGATATCGATGCTCCCGATAGCTGCGATCACATCGGCCAGCAGCCTGCCTTCGCACATCTTTGGCAGGGTTTGCATATTCGCCAGACATGCTGCTCGCATGTGCACGCGATACGGTTTGGGTGTGCCATCGCTTACGACGTAATAGCCCATTTCACCGCGCGGGGATTCGACAGCCTGGTAGACTTCACCTTCCGGCACAGCAAAGCCTTCGGTAATAATCTTGAAGTGATAGATGAGGGCTTCCATCTGCGTCTTCATTTTCTCCCGATCCGGCAGCACAATCTTGGGAGCGTCCGCCTTGATGGGGCCTTCGGGCATTCCGTCTAATGCTTGTTGGACGATCGCGATGGATTCGCGGAGTTCCTGCACCCGGCACATGTAGCGGGCGAACACGTCGCCCTCCCGGGAAACAGGTACCTTGAACTTAAAGTTTTCGTAGCCGGAGTAGGGTATGTCGCGGCGTAGATCGAAGTCGACACCACTCCCACGCAAGGTCGGCCCGCTTGCGCCCAAGGCGATGGCGTCTTCCGCTGTAATCTTTGCGACTCCCTTGGTACGCATCATCCAGATCGGATTCCCGGTTAGCAGATTTTCGTACTCATCAACTTTCCCCGGAAAGCGATCAGCAAACTTCCGTGTCTGCTCGAAGAAGCCCAGCGGAGGCTCCAGCGCCAGGCCGCCGATGCGGAAATACGACGTCATCATGCGCTGGCCGCTGACCGCCTCGAACAGGCGCAGGATATCCTCTCGCTCCCGGAAGCAGTAGAGGAACACGGTGAGCGCGCCAATATCCATGGCGTGAGTTCCCAACCACACGAGATGCGAATTGATTCGGGTCAGTTCATTCAGCAGTACGCGCATCCACTGCGCCTTGGGAGGAATCTCGAGCCCCAGCAATTTCTCGACCGCCAGGACATAACAGAGGTTATTGGTCAAGGGGCACAAATAGTCGATCCGGTCGGTGAGCGGCACTACTTGCTGGTAAAACTTGGCCTCGCAGGTCTTCTCGATCCCAGTGTGCAGATACCCAATATCGGGCATGATGCGCACCACATTTTCGCCGTCGATCTCAAGAATCACGCGCAACACACCATGGGTCGACGGGTGCTGCGGCCCCATATTCAGGATCATCGTACGATCCTGACCGGGTTCGAGCTCCGGCATGGTGGTGAGATGGCTCATGGTGTCATCTAGCGGTAGCCCTCCACAGGATAGTCCTTGCGCAGGGGATAGCCTTCCCAGTCTTCGGGCATCAGAAGCCGTCGCAGATAAGGATGCCCGGTAAAACGAATCCCGAACAGGTCAAACACCTCGCGTTCAAAGTAGTTAGCGGCAGGCCAAACCGAGGTGACCGTATCGATCGCTGGCGCAGTGCCTTCCAGCCGAACTTTCAGACGCACCCTTTCCTTCTTCGGAATGGAGAGAAGCTGATAGACGACTTCGAAGCGCGGCTCCGAAGGAAACCAGTCCACGCAAGTTACGTCGGAGAGAAAGTTGAATGGGCAACCTGGATCGTCACGAAGGAGAACACAGGCCTCGCGCAGCCAGGACCGCTCGATGTAAATGGTCGTCTCATCGCGGTCAAACTTCGCTCCCTCCACCGCCGCCGAATTCCAGGCCAGCAGCTTAGCGATGGCAGGGTGGGTTTTCAGCTGCTGGAGATCGGTAACCGCAGGAGTCAACGGCATCAGATCTCTCCTCGCCGTGCCGATGGTTTGCCCCAGTCCAGCGCACCCTTTTTCCAGATATAGAACAGACCTACCAGGACAATGCCAACGTAGACCATCATCTCCAGGAAACCGAACATCTTAAGATCGCGCAAGATCACCGCCCAGGGGTAAAGAAAGATGGCCTCAACGTCGAAGAGAATAAAGAGCATGGCCACGAGATAGAATTTGACCGAGAAGCGTTCCCGGGCGTTGCCAACCGGGGTCATGCCGCATTCGTACGGCGACAGCTTGGCCCTGGTGGGACGACGGTATCCGATGAACCATGAGAGCAGGACGATGATTCCCGCTAAGGCGCCTGCGAGCAGGAGGTGAATCAATAAAGGCAGGTAGCGGGCGAAATAATTGTCCGGCATAAACGAGCTATATATAATTCGCGCCAAGTATTGCTTAAACGTTCTAGATTAGATTTCGCTTGTGGTAGTGTCAAGCGACGAGGGCACCTTTCTGAAAGCCTATTAACAGACGTTTAATATTTCCGCAACTCGCGAACTGATGGGTATGATTTTTGGCTTCAATACCGATGTAAAGCACGATGACACCATTTACCACGTGCAAAGCGAAGCCCGCGAAGGCGAGCTTCTACTCCAGACCCAGGTGTTCGTGCGCGGACGCTGTATCGGTAAGCGAGCGACGTCGTACGCGGAAAAGCTCGCGGGCGGTGGCTTTACCGATCAGCAGAAAGAGCAGATCTTGCGCGACCAGCACCGACTGGTGCTGGATTCCATACGCGACGGCCACCTGGACGATGTTCTCGACAAGCGCGAGGCTCCGGAGGTCTTGGCCGCAATCAAAGAACTTGATGTGCTTTGGCTGAACGCCAGTTCAGTTCATTCCGACCGGGAACTGGTTATGCGACTGCGGGTGACCGAAGGCGGATCCGGCGTGCAGGGAGCCAGGCTCACGGTTCGATTCGCTCGTCCCGATGCCGCGCCTTTTTACACCCAGGTGGTTACCGATCTTGCCGGCGATGCAGAAATGAAGATTGAAGCGGACGAATCGTCTTTGCCGGATTCTTCCGTTCTGGTGCAGGCAAACTATTCCGGACGCACAGCCACGCGCAAGTTCCAGTTGCGGAAGGTAGAAGCCTAGCGTCAGGTGTTTCCGTCATTTATCCCAATGCCAAGTATTCCCATCAAGCTAATCATCAACGGGGAAGAGCGGACCTTCCATAGTGCACGAACGCTTGCCGGACTAGTCGAGGAGCTGGGCATGAAGCAGGATCGCGTGGCAGTTGAACTCAACCGCAACATTGTCTCGCGTGAGCGCTGGGCCGAAACAGCTTTGTCCGAAGGTGATCGGCTGGAAATCGTGCATTTCGTCGGTGGCGGTTGTGTGGGGCGATTCGCTTAGAACTCGAAACCGGATTCTCCGAGGAACTCCTCTAGTCACCCTCCCTCATTAAATCTAAGGTTGACAGCATCCAACCCGAGCCTAAAATGTTTCAAACATTTTTATATTCAACTGTTTGAAACATTCTTAGGCCGAAAATGCAGGATTTCTTTACATCCCGCGAAGTGGCGAAACTCACTCGCACAACTCTGCGACAACTGCAATGGCTGGACGAGCGAGGCATTGTCGCTCCGGCACGGGAAGGGCATCGGCGGCTTTATTCCATCAGAGATCTTACTGAAGTCGCTCTCATTAATGAGTTGCGGCACCGCGGCTTCTCCTTACAGCGAGTGCGCAAGGTGATGCGCTTTCTGCAAAAGGAGTTCGGCAAACGCCTGGCGGAAACGGTTAGCAGCGGCTCTGAATACCACTTGCTCACGGACGGTAAAACTCTTTATCTCGAAACATCGCCGCGACAGATTATCGACATCCTGAAGAACACACGTCAGCCCCTGCTGGCGATTTGTCTCAGCGACGCGCTGAGGCAGGTGCGTGCAGTGATCGGCAGCGGGAAGAAGCGTAGCGCGTTCGTTTCGCCGTCCGCCCGGCAGACAAGGACAAAGGCTTCGTAGGCAGGAAGTTTAGCTCCACGGGGGAGGCAAGATGGTTGCTGAACTGAACGTCCTGAGCGAATGGATCCCGGAACAAATGCTCCCCGGCACGATTTTCGTGTTGGAGAATGCGGGCAACGTCGGAGAGAAGGAAGACCCGTACTGGGCAGTCTTGTCGTGCCCCAACTGTGGGACCCTGGGTTTGATCACACGTAAGCAACTGGCTGGCTTGCTGCCCGTGATCTGCGGGTCAGATCAGTGTTCCGCGCAATTCTTCATCAATGACAGCGACATTGTGATTCGAAAGCCTTCCTGACGATGTGCGCACAAATCTCGGCTGAATCAAAGTCCTCGTTCAGCTAGCTCTTTCCTGACCTGACGGTATCGAGCGCCACCGGTATCTGTTCCACAATTTCGATCCCGAATCCCTCCAGCGCGACTACTTTGCGGGGATGGTTCGTGAGCAGCCGAATATGTCGCAGATTCAAGTCGGAGAGAATCTGAGCGCCAATGCCGATTTCTCGCTGCGTCTTGCGCTCGGCTTCCGGCAGCGCCGGCAAACGCTGGTCACGATGGAAGGTAAGCGCCGTCCGGTCCGCCACTCGTTCGACAGAGAATCCCTTGGACGTCTGATGGAGATAGATCAGCGCTCCGCGGCCTTCACGGGCAATCATCTGCATCGAGCCTTCGATCGTGGCATGGCAGTCGCAGCCCGTGGATCCAAAAACATCGCCCATTAAGCAGTGGGCGTGCATTCGAACCAATACCGGCTCGCTTCCCTGCTCGATATCACCCCGCACTAGGGCGACATGAGATTCGCCACCGTCTACCTCGCTCTCGTAAGCGATCAGGCGAAACTCTCCGTGCCGCGTTCCAATCATCGCTTCCCCCACACGATGGACGTAGCGCTCATGCTGCATGCGATAGCGGATGAGCTCGGCCACGGTCAGCATCTTCAAGCGATGGGTTTCACAGAACTGCACGAGATCGGGAACGCGTGCCATGGTCCCGTCGTCGCGCATTATTTCGCAGATGATGCCGGCAGGCACTAGGCCTGCCAACCGTGCCAGGTCCACGGAAGCTTCGGTCTGGCCCGCGCGGACCAAGACGCCGCCTTTGCGTGCCCGCAGCGGAAAAACATGCCCCGGACGTGCCAGATCGACAGGACGTGTGACAGGATCAATTGCGACTTTGACAGTGTGGGCGCGATCGTAAGCCGAGATCCCAGTGGTCACGCCGACACGGGCGTCAATTGCCTCACAGAACGCGGTGCCATAGTTCGACGTGTTCTCTGCTGTCATCGGACCGATCCGGAGATGGTCCAGGCGTTCTTCGGTCATGGTCAGACATACCAAACCGCGGCCGTATTTGGCCATGAAGTTGATGGCTTCGGGAGTGACCTTCTCGGCAGCCAACGTGATGTCACCTTCGTTCTCGCGGTCTTCGTCGTCGACAACGACCACCATGCGGCCGGCGCGAATTTCTTCAATGGCGGTAGGAACGTCCGCGAAGTGCGAATGCAGCGTCATGATGATGTGCAGATTGTAGCAAAAGCGGTGCAGCACCTGATCAACGCGGACCGCATGGTGATTCGGCCTCCGACGGTCTCAGCCGACCAGTTCTCGCTCCGCGCCCCGGAAAAGAGCTCGCAGCGACCGCACAACCCAGCGTAGCAAAACCCCAATGACGACTAGAAAAATGGTGACGATGGCCGCCGCTGCGTAGGGATGTTGAGCGGCAAGCCACGTCAGAAAGATGGCCAGCACGTCTTCTCCGAAGCTCAACGCAATATTGGAAATGGGCTCAGGCGACGGAGTCACAGCAGCCCGCACCGCCGTTTTTCCGCCATGCGCTGCCAGCGCAATCAAGCCTCCCGCCAGCGTGGCCGTGAGCTGCTCCCACGGAGAGAGTGTCGCAGTGGCGTGATATGCAAGCAAGGCAGCGACTGGCACACGAATGAAGGTGTGCAGCGCATTCCAGATCAGGTCGAAAGCAGGGATTTTGTCGGCAAAGAACTCAATCGCGAACAATACCGCGCAGACGCCGATCACGTACCAGTTAGCAAGCACCACCAAAGACGGCGGCAATGGCAACACTCCAGCGCGAGCTATTAAACCCAGAGTGGCAACCGTGGCGTACACATTTAGTCCCGCTGCAAAGCTGGTGGCTACCAGTACTGCAACCAGTTCACTGGCTGGAATTCTCATGGTTGTTCAAACCTAGGATAACTCGCGGTCTAAAGATTTTTGGAACGTGCAGCCCACCGTTGACGGGGTTCCTGAACAAAAACAAGAAAGGCCGCCTTGTCGGCGGCCCTAGCCCACTCTCAACGTTTTCCTTTCCTTACAGAGTCGATTCGATCTCGAATCCCCAGGCCTCGAGCAGAGGCTCGGGAATGTATTTGGAATTCTTGTTGCGTCGCGCCCACTCCCGCAATCTGGTGGAACGCAAGTACTGATCAGGCGAGAGCTTATATTCGCGCACAACCTGCTCAAACTCGGTGATGGTGGGGGTAATAGGCCCGATCGGTTCGGGCTTGCCCCAGTTCGGATTTCCGCGTCGCTTAGCCATGAAGATTGCGCCTCGTCCTCGTAATAAAAACACCCTTTAGGGTTTTTCCCGGCAAATTAGATTCCTTTATGTTCGCCAAGGATTCACCCCCCTGGTCGGTTCCTGCGCATACAGCGCACATACCATGCTGCGAGTGCCTGCTTTCCCGATAGCTGGAAGCTAATGATTCTAATGGTGTTCTGCCCTCTTGTCAATGATCATTTCCGGCCGCTTAGCGTCTTCGCCGATACATGTCGAAGAAAATAAAGCCTTAGCGGCATTTGCGCCCTTCGATTTAGGCTTTCTCAATGGCGCCGGTTCCGGGATTCGCGGTCAAGAGCACGCGGTTAAGTTACCGCCGTAATCTCAATACGTTAGCGATGCATTGACGGGCGAGGCCTGCCTACCTAGAGTGCGTTGTAGGAGGCCATTACTGTGAGGGATATCCACGAAGTGCTACGGAAGAAACAGGCCGAACAAGCGCAACTTGGCAAACAGATCGAAGCTCTACAGAGCGCCGCGGAACAGTTGCGCAGCGTGGCCCATTTGCTGGATGAGGCACACAGCGAGGAAGCGATAAACCGCGGCTGAGAGCCCTCCCACCTTACGTTATGGGCTGCGAAGACGGAATATGAGTTTGCAATCCTTAGTTCTCTGTTCCGATGAAAAGATCGCACGCGTATTGCGGCGCGTGCTCAGTGACCTTGACATCGGGATCGACCAGTCTCCGGATGCCGATTCCGCGATCCGCAAGCTGACACGTCAGAGATATGAAGCAGTCATTGTGGACTGCACCGACGAGCAAGCCGCATCCCAGGTACTCAAAAGTGCTCGTTCCGCCCCTTGTAACAAGCGCGCCGTCGCCGTGGCTGTCATTGATGGAAAGAAGGCTCTACGTAGCGCTTTCGATCTGGGCGCCCATTTCGTTCTCTACAAGCCGCTTTCGGCGGAACGCGCCAAGGCCAGTTTCCGGGCGGCTCGCGCCTTGATGAAGCGGGAGCGCCGTCGCAACATTCGCGTCCCAATCGAAACGCCGGTGATTTTGGTACTGAATGACGGTGCCGGGCAACAGCGGACGCTCACATCGGACTTGGGCGAAGGAGGCATGGCCGTCCAATCCTCCCAGCGTCCCAAAACACACGGCGCTCTCCAGATCCAATTCGCTCTACCCGGGACTGAAGACACCATCCATTGCGGGGGCGAGGTGGCTTGGGAGAATGCCGGGCGGCAAACGGGTATTCGCTTTGTGGATCTAGCGCCGGAGGCTCGCGACCAGCTCAAGGCGTGGATCAACGGTCATTCTCCTGACGCCGAACTGGATGACCCGCCGCTGGTTTGCAAGCTTACCGATCTCAGTTTGGGAGGTTGTTATCTGGAGGTCACCACACCCTTTCCGTTGCGCACCAGAATCGTCCTTTCTATGCGAGTCAGGGACGTTCAGGTGCAAGCCGAAGGCGTGGTGCGGGTGATGCACCCCGAAGTTGGCATGGGAGTGGAATTCACGCAGAAGACAACTCAGCAACGGGAGCACGTGGGCAAATTCATTCAGGCTCTAACCGAGAGCAACGGAATTCTTCCTGATCTTTTGGTGGAACCCGAGGGGCTGGATGTGGGGGAGCCGACGCCGCCCGCTCCGGGAGCCGAAGATCTGGACGATCCCTTGCTCCATCTTTTCCTCAGGAAGGCCGAACTTACCACGGAGGCCTTCCTGATCGAACTACGCCGGCAGCGGGGCACCAACAACGAGCCCGCTCGACCCGTGTCAATCTGAGCCTAGCTGCTACTGCTCAAATATCACTTCAGTTGGTTCTGAATAACCAGCATCTATATCGACGCCCACAAACTCAGAGAACGAAACCATCCAAAACGCAATCATCTGTGGCCCGGGTGAGGTGAGGTTGGCAACGCCCCTGCCATTGTTCGAGACCGACGAGACGGAGTAGGTTCCAGCCACATGCAAGTCCGGGCTGAGCCCGGAGGTCTGGCTCGAATCCTCGGTCCCCACTAATCCGGCTTGTCCGCCTTTCCCATCCAAGGTGATCACGCCTGTGGCCAGTGCCGCACTTGAATTGGCCACGGCGTCAGGAGCCAATGTGAACGTGCCGGCTGCAACGCCGTTGCTGAACGGTGGCGGCACGGCCTGGGGCTGCAGGGCGCCGATTTTCACCGCAGGCTCCATGCTCAAGAGGAACGCTGAATTTGGCGCGATCAGGTATGCAACAAAGCTGGTGACCGCCTGCGTTTTGACGTTTATCAGATTTAGCAATGCCCGGCCATTGGACTGGGTCGTATAACTCCCGGCCAACACCGCGGCGGTTGTGATAACTCCTCCATTATTTTCGTCGAGTTGCCCTGAGATAGCTCCCGTCCCATCAAAGGACAACTGGCCGATGGCAACGTCAGCAGATCCGTTGGCCAGGCCGCTCTGAGTGAAGACAGATGAGCCCTGAAGAGATGACTCGCTGAACGGAGAACTTGATTGCTGCAGGGCGTCTCCACTGAGCATTGGACTGCTCGCCCCGACTGGGTCGGTCGAGAGCCAGAAAGCTTCGTGCGAGGAAACCACGTAAACGCTGAAATGGAAGGTTGCCCCTCCCAAGAGGGGGACGCTCAGGCTGGCCGTGCCGCGTCCATTTGCTGCAATGGTGTACGCGCCGGGGAAATTGTTTACCGGAGCCAAAGCACTGCCAGCATCATTTACGTCCAAAGTGCTTCCGGCGATGGTGCCAGACCCGTCGGCGAAGATCGCACCCAGGCCCGCGATTCGTCCGCCCGCGAAGTCCGCGCCGCTCAGACTCAGCGCGTAGCTGCCACTAAACGAGGAATCCGAGAATTTCGCCAAAGTTTGCGCTTTAATCACCCCTGAACCACGAATTCCAGAGTTGTCGAATTCAATAAATCGCGCCTTGTTGCCGGTTGCATTCAACGCGAAGGTAAAGGTAGAGCTTCCGCTCGCAGTGGTTATCGTGATCGTTCCGCGGTTGTCCGCGCTGATTGCATATTTTCCGGTAAAGGGCAAATTTGTGGCCGGACCCGAGACACGGTTGATATCCTCGACGCCGTTGAGAATGTTGCCACTGCCGTCAGCTGTAAAGCTTCCGGCAGCCTGATAAACACCGGAGCCGTCGAACCCTCGGAACAGGAATACGTATGCGCCGAGCAGTTTGCTATTGTCTGACGGAACAATAGTGACAGTCGCGGAGCCGGACTTCGCGCCTGAGACTGCAATCACCTGGATCGTTGCCGGCACGGGTGGCGCCGCGGGAGCTGTGTAAACTCCTGCGCTGGTGATGACGCCGCACTGGCTGCCCGCGCAGCCTGCTCCCGAGAGCTTCCAGGTTACGGCTAGTGCCGAAGAAGCGGACAACGCTGTGGTCGCGCCATCCTGCGCGCTGAACTGTAGATGTCCATTCTCTGTTACCAGTGCGCTGTTGGGAAGCACGTCAATGAGGCCTCGAGCCTCCACCGTTACGGTTGCCGTCGCTGACTTGGAGGGATTGGCCTGCGAGGTTGCGGTCACGATGACCGTAGGCGGATTCGGAATTGCGGCGGGAGCAGTGTAAAGACCCGCGACGGTGATCGTCCCGCAAGTCGGCCCGCTGCAACCCGCGCCGGAGACACTCCACTTCACTGCCGTATTCGTGGTCCCGGTCACACTAGCGCTGAACTGCTGTTTGGCGCCGATCACTACTTTCGCCGAAGACGGAGAGACCGAGACCGCCACCGGAGGCAATACCGTTACCGTGGCCGAAGCTGATTTGCTGGGATCAGCCTGCGAAGTCGCGGTTACCGTGACTGTGGGAGGCGTCGGAACCGAGGCTGGGGCGGTGTACAGACCAGCAACAGTGATGGTGCCGCACGTCGGCCCACTGCAACCAGTTCCAGAAATCGTCCAGGTAACGGTTGTATTGATTGTTCCGGTCACGGTTGCAGTGAATTGCTGCTTAGCACCGGTCACTACTTTCGCCGAAGACGGAGACACTGAGACTGCCACCGGAAGCAATATCGTGACTGTGGCCGAAGCTGATTTGCTGGGATCAGCCTGCGAAGTCGCGGTTACCGTGACTGTGGGAGGCGTCGGGACTGAGGCTGGCGCAGTGTAAAGACCTGCGCTCGTAATCGTGCCACACGTCGACCCACCACAACCAGTTCCAGAGATCGTCCAGGTAACCGTCAAATTGACTGTTCCGGTCACGGTCGCCGTGAACTGTTTCTGGGCTCCGATCAGCAGCTTTGCCGAAGTGGGTGACACTGAGATCGCTACTCCGCTGACGACTGTCACGGTCGCCATCGCCGACTTCGTGAGATCAGCCTGCGAGGTGACAGTCACCGTCACGGTTGGCGGATTCGGTATCGTCGCGGGGGCGGTGTAGAGGCCAGAATTGCTGATGGTTCCACAGGTGGCTCCGCCGCAACCAGGTCCAGAGATCGTCCAGGTGACTGCCTTGTTGGCTGTTCCCGTCACGGTGGCCATGAACTGCTGCCGGGCGCCCGATACCACGTTGACCGAGGAGGGCGACACCGAAACGGCGACTGCCAGCACGATAGTCACGGTGGCCGACGCTGACTTGGTCGCGTCCGCTTGCGAAGTTGCCGTCACCGTAATAGTGGCGGGTTTCGGGACCGATGTCGGTGCCGTATAGAGTCCCGCGCTGGTGATTGTGCCACAGGCAGCTCCGTTGCAGCCCGCTCCGGAGACACTCCACGTCACCGCTGTGTTGGCTGTGCCTGTCACCTTGGCGGTAAACACTTGAGTAGTGCCGGTTTTCACTTTCGCCGAACTGGGAGAAACCGAGACTGTGACGGGAGACAATACGGTCACAGTGGCCGAAGCTGACTTGGTGGCATCCGCCTGTGCCGTTGCGGTCACCGTGACGGTGGGCGGATTCGGAACTGCTGCGGGCGCAGTGTAGAGCCCAGTCCCGTCAATCGTGCCGCATGCCGATCCAGAGCAGCCATCGCCAGAAATACTCCAATTGACTCCAAAAGAGTTCGATCCTGTTACCGTCGCCGTGAACTGTTGCGGCGTACCTGTAACCAGTTCCTTGCTGGTGGGTGAGATAGAGATTTCTAAGCCTGTGATCAACGTCACTTGGGCAGAAGCCGACTTGGTAGGATCTGCGTTCGACGTTGCCGTCACGGTCACGATATTAGGGATCGGGATTGATGTCGGCGCGGTGTATAGCCCGGCAGCTGTAATTACACCGCAGGAACTGCCGCCACAGCCCGCGCCCGATACTTTCCAGGTGGCGGTGGTGTTCGCGCTGCCGGAAACTTGGGCGGTGAACTGCTGCTGCCGGGTGCCAGGCGCGAGTGAGACTGAACTAGGTGACACGCTCACGGAAACCACGGCGGACGCCGACGTGGCCAAGGCAACCAGCGCGCATGTCAGAGCCAGAAATAGACGCAGCAGATGATTTCGACGCCAGGTCAACACGAGTCCCTCTCAATTAGAAGAGATTTGAACGTTCCCCACCTTCGGGCCGGGAAGGATGTTCATCAGCCACCGTGGCGAGGACTTTAACGCGTAGCGGACTGTTTACAAATTACCCAGCGCTGCTACGCCTATCGAACTAGTCCGGCCAAAAAGCCACAACTAGCGCGGTGTTTGGCTGGTCGAAAGAATTTGCTGCCAAGGTGGGACGGTCGCGGCAGCCGAGGAGTGTGCAGGTGCGTGGTCGAGGTAGGGAGGCTGAGCTTGGTGCCCGGGGACGGAATCGAACCGTCACGCCCCTTTCGGGGCCCGGGATTTTAAGTCCCGTGCGTCTGCCAGTTTCGCCACCCGGGCTTAGTGCTAGGGTCGTTAGAGATACAACGTTAGTTGCGGGATTGGCGGTTTGCAACGTGCACAAGTTTTGAGTCAACTGTAACCGAATTCTAGCCGTTCTCAGCTACAGCCTCGGATTTTTGCTCGCTCGCTTGCAGCTTGAGCATCGCATCTACGATATCGCGCTGGTCCACGATTGCAGATCTCCCAAAAACGCTTCGAGTTTTCCAGCCGCCACTCTTCTAGATTACACCTTCGGCGATACCGCTCGCATAGGCGAACTCGTCAGGTTGATTGATCCCACGGGCGACGAATCCCAGACGCAATACCAAAACAGGGTAGTATCTTTCGGGAAAAATTTGGCTACCCCCCACCCCACAGCCTGGTTCTGACTTTGCCGCCCACCCGCCGTGCGCTGGCTCCCCGCACGGTTAGTCCAGCTCACGAGGGTGGCAGACTTGTCAGCTCGTCAAAGCCACAAAGGCGTATCTCGCGAATTGTTTTAAGGGCAGTGGGGAACTCTGACAAGTCCTTTAGTCGTATGCCTCCAGCGAGCCAAGGATCGTTCTTGAACGATCGATGACTTGTTATGCCGTTCATGCGCGGAAATAAATAATAGCTACAAATGCGATCATGACTTCGATTCAACTTGCATACCAAAGTAATGTATTCGCGTTCGGCGTGGTTAGGTTCGACAACCCAATGGAGTCTTCCCCCGTTTCTCCGCTTCGTACGGCAAAGCAATATGGAAACCATCACATGATCATCCAGTCGTAGAATTGATCGAGAGTGGTTTGGCAGGTGCGTAACGGTTGCATTGTTCGGAAACATCTCCTTGATTTGAACCACCAGTCTTCGGCGCAAACCCATTGTGCGTTCTAGTTGCTCGCTCTTAAACATGTCCTCTGCGGGGAGATGATAGCCGACCATTTCATACATCTGTCTATAAGACCCGAAGTGATTGTGAAGTGTGTTGGTCGAGGGCATCCCTCTCGCCTTTTTGATTAGTGTCTCAGTGAGACGACCTTTGGCTTTCAGCAAACGTCTGAGCCTGGACAAGATTTCTTTATCGGACCACAAAAAATCGGCATTTCTGGGCAGCGCAGTCTGAACGTAGTCGAAGCTGTGTTGGTCAATAATCGGCGCGAAGGCTAACGGCTTTCTTATCCATTGGTCTGGCTTTTCGTGGATCCGTTTGCCGTGCAGCCGTTGAGAACTTCGATGCCAAACGTTGCATCCCATGTACTTTGGATTTGTGAGTATATTGAAGACCTCAGTATGCGTCCATCGTTTGCCGCTGAACTCGATTCCTCTCGAATTTAGATCGCGAGCTATCGCTGTGCAGCCGTGTCGGCCTTCTATCACCATTGAGAACATGTGGCGCACGCACTTGATCTCCTTTCGCGGACCGGGAACCAGTATTATTCGGTCGGTCGTAAGACTCTTGCACTCACCACGGCTCAATTTCTGCTTCGGTCTTCCATCTGAAGAGACCATTAATCTGCGGAAGCCATATCCCGGCGGTCCCCCGACCCAAAATCCCATTTGCGCTAATCGGCTCTTGCCCCGGAAGACCTTCTCTCCCAATTCACGACTGAACTCCGCCGCCATGCTTCTCTTCAGTGCCTTCAGGATTGAGCTGGAAGGGGTATCGTCGTTTGCGAATTGCTCGGCGCAATGCAGTCCCTTCGGTACAGTTACGAGCACGCTGATGTCGCCGTCGGGAGCACATCATGGCGGCAACTCGGGGTCACCAGCTACGCCGATCAGTCGGCACGCCTGCCGAAATCTAGGCGCGGGCTTGATCTCAACAGTTCGAATAACTAGCCAGTTACCCCTTTATCTTTGTTAGAGAGGTTGATAGATGGCCGTCTGGCATTCTGCGTGCCGCGCCTCGTTATCTACTTATTCCGTTGTAGGAGGGTCATAATGCTGACTGACACGACCTTGACCATTCGCTGCCCATACTGCACCGCGAGCATTGACTATAAAGCGATGATCGCATACAAAGACGGGCGGTTCGTCTGCCGTGATTGCGCTCACACCGTGCGGCCTGGCATGCCTGAGTACAGATGTATGTGCCACAGATGCCTGAAAATAGCGCGAAGAAACCTGACCGAGAGGTGAAGTCCCTGGACACGACGCAGTCTTGTCCCAGGGCGCGCAGCGGGCCATTTGACTTACGGTCTTGATTCAGACCCGCTCGCTGTCCTGATCGCGAAGGTGGGGACTGCTGATGCTGCTGTAAATCACATCGAGGATTATGGGAATTGGGCACTGCGTTCGGCACAGCGTATGGAAATTCCGGGCAGGGATGCGTATCCCCCAGGCGCAGACGAGGAAACCAAGGAATTTGTGCGTTACTGGTTCGACTTGGAGGGACGCCCCGAGCCTGGCCCCTGCCGAGAGGTCCATCTTAGGCGCGAATTATAGCGCAACTAATGACGTGCGATGCCGCGGCATCCGCCACTGTGCTTGACGACTTGGCGCCGCGCGTGCGTTCTTAGCCGGAGGATAGCAATTCGTGAAAATCTCGGGTGTGATCTATAGGCTGGGAAGGAAGGCTGATCCTTGGGCTCTCCCTGATTGGGCCTCCGCTGGGCCTGGTGGAACCTTCGGCAATCACTTTGACGACCCTGAGGCGACCTACCGAATGTCACCGCGCAGAGTTAGCAGTCGATTGCTCAATTTATAGCAGACGTGGAGAAAATGGAACCCTAGATCGAACTCTAACGCGACTGGTCTAGGTCGTGCCACCGGGTGCGCCCACAGCCCCTGCTTTCTTCCCTGATTCCTCCTCATGAGCCTGACCTGGGTTGGCGGCCTGCCCACGTTTAGTAAGAACGCGGTCAAGCTCTTGGACAAGGGAGGACGGGTTGACTGGTTTCGACAAGTAGCCATCAAACCCCGAATTGAGGATCCGTTCCTGATCACCTTGCATGGCGTACGCCGTGACAGCCACTACCCGCAGCTTCGCCAGTCGAGGATTCTCACGGATTCTCCGTATGACCGCAAATCCGTCGACTATCGGCATGCCGATATCCAGCAGCAGTAGTTCTGGTTGAGTCTCTTCAACGACTCGAAGCGCTTCTTGACCGTCGCATGCTTCAAGAACCGTATATCCGCGCAATTCCAGCAACTCGCGGAGCAGTTCGCGGTTGACGGCATTGTCTTCGGCAATGAGGACTTTGATCATGGCTGTCCCGCAGATTTTGCCAGACTGTGGCCTCGCACGACCCGGCCAACTTCGGCAATCAGCTGCTCTTTCCAGGATCCGTCCTTTTGCAGGAGGCCCTGTGTCTCTCGGTTTAGAAGAGCAATCTCAGCCTGGCTCAGGTTCTTGGCCGTCATCACGAGAATCGGCAGCTCCCTGAAGGCTGCTTCCTGGCGAACATGGCGAATGACTTGAAACCCGTCCATGCCTGGCATGAGCAGATCGAGCAGGATTGCGCCCACAACTTTGTTGGCCAGAACCTCCAAAGCTCGCGTGCCACTCCGGACGGCCTGAGTCTCGTATCCGGCAGACCGCAAGGCCTCCGCCAGCAGTTCCAGGGCTTTGGGGTCATCGTCCACCAGGAGAATGGACGAATCCTCGTCGGCAGGCGACGGCACATGCCTGCGAATCGCTTCGAGCAGCGCAGGCTTGCGGACTGGCTTAATAAGATAGTCGGCGGCACCCAGGGCGAAACCCACCTGCTTCTGATCCACGATCGAGAGGATGATGACCGGGATGTTTGCCGTTTCGGAGTTTTTTCGGAGCGCTGCCAGAGTTTCAAAGCCATTGCTGCCGGGCATCAGGACATCGAGGGTGATAGCGTCCGGCCGCAGTTGTTGAGCTTTCTTGACAGCTTCCGCTCCAGACTCGGCCATCACAACCCGGTATTCCGGTTCCAGATAGCTGGCGAGAAGTTCACGCGCCGGACCCTCGTCATCCACAATCAGCACCAACGGAATGAGACGGCTTGAAGGTGTAACCATAGCGGACATCGCCGGCTCAACGACCGGGCGTACCTTTGCAGTCGGCTCCGCGGCGACGAGCGTAAAGGTGAACCGGCTGCCTTTTCCCAACTCGCTTGCGACCGAAATCTGGCCTCCTTGTTGCTCAACCAACCGTTTCGTAATGGCAAGTCCCAATCCTGTGCCTTCCTGGGCGCGGTCAGCGCTTCCCTCAATCTGTCGGAATTCCTCGAAGACGACCTTCTGATCCTCAGGCCGGATGCCGATTCCTGTGTCCGCTACGGAGACGCGTACGAAGTCCTGAACATCAACGCAGTCGATGCTAATCATGCCACCCTTGGGTGTGAATTTGACCGCGTTACTTAGCAGGTTGTACAGGATTTGCTTAAACCGCACTCGATCTGCCTTAACGAGAGAACTGCTCTCCACCTTCTGCTCAACCCGAATGTTCTTGGCCATAGCCAGCGGATGAATGGTAGAGAGTACTTCGGGTAGGGTGTCCTTCACCAGAAACTCTTCGCTGCGCAGCTCCAGTTGTCCAGCCTCGATCTTAGAAAGGTCCAAAATGTCATTGATCAACTGCAACAGATGGGTTGAACCCTGTTTGATGTGGTTGACGAAGCGCTTCTGCTTGTCGTTGAGTTGACCCGGAGTTCCCTCTGCCAAGAGATCGGAAAAGCCCACAATCGCGTTTAGCGGGGTCCGCAATTCGTGACTCATACTGGCCAAAAACTTGCTCTTCATCTGGGTGGCCCGTTCGACTTCGCGGTTGCGGAGATCCAGTTCTTTGTTGGCCACAGCCAGTTGGGTGGTGCGTTCGCGAACCCGCTGCTCCAATTCGTCGTGAGCCTGCTGCAGGGCGCCATCGCGCTGCTGAATCTGCTCCAACATCTCGTTGAACGATTCAATTAAGGTCGAGACTTCGTCCCGATTTAGGTTTGTTGTGGCTCGGATGGAATAATTCTTCTCTTGAGACACGATATGGACGGTCTGCGCCAACTGCATCACCGGTTCGGAGATAACCCGCTGCGATATTCTTGAAATCAACAGGGCAACCACCAGCGAGGCCAGAAATACGACGGCGATGATTACCGCATAGCTCTTCAGCCGGTCGTTCATCGCTCCCAAGTCGGAGCTGATGTACACAATTCCCGTGGGTTTGCCCTCGAAGATAATCGAGCGCGCCAGCCCCAGATGACCGCCCCGGAACCAGTGGATCTGGGTTTGACCTGAGGGAATAATTGGCAGGGGCAGAGCCTGGCGCGCGCCCTCGCGCCAATATGCCGCGAAGGGCTGACCGTCGTGCGTGTAAATCTGGGCGTATATGAGATGCCGATTGGCACCCAACGCCGACAGGGTCTTCTCTGCGGAATGAGGATCGTCAAACAGGAGCGCTGAGGCGGTATTCTCGCCGATGATCTGAGCTTGTATCGAGACATTGCGCACCAGGGCGTCGCGAAAGCTGTAGAGGTCGTAAGCACAAAAGCCGCCGCAGGCCAACAGCAGGGCCGCCGCGCTCACCAGCATGTTCATCCAGGTGAGTTTTTTAGAGATGGAATAATTTCGGATATCGAGCAAATGTGTCACTCTCGATCCTTTCTGACAGCGGTCGCTACCTTGAGCAGCTCGGAGCTGAGCGTTAGGCCGGCGCGCTGAGTTGCGGTCAGGTTGACCTCAAAACGGATTCGACCCCCCTCCAGCACAAGCTGGATCATGCCACGACGTTGCGAGAACTTGGGGATGTCGCTGACGGTAAGAATTGCGGTCTTGTCCAATGACTCGATAATTTTGTTGAGGCGATTGGTCTCCGATGCGCTTATAAACAAAATCTGGCAGTCGACTGAGTCGTGAGGATCCGAGATTCTTCTCGCCACGACTTTCTGGTTTCCTATTTTTTCACCGGCAAACGTGGCGTCGAGGGCCGGGCCAAATGGATCTTCGCCGAGGACACAAATGGAAAAGGATCCGGTTTGGGTGGCTGAGACTTTGGCGGGCCATTCGACAAATCGACCAAAGTTATAGAGGTAGGCCGCTTTCACTTGATAATCGGTTGGTTTTGCGCTCTGCGCGCGCGTGATCGGAACGGCAAGGAGTCCCCATGCTATCGCAAGGGCCGCGAGCATTTTGTGAGCAGCCGGGGTACGCCAATTCCTTTGACCTGGCGGAAGGCGGCGCACGCATTCTGTACCATGAAGGTATTTCATTGGTATCAATCCGCAGCCCGTCTCCACGTGATCTGCGCGTACGCGCTTCGCTCGACGAGCACAGGACCGAACTCGGCATGACGGGGCCGCACCAAATTCTGTCCAGTCACGGACAACTCAAACTCCTTAGTAAAGTGCCAACCCAGCCGGGCGTCCGCCGTGTGATACGCGTTTACAGCGAGCGCCGGCAGGGCGCCCACGTACCGGTAGGTAGGATCAAACTCAAGCCCTTTGGGCAGATGGAACAGAATCTGGGCAGTCGCCTCATTATGCGGGCTCGATCCCTCATACGAAGACACCTGACTGGTTTTTGTGTGGGTTAGTTTATCCTCAAAATTCAGGCTCACATAGGAATATGTGGCCCTCAAATCCATCCAGTGGTTCACTTTCCAGTCCGGCGAAATCTCGCCCCCGTTGCTAGATCCCATAATGCCGTTGACGGCCCGGAGTGAAATAAGAGTGTAGGGGGGAGGCGGCGACGCCACCGTCGAAATTGATTCGTCCCCATAACTAACAAGGTCGTTGTACTTGTTATGAAAAGCTGCAAAGTCCACGTAAAAGCTAGATGTCACCAGCTTACGATATCCGGCTTCGTAGCCGAGCAGCGTTTCCGACGTGACTTGGCGATTGTCGCAAATACAAACAAACACTGGAGGGGTTGCCTGTACCAGCTCAGTCAGTTGCAAGTCCTCATCAATACGGGAAGGCGTGCGTACTGCGCGTGTCACGGCCGCCCATAATGTCTGATGCGAAGTCGGAGTCCACAACACACGACCACTAGGTTCGGTCTCCCAACCAGTGAAGATGTTGTGTTCAAACTTCGACCCCAAGGTCAACCAGAGCTTATTTTGTACGATTGCGACCTGGTCTTGCACGAACGCACTGTAAATTTTGTCGTCTTGATGATGCGGCAGGAAGTTGATCGTAGCGACAGTTTGTATGAAATCGCTAGGACTCCATCGAGCTCCAAGCCCCCAGATAACTTCATTGCGCTCTTTGAGGACGAAGTGGTGAATTAAGTCAATGTCAAACGTGTTGCGAGTTTCTCCCAGTTGCGGTCCGATACGATATGTCCGGTCATAATAAGCCTGGACTTGGATGTCAGACGTATTACTGAGTTCATGGTGCCAGCGCCCCAAGAGATTGCCACCCGATACGTCTTGCGTTCCGTTTACGTTGAGTTGAGCGGGCGGCGAGTAATAGGCGATGGTCGCCTGCTGCCCAACATTACCCTTATAAAGATCGCCCTGAACTGTGAGGGTATCGTGATCCGTCAGTTGAGAGTCCGTTCGGAAACCCGCCTGTCCTAGTTGCCAAGCGTCGTAGTTGCCACCGCCAGGATGGAATTCCGGGGTTTGGCCAAATCCCATGGCATACGCTCGATAGCTAAGATTGTTTCCATGCGCGCCGCCATAGCGAATTCCGCCTTGGTTTTGATCGACATTTCCGGCCCTGGTGGATGCGTAGGTTCCGTGAGTATCCCTGGCATTTTTAGTAATAATGTTGATCACGCCATTGACGGCGTTCGATCCCCAGATCGTTCCCCCAGGGCCCCGAATCACTTCGATGCGCTCGACATCTTCCAGCAACACATTCTGTACATCCCAGTACACGCCCGCGTAGAGCGGTGTATAGACGCTTCGACCGTCAATCAACACCAAGACTGATTTTGAAAAACCACTCCCAAGTCCGCGAATGTTCACAGACCACTGATTGGAGCTAATTCGTGCTACCTCCACTCCCGGGACTAGACGCAGTACATCCGGAATGCTGGTGGCCCCGGAACGGCGAATGTCATCCTGAGTGAGGACGAAAATTGCTGCTGGGGTCTTCGAGATCTTTTCTGGCTCCTTAGAGGCCGTCGTCACTTCGACATTGCCGAGTTCCGGAAGACTCAATCGCTTCAGGGGCTCGCCGCTCATCTGATTTTGTGCGGGCTCAGCAACGGTATTGTTGACCAATCCCGCAAGCAAGACCAGGGCAATGAGGAAAGGTCGCTGCAAAAACGTAGTCGTACGGCACGCACCTAGGTCGACGGCAGCTCCCGCAGCGTTCTTCCTGACGACGGTAACGGGGCAAAATCGTATATTCATGACTGGTCTCATCGACACGCGAGATGTCCTGCTTCTATCTATTCCCACTTGCTGCTGCGCCGCGGGACAGGAAGTCTGCGGTTCCGCTCCTCACAAACTGCTCGAATAGACTGAAGATCTGCGCGTCCCACCATCCCTTGGCCACTTCCGCCTTCATGGTCTGTAACGCATCGGTTATGGAGAAGGCTGGCTTATACGGCCTTACCGTAGTAAGCGCGTCGTAGACGTCCACGATCTGCAGGACTCTGGCTGTAACGGGTATGGCTTCTCCGGCAAGTCCATCTGGATATCCCGACCCGTCGAACTTTTCATGGTGGTGACGAATAATTGGCAGTACCGAGCGAAAGGACTTCAAGGGCGTGCAGATGCGTTCTCCAACCACGGGATGTTCCCGCATGAGTTTCCATTCGTCGGGGGAAAGACTGGTTGGCTTCAAGATGATCGAGTCAGGTATCGCGATTTTCCCAATGTCGTGAACCACGCCGGCACGCCGGAGAGCAGTGACCTGGTCTTCCGAAAGTTTGAGATGTTCTCCTAACGAAGCCGAATACTCCGCTAATCGCTCGCAATGACCGTGTGTGTAGGGGTCCTTCCCTTCAATGCTGCGGGCAAGGGTAAACAGGACTGATTCCGCGCGCTCAAGCTCATCAGTACGGAGTTTTAGTTTGAGGAGCGAGCGGACGCGGGCGAGCAATTCTGAGCGGTCCACGGGACGAGTCAGGAAGTCATCTGCTCCCGATTTAATCCCTTCTATGCGATCTTGTTTGTCAGAGAGGGCGGTGATCAAAATCACCGGTATCAAATAGGTATCGGGGTTTGACTTGATTTTCTTACAGGTCTGAAAGCCGTTGAGATGGGGCATCAACACGTCAAGCACTACCAAATCGATTGGAGCGATGGCCAACTGCTCTAGCGCGGCTGCACCATTTGAGACACTCGCCACCTTAAATCCTTCCGCCGTGAGCAATTCCTCTAGTAGCTCGCGGTTAGAAGCCTGGTCGTCCGCGACTAAGATCGTGCCCGTGACAGCGTGCTGTAACTTACTAAACATTGATATCGGCTCACCGCAACAAAGGTTCCCGTAAGGTTGGCACAGGAGTTAAGGAACTTCTAATTACGGAAGTCATTTTCTGGGATCTTGTTCGGATTTCGTAACAACATATAACTGAGCCAAGTACTGATCCAATGTCTGCTTCTCGGAATCAGTTAACATTACTGTTACCTCAACTGTATCTTCCACACGTATAAGAGACAGAGTCTTGCATCGTTCCCTCCTCCGTTCCGTTTCCCGGACAAACGCCGTCACTGCCAACAGACGGGATTCTGGGAACTAGGAGTTGGGCGGGGCGTCAATCGTTCGCGCTGCGCTTGCAACTTAAGAAGTAGCGGCCGGCTTGGTTCGGCGGAGGCGAATGGATTGGGTTCACCGACTACTACGGGTCCACCAGACGGATAATGGCGTAGTGGCGTGGAACAAAAACTCGACGTCCCCGCTGCGGGCTATATCGATCCTGCGATGTCACCGGACGGGAAGCGCATCGCGATTGCCCTTCAGTATATGAGTGCGCAACAGCTCGCCGTTTATGAGCGCGACCGGGAAGTGATGATGAGGATCGTTTCCAATGGTGCGCTCAACAACGCTCCGGTTTGGTCGCCGGATGGCCCAGTCTTGCCACGCCAGGCCCCTAACCCGAGAGAACTCAGATACGTTAGCCGTCACCACCTGGCCGTGTTGAGCACGCCGTCCGAACTCTGCGTCCGTCGGCACCGTCCAATTTCACCTTGAATCTGCAGCGAATTTTCCTTCATAACTCTGTTCGTTTTCGCCTGTGCCGACTTTTAGGCGAACATTGGGCGCTGATCACAGGGTGGTCACAAAACTGTGGCCACCTTGGTAAGTTAAGCTATTGACCAACAAGGGAGATAGGCTGGTTGAATGCAGCCCGGAACGGCGGCGGGGATTCAAGTCCCTCCCTGGCTACCGTATCCTTAATTATACGTGTGCAAAATTATGTGCAAGCCCTTGCAATCCAGAGCGAAACCCTCACATCCCTCCTTTGCTCCTCCGGTACCGCGAGCCGTTACCCCAACCAAATGCAAGCATATCAATGGGATAATTTCCGGATAGCGCGGTCCAGAGGGGCTTCGCCTCCACCCATTTTTAGGGGTGGACACATAGGGAGGTTCGAGACCGAATCGGCGATTTTAAGAGATCCCCCAGAGCGCGCGCGGGTCTACTGGATCGAACTAATATTGATCCCTACAAAGCGATGAGCCAAACCGAAATCCGGTTCCGTCCCGGACAGAACGCGCTGGGTGAAAGTGCCCAACACGCGCTTGACGAGATGGCCACCCCCCTGAAGGATCGGCACGGTTACGTCATCGAAGTCCAGGGCTGGTCACCAGGCCGCGGTCAAGCCGCCATTGCTGCCTCGCGGAGAATGGCCGATGCGGTCGTACGTTACTTGGCTCTCAAACATGGGATCCCAGCCTACCGCATGTATGTAGTGGCTATGGAAACGCTTCTGGGATCAGAAAAGACGGAGCCGCCGTCAAGCGGGCCAGCGGAGGCCGGGTCGAAGTTAGCGTGCTGAAGAACGATCTCGATCAGTTGGCTTCCAGTTCCAGCGCAAGCACGTCTCCCAGGTAATTCGACAACGAGTGCAAAGCCCGTTCTAGAGTGCCTCTCGCTTCGGTGGGAGGCTTTTTTCGCTCGCGCGTAGTGCGTCGATTCGGGTTTCGCTTGCCTACAGTGCGCCGATCGGGCTTACTTCGGGGAACGGGAAGAACGAGAAGGGTACTTGCTCAACTGAAACTGATTGCGGACTTCCTTTTGTCTTCAAATCCAGCTCACTTGGCAGTCACGAACTATTTTCGCGAGGCTCTCCGTTGTGGTTTCTGGAGCAAACAGACGATGCTGCCTTCCAACTCGGCGCTATTTGTTACCTTCCGTGGCGAAGCATGGAGTTAAGGGCGAAGTAAGCCTAGTTCAGGGATTCCATTGCGATGAGCCCCAATCCGAGGCCTCACGTCTCCCACTTATTTCACGCAAGGCCTCAGCCCATGTTCGACCTGAGATCAAAGTTGCCACGAAAACCCGGTTCACAACGACGTAACACTCGAGTTGTTCGGATTCTGGAACGCACTCTTTCGCCGGGCCGTGCTCACAGGCGGAAGCTCGACCTTCGCAAATCCCTAGTTGGGTCCGAGAGTCAAGCCAGATCTACCTGGAGATTTCCAGTTCGCCCGATGCGGGTGTTGAGCTCGGCCCTGTGTGCTTAGCAACTCCAAGGCCCTGACCACGCTTCGCCGCTCTTCACGGAAACGTCTGCCCACTTCGGCGACGTTCACATGGATTTTCTGATGAGGCGTTTTCGTACTGATGCATACGCCCGCGTACCATGATCGCTGTCGACAATAATTCTCCTGGTTCCGCTAGGCCCGCCGAGTGCGCGCGGTGTTGTTGACGGCGCCCCCGGCGGGATCCTGCAGTGGCGTCGAAGGCAAGAATGCTGCCTCGCAAAAAGGCTGGTGGACCCAAGACGCCACACGACGGCGCTGTCCTCCAGGCGATTGATGTAGATTCGTGGGAGAGACAGCAGGACGGTATAAGATCAATTCCGGCCTGCTGGCCTAAAGACATTTCGCTTTTATCATCCTGATCCGCGGCTGCAATAGAGTTCTGAGTCGCGTTCCGCAAATGGAACAAACACATCCGACCAGATGGGGTAGACTGTCGAAATCCGAATTCTGGACCGTCTTTTCTAACTTGCGTTTCAAAACGAGACTCGCAGCCTGATTTTTTGTATACAGAGGAAGGTTTCCGTGAGTATTCGCAACGATTCTGATCTAGCTTCCTTTCGGCGGAACAGAACAATCCTGCTCGAAGCTGGAGTAAATCTACGCGTGTTGCGAGACGAACTCGGCCTCACCATGCGTGATGTTGAAACCGCGACGGCACGCATTGCAGAGAGGCATGAGAACGATGAATTCGCCGTCAGTCCCAGCCGCCTCTCTGAGATTGAGACCAAGGGTCTCATCCCCAGCATATTTCGTCTTTATTCATTGTCTGTGGTCTACCATCACGACTTGCGAGATCTGCTGTCGTGGTACGGAATTGACCTCAACACTGCGGTGGCGGACGTGAATCTCAGCCTACCTCCCAAATCGCATCGTTGCGACGTCTTGCAAAGCGCTTCGGTCGTGCAGATGCCCACCCGGCTAGACCCTGGTTTTGACGCGCGTCGCACCTCGAACTTGGGCCGCATGGTGGAACAGTGGGGACTTGTTCCGCTGACATACCTGGCGAGTTTCGCCAGCGATCACTACACCTACGGCTACATTGGCAGCAAAGATTTCACCATGTATCCTCTGCTTCCGCCCGGCACTTTTCTCCAGGTGGATGAATCCAAGAACAAGATCGCGCATGGGATGTGGCGTTCCGAATACGAGCGTCCAATCTACTTCGTGGAAACCCGAGAAGGGTATACCTGCTGCTGGTGCACCTCGAAAGACGAGAATATCGTCCTACAGCCGCATTCCTTGTCCCCGGTGGCAGTACGGATCTTGAGACATCCCCGGGATGCGGAGGTGATCGGTCAGGTGGTCGGCATCGCTCTTAAACTCGGTCAGTGGTGTCCGCTAGAGTCTTTGTCCGAGGGGAAACCAGAGTCGAAAGAGCGAGCAACACTGAACTGAACTGTCGGACCGATTCGCCGCCCAGACCCGGTGGCACCAAAGCCGACAATCGGCTGCGCAAGCTCCCCACGTACTCTGCCGGCCTCAACTGAGTCGCCTGGCTCGAAACCACGGTGTCGTTCCGCAGCTCGCGGAGGGGGGTATGCAGTATCCTTAAGAACAACAAACGGTGCGCTTCCGCAAGCGCCTCTTGTGCCGCGGCTTCTCCGTAGACTCTGCTAAGACCCCAGTGCGAATAAGGCTTCCCTGCGCCTTTGCGTAGGTGGGAAATGTATTCCAGTTTCCCGAGAACTCCCGAGACTGCCGCTAGCGTAGTACCTGCAAGATCATCGAACGCGGACATTGAAGTCATTCTCTGTGTCTTTCATAACCCCAGGCTCGTACTTCGAGCACGAAATCGCGTAAGCACAGGTCTAGTGCCAAGGTGAGCCAGTACAGAGACTATGCAAGGATTTGCTCGCAGATCGGCAGCTAGTAACTCGGTCACCGATAAGACAACCGGCCTAGCGTGATGCCGGAGTGTCTGATGCCGCTTCCAAATAGTGTCGCAGCTTTTCCTCATCTTCCGGCAATATCTTCGAAAACTCGATCCCATTACCCACATGAGGATCACATGTCACTACTCGGCCTAACACCAATATCCGCTCTCCAATATCAAAAGTCATCTCCAACTGAGCGCCTCGCTCCAGTGTGAACATCATTTCTACGTAACAGCCACCCAAGCTGATGTCGGACGTTGCAGTCCGCATTACCAGTTCGCTGTCTTCTACGCGCAACTCCACCGGAATGCGTATTGTTACGCGCGGATGTCGTCTCTTTTCCGCCGCCACCTAAGCTCCGAAGCCGTCAGTTACTTAGACCGTCTCCCTTTAAAGTCGTATTAGTGCTGATCGGCGTAACCGGTCGACCTTCGGACAGTGTGCAGGAAAGCCGCGAACTTATGTTTAGCGCACCACCTCCCTCTCATTCATCTTGCCGTCCAGCCAGGATTGCAGTCGTTTTTTGTATGCGTCCGGTAGGTCTAGAAAGTGCATCCCCGCTCGGCCTTGCGTGTCTGCCCAGACTACTTCTCCCTCCGTTTCTATTGTCCCAACTTGGGGCAGTACGAACTCTAGGCGAAATTTCTCAGCAAGCCCAATCACTTGCAGCGTCCGCAGAGCCAGACCGCCCATGCTAATGTTCGTGGTGATTGCCCTGAACTCACGGTTGGCGCCGGCCAGATGAAGGGGTACCTCGAGCGCACAGCGGAAGTAACGCCGGTATTCGGCGACGAGCAGACCGGAAGCGGCTCGCAACGTGCGCCGTGCTCCCTCAGCTAGTAAGGGTTTGGTCATGATGAACTTGGCTCCCGGTGGCAAATCGTTCGAAACATCCCCTTCAGGGACAATCCCAAACGCGACGGCATTGCGATTGGATGGATACAAGTCCATGTCTTTGAGCACGCCCTCGGCGCCTTCCAGGTCGTAGTCCACGATGACGGCCGCGAATTTTCGCTCCCGCAGGAGCTGGATGGCTCTCGGCACGTCAGGTGCTATCTCCGTTTCGATCCGCGCCTCGAGGAGCACAGCGGGAAGTACCATCTGGACTCCGTTATCTCGAGACACTAGGAGAGCGTTCGCGCCCATGTTGTCCCTCGCTTAGCCAATCGTGTTTATCCGGATCGTTGTGCTCACGGCACTTGGCGAGATCCCCGGTTCACTCTAGCTTCTATCGTTGTGCAGCACCTAGGTCATGCGTGAGCTTGGTGTTCCCTCAACCGTGCCAACGGTCCGATTCGTGGTAATCAGTGCTCCGACACTCCCCATTGAGCGGAGGATTTCTAACCTGATTTCCAGGTTCACCTGCCAGAAGATATGTGAACTGCCACAGTAAATCGCAATTTATGTGTTTTTGTTCTGAAAACAGAACAAGCTCCAGACAGCGGCGGCTGAATCTAGGATTGTCCTACGACCGGGCCGATGATAGAGGCGCATATCCTGTTAACAAGCACTGGCAAGCGGTGATCGAACGTCGTGAGACGACACAAGAACGGACTGTGGCGCAAAACAAGAGGGAAACAGTGGAAATTTGCGACCTGGTTGCTTGGACATTCAATAGCGATCGGCCACGTGGTATCCAGTGCTTTAAGGGGTTCGGGTGTATCGACATTGGATGGAGCTTTTCACCTAAAAGCGTTCTGACTCTCTCGTAGAATCTTGAGTATGATAGCCGGGACCTCCTTCCACAAATCCCAGCATCTCTTTCTCGAACGGACGATTCGATCGACCCTATTTTGATGCAAGTAAGAGCGGAGGCCCCGCTACCACTCTTGCATCATGGAATCCAAAGACACCAATGGTTTGCCGTAGACGGCTGCCCATGCATCAAAAGCGATACATCAGGGTGAACTCGACAAAGGAGTCTTTGGAACGGTTGGCAATCTGTTGCCGTGTCAATTCCGTGTTATTCGGATCGGTGACTGTGTCATGAAAGACGTAAGCGCCTATGGTTTCGCGATAGAAGATGTGTCCCCTCGCCGATGGTGAGGGTATGAATAGGGTCAGCAGCGGGCCTTGGGTTCCGTTGAGGTGGTCTGTGCCCCGCAACAGGTAATCAACTCCGATCCGCATCGAGAAACCGCCGACACAGTTTTCCAGAGCACATGGTTGACGGAAATAGTCCTTGCCGCCACCAAAAGTGGGATGCAGACTTGATTTTCGGTAATTGGTTGTCGAGAGTTGGCTCCAGCGCGTTCCTGCCCCGAAGAACCATCCCGATGACGTTCGAAAATACGCGGTGCCGTCCAAGCCGCGATCGTGTCCCTTGGGATTCAATCCGGTGTTGTCGTTTGTTTTGTGCCCGTTGTCGTACCAGGCTTCCGTGTTCAGAAGAAAGTGCTTCGAGTCGATCCGCAGGCCGGTACCGCCTATGGCGGCGAGCGGTGCATAGCCTCCTCCTCCCATCAACTCACCGCCGGCGTAGACAAAGGGATGCGGAACCAGTTTCTGGGCAGAGAGAGCGGTGCCATATAGCAGCGTGAGCATGCTGAGAAGAGCAATGCGCCGTTTCATTCGGTGCCTCCAATAGAACCATGCGTTGGACACGGACACCGAGAACCGCCAGGATCAGGGACGCGTGACAGGGTTAGGCGGCCTCTTTGTCTTTGTCTTTCCGCACCATCTGAACCTGCATTCGACCTAGCTGTGCTCTGATGTCAGCCAGTTCGCCTCGGTATCGGATCATGGTTATAAGGGAGCCGACAGAAGCACCAAGCAGAAAGATGGCAATCACGATCAGAGGTTCCACGCGGAGGTTGTAACGCAGATCACCGGGGACGCGAACAGGGACTTGAGTTTGTTCGGAAAACGGAACAGAGGAGGGATCGATGCAAGACTCTGCTTCTTAGACGTGTAGAAGATACAGTTGAGGTAAACAGTAATGTTAACTGACTCCGAGAAGCAGATGTTGGATCATTACTTGGCTCAGTTGAAATCGGCCACGGTTGAACGAAATAAATTGACTCAGCGAATCAGACGCCTCGAAGACGCAGCCCGCAGCATCCTTGCCATGACGGAGGATGAAGAAGAAATTACGACCTATCAGGGGAAGCTCGTGGACATCATTGAGCCTACCGGGTTCACCGGTGCGATCTGCAAGGTGTTGCAAGCGGCAAATGGCGAAGCAATGACCGCGGTGGAGGTCAGGGATGCCCTTCCGTCCATCGGATTCCTTCTGTCTCGTTACTCGAACCCGCTGGCTACGGTCCACACCCTCCTCAAGCGGCTGGTACAGAATCCGTTTCTGTACAACGTCGAGGCAGGAACGAAGGAGGAAAAGACTGCCTATCGGTGGGTGGGCGTGGGAGAGCGCATGGTACGCGACTCGCAAATGCATCGCAGAGGAACCTCTGTCCCTGTCCGGCCCCGCAAAGGAATCAGCCAGCGCACGGCTGAGAAGAAATGCTAGGCTTTGCCTTGGGGTGCCGCGGATTACCTGATCATGCCAACTCCCATGCCGGTCCTGAGACGATTCGGAGACATTTGCCGCTTCAGAGCAATGGGCAGAAGCACTTAGCACCTCGTGGTCTCAAACAAGGATTGCGCGTACGAGCCTATACAGTCGGACGATCACCGAAGCGACCGCTTGCGATCGAACGGATTGGCTAGTTCAGCACCAAAAGTTCCGCCCAGCATGAAACGCGATGGTCGGTATAATCCCGACGTGAGTGTGTGGGCGGATCGACACGCGTTTGGTTCTTCGTACTCTGCACCGCAGTCGCAAAAGTGAGTCAAGAAATGGATCCATCTCCCCCCAAACTGAAGATCCTGGTCGCGGATGATTCTCCCGTATATCGCAAACTGGTTGAGCAGTCCCTTGCGCACGACGACTACGCCGTTCTACTGGCCAACAATGGCCACCAGGCAATGGAATCGACAGTTATCATGCCTATCGATCAACCCTGGTGGCATGGGAATCACGGCTTCGGTCCTGCCTCGCAAAACAATCGGCGAACGCACGGCTGAGAAGAAATGACTCCACACCGAATGGGCGAATCGTCACGCGTACACCGTCTTCGTCTCACAGCAACCCCGCGATCCTTAGCCTGCCGCCGATCGGTCGGCACGACTGCCGAAATCTCGGCACGGGCTCGACTTCGACAGTCGGGTAACGAGCCGATTACTCTTTGTTTGTCACAGGAGGGGACGGCTAGCCTTCTGGACTCCTGTGTGCCGGCCTTCTTTGTTCCGATACGCGGAGTGTCCGATGCCCACTGACACAACCTTGACCGTTCGCTGCCCGCATTGCGCGGCCGGTTTTGAGTTTAAACCGATGATCGCCTACAAAGACGGGCGATTTGTCTGTCGTGACTGCGCCCACACAGTGCGGCCTGGCGTGCCCGAGTACAGATGTAGATGCCGCGGCTGCTTGAGGATGGCGCGACGAAACCAAATCGAGATATGAAGTCATTGGTCTTGACCCTAGCCTCTTCCGATAAACGAAGCCATTCCAGCATTTTCCCTCTAAAGTTCTTTCAAGTCCGGCTCGATGTTCTTTCATTAGGATGGCGTCACGGCCATCGATACCTCTGTTCCCGCAGCTAAATACCTTCGTAGGCCCACCGAACCCCAGCAGTATTCCCTCGAAACCCAGTTCACGGCGATCCAGAAGTGACAGCAAGGCACTGGATGAGTTGCTCAACACTGCTGACCGAGAAATGTTCGCCGACAAAGAGAACCAGAAGACATCAATGGCCAAATCCGCCGGAGTTTGAGTCCTTCTATTTTGCGCCGCACCCACCTCCTTACAGATAGTCGCAGGTATTTCTGAGTGCTGTCACCTTTACAGGTAGCCCGTTACACAGCTAGTCCCGAAAACACAACCGGCGCTCAGTTTATAAGATGAAGCCGTGACCTCAGTAACTACCTCTTGCCGGCTTTCCATGCGACGATTACACCGAGTGTGCAGAAAATTAGGTCTTGACAATGTTACATCAGTCACATTTAGCGCAATTTGTGTTGCAGATGGTGCGCTCGACAATCGATGTTTGTTACGGGAATCCTCACAGTACATCTTGCAGGCGGTACGAGGGTACAAAGATCCTGGAGCGGACTATTGGGTTCCCAAGCTGAACCGCATTACTGACAAGGAGCCAATCAGGCACTGAGATTTTGTTCATGCATTTGCGACGCCTGATCATTCGCCACGCGCTTGTTTCCCTCTCATTCGTCTTGCTATACCTTCTACTGGACCGGCCCGAAGTCATTTTTATTTCTCGCATTGGATTCGTTGCCTGGTACCCCGCCATCGGTCTAGTCATGGCGATCTTGTTGGGCGTCAGTCCTTGGTATGCGCTTCTGGCCTGTTTCTCTGTTGCCCTTGCGGGCCGGGTTATTTACGCCCAGCCAGCCACGTCCTGCAGCAACACGATCGATGCCCTGGGAATTGCTATTTGTTATGGTGCGGCCGCACATGTGTTGCGCGGTTCCCTGCAAATCGATCTTGGGTTGCATCGCCGACGAGATGTGGTCCGCTACGTTTTGGTGAGTGCTACGGCGGCTGCAGGAGCAACGATCGTTGGGGTTGCGTGCCTGATTGCAGATCACAGCATTACCTGGGGTGAATACAAGGCATCCGCGCTAGGGTGGTTTCTGGGGGACGCCATCGGGTTGGTCGGCATTGCTCCATTTCTTCTGGTCCATGTATTGCCACATGTTCGTAATTGGCTCTCGCAGACGCCCTCCCAGATCGTTTCAAACAAGGTGCTGTTTCCTGAAACGGCCTTCACTTTTCAGGCGCTAGCAGAAAGCTGTGGCCAAAGTTTGACGATATTAGCCGTCCTCTGGGTCATGTTCGGAACCAAGGACGGACGTTACGATCATTTTTATCTGTGTTTCATTCCCATCATCTGGATTGCGATGCGCCAGGGGATCCGGCGAGTTGTCACTGGCCTGCTGGCCCTAAATTTTGGAATCGTAGTCGCGATGCATCTTTTCCCCCCAACCCCGGTCCTGTTCGCCAAAGTCGCCCTGCTCATGCTGGTGCTCTCTGCGGCTGGACTCATCGTGGGGTCGGAGGTTAGCGAGCGACAGCGCCTGACGATCGATCTGAATGAGCAGACCGCTTATTTAGACTCGCTGATACAAAATTGTCCCCTAGGGATCGTTGTTCTCAATCGGTACGGCTGCGTCGAACTGGCAAATTCGGCTTTCGAGAAACTCTTTCAGTATGACCGGCACGAGCTCGCTTCGATTGATATTGGAAGCATGGGGATACCTGACGATGAGGTCACGGACTCCGCGCAGCTGATTCCGCAGATCTTTGCCGGAAACGCGTTGCATCAGACTGTGCGACAGCGACGCAAAGACGGGCAAATTCTAGATCTGGCTCTACATGGCGTCCCGCTACTGTTAAACAGTGAGGTACGAGGCGCATACTTGATCTACGAGGACGTCTCGGAGCAGATCAGGGCGAACGAGGCACAACGGCAACACGCAGACTCATTGAACCGGTTGGTGAAGGAGTTGAAACTCCACACAGAACAAATAACCACGCTGAATGAAATGGGGTCTCTGTTGGAGTGTAGCGGGACCGTACAGGAGGCTTGCACCGTCGTCGCCAGGTCGTTGCAAAAGCTTTTCCCCGATGCCCCTTCCGGAGCGCTCTATTTGTTCAAGTCTTCTCGAAACCTCCTCGAAGCAGCACTTCGGTGGGGCACCGTGGGCTGTGCCTCGGAGCCGACATTCTCGTCCGACGCCTGCTGGTCACTCCGCCGCGGACAGCCTCATTGGAGTGAGCGTCCGGCTGGTATCCCTTGCCAGCATTTGGCGCAGAGATCCACTGCCGATTGCTTATGTGTGCCGATGGTCGCACAGGGGAACACCGTTGGCGTTTTGCATCTCGAGTTCGAGAGCAGAGCGGAGCTCGGGTACGAGTCTGGCCCAGAGTGTTTTCGGGACTCTCATCAACGACTCGCCATCAACGCGGCGTCGCAGATCGCCCTTTCGCTGGCCAGCCTGCAGCTGCGCCAAACCCTTCGTGAGCAGTCGATTCGTGACCCGCTAACTCGCCTATTCAACCGCCGCTTCCTGGAGGAATCACTCGAACGCGAGTTGCAACTCGCTAGCCGCAAAAAACAGGCGATAGCCATTCTCTTCCTCGACCTCGATCACTTCAAGAGATTCAACGATACTTTCGGCCATGATGCCGGAGACGTGGTGCTCCAATCCCTTGCAGATCTTTTTCGCACTTTCTTTCGTTCCACGGATATGTGCTGCCGCTATGGCGGCGAGGAGTTTGCCATTATCCTGCCTGAATCATCCTCACAGGACGCGGTCATCCGTGCGGACGCGCTGCGTTCCGAGGTAAAGAGCCTGCGCTTGCAGTATAAGAAGCAGACGCTTGGCCCGCTGACGCTCTCGGTCGGTGTAGCCGCGTTTCCTGAGCATGGCTCAACAGCCGACGAGTTGCTCAAAATCGCGGACCAATGCCTCTATGAATCCAAATCACGCGGGCGGGATATTGTGACCGTGGCTTTGGCACAAAACGCGTGACACTCGCGATTTTTACAGATAGCGGCTGCGATCGGATGCAGACCGCCGATTACGCGGCTGGCTTTGGTAGACCGGTATTGTCCTGGGGCGCGATCCGCTATTTGTGGTGATTGCTATCATCTGCAGTTGTTCACGGTTAAAACCGGCACCTGATAGTGACTCTGATGTGCCCGCGCGGAATTGGTAGGTGAAGTTGGGTTTTAGAATAGGATCGAGGCATGGGCCCTCTGAAACTTCTTGTTGTGGAAGATGACCCCGCGAGCCTGGAATTAATGGCCGAGGTTTTCACCTCTTTGAAAGCAGAGGTGTGTTCGGTCAGCGACAGCCAGAATGCCGCGGACCTGGTGAATCAGGAGAGATTCGACGGGATCTTCCTAGACTTGGAGATGCCCAACCTGCATGGCTTCGATCTGGCGCGCCGAATACGCGAGTCCTCTCGGAATAAATCTACGCCGATTATTATCGTGACTGGGCGGGATGAGAGAGACACCATGAAACAGGCATTCTCGATTGGAGCGACCTTTTTCCTTCAGAAACCAGTGGATAGACAAAGGCTGAGTATCTTGTTCCGCACCGTGCGTGGCGGTATGTTGGGGAACCGACGCCGATACGCACGCGTTCCAATCCAAACTGATGTCACTTGTACAGTGAGTTCTCAGACACTACGTGGGGTAACCTGGAATCTCAGCCAAGGTGGAATGCAGGTAGAAGCTGGCGGCTTGGAGCCTAAGGACACTGTTCGACTATCGTTCCGGTTACCCGTTTCCGGTGTGCTGCTGGAAGCAGTGGGCACCGTCGTTTGGACAAAAGAGAATCGGCAAGGGATCCAGTTCACGAACGTGAGCTCCCAAAATGAGCACGCGATACGAAGCTTCATAGCCGAGGTAGAGAAAGAGTAGCCGGAACTCGAGGTTCGCAACCTATCCTACTTGCCAGAGCTAACCGGCCCTGTCTTCCCAGCCTCCCGACTCTCGTGCACTCAATTCGGAGGTGTATTTCGATCCTCTCGTTTGCCCAACAGGCGTTCGAGTTCGTCCGCGAGGGCACGCGCGTTGACCGGCTTCGAGAGGTAGCCGTCGAACCCCGAATTCAGGACGTTCTCCCGGTCACCTTGCATGGCATAAGCGGTAATAGCTAGGATCGGCAGCGCAGCCAAGCGCCTCTCAGGCAAGTTACACTAAGGTGGCTCGCTTCGAACAGGCGAGGGCTAGGAGCGCTAATGTGGACGGTAGTTATCGCCCCAGACTCACGGTAACCCTCTAAGCTCCAGCTCCAGCTGATGCTTGGTGCGCCTTGGCCGATGTGGGAGCCTTGCTGGAGCTGTTCACTTTCAGTAACAGCTCGGAAATGACGTGCGGATCAGCCGGCTTGCAGAAGTAGTAGCCTTGTGCAAAGCTGCAATCCAACTCCTTGAGTTGGTTTACGTGCTCCTCCGTTTCGGTTCCTTCTGCCACGGTCATCAAGCCAAGGCTCTGGGCGAGCATGATGATGACATGGACAATCTTGTGACTCTCAGGGTCGCTATCCATATGCGATATGAACGATCGATCGATCTTCAGTGAATCCACCGGGAACTGATGTAGGCGACTGAGCGACGAATATCCCGTTCCGAAATCATCCACGCTCAGGCGCACCCCAAGTGACTTGAGTTCGGATAGCACGGAAGCCGCTTTCTCGGGGTTCCCCATGGCAATGGTTTCGGTTATCTCCAACTGAAGATCGTAGGGGTCTAGCTCGGTCCGCCTCAGGGTCTCTCCAATCCCTTTCGCCAGATTGGGATCGGCGAACTCCTTCGAGGTAATGTTCACACTCATGCTAAGCGGCGGCTCCGCGGGAAATTGCGCATGCCAAGAGCGCAGCTGCTCGCAGGCCTCGCCCAGCAGCAATCGATTCATGGGGACAATCAGACCGGTTTCCTCGGCTACCGTTATGAACTCGGCGGGCGGCAGCAGTCGAGTCCCGCGTTGCCAACGGGTCAGCGCTTCGAAACCGGTAATTCTGCCGGTCTTCAGGGAGATGATCGGTTGGTAGTGGGTTCTGAATTCGCCCAACTCCAGGCCTTTACGGAGCTCTGTCTCCAGTTCCAGACGCCTAACCGCGCCCTCATGCATAGCGGTATCGAAGACTTCGCATCGCGCCTTCCCCGCTCGCTTGGCCCGATACATGGCGATGTTAGCGTCCCGCAGCAGGTCTTCAGCATGGGCGCAACCCGCGGTGCTCAAGGCAATTCCGACGCTGGCGTTTACTACAATTTCGTATCCATGTACGGTTAGAGGAAGGGCCAGTCTGCTCTGCAGCCGCTCTGCCACCCGTACGGCGTCGCTCGGGTTTCGGATATCCTCCAGAAGTATCGTGTATTCGTCGCCACCGAGCCGGGCGAGCGTGTCATCTTTTGAAGATTGGCCCAGCAACGGACGTGAGATCGTGTCCACTTCCCGGAGCGAGACGGTCAACCTCTGTCCGATTTGAACCAGAATTTCATCCCCGACTTTGTGTCCCAGGCTATCGTTAAAAACCTTGAATTCGTCGATATCAATAAACAGGACGGCGAATTTGTAATCGGTATGCCGTTTGGAGAGCACTAGTGCGCGCTGCAACCGTTCAAGCAAAAGAGCGCGGTTGGGTAGATTGGTCAGCCCGTCGTGGAAGGCATTGTGCGCCAGCATCTCTTCCGCGCGTTTGCGCTCGCTGATGTCGCGGTTCACAATCACCAGCTTTTCGGTTTCCCCTTTCGCGTTTCGGATGGCGCTAGCGGTCGACTCCAGGATGCGCCATGAACCGTCCTTATGGCGCATCCGGTATTCCAGCCTCTGCCCCTGGCCCGTGGAACGGGCCTTGTGCGCCGCCTCCAGCACCCGGAGGCGGTCATCGGGATGAATTTGGTCAATCGACGAAGTGGTCTTCAACTCTTCCACCGAGTACCCGAGGATGTGTTGGTATGCCGGGCTGTTGTAGATCCGGCGGCCGGTGTCATCGACGACTGCAATCATGTCGGCCGCGTTTTCGGTGATCAATTGAAAGAGCTGGTTTCGCTCTGCGAGTTGGCGACGGATTCGCTGCAGTTGCAAGTGCTGATAAAGCGTGTAGATGTCAAATAACAGTACGACAAAGGCCAATCCGCGGACCCATTCCTTGACATCGGTCCAATACTCACCCTCCGTTTGCGGGTGCAGCTGGAAGTAAGTTAAAGAGACGATGCCGAAGGTCAAAACCAGAGTTACAAGTACAGCCAGGCCCCATAGCCACCACTCGCGCCCCTCGATCTGCCACCTCTGGATCGGGGCCGCTGTAGGCCTGGTCTCGTTAACGGTTGGAAATTCTTCCTGAGCCACGTTACCCGTCGCCCCTCAAAACAGAGGAGATTCTAAACTGATAAGAACGTGTACGAACGTTACGGAAGTCTTGAGTGAGTAACGCTGAATAACCTTTGAAGCATTTGCTAGACCAACGCATCCGAGCGGTCGCGTAAGCCGCCCGTGAAACAGCCTGATACGTTCGAGAACTCGGTCCCGTGGATGTAAACTGGCGTCCGCCAGTAAAAAGTACTCAGCCTTACCGCCTTTAGTCGTGATCGTGTTCGTCCCAATCGCGTTCGTTGTGTGCCAACTGTGCTCATGTGTTCATCCCACCATCGCTGGCGCTCACGCCAGCACCGCTCACGTGCCTCGTGCAATTCTCGGCGCTCATGATCAGCCTGTCTGTTAGTTCGTCCGTGTCTTTCGATTGCTTCGTGCAGTTCGTGCCCCGCTCTATTTGCACGTATTCACCTCAGCTATTGTTTGCACGTATTCACTTAAGCTATCTGTTGCACCTACTACTTAAGCTATATCTTGCACATGACACGAAGTAAACGTAAGTAATCTTTTGCGAAAACTGGCAGCTCCATAGAATCGAGCCAGTTCCTACTCACAGTGAAAGAACGCGTTCATCGGACCCTTCTTATCCTGATCCTAAACAAGGGGGAGAGACGTTTGTGAGGCGAGGGAAGGAACCGTATTCCCGCAACTCCGAAGGTGCAGGTGTCTCGATGAAGTGCCGAGTCATTGCGGTTTTGGGCACCCGGCCCGAAGCCATCAAACTGGCGCTGGTGATCCAGGAACTGCGCCGTCGCAGCGATGAATTTGATATCGCGGTGATTCACACCGGCCAGCACCGCACCATGCTGGATAGCGCCCTCAAACTATTCAAAATCAAACCCGACTTCGATCTAGATGTGATGCGTCCCAACCAGACGCTCAGCTCACTGACGGCTCGCGTACTGGATACAGTAGAGAACGCGTGCAGCCGCTTCCAGCCTCACATGGTGCTGGTGCAAGGCGATACCACCACAGCCTTTGCCTCAGCTCTGGCGGCTTACTACTGCAAGATTGCGGTGGGGCACATTGAAGCCGGCCTGCGTAGCCGGGATATTTACAATCCGTTTCCGGAAGAGGCCAACCGGCGGCTGGTTTCGGTCATGACGGAGATCCACTTTGCGCCCACGGCATTATCCCGCGACAATTTGTTGGCAGAAGGAGTTGCCAGCGAAAAAATTGTAGTCACGGGCAATACCGTCGTCGATACGCTGCGCGCGCTGAGCCAGACTCCGCATTCCTGGGACCATACGGCGCTGGCGGGAATCCCGCAAAACACCGGGCGGCTGGTGCTGGTGACTTCGCACCGGCGCGAATCGTGGGGAACCGACCAGGAACAGATGTGCCTGGCGCTGAAAGATCTGGTTGCCAAGCACCGCGATATTCGGATTGTTTATCCGGTTCACATGAATCCGAATGTGCGCAGCACGGTGAACGCTCTGCTACAAGACACGGAACGGATCCATCTCACCGAGCCGCTCGACTACATCACCTTCGTCAGCTTGCTGCGACATTCTTTCCTGGTGTTGACCGATTCGGGAGGCATTCAAGAGGAAGCGCCAACCTTTGGCAAGCCCGTTCTGGTCCTGCGCAAGGTTACGGAGCGGCCGGAAGCTTCACAGTTTGGTATGGCGAAGATCATTGGCATGTCGCGGGAAGCAATTGTGCGAGAAGCGGACCGGTTACTTACTGACACGGATGCGTACCAGGACATGTCGGAGGGGGAGAATCCGTACGGGGATGGTCACAGCTCGGAACGAATCGTAGAGGCGGTGGCGCGCTGGTCACAGACAAAGACTCCATTGTTGGAAGCCGACAAAGAATTCAAGCTGCCGCCAAGACTGCATCCCCGACGCCGGAGAAGCGACTTTTCGCAGGACGCCGCGAAAGCTGCTACTGCGGGTAAGGAATGAAGGGCGAGAAATTGCGGCGTGGTCCTGATGGCAAGCCATGATCTATGTACTGTACAGCATTGTCTCAATCATCTGTGTCTACACGGCACGCCACTACTGGTTCACGCTGAACCGGCTTTTTGGATTCCAGCGACACCCGTACATCGATATTGACACCGCAGACTGGCCTCCGGTAACGGTGCTCGTGGCTGCTCACAACGAAGAAAAAGTCATCGCCAACATTCTGAGCGCGCTGATGACTGTGAAATATCCCGGCGACAAGATGCTGGTGGTGCCGGTCAACGACCGTTCAACCGACCGCACGCGCGAGATCGTTGATGAATTTGTGGAGCGCTTTCCGGGACGCATTCGGCCGTTTCATCGAGTCACTGGCAAAGGCGGGAAAGCCGCGGCTCTGAAAGACGCGATGGAAATGGTCGAGACCGAAGTAATTCTGATTTTTGACGCGGATTACATTCCGGGCTCGGGCCTGATCAAGCAACTGGCGGCTCCTTTTTTTGACCCGGAGGTCGGCGGAGTGATGGGGCGAGTGGTGCCGCTGAATTGCGGCACGAACTTGCTGACTCGTCTGTTAGACCTGGAGCGATCCGGCGGATACCAAGTGGACCAGCAAGCGCGCATGAATCTGCTCTTAGTGCCACAACATGGTGGGACGGTGGCGGGCGTGAGGCTGAGCGCGCTACGCGAAATCGGCGGATGGAACGATAGAACGTTGACCGAAGACACGGACTTGACGTACCGGTTACTGCTGCATGGGTGGAAGACGGTTTATCAGAACCGTTCGGAATGCTACGAGGAGGTGCCCGAGACCTGGCAGGTGCGGATCAAGCAAATTATGCGCTGGGCCAAGGGGCATAACCAGGCCATGGTGACATATGGCCTGCAATTGCTATTCGGGCAACACCGCGCAACCTTGCGCGAGCGGCTCGACGGCGCCTTGCTCCTCGGGGTTTACATCATGGCCCCCTTCACCATGGTGGGCTGGGTGCTGGCGCTGGCGGTTTTCTACCAAGGAGTCGCACCGTTGCACGGAGTTCTGGCTATTTTGGGGGTGACGGCGTATGCCACGGTGGGGAATATGGCAGCCTTTTTTGAAATCGCGGCGGCGGTCCGGCTTGATGGCAACTGTAAGCGCATTCGCCTCCTGCCGTTTCTGATTCTGGGCTTCACGGTAAGCATCTTCGCGGTCTCGTGGGCCGCGTTCTCGCAAGTGAAGGACGCTCTAACGGGAGCGGAATTTCATTGGGACAAGACTGAGCGCTATCGGAAGGCTGCCTCGTGAACCCCTATCTCGCGGTTGCGGCCCTGGTGGTGGTGTGCGGCGTCGTGTTCCTATTGCCGTTGATTCCGGCGCTGGCGGAATTGAAACGGCAGGAAGACGGATTACCGTTGAAGGTGATTCAGGAACACGCAGGCGAGATACGGTATTTTGCCGATGGTTTCCGCAACTATATCAAGACTCTGGAGCCGACGTTGCAGGAATGTCTCGCTTCCGGTCGGACGGCCAAGGGCACGATGCCGGACGGAGCCGAGTACCTCGTTCTGGGACGTTCTGAGGAGGCACTGTCGCTTCCGCTTCAACAACGCGACGAGATCTGCCCGATGGTACTCGCAACGGGCGGGGACCTGATCCTTCCATCTGCAACTACGTTCTCCAGAGATATCTATGCCGGCGGCGGACTCGTCGGTGGAATCGAGAACCGTTACCGGGCGATTCTTGGGGACAAAGATGTTCAGTTGGGACGCGGGAGCCGGGTTATGAGGTGGGTGCACGCGGTCGGAGAGTTCCGGGCCGATGAGGGTTGCCGGCTTTACGGCCGCATCTCCTCCGATTCCGCGATTCGGTTGCGCGCTGGCTGCAGCTTTTTGCGATTAAATGCTCCGCAGATTGAAACCGGTTCGGCGGCGCCCACAACGGATCAAGGGAACAGATCGTTGAGCAGGCCGCTCAATTCGCCCCGAATGTTGTACGACCACGACTTTCAGATCGGCGCCGGTAAAGAGTTCGCTGGAAATCTGGTGGTCAGAGGAACGTTGCGAGTCGGTGCTGGGGCGCGGGTGTGGGGCAGCGTCAAAAGCAGCGCGGAACTGATTATCGAAAGAGATGTTCTCGTCAGCGGCAGCCTGATCAGTGCGACTCGGATGCGCATTGGCCAGGGCTGTACGATTTTCGGACCCGTGATTGCTGAACGTGAATTGGAGATGGAAGCAGGAACTCGATGTGGGAGTCCGGAACGTCCGACGACAGTCAGCGCGCCCAGCATCAAGTCGGAAGAAGGAGTAGCTGTGTTTGGCACACTGTGGGCCCGGGAACACGGGCAGGTAGTGGAGAAAATATGAAGGCGGTGTGGACAGTGTTCGGGGCGACCACGCTCGTAGTAGCCTTGGCGCTTTGGTCGTGGTCGGCACATGGGCGATCGGGAACAGCACCAGATCGCCTACTTCTGTTGCTACCCGACGGAGTCAGCTTGTCCGACCCCAAAGTAACACTTTGGCTCGATGCGGCGAGCGAGGAAGGCCTACACGTCGTGCCGATGCGCGACTCTGACTTCACGAAACCGTTCTTCGGGCAGCCCGCGTGCGCAGGAGTGATTCTTCCCGACATGGTCCATCAGGAGGCAAGTGATCTGTTCATTGCTTCCCTCCGACGATATGTAGCGGGGGGCGGTCACCTGATGCTGGTTTACGACGCGGGCACGTTCACGCCGGAAGGCAAGTATGCCAAAGGATGGTCGCGACTTTCGGATCTCGCGGGAGTGGACTATGCGCTGTATGACCGGCTGCAAAGCGACACCATTCACTGGGGTGGGATCAGCGCGAATAGCGCAGTCGTACGTCAGATGGACATCCCTCCGGGAAAGTACTATCCATTTCGAAGTGCTACGCAGGAAGCGGGAAACTTCGAGATCGAACTCAAGCGTTACGAATTCGGTGATCTTCACTATCCAAGTTATGTGACCTCCGGGAATTACGACGGCAAAGTCCTCTTCCATTCCGACGCAAGCTTGGTGGCAGGGGAACGCAATTTCGACAAGGGCTCGGTCCTATTTGTCAACGCGCCGCTGGGATATCTCAAAGCCAACACCGATGGTTTGCTCCTGCACTCGTTTCTGAAATATTTCGCCGAGCACACGTTGGGTCTGCCTTATCTCGTGTCGGCTCCAGACGGCGTGGGCGGGCTGGTATTGAATTGGCACGTCGATTCCAACGCCGCGATTAAGCCGCTGCAGCAGATGAGGTCGTGGACCATGCTGCAGCAGGGCACGTTTTCGATTCACGTTACCGCCGGGCCAGACACGACGCAGGCGGGTGACCGCCGTGGCTTTGATGTGTCTCACAACAAGGTGAGCCAGGAACTGATTCGGGAGCATGTGGAGCGAGGCGACGAGATCGGCAGCCATGGTGGCTGGATGCACGATTACTTTGCCTCGCATGTGGAGAAAGACAATCCCAAGGATCTGGAGCACCTGCTGGAGTGGAACAAGACAGCTCTCGAAGCCATCACGGGCAAACCGGTGGTGGAATATTCCGCGCCCGAGGGGAATCAGCCGAAATGGGTCACCCGCTGGCTCGACACTCACGGGTTTCTCGCCTATTACTTCACCGGCGATACCGGCATGGGGCCGACACAGGGCTACCGCGATGGCATGCGCGAGGGACAAAGCGTCTGGGCGTTTCCGATTGTGCACTTGAATAAGGATGCGGCCTTCGAGGAGATGACGCAACACCGGTATACCAGCGCGGAGATTGAGCAGTGGCTCGAAGCGATGAGCTCATTCACCGCCGATCACCGGTGCGTCCGACTTCTCTACTTTCATCCTCCTGGAATAGTGGGATACCACAAGGCGGTGGATCAGTGGCTGGAACAAACTGCTCGGTTGCAGGCACAAGGGCAATTTCGGTGGTACACCATGGCCGAGGTGGCCCGATTCCTCAATTCCCGCAAACAAGTCCAGTGGATGACGTCAGAGAATGGGGGGCGCTTCACCATCGTTGCGACTCATCCGCAAACTCTGGAACACGAGACTTGGCGACTTCCGGCAGGGAAGTACTCGGAGCCAGTTGTAGATCGCGGCAATGCCAAAGTGGTGCGCGACAACGATTCCTGGATGGTCATTGCCGGGCCAGGAACCGAACTGCAATTCGAAAGCAAGGTTACGGGTCCATGATGATGGCAGGAACAAAACAACTTCGCTGCTTTGCTGTGATGGTTCTGTGGTGGAGTCTGTCGATGGCCAGCCAAGTGGGGGCGCAGGTTGTTACAGCACCGGCGGACGCCGCTTCCGCGCCCGTTGAAGCGTTGGTCACCCAGACTCAACCCGAGGTCCAGACGAAAGCGCTGACAAATTACGTGGAAAGCGGAGGCAACTATCTGGCGCTGAGCAACGGCTACGGCTACTGGGGAGGCGGCTACACACGCGGCGTTTATCAACAAGGAAAAAACATCTGGAATGCCGAGGTGAATGGCCAGCACGAGTTCGGCGACACTGGCGTCTATATGGCGGCTGGCGACACCTACAACTTCAACCGGGATTGGTACGGTTCGCTGACCCTGGGAACAAGCGTCGGCGGATTCTTCTGGCCGCGATATCGTGCCGATGCTTTCCTGAACAAAAAATGGCTGGGACGGAAACAGTGGATCACGACTGCGGGCCTTGGTTACTACGCGGCCAAAGATGTGCATCGTGACCACAGCTTCTATCTCGGCAGCACGTACTACTTTGAGAAACCGTGGATCATCGAAGAAGGGATCTATTTCAACCTCAGCAATCCGGGCGCGGTCTTTGCGCCGGCCGGTTTCGTGGCAGTGACCTGTGGACGGAATAAGCGGCAGTACCTTACAGTACGCGCGGGGCTGGGGGAAGAAGCGTATCAACTGATTGGGCCGACGTCGAGCCTGACTCAATTCAACAGCCAGACGCTGACGATCACCTGGCGCAGGTGGACGGGAACCAATTGGGGCATAAACGTAATCGGCGATTACTATCACAGTCCGTTTTACGGAAGAGGGGGAAGCAGCTTCGGTTTGTTTAAGGATTTTTGAGATGCTGAAGGGCTGGACACAAAGATCGGCACCTTTGAACCCGGCAGAAGCGAGCCGCTTTCAAGGGCATCGCGGAGGCCAGATTTCCATGCACCGCGCCCTGGCCCATTTCCGGCTTGGTCCAATGAATGTGGCAACATCGTTGGCTCTGCTGGTTTGCTTTTCAGCGATCTGGCTCAGCGTTCTGCCCAGGGTATGTGAGCTGTGGAACCGGGTCTTGGCATGGGGAGTACTACGGTTGCCCCTGCACGCCCGCATTGATGTTGCGGAACGTCAAATCTGGTTCCTTCACTTAAAGATTCCCTACCTCCGCCTGGCTGCGATCCTGCCGACGCTGGGAGTGTGGTCGTTAACTTGTTTCGCGACGTTGCTGCTGTATGTGGGCACCTATCTCATCCCGAAGAACCTGACGCCGGTCGCCTACCTGTCGCGCGGAATCTTGATTATTCAAGGTAGCGCGCTGGTTTACTTTGCTCTCTGGCCGGTCCGCTTTCCCCACACGCCGGACCAATACATGGAGTCGCTGGTGACCGCGATCTTGGCGCTGATCAGTGTGGTGCCTTCCTTGTATGCGCTTACATATTACATTTTTGATTTCGGGCTGTGGAAGAAGGCCTTACTCACGTTGATGACAATAGTGTACCTAGTGTTGTTCCTGCCGCTGCAAGTGCTGCTGCAAGCCCTCGTGCTGCAGACTAGTGTCCTATTCATGCCAGTGCTCTATATTGTGTGCGGGATGCTGATGAATGTCTTGCTGATTATCGCGTTTTATTCCTGGGGAATGACGTGGTCATTCCGAAAGGCGCGAGCGGCGATTCGGTAAGGCGGTATCGTGTGCACGCGGTTGAGGCTGTATGACTTAGTGTTGCACCTTCCCGAGAATTTCTCGATGAAGTTCCTGCTTGGAATCTCTGCATTTTACCAAGCGGTATGAGGCGTACCATTTGGATATGAGCAGAACACTTCCCGAATGTCCCACTTCAGACCCTTCTGATCGCTGGATTGCTGCCGATGTCCTCGTTCAAGAAGATCCAGACGACGAAGAAGACGAAAAGAACGATGGCGATGGCGAAGAGACGACGAAGGATACTCGGAGTGAAACCAACCATCCCCGCCGATGGCTTGGGCAAGCCTGCTTGCGATGCTTTCTCACTCGGAGGTCGATCATGGCAACGTCGATTGTTTCGGGGAGCAACACTGGAGTCCCCGCTACAAAATTGCGCCTGCTCAATCTGCTCCCCTCATTCGCCAAAATCCCAAGGAGCCAGCGGAAGACCACTCCCTGGCCGCGAGGATGAGACTGCCATGACTATCCGTCGCAGGACCGGGCTTACTTTGGTGGGCATCGCCTGCGCGCTGTTCGTTGTGCTGATTTTTCTTCTGCCCCTCCTACTCAACGCGGATCGCTACCGGACGAAGGTGGTCTCCTATCTGGAAGGGAAGACCGGGAAGAAGGTGGAGATCGGGCGGCTGGCGGTGACGTTTTCCCCCGGTCTGGCGATTCAGGTGAACGATTTCGGGGTGAAGAGTCCACCGTTGTTTCCCCCGAGTTACATCGTAAAGGTGGCGCGGATCGATGCGCAGCTTGACGTGAGGCAGCTGCTGCATCGGCAGCTAGTGATCAAGTCGCTGGTGCTGGAACAGCCCACCATCAATCTGGTTTCGGATCCGGACGGGCCATGGAACTTCGAGAATCCGGGACCGCAAAATACGCCCAGCACGTTTCCTTTCGGGGTTGTCTCGCGAGTGGAGATCAGACGGGGGCACGTGACTTTGTCAAATCTTCTGCCTTCCGACGCGGCGGGCCCGGTCTTTTTCGAGGCGCACGACATCTCCAGCGAACTGGAAAACGTAAACGTAGACGCCATTGCCGATCCCGCTTCCACCACACTCGATGGAGAGGGGACATTGAAGGCGGGGCTGCTGCGGTTCGGCTCAATCAAGGCAAAGAATCTGATTTCCAATATCCGGCTGCAAGCGAGACAAGTTTTATTCACGGACGTGAAAGCGGAAGCGTATGCGGGAAACGCGACGGGAGAACTCTCGATTAAATTGTCGGGAAAGAACGCCAGCTTCAAGACCGACGCGCGAATGAAAGGGATTGATGTGGCACATCTGCTGATGGCATTTCCAGGTGCTCGCGGGAAAATGACAGGAAAGATGGAGGGTGAATTGAAGATCGCCGGGGAAATCGAGCACTCGCGCCATCCGTTGGAGGGATTGCACGGCAGCGGGCATTTGACGGTGCGCAACGGTGATGTGCCGAGCTTGAGGCTCAATGCGAACCTGATGAAGCTGGCACATTACAACGATCTCGGACCCGCTAAGAACGATCCTTCCTCTTTCAATTTTGTTTCAACCGACCTCGAGCTGGATCGCGAGCGGATTACGAGTAAGGTCATCGATATCGACGGCTACGGAGTCGATCTGGACGGCTCAGGCACTGTAAGCCTATCCGGCTCCGACGAACTGAATTATCAGGGTGTGGCGGAAATTGTCTCCCAGCAGGGTTTTGTGACGAATCTGATTGCGCGACTGGCCGGAGGCACGCTGAAAGATGGCAAGCTGTCGTTTCCGTTTCATATCGGCGGGACCATCGACAGCCCGGTATTTGCCAAGGGCTCCAAGGGAAAGAAGGTCAATTAGAAAAGGACCTAGAGTCCACCCTCACGCCAAAAATGGGTGGACGCTATCTCGGCGAGACCTCAGGCGTCTACACGTTCAGTTCCAATACCCATTGAGGCGAGCCTTCTCGAAGTGCTTAGCCGACTATGTCCGGTCATTTTCGAAGCTGTGTAGCCAAGTCGTTCTCGCCAAGCACACATCCCCGGTTGAGTAGCGGCTATGAACTTTGCGTCCATAGCTTGAAATTTTGTCAGCGAGGGCTCGAAGCTCTTTTCCCTGCGTTTTGCCAAGAGGTACGAGGCATACCATTGGACATGAGCAGAATACATTCAGAACTCGTCGATGTCCTACTCCGACAAGAGCCGGACGAAGAAGAAGAGGAAGACGAAGGCGACGGCAAAGATGATGAGGATGACGACGAAGACGACGGCTACTCGGAGTAGGAACAGGTCAGTCAAAAACGATACTGCGCGATCATGCGTTCAACTTCCAATACCCATTCAACGGCGCCCTCTGCGAGCGGTGACCCGTTTGTTACAATCCAGCCCGAGGGGGACACATGGGGAATCTGAAGGGACTGGAGTCCATAGTCTCGCAGTTAAGGGAGCAGCGAGCGAGTCTGGTAAACGAGCTGAGGCATGTAGACGCAGCTCTCGCAGTTCTCGGGAAACTGGAAGGTGGAAGGTCGTACACAAAGCCGAGGCGACACAGTAGACGCACCATGTCAGCATCCGCTCGGAGAAGAATCAGTCTGGCACAAAAGGCACGATGGGCAAAGCGAAACTCGACGGGACGGGCGGGTGTACCCAAACGGCACGTCTCTGCAGCATCGAGAAGGAAAATGGCAGCGGCTCAACGCGCGCGATGGGCAAGATTCAATCAGAGAAAAGCGGCTTAGAACCTTAAGAGAAAAAAGGCATCTGTCACCTCTAATGGGTGCTCAGATGCCGGTTGTGTAACTGCTGTCGGATGCTTCCGATACGAAGCTAACCGATTCGCTACGGTCTCAAAGCATGATTCGTCTTTTTGTTCCAGAAACCGAACAGGACAGGGATCCTGGAGACTGTCCTTTTTTCTCCTATCGAGGATTGGCAGCTTTCCGAGCAGGTTTGTTCCTAAGTCTTGCGTGATCCGAGCACCAAGACGAGGACATCCCCAGCGAGAAGAACAGCGTCTACAGCCGGAGGAAGTTTCTCGCTGTTTTCAGTCTGCTCACCGATTTTGGTATCTCCCATCTTCACACCGTGGTTCTCCTTACGAGGCACCGGTTCGACGAAGGAAAACATTCCCAGGACGAGAAGCAAGACTCCTACCAGCGCAATGGGCTTCATATCGGAGACTCCTTGAGATTGGGTCGCGTCCCTGAATGACACGAATCAGCACATGCCCCCCGTGCATCTGGGCGAGGTGGGCCTGTTCTGAACCGCTTGATTCTCTTCTACTGAACCGAGCTGGCTACCGTTGAGAAAACATTGTTCGCGTTCGTACCGACCAAGCGAATGGTGCCCACCACAATTACCAGGATCACGGCCAGCATGACGGCGTATTCCGCGATATCTTGGCCCGCATCATCGCACCAAAGTTGGGGGAGGAGACTGCTCATAAATTTGTTCCTTTCGTTCGGAGGTTGGATTGACGTAAGGTTTACCGCTTCCGACTAAGGTCGGCAAGGTTACCAAAGGGACTATGAGCGACCGTTGAATTTAGGCAGAGCGTCTGTCCTGTAGGTGATACCCATTTCCCTCAAGGCTGACCAGCTTCGCGGCAGCGAGTCTCCTGAGACGCTCGATATGTTCACGGAGGGCAGATCGTAGGGCGGAATGGATCGCATCCAATTCCGATTCTTGCGCCGTTAGAGCTTTAGCGCAGAGTTCGCGGATGCGATCTTCCAATCGCCGATGCATGCAGCAAAGTGGGCCAGAGTGCTGTCAATCTTCCACCTCCCCGAATGATTGTTCGATACCATACACACTGTATTTTTGCGCCAAAAAGAGCCGATCAGGCCACAGCCTGAAGTTGCCCTTTCCGTTGGGAAACTTTTTCCTACTAGGTTCTCCTCAACAAATCTCCAGCCCGGTCATAAGCACCTGCGAATCAGGATGTTGCAAGAATAGATTTTCCGGTACTGGATCGAATTGTGGCCGCCCGCTTGCGTTTAGTATTCTCATGAGCAAATTGGAAGAAAGAGATTGGCGCAAACTCTGCGAACTGGTAACAAAGAAACAGACCCTCTCAAGCTCGATGAGCTCCTAGAACAACTCACTGAAGCGCTGGACGCCCGTGCGAAACAGTTGGATGTTCATTCCTACTCGTCTACACCGAACCGCGACCGAAGATGTCGGCTACAGCCAATATGACACCACCGACTGCGCCCCGTCGCGGTCATATAGAGTCAGGCCCTCGTGTTTGGCACGTCATCCTGATCAAGCATTCCGAGAAGAAACCTCGCGCACGCACAATGACGCGCCAAGAACAAGAAAGCGCAGGAAGAGTCTACAGGTTCGAAGATCCATTCCGTCCAAGCTCTAAGAGGATACGTATACCGCGATAAAAATTCTCCTTGTTATAAGCCGTCTCCCAACGCTTCAAGACCGCCCTCATTTCCTTGCGTGCATTTTTTATGGCAACTTGTGCCCGAGGCCGAGTTTTTCTCAGACGCTTTAGTGCCTCGAGCGACTGAACGATCTCCGGCTCAATGCGCTTGCGCGAAGTCCGAGCATTCTGTATCCACCGAGGCGGAATATTCGCCCGATATTTCAGAAAACCACGGACAACCGAGCCTGAGCTGGATGAAAAGAGCTTGGCTTCTCTCGGCATAAACGCCTCTTCAAAAATGCCCCGCAGGTTGCCGATGGGCTTCCCGCGGGCGCAAGTAATAAAGAACACTCGCCAGCGCCAATCGTACAAGCGCGCGGCCCCAGATTAGGTAGGTGGGGTAGAGGCTACGCACGTCAAGCGAGTACAGCGAAATGAGCGGCGTGAGTGCAAGGATGCAGAGGCCCGCGATGAGCGCGTCAATGATTGCGACGTTGCGCTCGGGGTCGCGCGAGGCGAAAAACAGCATCACGCTGAGCATGAGCACCATCCCGCCCATCTCCTTCAGAGCCGCCAGCAGCAAGGTGGAGATTTCAGACTCGGGAGGATGCATGAACATGCGCATAATGAGGGGCTTGTTGCTCAAGATCATGAGTAGGCCCCCCGATGGCGAGGAGCAACGCTAGAAAACCGAGCATGACCCCAGGGCACGATAGGGTGGTTTTGACATGGCACCATCCCTCCTTTGCCGTGGAACCAAAATACGCTCATCGGCGTCTTCTCGCACATTAAAGCCAATTCCAGTTCGCTGAAGCTCGCAGAATCCGTTTCCCACTTCTCATGTAAAATGCGCGATCTAACGATGCAGGATCAGGAACCACCCGGTCGCCGTGTTGAATCTCCCGGGTCAGAGGTCTAGAATTCTCCTACCATATTTCTAAAACTGTGGGAGGTTCCTATGCCCCACTACGAGTTCTTCTGCCACGCCTGCAAAAGAACATTCTCAAAGGTGCTGACGCTTGCCGAATACGAGCAAGGCGAAGTCATCTGTCCGGATTGCGGCAGCAAGGAAGTGGAGCAGAGTTGGTCTGCCTTCTCCGCCATCACCTCCAAGAAAAGCGCCTGAAGGGATTCCCCGAGGAGGCGTGTATGCACTTCGACAAATTCTCCTTCGGCTCCCTCCACATCGATGGGAGCACGTACGAGCACGATCTCGTGATTGACCGTGGCGCGATCCGCAAACGCTTCAAACACCGACAAGTCGTCCCCGTCGCCGCGCCCGACGGGTCCCTTTTACCTCTAGCCAACGAAAGGAGCCCCTCTCACGTATACAAGAGTCGTTGAACTAACCACCAAGCTGGACAGGCTGCCGTGATTCTAGACCGGACTGCTTCCGCCGCATAACCTAAGCGGCACCCTTTATTTTTGGTGACGCTTCAGTGTCAAAAGTGTTTCTTTTTGGCACTGGCGTGTTTGTGAGGGGACCAGGCAGGATTTGAACCTGCAGCCGCCGTATCTTCACTTGTCTGTTACATCTGGCATGGCAATTCTCTGAGAAGTAACCGGCGGGGCAGCTTTCAGCCTCTGGCGCTCCCGCCAAGTGGATATCCGCCGATGCGCATCCTCAATCTGGGCTGCTGGCACTCGTGATGCTATGACACTCCGATTCCTTTGATATAGCCTAGCCCGAGTTTCCACTGCGCGTTGTCATTACCATTTGCTGCCGCTTTCGCGAACCATGAAAGACTCAAAAAACACGCGACAGCGCTAAACCCGTTAGGGCGAGCCACGACATATGAGGCGGAAAACTCAGCTTAAATTTCACGAGCACCGCATCATTTGCCTTACTGTCGCATGGGTCTCGTCTTCAATTCCCTGATGGAAATGCAGCAAGGAATTCCTTATTGAGAACAGCATAGCCAAGCGTGTAGGGCGAGCCAAGAAGCATTAGCCAACTTGCCGGGCGTGGGGCCCGGGCAGGGCTAGCCCATCGAGGCTATTGCTTCGAATAGGCGCTGGGATAGCTTCTAAAGCGCTGACGGGCTAGGAACGTGCGAAACTGTTCGTCCTTCTCCGGCAGCAGTTTCGCTTGGGAGACCAAACCCGTCAGCCTCGATCATTATTGCCGCAAAGTTTGGGCCTTCGGCAATTTCGGTCGAACTGTTCCAAAAATGGAACATTACAACAGGCTCTAACACGCTGCGGAAAAAGTGGCCTCTGGGCTCAACTTAGTAAGCAGGAAGTTAATTCTCGGGAATGTGCGGCGGAGATTGGCGTGGATCAGTCGATTACACCAATTGAGAATTAGGTAGTGGGCCAATTTCGCGTTGCTGTCCGCTCATTTTCCGCCTCGCCTCAGGTTTGGATAAATGAACCTATAAAAAATCCATCCTGCAAAAGCGAGCCCTAGTACGACGACAATGACACGAGCAATCACGGGAGAAGTGCTACTCTCTTTGGTGCGAGCAATAGTGTCCCACAGGCCAGAGCGCATTGCTAGCCCTGTGGATTTTCAAACTGCACCACTTTTACTGGAACAAAAAAAAGAATACTGCTTTGAAACTCGGGCGAATCGGTTAGGTTCGTGTCGAAAGCATCCGACAGCAGTTACACAACCGGGATCTGAGCACCCATCAGAGGTGACAGATGCCTTTTTTTTCTCTTAAGGTTCTAAGCCGCTTTTCTCTGATTGAATCTAGCCCATCGCGCTCTTTGAGCTGCTGCCATTTTTCTTCTTGATGCCGCTGAGACGTGCCGTTTGGGTCTCGCACCCGCTTGGCCGTTAGAGCTTTGCTTAGCCAATCGTGCCTTTTGCGCCAGACTGATCTTTCTCCGGACAGCAGCCGACATCGTTCGACGTTTACCAGTCTTGGTTGATTTGGAACCGAATCCCGATAGGGCAGAAACAGCCGCTTCCAGCCGACCTAACTCGAATGCGGCTTTGTCCCTTGCAGCCTTCAACTGCGCGAGTATATCCATGTATTCCCCCTCGGGTTGGGATTGTAGCAAACGGACTATCCACTTTTCCGGACAAAAGAAACGGGCGCAGCCGATAAGGCCACGCCCTGAAATTGCTCTCTTGATTTTGTTAAAGTACCAACTGTCAACTTGCAATTCGAGCGCGAGGAAGCGCGAGGTCTACACACCTAGGGCAGCGACACTGGTGTTTCAAGTCATCCGGACACCCCGTGTAGCCGCATTTGTCACAGATGTACCTACTGCCGAGGTGAGTGACCATCGGTCGGAACTCAAGACCTGAAACACAATATGGGCAGCGCACCGTTGTTGTCATTTTGATCTTGCCCTTCTCGGCCGGAGGTGTTGAGAGGCAGCCTAGGCTCGATTCTGGGCTGGTGAAAGGCCCGTTCGTGTCAAACAGTGGCACGGTTAGGGTACAACCTTCGACTCAGGCCGATTTCTTTACCCGGCGGCAGAACTCGATCAGCTTGCCGCGCTGTTGTGGGGGGAGTTCGGGTTTGAGCCGAGCATTTATACCAGCAACTCGATAGTCTGCAGCCCCTGCGTCTGCAAGCACGAGGTGAGTTCCTGCGGGAGAGTTACCAGCATCCTGCGGTGAAGTTACTTCGTCAGATTCCTTGCATCGGTCCGATTCGGGCTGCCTTGCTGGTTGCATTGCTGCAGACACCCCACCGTTTCCGTACCAAGCGGCAGCTCTGGGCCTTCAGCGGTTTTGCGGTCGAGACTCACGACAGCGGCGAGTACCGCTGTGTGAGAGGCAAACTGCAACGCAACCGAGAGCGCATCACGGTGCGCGGTCTGAATGACAATCACAATAAAGATCTGAAGAGTCTCTTCAAAAGTGCCGCCATCTCTGCCAGCACACGTCCTGGTCCTCTGCGCGACTTCTATGAGGCTCGGGTGGAGAAGGGGATGCGGCCGACCATGGCGCGTCTGAGACTGGCACATAAGATAGCGACCATCACCTTAACGATGTGGAAGAAAGGAGTGGGTTTCGATCCACAAAACTTGCCTCGACAAGCAGCTTGAGCATCTCCGGTGAAGAAAGGCTTTCCATCTCTGGGATATCTCTCTGGTGGTGGTCGGTCGGGTTCTGGAGATGCTCGGTTCGAGAGGAGTATCAGTCAATGAGATCCGGCCCCGCGTGCTTTGGCACCGAGTCACCCATTTCACGTTATGCCCTCTCGGATAACCAGAAATAGCCATAGGCCACGAGCCTCGGATAGAACCATGGTTGCCTGCGAAGCAACCAGCTTGCTTGCCGCTCTTTCGAACTCGATGGCATTGCACCATCAGCAAAGAAACCCTACGAGAATGGACAACCAGCCAAACTTCTCCACGTTGCGAAACTACAGTGGGCTGGATCTCGAGAAAAAATCTCGCCCTCCGGTCGAGGCGGAGTTTTTTCTTGACATCCCTTTTTATGGAACTCATTGACCGGCGCATGACTGTTATGGCCGGTGAGTTCGAAGCACGATCAAGCCCAAGGATGAGGGGCTAACTTTGGTTACTCGTCGTCGGGGTCTACAGCTTCTCCGACGATGTTGTAGTAGACCGCCTTCGGCGGCTTCGGTTTTGCTGATTTAGCTACCTCCGATGATCGCGGCGCCAGTTGCGGGGTCGATAGCACAGTCGGCACAGGTGCCTTTGCTTGGGTTGCGGTATCCGCCGCCTCGGTTGGTGGCGAAGCGGCAGGAGGCGCAACGACCGGAGCGGGTGATGCCTGAACCGGTCTAAGGCGCACGGTTCTCGGTCGAACAAGCCGAGGCTCCTGTGACCAGGAATTCAGAAGAACTGCCACTATCCCAGCGAAGCAAAGCTCCAGAACCGAGATGAACAGTGCCTGGACGTTGACGTCGCCTTTGCCAAGGTACAGGGGCGACTGAGGGTCTCCGCCCATCACCCTCGCCATGGCTGGTAGAGCGAGGTTGTTGGTGATCGAGACGAGGCATCCCCAGACCGCTTCGCCTAAGACGACGGCTATCACGATCCGGCTGATCCATTTCCTCGAATCCGCTTGGGACAATTCCGGAGCGGACTTGTTCAGAATCTCATCCACCGGTTTGGATTCCATCGTCGATTGTGACACATCCGAGAACGATGGGGGAAGAGGGGTGTGATCGCGACTAGCGCTATCCCGTCGTCTCGGACGGACAAATTTCACAGGCTGACGCAACCAGTGCGGCGCGTGTGGCGCGCCGGTAATTCTCAGTTGGTGTAATCGCCTCTTTGTGTCCGGCCTTCAGAAGTGGTAACCATGAATTTCCGCTTTGGGGCCGTCCTGAGGGACACCCCCTTCAGAAGACTTTGGTGTTTTGCTCCGTTTGAACGCGACCACTACGATTGTCACACGCCCTTCCCCGAGGATAGGAAATGCTTCTACTGACTGCCATTGGCACCCTCCTTTCACTGTGCACTTTCATCAGGAGCAGGGTCAGAGACCATCTCCAACAAAACAATACAGAGTCGTCCGGTGGTCCGTTACCGTAAAAGCGCACGACCAATTTGACAATTGGACCTGATTCGCAAGGATAGCCCGTTCATGTTGAGGGACACATCATGGCCACACACGATACTAGCAACTGGCGCGAACTCTTTAACGTTGCGTTGTTTGAGCCAAACAGAGTCAAGTTGCGACAGCGCATCGAACGTGCGAGAGACGCAATAAACAACCGAGTCGACGCTTTGATGAAAGACCAAAGCGAAAGCGTGCGAACCACTTCGGAACGTATTGCACTCCGCGACGCACTGACCACGCTCCCTGAGCTATACAGGATCGTCTATGCCTGGAAGCCGAGTGCAAGTGTCAGCGGCCAAGGTGGTAGAGCTTGCCAGGTTGAGGCGGAACTCTGATGACCCGCAGGAGCACAAGTCCAGCAAGTAGGACTACGTAGGAGGCAGGAAAGAGTTCCCTTGGCGATAAGAACATTACCGCAGCGCATACCAACCAAGCTCCCACCTGCGAAGCTTTATCTCGATGACATAAATGAGATCTTGCAGATTCTTACAGATTCGAGCGCGGACTGTCAGGCGAGCTTCGTTGCAGGCAAGTCGAAATGCGACACGCTAGATGATTTAAAAGAACTTCGGGGGCGTACTACGCATTTCGTGATGAACATCTCATCGCCCGGGAAGCATCAAATCCTTGAACTCACAACATCCAGGACTCAGATACACGTCTATGAGATGGGAGACCAGTTGGCGGCATGGTCGAAATATGTAAAGGTCGCAGCCATTTTTGAAAGGAGAAGGCTAAGGCTAAAATCTGCCGTTCGCTCGGCAGGATCGTGGATACTTGCAGGCTTGTGGTTCCTAACAATTGCCGCTTGGATGTTCGGTCTGCATATCGCTAAACCTATTTTAATTCGCGAATTACTTCACCTCGTGACAGGCATTTTTCTGGCAGCTACTATCGTGTATTACTTCGTTAGTTCACACAGCATTGTTTACTTGCGTTACCCCCACAGAGTTGGCGCGGGAAGATGGTTAGAAGACCACAAACCAGAAATTATTGTAGGCGTCATATGCGCTCTGATGGGAGTGATTGCGACCCGAATTATAGAAAGGGCTTGGAAATGATGCTCCGCACTACTCAGATGGCAAGAAAGCAACCACCATCCCGGCGCTCAGCGATTACTTCCGAATAGCCGACCATCGTCCGGAAACCGCCCCATACATCCATAGCTATCCCTCATAGCTATCCCTGGCCCCACCAGGCCGGATTATCTGCGCTGAAATGCGGGAAGTTGGTATAATCATCGTCTCCCCCCGAGGATTACCCGGTCCTCCCAGGAAAGCTCAAATCTCTATCGCTTGGAAGCAGTCATGCCGGCAGTGCCGCAAAAGATCCGCACGGGTCTCGTAGAGTTACGCACGCATATCGGCTCGGTGTACGTGAGTCCGTCATTTTGGGAACGCGTCTACTTGCTCTGGACGTTTCGCAATTTTCAGACCCTGCCCAAGCAGGTGCTGAATCGCCATCAACAGCAACTGATCGATAAATTATGCCGGGTCTCAATCGTCAGTTGGAATGTTCCGATCGCCAGGACCTCCATTATCGGCACAGTTGAAAACGTGTACCTGATGCCAGATCGCAAAACGGAAGCTGCAGCATCCACAAGCAAGCTAGTGGAGATGGGGACAACCAGCACGGAGGTGGCCGCGTTACGAGCGGTGGGTTCCGAAGGGATTTCGATCCGGTCGAATCGTGCAACGTATAACCGAATTGATGTCGGGCGGTTACCCAGACAGAGTGTCAACGTCCAATACATTTCAGCGCCCAAGCAAGATTCCCCAGAGCAAAGCGAAACCAAAGAAGCGAACTCGGCATCAGTGGATTCGGATGCAAGGAGAGCGCGGAGTCGAAACAGAGTGGGATGGGGGCTGGTTGCCGCGTGCGGTGCGGTGCTGCTAGGGATCTTGTTTGATTTTCGAGAAGGTCGGCTTGCGCCGCCCATAGCCGTTCCGCTGGCTACGATCGAGGCTCACGAACCCGCTTCGGTGAAGATTCCCTCGGCCGGTGCCGCGTTGTCAGAAAAGGTTCAGCAGCCCATGCCCGCGGAGCGCAGACAGCCGGCCGCGATCAGTGCCCTCAAACCGTTATTCCCAGTAGCTTCCTTCAGGCAACATGAGAACACGCACCGCAAGGCGGTGATCCTCCCCCAGCAAAATACTGCGACCTTGAACTCAACTCCGCGGGAACGCCTGCAAGTTGCAGGAGCGCCCGAGAGTGGCTTTAGCTACCCGGTTGCACCGAATCCAACCCTGACTGGAGAAGTCAGCCTGAAAGCGGTGATCGGCACCGACGGAACTGTAACGGAAGTCGACGTCCTTAGCGGCAAACACGCGCTCGCATGTGCCGCAGCGCGGGCGGTGCGGCATTGGCGATATCGTCCCCGCGAACTGAAGGGCCATGCGGTCGAGGCGGAGACAAACATAGTGATCAGCTTCGTCGGCGCTGATGCAGTCTCCATCAGTTTCCCGGCAGCGCACTAGGTCTGTCTTGCCTGCAAACGAGAAGGGGTTAGTTCAGCGCGCGGCGTTGCCGGAAGCCTTTGCCTTCGAGGGTCTTCCCGCTGCCAATATTAAACCTTGATCTGCTTGGGGTAGGCCAAGATTCTTTAAGCTAAGTAGGCGTAGGGAAGGGGATCGTTTCTGTAGATTTGGTAGCCGCGATGGGTGAGCCGAACGATGCCCCGTACTTGCTCCTCTAGGTATCCCTGATTCCTCAACTCAGCAACCACCAGGCGCGCGAAGGAGGAATCCACGGTCTGTTTGGACAGAGCCACAAACCGGCTAGGGTCTATTTCGTAAGACTTTGACAAAGTGAGAAGCAACGCGTCCCGGATCGATTCCCGATGCATAAGTGTCTCGCTTCAGAGAGTCTGAGGCGATGTTAGGCGTTCGAGTCGGGTGCGGGGAATGGCCCGTCGGTGCCAGGGCTGGGACACCTACGTTCAGTGTCCCGAAGTTCAGCAGGAACTATGCGGGTCCTGAGCGGGTTCTGAGTGCGATTGTAGCTCCATGGTCAGGCGGCAGAGCGGTGTCTTACCTCAGGTTTAGGACGCTCCTGCACGATCACAAAAAACGGCTGGTAGGACCGCCAGAAACAGTCCGCGCAGCGCATCGGGCGCAATCCCAGCACGGGCAGAATGTATTCTTCGATGACGTTGCGGGGACGTGAGCGGTATCCCTCAAAACTGCCGCAATCCCTGCACTGGAACGGCTTGCGAACCATGGTTGGCACACCTCAGGCTGCCAGCTAAGCCGCCGACGAGAAGATGAGGTCACAAGACAAAACGCCCCAGATCGGGGGAATCTGAGGCGCGTCCACAGCACGTTTAAGCAGCTCTCCCCAGAGCAACTGCTCACAGCGAAAAGAATCTATGCCGCTTCAGTGCACACGTCAACAGCCTACTCGAATAGGTCGGACTGGACGAATGGTCGGGGACTTCGGCCACTCCATCTGCGCCCTGGCACGGGCCGAGAACTAACCAGGTCACGGTGCCCATCACCCCTAGAGCAGGCTCCCAATTCCGGCACTGGAGTTAAGCCGCTCTACTGTTGAGCGAATGTTCGCTCAAGTGACCAGACAGACTTACCCACGCATCCAGCGTCTTCTCTTGAGCGTCACTCAAGCCGAGGATTACCTCCCGCGTCTCCCCGCCCAGTCGCAGACCCCAATGCAATGCCATCGCGTGCTGGAGTTGACGGGTTACAGCCTCAACATGGGATGTTGATAACGATTCGCACGTCTCGCATTTCTTGTTCATGCCCGGCCACCTCCTGTGCGATTGTAGCCCGAGAATCCAGGCGGCGTATCATCATCGTGATTGAGAAGAGGCGTTCTGATGCCTCGTAGACGTGGAAATCCAAATTGGACAAGCGGACGACTCCCCCCAATACCACGATTGCCAACCGCGTTCGAGGAACAGGTCCGAAAGCTTGGGCTGAATGAACAGACTTGTGCGACCTCGAAGCAGTTAGAGCACTGGTGTGAACTCAATAGAAACCGCTGCTATATCCCCGAGTGGCTGCTGAAGCATTGGGGACTTTCTGTTGACTCCGACGCTGCTTAACGTCGCTGCGGAGACACGAGCTACTCTAGGAGGCGAAAGACATGCTCTCTGTCCTGATCTTGTGGATTATTGAGAGGCGCGCACACACGTGTGAGCCGAAGGATATTTACAGTCTCAATCGAGATAAAGCAAGAATCGCTGCGTGGTAGCCGCACATTCCGTGCACTCCACCACCTGGCGGGGTCGATGACGAGCAGATGTATAGGTGCCCGGCCGATGTCGCATACTGGCGCCACGTAGGGCGAAACAGGAATTGCCGAAGATCCATGGCCCCACCTCCGATATCTCCTCCCACCAGATTTGCGTCCATCTCTTGGAGAGCTGCAGGAGAAAAGACTCGACGTGCCAAGATGCAGTCCTGGAATCCAGGTGCGAAGCGCTCGATCTGGCCCTCAAGTCTGCTGAGCATGTCGAACGCGGAGCCGTTCGGGACATGGCAGTAAGCCCAGGCGGTATGCCGGCCTTCGGGCGCGCGGGTGTTATCGAATAGACTCGGCTGAGCCAGCAGAACGAAGGGCCGGTCGGCGTGCTGCCCATGTCGCATGGCTTCTTCGGAGACGGCGATCTCTCCCATGTTTCCGCCCAAATGGACGGTCGCAGCGCGCCGGCACTCAGGCGCTTTCCAAGGAATCGGTGTCTGCAGCGCATAGTCGACTTTGAAAACGCCAGGACCATAGCGATACTTCGCGAGCTGACGCTTATATCTCTCCGACAATAGATGTCCCGCCAACCGCAGCATCTGGTGGGGACCAACGTCGCAGAGAGTTACGTCATAATTCGGGGGCGCTGCCAAGTTGTCAACGCGTGTCGACGTTTTCACACTGCAACCGAATCTAGAAAGATGGCTGCAGAGAGCGTTGGTTATCGACTGTGAGCCTCCCCACGGGATTGGCCATCCTACTGCATGTGCGGCCACCCCGAGAAATACTCCAACTCCCGCGCTCAAAGGTTCATCCAGACTGAGAAGAGAATGTGCTGCCAAACCGGCAAATAGCGCTTGCGTACGCTCGTCTCTAAATAGACGACGAGCAAGTGCTTTTGCCGACGGGAATGCGTTTAGCGCGAAACGCGTGAGCAACCAAGGATGCCGGGGTGGCAAATGAATGGGGCGGAGCACTTCCGAAGACAGGTCAGCCCAGTGTTCGGCAAACGGCTTCATGAGACGGAACCAGGCTTTGCCATCGACACCGAGCGAAGATTCGGCATCACCGAGGTCGCGTTCTAGCATCACCGCCGTGCCGTCGTCGAGCGGATGTGCGAGCGTGGCGGGGGAGTGAATCCACTTAAGTCCGTAGTCCCGCAACGGCAAGGATGAAAAGAAAGGCGATCCCACAGCCAATGGGTGAACGGCTGAGCCGAAGTCATGGTGAAAACCAGGAAGTGTCAACTCAAGAGTCCGCGCAGCGCCGCCAGGATTGGGTTCCGCCTCCAAAACCTCCACTTGCAACCCGGCTTGGGCGAGAACGATCGCGGCCGCTAGGCCGTTCGGACCTGCACCGATCACACACGCTCTACCATTCATCTCGAGATACCCAGCGTGTGATCGGGTAATTCACGAATATTGCCATGAGTTACAGCCGGGGAGCGAGGGAGGGCCACTCCACGACTCCGATCCTCCCGTCAGGTTGGCGCTCAAGCACGGGTGCATAGAGCCCCATGGGTTGACGGCGCCACCAGAGACCCTGCGCACGTCTTTCTGCCATGGTGGTAAACCAATACTGCCACAGGACAGCACGCACCTCGCGTGGCGGCTCACCAGGAAAGGGATTTCCGGCAAAAAGAGCGAGCACATCCGGATCGTTGGTAAGAAGCCGTACCTCTGTGTTCGGCACGATCGGATACTCGCGCCATGATCCCAGCGAAGCGAACCATAAGTTCCAATCGAAGCGGGGTTGATAAGGAGCATAGATGCCTGGCGGCTTGCTTGGATCCTGCGGTTTAAAGCGGAAAGGATATGACACCCAGACTTGCCCGTCTTGGGAGCCTTGGAACTCGATTTCATAGCGACCTCTGGTCATGACTGCGAAAAGCCCATATCGATTTGCGATTCGAAACGGGTCGAGTGCTGCTACCGGTCCGGTTGGCAGCGGTATCGTTGGGAAGACCATCCAGAGCAACTGCACTGCGGTCGCATAGAATATGCAGCTAAGCACCACGGATATCAGAGTAATCTTGAGCACGGCGAGAGGTGAGTAAAAGATGTCCCATCGATTTTCCGCGCTGGCCTCGGAATGGATCGTTTCGCTGGATTCGGGGACAACGTTTCGCGAGTCCGAGTGGGAGTCGGGTCGTTGGGTCTGATCCCCATGATCAACGAAGGACTTTCTCCAGCGGCGCAGTAAGAGGGTCAGCGCAACGTGATCATCCAGCAACAGAAAGCCCAGCGCCAGGACTAGGTAGTTCAGAAACGTGTAGTTGGCCGTGAGGATGACGCCGAGCTGCCACAGTGTCGCGATGACGAAGCATACAATCCGCAAACGCCGTGGCAGGAATAGCATCCAGACCAAGCCAAGCTCGAGCGCGAGCGTAGCATACGTCGTCGAGACATGGAACCAGTGTGGCAGGTGCTGTGCGTACCAGCCGATCCATGTGGGCAGCGGCCCGTTCTGGTAGTACTCGTCCATAGCTGTCATGTGACGCCACTGTGGGTCTCCACTCGCTAGTTTGGCGATGCCGGACTCGAAATAGATGCGAAACCACTCCCATTGCAGTAGAAACAGACTGGCGCGAGAAGGTGGTCGGTCCGCGCCCCAGAGGGGCCGAAATCCCGGCGGAGCAAAAAAGAGCGCAATAAATCCGGCTTCGAGCAACATGCCATCAGATTGGTAGCCAGAAAAATCTTCGCCGGCGCTAACGAATGAAAGAAAACACACAAAACAAATTAGTAGCATTCCACGCGGCCAGACATTGAAAACAAGCAGCAGGGACGCCAACATTCCGACCCAACACAGAGCAACGAGCATCTGCGGCCTGCCAGAAAACCATAGCAAGGTCGGTGCAAACCAGAAGCGGGTGACATGTCCAAACGAACGCGCCACGATCTGCAAATATTCGTTTGCCGGCAAAATTCCTGCGGGGCCAATGAGGCCGCGGATTTGAAAGACTAGCGAGAAAAACGCAGAAAAATAGATGAAGCCGAGAGCCCGCAGGAAGAGCCAGCGGGGAATCAGGCGGTTCGAAGCGCCGTGTTTTGAGTCGAACAGTGAGCGGATGGCGGACGCGGGAGCCCAGTCCATGAGCGTCGGCCATTATACAGAGGCCGGACCGGAAATTGTCCGGGGAGTATGCGCGGGGAAAAAGAAGATATGCGCGGGAAAAGCAGCAATGCTCTATTATGAGAAAGCGATAGACTCCTACCTGCCGCCTATTGTGGGAGGATCACGGGCTAACCTTCCATAACCCCCGTAAGGTGAGGCTAGCGACAACCAACCCAGAATCGTTGTATCCCTCTGCACCACGGCACGCAGGGATCAAAGGAATGGCCGCCGTACGGGACGGCGGCCACACGAATCGAGCGTTGTTTGTTGCTTACATTTTTGTTGGCGTTGCTTGACTCGCAACACACTGCCATTTACCGCTGGGCATCCTCATCCATGTGTCGGTCCACCGCTCATTATTATCGAAAGGCTTTCCCGTCGCATCGGTGCCCTTACCTTTGAAGCCCCCAGTCGCGATGGCCGTATCGCCAAATACCGTTACCTTTACATCGTCGTACTCGGCGCTGTCCCATTTAGTGTTTTTGTAAAACGCAAGCGTCCCGGCCTTGTCGCTGACTTTCCCATCGGCCTCCGTAACCACGATCTTGTCTGCCAACAGCGGCGCGACTAGATCAGGATTATTTGTCTTTTGCCCCTGAAGCCACTGTTGTTCCAGTGCCGCGACAGCTTTTTCGGTGCCGCCCCCGGTCTGCGACCCTGCGATGCCGACCAGTGAGAGCAGAGCTAGCAAGCACCGTATCGACTTTTTTTTCATAGCTGTCTCCTCAATTTAGACTTGTTTTGTGCTTTTCGAATTGGACTTCCGGATTTTGGATCTCGGGCTTGTGCATCATACGCGTCTCCTGACCACACCACAACGATTCTGCCACTAGGGCCCTAGCAAGATCGCGACGGTCCAGACGACTGGTTTTTTGCCTGTCTGACGGGCCGCTTGGCGCCGCGTAACGCTAGTGCTTTTTCGGACGCGACGCCGCGAGTGCTGGAGGCTGCAGGAAGGTGTAGCGTCGCGTTCGAAAAAGTCGTCCGCTAACGGGCAAACCGGAACTTATCCGCAGGGTTGCAGTTTACGTGTGGCCGACGACACATCCAGTGTGAGCATCTTTAGCAACCCTTTCATCACATCGGCAGCTTTCTTCCGACAAACGATTCGGCCCAATCGTAAGATGTAGAATTCCTCCGGGTATTTTCCCCGGCATTTGGAAGCAATGAGAAAAGGAGGCACTCGAGTGGAACGAACGACAGCGGCCGATTTCCCCCAGGAACTGCTGAACCTATTCGACCATTACGTTCACGGAGAGATTAGCCGCCGCCAATTCCTGGATGGCGCGGCAAAGTATGCGGTAGGCGGTTTAACAGCCATGGCAATTTGGGATAGCCTCAGACCGAACTATGCTTTGGCGGAAAAAGTCCCTAAAGACGACAAGCGCCTCAAAACCGAATATGCGACCGTGTCCTCGCCACAAGGCAACGGTAGCGTCCGTGGGTATTTCGTTCGCCCCGCGAGCGCTAACGGAAGATTGCCTGGCGTGCTTGTGATACATGAGAATCGTGGCCTGAATCCTTATATAGAAGATGTGGCACGACGTTTGGGAACCGCGAATTTCCTGGCGTTTGCACCGGATGGTCTCACCTCGGTGGGTGGATACCCTGGCGATGATGAGAAAGGCGCAGAATTTTTTGGCAAAGTGGATGAAAACAAAATGTTCGAAGACTTTGTGGCATCAGCCACTTGGCTGAAATCGCGGCCGGAATGCACCGGCAAAATCGGCGTCGTGGGTTTCTGTTTTGGCGGAGCCGTGGCCAATAAGCTGGCGGTGCGGCTCCCTGATCTGGCGGCTGCGGTTCCATTCTACGGCCGGCAACCGTCTGCTGCAGATGCTGCCAAGATCAAGGCGCCTCTTTTGCTTCACTATGCATCCCTGGACACGCGTATCACCGAGGGATGGCCGGCTTACGAAGCAGCGCTAAAGGCAAATCACGTGACCTACGCCGCATACATTTATGAGGGCGCCAACCATGGTTTCCACAATGACACAACGCCTCGTTACGACGATACTGCGGCCAAGTTGGCCTGGCAACGTACCCTCGATTTTTTCAACAAATACCTCAGGGTCTGACTGATGCCCTTATGAGATCTAGCCAGCGCTCGTTGAAGGAGGTCGATTACCAAGAACGCATCGACTTTCTGGTGATGGAGTACCTGGAGAGAAGGGGCGACGCTTACCGCAAGACTCCGGACGCCCACCAACCATGAATGACAGTTCTGCCGGGCCAGTCAACACCCGTCCGACTGATGCTTTGCGCCGCGAGCTGGGCCGATGGGATTTGGCGCTGTTGTTCGTCGTCGCCGTTCTCAACCTCAACACCGTCTCGTCAATTGCAACCAGCGGACCGGTGGCTCTGTGGCTCTGGCTGGCTGCGTTGCTGTGCTTTTTCTTGCCGCAGGGCATTGCCGTCATTGAGCTGTCTCACCGGTATCCGGGCGAAGGCGGGCTCTATTTGTGGAGCAAAGAAGTCTTCGGCGATTTTCACGGATTCATCGCCGGCTGGGCTTATCTCACGACCAATGTTTTCTACATTCCCTTCGTGCTGCTGTATCTGCTGGGGATCGGCTTGTATGCTGGCGGACCGCGAGCGCGACTGCTGATAGATAAACCCCTCATCGCATTTCCGGCTGTCTTCTGCGCCCTATTCCTAATAACGGTGGTCAACGTCGCTGGCGTTGGGGTCGCTAAGTGGGTGAATAATCTTGGCGGAATAGGAACGCTCCTGGCTGCCACGGTGCTCATTGGGATGAGCGCCTGGTCCTTCGGCACGCACGGTGCGAGCCTGCATCCGTCCGATTTGGTTCACCTGCATCTGGACTGGACGATCGTCTCCGCCTTCGGCGCCATGTGCTTCTCGCTGATCGGTCTGGAGCTGGCCTCGATCATGGGCGACGAGATTCGCAATCCTGAGCGCACACTGCCTAGCGCCATTGCTCTGAGCGGCATCGCTTGTGGACTGCTCTATTTAGCCACAACGGCTTCTTTGCTCATGGCCATTCCTGCCGGCCAAATCGGAGTAGTGCAGGGGATCGTCGAGGCAATCTCCCGCATGAGCCAGCAAGTCGGCCTATCTTGGGTACTGCCGGCGTTGGCTATTATCTTAAGTATCTCGGTGATTGGGATTGCGTCAGCTTGGCTGACCGGCTGCGCCCGTCTTCCTTTCGTATTCGGCCTTGACCGGTATCTTCCGCCCGCACTGGGGAAACTGCATCCGCGCTATAAAACACCATATGTCGCACTGATCACGCAGAGCACAGTGTGCGCGCTCTTTCTGGCAATGAGTTTCGCTGGGGCCGCAGTCAAAGAAGCCTTCATTACCATGCTGGACCTTTCTGCGGTTCTCAACTTGGTGCCGTATGTTTACATCTTCGCGGCAATCCTTATGCTGACGAGCAATAAGAATGCGGCCACGCGCCCGCGCGGCCGCTTCAGTACCTACACTCTCCGGACCTTCGGGTCCGTGGGCCTGCTCACCACTCTATTGGCGATATTTGTGGTTTTTGTACCCTCAAAACAAGTCGGGTCGGTGCCGTTATTCGAACTCAAGATGTTCTCAGGTAGCCTCTTCTTCTTAGGACTGGGCGCCTTCTTTTTCTACAACGGCTACCGCAAGCCTGCGAGGTGACCTTCAAATCATTTCGGCATCGGCCGTATAAAAAGGGATGCTCATGCAGGTGAGTCCAGCTTCCGCTTTGAGAAATTCCGAGATATCTACAGTCCGGATGTCGAACCCTTTGGCTCGTAAGAGGTCGATGGTTCGTTGAAATCCGGCGTGTATGCAAACCCCTCTGTTGATCCGCAAGAGATTTGCTGCCATCGATTCATCGGCCGGCACCTCAATCAGCTTGTATTCAGAAAATTCGTCTTTATCAAAGTACCTTGAATCGGTGAGCACGGTGTGATCGTCGAGCGCAGTACAGACACTTTTGAGGTGCAGAGCTCCTTTTACGGGAATCGGGATCACTTTGTATCCGTAGGCTTTGAGTGCCTTTCGTAGCATCTCAATCCCTTGCTTGTTTGTCCGGGTTGAGACCCCGACGAAGAGATTGCGGCCCAAGCGCAGGACATCTCCGCCCCTCCAGTGTTCCCGGGGTGTCGATCCGCACCACGTTCCGATATTTCATAATGGCTGGCACGACGCCGTCCACTTCCCGACGACGAGTTTCACTTCCGGGGCGGGTTATGACCGCTACCTCATCCAGAACCAGTGCTGTGTCTTCCAGAAAACAGCAATCGGGACACTGATCATCGCTAGGCAGCTCAATAACCTTTGCTCCCAGGTCGTGCAAAAGCTCCTGATATCGGCCGTGTTGTTGAACTGCTCTGGGATAATCAATGGATTGCCGATCCATGAATGCAAGCTCGCATTCGGCAATTCGGCGGGACACTCCGCGCGTAAGTGCGACTAGCGTTTGCATTTAGGAAATTCCCGAAACGCGTATGCAGATGCGATTATATTCGGATCCCAAGACGAACGATCGATTGCCGAAGGTGACCTTCCATAGCGGCGCCCATCGAACCGCTCCCGAAGGACGGGCAAACAGGAAGTTATGCCCCGGCGCGTCCGGATTTTCCGCCCCTCAATAGCTAATCCCCGTCAACAAACCAGACAAGCGAGACGAACCCAAGCGGAAATCGGCTCTTAGAGAAAATTCGCGTCGGTGCTGGTCAGTCGGGCATGTTGTGCGGAAGCGCGAACTTTCGTCATTGCGGTGCGATCCTGTGCGTTCAACACGCATCGCAAAGCACTTGCAGCGCTGAGTGCGCGATCGAAGAGTTAGCTGCAACCCTTCCTGTCTTAGTTGATCTAATGATTTTGGGTGTTGCCGGTTGGCTGAATCGCCGTCCGGCAATTGTGCGCAGCGGTCAGCACTTCATCAAACTTCCGGTCGCTATGCAGATTTCTGACCAGCGGGTCTGAGAGAAGGTTGGAATAGGAGCAGTAATTCTGTTGGATGGCCATCCCTAACATGTGGAACGCGGCGTCTTTCTTGCCGCAGTACGCCAGAAGAGCTCCCTGGTGATACCACTCCTCGGGGTCGGCCTCGGCGAGGGTCGACGCCTCCGTCTCCTGCACGAGTTTGTCGATGTTGGCTGGTGGCTGCGGCTGGAGACAGGCCTCCATGAGATCGCGGTGGTAACGAGGATTGGAAGACATCCGCTTCGCCGCTTCCCGTGCTTCGTTAACTTTACCCTCACGCAAGAGCAGATGCGGTGTGACCCAAGCTGCCCATTCCGAACCTGTGTCCAGCCGCAGGAAATCCCGGGCGCGCTCCGTTCGGCCTAGTTGCATGAACGCCCAGGCGCATGAACGAAGCTGATAGTTAGCCGGGTTGAGCGCCAAGGCGTTGTCGCATTCGCGCGCAGAATCTTCCAACATTCCGGCATAACGAAAAACGTAGCTCAATGTGAAGTGAGCCAGGGCGCTGTCCGGGCGGCGTTTGACCAGAGCCGTAGCTTCCTCGTATGCCTTGCTCAGCTCGCCACGCTCCACGCGGTTGGTGATCAGTTGGCTAGCCGCAATTATTAGATTGGGATCGAGACCCAATGCACGCTGACAAGAAGTGTTGGAGTGTTGGAACATCTCCTCTCCGCCGTCAGAGAACGTCGCATCATAGTAGTACCGCAGCCCGAGTTGTTCCCAAGCCGGCGCGTAGTCCCGATCCGTTTTTACTACGTGTTCCAGTACTGCGATCGCGTCCTTGTTGGGGGTAGGGTCATGGGGCAGGGCAAGACTGTGCAGATAGAGGTCGTAGGCCTCCTGGTTTTTCGGCTTCGTGCCGGTGTCGATAAAGCCACTGCTCGCGCCCAGAATCGGCAGCAGCCCCTGGCGGGCCTGAGTCGTGAGCTTCTCCTGCATAGCAATGAGGTCCTGGCTCGGCACGTTGAAGTTGGTTTGCCAGAATAGCCTGTCACTATTTACCTCCGTGGCTTCCAGAGTGATCAGCAGGCGCTCGCCTTGCTTCAAGAAGTGCCCGGTCAGAATATTGGCCACGCGCAGCTCGCGGCCAACCTGCTGCGGGTCGAGGTCTGCGCTCACGTATTTTCGGGTGACGGAAGAGGGGCGTAGATCCAGCCCGCGCGAATAGGTCAGCACATTGACCATTTCGTCGGCGAGAGCGAAACGCAGATAGTCTACGCTGAAATCGCCATTGATGTTCTGCAGCGGGAGCACGGCAATTGTGTTCTTGGCTGCTCCGCCCGCGCTGCTCCGGTGTTTGAACCACCACGCGCCAAACGTAATCAGCACCGTAATCAGTAGCGCGCTCACTCCCAACAGGAAATAGATTCGTTGCTTGCCGCTACGCCGGAAATTGTGGATGAAGGCGTGCAACGACCTGCTGCGCGGTCCCGTCCGGGTTAACCCCAATTCCGTCTCTTTCTTTAGCTGTTGCAGGTCTGCCTTGATCAGTGTCGCGGTCTGGTAGCGCTGGGTGCGATCCTTCTCCATCGCCTTGCCTATGATGCCTTCCAGTTCGGTGGGCAAAGTGGGATTCATGGAGAGAGGCGACGGGGGTTTCTGGTGCAGCACCGCGTCCAGAGTGGTAACCACATTCGTCCCCGTAAATGGCTTCTTCCCTGTGGCCATTTCGTAGAGCACGACGCCGAAAGAGAACAGATCGCTTCGCGGGTCGAGCTCCTCGCTGCGCGCCTGCTCTGGAGACATGTAAACCGCCGTCCCGGGGGGACTAACCCCAACCGCGGTTCGCGAATCCTCACTGGGAGTGTCTTCGCTGATCGCCAGCCTTTGATCCCGTAGCAGTTTTGCCAGGCCAAAGTCCAGCACTTTGATCGGTCCGCTGCTGGTAATAAAAATGTTCGCCGGCTTTATATCGCGATGAATGATTCCCTTCGAGTGGGCCGCATCCAGCGCATCTGCGATCTGGATGCCTAGATCGAGCAGCGTTTCGATCTCCAGCGGCTTGCTACTGATCCGATGCCGGAGTGTTTGCCCCTCCAGCAGTTCCATGACGATAAAGGTTCGCCCATCGGACTCGTCGATTTCATGAATCGTACAGATGTTCGGGTGGTTGAGGGAGGATGCAGCTTTGGCCTCCCGCCGGAAGCGGCTGAGGGCTTGTGCGTCGTTGGCTAGTTCGTCGGGAAGGAACTTCAGGACGACGTGGCGACCGAGCTTGAGGTCTTCCGCCTCGTACACAACGCCCATGCCCCCGCCCCCGATCTTGCTGAGGATGCGGTAATGGGAGACCGTCTGCCCCACGGGTTGGGAGGGCGAGCCCATTAGCGGGAATACTAAGGAGGACTGAGAGGTAGGTCAACTAGGTACGGTTAAGGATTGAGGGTTTTGCCTCATTGGTGCTTTCTTACTTGGCGACAGGAGTAAAATTCGCTCCTAGACGGGAGGTGCTTATGACGCTAAAGGGCAAACACGCTCTGGTCACTGGAAGTTCGCGGGGGATCGGCAGGGGCATCGCACTGAAGTTGGCCGAAAAGGGAGCCCATGTAGGAGTTCACTTCTACCAGAATGAAGATGCCGCCAAGGCCACGCCGTAGATAACCCAAACCGCAAGTTGCGGTGATGTCAACGCTGCACTCGGCCGGATCCCCCGCCTTTCAGTAAGACTTCGACTTCCTCTGGCGTGGAATGGGAGAAGTCACCTGAAATCGAGTGTTTGAGACAGCTGACCGCCACGGCAAATTCCAGGGCCTCACGATGAGCTGGTAACTCTTGAAAGCCGAAGATCAGTCCGGCAGCAAAACTATCTCCGCTTCCCACCCGGTCAACGATATGGGTAATGTCATAGCGGCGGCTGGTAAGAAATTCCGTACGGTTATTCAAACAGGCCGACCATCCATTGTGCGACGCGCTTCTCGATTCCCGGAGCGTGACCGCGATGGTCTTCAGGTTGGGATACTGCCGTAAAACGCGTTCGGTTAGCTTCTGATACTGCGCGTGATCCAGTTGTCCCGAATGTATGTCAACCTCCGTAGGGATGCCGAGCGAAATTTGGACGTCTTCCTCGTTAGCGATTACGACGTCGGCGTGCTTGACCAGTTCTGGCATCACTTCATCGGCACGCTTTCCCCACCTCCAAAGATTCTTGCGATAGTTCAGGTCGCAAGAGATCGTGACGCCTTTTTCTCTCGCTTTTGCAAGAGATTCCAGAACGAGGCTGGCGGCCGAGGCGCTAATTGCCGGCGTAATGCCGGTCACGTGGTACCAGCGCGCGTTCTGCAAGATGGCGTCCCAGTCGAGGTCGCCAGGGTTCGCGAGGGCGATCGCACTGTATTCCCGGTCGTAGATGACTTTGGAAGGACGCTGGTTGGCGCCGGCCTCAATGTAATAGATGCCCATGCGTCCTTTGCCGCGTGCGATCTTCGAAGTGTCTACTCTGAATCTGCGCAATTCTCCCAGAGCTGCGTCCGCAATCGCATTGTTTTTCGGAAGCACAGTGACGTAGGCGGCGGGCAATCCCAACTGGGCGAGCGCCACTGCGACGTTGGCTTCTCCGCCGCCGAATGTGGCCACAAATTGCGGGCTTTGCAAGAACCGCTCAAAACCAGGAGGGGAGAGGCGGAGCATCAACTCGCCGAAAGTTACCGTCATCCCGCTCATAATTGATTAGTCTCGCCGGATTGCGCCTGCTTCATCTCCTGGTTCGCGCGCTTGCGGTTTTGGAGAAGCATACGCCAGGCTGGAATAGCGCTCGGGATTGGTGTAGCGCAGCCTGAGATGGGCAATCATTGCCTCCTCTGCCGTCTGCTCCGACTTACCTAAGACCACATCGAGCAGCTGCCGGTGATGGTATAAGGGCCAAAGTTTTTCGTTGTTGCTTGTATACTCAAGAGCCTGGTGAGCGAAGAGCATCGGAACCTGTGAGTTCAAGACCTTCTCGAGGTAGGTGTTGCCGCTAAGACTCCAAATGGCACGATGAAATTCTAAATCCAGCGCTGCGGCATCAATTTCCGATCCGGCATTCGAGTTTTCCATCCGCTCGACCAGGTCCAGTAATTGCTTTTCCGAGGCTGCGGTAAGACGCGCGCGACATAGCTTTAGGGCTTCTGCCTCCAAAATAATTCGCAGGCCGTTAATTTGTTGACAATCGTCATCGCTCAAAATATTTACAAACATCCCCCGGCGGGGATGGTTCATTACCAGGCCTTGTTCTTGCAGTTGCTGCAGAGCCTCGCGGACGGGAATACGGCTCACGCCGAACTGCCTCGCCAACTGACTTTCATTCAGCCGGTCGCCCGGCTTAAATCTGCGGGCTATGATGGCGTCCCGTAACCTTGTGACCAAGTGGGCCTTGAGCGTAGTGGGAGTATGGTCGTTCGCGGAAGTGATGACGTTCGACATCTGGATTTCTGTATTCAATCTACCGTAATTTAAACCGCGCATGCAATAAAGTCTTGTGCATCAATATGTATACTATATGCGATCTAGAAATGGTTCCTCCCACAAACGAGAGGGCAGAACATGCAAAGCAGGATGTGTTCAGCGGATCATCGTCATCATTTCCGCGTGATTGCGATGATCCTTGTGTTGTCCTCCACGTCGGTAGCTCAACTGCGTAGAATGCACGTTGATGCCGGCCACGTAACCGGCCACATTCGATCGTTTCAGGGTGTAAACGGTCCGCCGACACCGGTGATGGAGGGTCTGCCTTTCCTGGTCGAGGGATATAAGGACTTGCGCATTGACATCGTGCGGACCCATGACCTCATGGGGCCAACAGAAATTGACGCCCAGTATGTCAATGACGATCCCATGCTCACCTGGCTTGTACCAGACCCAAAGCAGCGATCGGGACTGGTTGCGGCAGGAAATGCGAGTACCATTTTTCCTGACTGGAGTGCAGACCCGGAAAAGGCGGAGAGCTATCGCTTCGGACCCACCGACAAGGTTATCGAGGCCATTCACGAAACGGGTGCCGAGGTTTACTACCGCATCGGGCGGAGCTTTGGGGCAAACCGGAATCCGCCCGCGGATTTCGACAAGTTTGCTGATGTCGTGAAACACATTGCCATGCACTACAACCAGGGGTGGGCACACGGTTTCCACGACAACATTCGTTATTGGGAGTTCTGGAACGAACCTGAATTCTTTTGGTCCGGGACGCCTGAGCAGTTTTATCTGCTCTTCGAAAAAACCGCGCGGTCTCTGAAGGCGCTGGATCCATCTCTAAAAGTCGGGGGCGATGCCAAAGCGCTGCCGCTGGATGACGGCCCCTACCGCGAAGGATTCATCGACTACTGCGCAGCCCACAACCTGCCCCTCGATTTTTATTCCTGGCACACCTACGCTGATTTTTCTGCCGATCCCTATGACGCGGTCCGGATTGGGAAAGAAATTCGAAGCCTGTTGGATGCAAAGGGATTTCGCAGCTCTGAAAACATTCTTTCGGAGTGGAATTTTAGCGCCGATTTCACCGACGCCGAAAAGCAGCTGCTAGAGGGAGCCGACAACGCCGCGTACGTGGCCTCAGTCATGATCTATCTGCAGGACTCCACGATTGATCGCGCGGAGTTCTACCGCGGCGACGCCGCCTGGATGGGCCTATTCAACCTGCAACGGAAGCTGTTTAAGCCTGCATCCGCGTACAAGGCGACCGCCGCGATGTTGGACACACCGGAGCGACTGGATATGGTGGGCAGCGACACCTTTGGTTTTGGGGCGCTGGCGGGACGGTCAAGGGATGGGACCACCGTGCAGATCCTCATCAGTAATTATGAAATTCCAGCAGATTTCAAGCCGCATATGATGGCCATGCCGCCTGACGTGCAGGCACTTCTAAAACTGGATTTTTCCAAGCTCAAGTTCCTCGCAAGAAGAACCGACATCGATCGTGAGAACAACGGCGGTTACTTTTTGACAATTGATCACCTGCCTTGGGGGAATGCGGGGTTTACGATCAAGCGATATCGCATCACTGGCACAGAGGATTTTAGGTCTGTGGAAGAAAGCTCCGGCAAAGGGGGCAAGGCTGACTTATCGAATCCGTTGCCGCCACCCGGCGTGGAGCTAATCGTTCTTCGACGCCGCTAGAATACGGCAATATCCTCCGCTTAAGCGATGCTAAGTTAGAGGAAAAAGCATCCGCGACTCATCCATGAAGGACGGGGACGATTGAAAATTACCCGGCTGAAAACCGCAGTGGTCGAAGGCAACTTTGATTGGACTTTTGTTCGCATTGAAACCGATGAGGGCGTTCACGGCCTGGGCGAGTGTTTTTTTGCCCCGGGTCTGACAGCTATTTTGCGCTCGCTGGAACCGCTGTTGCTGGGCGAAGATCCGCGCGACGTGAATCGCCTGTTTCGCAAACTGCAACTTGCGACTTCCGGTGCGGGCTCGGTGGCGGGCATTGTTTACAACGCGATTAGCGGAATTGACGCAGCACTCTGGGACACTCTGGGGCAATCGCTGGGCGTTCCGATCTATCGTCTGCTTGGAGGGAAATTTCGCGATCAGGTTCGCATTTATGCCGACTGCCACGGCTCCGAGGCGCTGGAGAGTCTGGATGAAGTGCTTCGTTCACGGCCGCCCTCGTGGCTTCCGGCGAACGACGCCTACGCTTCCAAGGACTACTACGCCCCTGCCGAAAGCGTCGCCGCATCGTTACCTGAAGATTATCGTAAGCGCGCGATCGCCATGAAGGCACAAGGCTATACGGCGCTGAAATTCGATCTCGATGTGCCCGGCACGGAAGGATTTGATCCTTACAACCGCTGCCTGACTAATTCGGCCATTGATCACATGGTGGCTCTCATCGGCGCGGTGCGCGAGGCCGTGGGCTACGAAATTGATATCGCGGCCGATTGCCACTGGCGCTATAGCGTGAGCGACATCATCAAGGTGGCTGATGCTCTGGAGCCGTTCCGGCTGTTGTGGCTCGAAGACCCAGTTCCTCCAGAGAGCGTGGAGGCGTTGCGCGCGGTAAGCTCGAAAGTCAGAATTCCGATCGCCACTGGTGAAAATCTTTTTCTCTTTCAAGGCTTCCAGGAGATTCTGCAGTCTCACGCCATCGGAATTGCCACGCCGGACCTGCAAAAAGTCGGCAGCCTCGCGATCGCGAGCCAGATAGCGCAATTTGCCGATACACACACGATACCCATCGCGCCCCACAACATCAGCAGTCCGGTCGGTACGTTGGCTTCCGCACATTTCTGCCTGGCAATCCCGAATTTCCTTGTTCTTGAGTTCCATGCTTCGGACGTCCCCTTCTGGGATGACCTGGTGGAAGGAATTCCGAAGCCAATCATTCAGAATGGAGCGATTCAGCTGCCCGAAAAGCCCGGGCTAGGCGTCACGCTAAATGAAGAAATCGCGCGTAAATATGCGCGGAAGGGCGAGCCGTTTTTTGATTGACCAGGCCATGAATGAGGCAGATCGCATCCAGCTTGTGTCTTGTAGAATGCAATCGCGGTAGAAGAATAGAAAGCATAATTCACTGATGGCAATTGCAAACCTGAAGCCTCTAGTGAGGATTGTGGACTCCGGTCTGGTCGCAGTTGTGCGCGCGGAAAGTCCTGAGCAGGCTTCGCGCATTGCAGACGCTTGCGCACAGGCTGGCGTGGCGGCCATCGAGATCACCTTTACGGTGCCTGACCCCGCCTCAGTCATTGCAGAACTGACTCGTCGCTACCCCAAAGGTGAAATGCTGATCGGAGCCGGCACAGTGCTCGATCCAGAGACGGCTGCCGCAGCGGTTGCTGCGGGAGCGCAGTTTGTCGTGGCTCCGTGCCTAAACTTGGAGGTTGCACGTTTCTGCAATCGTCGCCAGATTCCCTACATGCCCGGGGCGGGAACCGTAAAGGAGATTGTCGAAGCGATGGAATGCGGCGCTGAGATTATCAAAGTGTTTCCGGGCGAGACCTTGGGACCGCAATTCGTCAAAGCTGTTCGCGGCCCCTTGCCCCATGCTCTGCTCATGCCGACCGGCGGCGTGACATTGGAGAATGTACAGGACTGGCTGCGCGCGGGTTGCGTCGCTGTAGGAGTTGGATCGAGCCTGTGTGCCGGAGCAAAAAGCGGCGATTATCAGGCAATCACCGACCTGGCGCGGCAATTCATCGCGAAAATCCGCGACGCACGCAACCAGGCGCACGGCAAACATTGATTCAACCGCTGATCTGCCAGCGCAATAGTTATGAAGAACGCACTTAACGACGAAGAATTGTTTTCCACCGCACGGCAGGAGCTTTTTACCTGCGTGGTTGGCGACGTAATGGACAAGATGGGCCTACAGCGTCAGTTTCTGCCTCCGCAGATTCGCCCTTTACGTCCTGATATGGTCTTGATTGGTCGCGCCATGCCTGTGCTATCGGTGGATGTCTTCGAAGAGAAGGTTGAAGGTACGCACAACAAGCTCATGGCGAGGCCATTCGGCTTGATGCTGGAAGCTCTCGACGATCTAAGAGCCAACGAGATTTACGTAAACACAGGATCATCTCCTCGCAACGCTCTTTGGGGAGAAATGATGACCATTCGCGCCCGCAAGTTGGGCGCTGCCGGAGTTGTGCTGAATGGCTATTTGCGCGACACCAGAGCCGTGCTGAAGTTAGACTTTCCCGCTTTCAGCCGGGGTTCGTACGCACAGGATTCCGCGCCGCGGTACAAGGTGGTGGACTATCGCATTGCCATTGAGATCGCGGCTGTGCGGGTGCGACCGGGGGATTGTATTTTTGGAGACATTGACGGAGTGTGCGTGGTTCCTTACGAAGCGGCCGACGAAGTATTCAACAGGGCGCTCGAAAAAGCCCGCGGCGAAAAACTCGTGAAGAAAGCATTGGAGGAAGGTAGCAGCGCCGTTGCCGCATTTGAGAAGCATGGAATTATGTAAGTGAATATCTTAAGAACACCATGATCCAAATTGACCTCTCCGGCAAAATAATTTTGATCACGGGCGCCTTGGGCGCGATTGCCGAGCACATTGTGAAAAGGTTGAGTGCAGCCGGAGCCACGCTGGTCCTGTTTGACCTCAAACCAGAAAAAGAAGCAAAGGCAGCTCTTTCCGCCTGGAAGGTGCCGCATCAAGACTACGTCTATCATTCGATTGATCTGACTGATTCCTCAAAACTTACCCGAGCGGTGGATGAATCGTTCGACCGCTTTCCGCACTTGGACACAGTGCTGGGACATGCCGGAGGTTGTGGACTTCATCCCTTCGTCCCAACTTCTGAATCAGAGTTCGAACGCATCTTCCGGTTCAACTTTCTTGCGCAGGTTTCGCTAACGCGTGCCGTCCTCACTCAGTGGCTCAAGCGAAAAACGCCGGGGCACATCGTGTTTACTTCTTCTTATGTTGCTCGGGTTCCCCACACGCAAATTCCTGCCTACGCATCCGCCAAGGCAGCTCTGGAGAATTTCGCCCGCTGCATGGCGCTGGAATACGCGCCGTCTGACATTCGTGTGAATGTGGTCTCGCCGGGGAATGTGGCGGCAGGAAGCTCGCTCAAAGTTTTTGACGAGGATCCGGCCTACCGTGAATTCGTTCTTCGAGTTTCTCTGGGCAAGCGCAACAGCCCGGAATCGATTGCCGATGCCTTTCTATTTTTGTGTTCGCCGCTGGCTGCGCAAATTAACGGGCAAATTCTCAGCGCCGACTACGGCGCGGGAATCGGGAACAGGTTATGAATGTAGGTCTGGGACTTTACCGGCACATGCTGACGCGCGACTACTATGATTTCGCGCGGCAAGCAGGATGTACCCATGTGGTCGTTCATTTGGTGGATTACTTCAATCGTGGAACCACGAACCCCCGCGATAATCAGCCAACCGGGAGCAAATATGAGCCGTGGGGAGTGGCGGGCGATCCGGAAAAGCTATGGACGATTGCCGAACTGAAGCAGCTTCGCCGCGAGATTGAAGACGCCGGCCTTGTGTTCGCCGCCATCGAAAATCTTGATCCTGCGCATTGGCATGACATTCTTCTCGACGGGCCGAGGTACGAAGAACAGCTAGAAAAAGTAAAAACAATCATCCGCCGCATGGGCGAGGCTGGCATTCCCGTGCTTGGCTACAACTTCAGCCTGGCCGGCGTGTGCGGGCGCGTGACAACGGCTTCCGGCCGCGGAAGAGCGTTGACGCTGGAAATGGACGGCCCGGCAGAGGATGAGCCGGTACCGAAGGGCGTGGCGTGGAATATGGTCTATGATGAGGCGGCTCCGCCCGGCGTTCTGCCGAGGGTTTCGAACGAACAACTTTGGGACCGGTTGCGGCGATTTCTGGAGGAAGTGGTCCCAGTTGCGGAGCAGTCTGGCGTGCGCTTGGCTGCTCATCCTGACGATCCTCCGATGCCTACAATGCGCGGGCAGGCTCGGCTGGTTTACCAGCCGGATATGTATCAGCGGTTGCTTGATATCGCCCCGAGCCCCAGCAACGCGTTAGAGTTTTGCGTCGGGACCGTCGCCGAAATGACCGAAGGCGATGTGCACGAAACGGTGGATCGTTACAGCCGCCAGGGAAAAATCGCTTATATTCACCTACGCAATGTGGTGGGCAAAGTGCCGCACTACCGCGAAACATTCATTGATGAAGGCGACGTGGATATGGTGAGGATTCTAACAATCCTTGAGCGCAACGCCTTCGATGGAGTAATCATCCCAGATCATACTCCGCAAATGTCCTGTGCTGCGCCCTGGCATGCCGGCATGGCGCACACATTGGGTTTCATTCTTGCGGCGAAAGCCGTGCTGAAGTCGTCGAGTTTCGGCCTACTCATGGAAAAATCGGTGCCGCGAGGCGGGTCACACTGACCCTCCCCACGATTGCCTCGAAAGCGATTCCCTCAAATTCAAACAGCCCGCTTGTGATTGCGGCGAGCGTCTCTACTCTGGGCGGTCTTCTCTTTGGTTACGACAACATCGTGATCAGCGGAGCCATTGGCTACCTGGGCCAACTGTTTCATCTGGACGCGGCAGGCATTGGATGGGCCGCTGGGTGCGCTCTAATCGGATGCATCGGCGGATGCGCGCTGGCCGGAACCGTGGCTGATTATCTTGGCAAGAAGAAAGGTCTGGCGCTCTGCGCGGTGTGCTTCGCGCTGTCGTCTGGTGGAATCTTCTTCGCAGCCAATCTCAATCAGTTTGTAGTCTGCCGATTGATTGGCGGTTTGGGGATTGGTGCCGCGTCGGTCATTTCGCCGAACTACATTGCGGAGATTGCTCCTACGCGAGTGCGCGGCCGCTGTGTCACGCTCTATCAGTTGGGCATAGTAGTTGGGATTCTCGCCGCGGTCTTCGTCAATATGCTGATCCAGCGCATGGGCGATGAAACCTGGAATATCACCGTAGGCTGGCGATGGATGTTCTTTTCTGGAATCGTGCCGGCGCTACTGTTTGGCGCCATGATTCTTCCAGCAGTGGAGAGCCCACGCTGGCTGATGAAGATGGGGCGTCGCGAAGAAGCCACGCGCGTGCTCGCCGAACTTAACGGCGCTGAAGCTGCGCTAGGGGAGGCCGCGGAAATCGAAAATTCGCTGGCCAGTGAAGAGGGTCATATCTCGGAGCTGTTCACCGTATTCCGGAGGCCACTGTTGCTGGGCATTATGTTGGCGGGGTTGCAACAGATCAGCGGCATCACCCCGCTGCTTTCTTTTCTTCCGCAGATTTTTCGTGCGGCTGGAACGGCGTCGGGTGACGCATTTTTTCAGTCAGTACTGGTCAGCCTGGTAAATCTGCTATTCACCCTTTTTGCGTTATGGCTCGTAGATCGTGCGGGCAGGAAAACCCTGATCCTTGTCGGAACCACGTTGCAATTCATTTCGCTGGCGCTGGTGGGCTGGTTTTATCACGTCCACGGCAGCGGACTCGCGGTTCTGATTTTTGTGATGAGCTTTGTGGCGGGACATGCTTTTGGCAACGGGGTGGCTTGCTGGGTCATCATTTCTGAAATTTATCCGACGAAAGTTCGTGGCCGTGGCATGTCCATTGCTACGACAGCGCTCTGGCTGGTCGGCTACCTCGGGAATCAGCTATTCCCCATCATGCAAAAGACGCTGGGATCAGACGGGACTTTCTGGTGCTTTAGCGCGGGCGCGCTGCTGACCATCGTTCTCGTTGGGCTGCTCATTCCAGAGACCAAGGGGCGCTCGCTCGAAGAGATTACGAAGTTCTGGAAGTCGCAACAACAAAGACCGGCAAGTCCCGCTCACGGCGCCTGAGCAATCACCCGGAATTGATTTTCCGGCTGGCCTGCGACTTCGGTGGGAATGGCGAACAAACCGCCTGCGAGTCGGTCTCCTGGTGGAGCTTCAATCCGCGCCGTCGTAACATACAGAGTCTTAAGGCCTGGTCCTCCAAATGTGCAAGTCGTGATGTTCTGCACCGGCATTTCTACGACGCGGTCAATCGCTCCATCCGGCGCGGCACGCACGATGCACCCCCCAAAGAAACGGCAATTCCAGAGATAACCTTCTGAGTCCACGGTCGATCCGTCAGGCAAGCCTCGCGCGAAGCCTTGCAGAAAAGGCCTCTCATTGGCAATTGTTCCTGTGTTGAAGTCGTAGTCATAAACCCAAATCACATTCGCCATCGTATCGCCAAAATAGAAACGCCGGTGATCCGGGCTCCACGCTAGCGTGTTCGCAATTCCAATGTTCTTGCGCCATACTTTTGAGTTGTGATTCGGATCCAGGCTGAGCAAAACGCCATCTTTTCCGCCAACCTCGCGGGACGAACCATCCGGACAGACATTGTTGCGCATGGAGCCCAGCCAGAGGGCGCCACGCGGGTCGGCTCGCGCATCGTTCAAACGCACTCGGGGCCATCCCTCAAGATGAAAGAGAGGATCATGACGCACATCGGTTTCGGAATCCCACATGATCACACGCGAGCCGAGAACGACAACCAGCGTGTCCGGCCGAGTGGTTAAGGTGAGCGCCGTGACCGGCTCATCGAACAACCACGTGCGCACGCACAAATCGGAGGGCCGGAAGCGATGAATGAGGAAGCGATTAATGTCCGTCCAATACAGCGCTTCGTGCCCGGCGTGCCAAACCGCTCCCTCACCGCAGACGTCTCCGGTGGGCGCAACGCAAACGGGCGTACCGTTCATGCCACTCCGATCCCCGCGAGAAGTCCGCCATCCACCAGATAGTCGCCGCCGGTGCAGAACCCGGATTTGTCGGAAGCAAGAAAGGCGGCCAGCTCCGCAACTTCCTCAGGCGTGCCGATTCGCTGCATCGGATGCGCTGCTCCAAAGCGCTCGAACACAGTTTCGGTGGGAAGGTCGGGTCCAAAGTGCGCTGCCGCCCGCGCCAGCATGGGGGTGCGTATGGAACCCGGGCTGATGGAATTCACCCGTATATGATCAGCAGCGTGGTCGAGCGCGAGCGCCCGCGTGAGGCTGTGCACGGCTCCCTTTGACGCGGCATAAGCCACAACGCCGCGCTGGCAGGCATGGCCCTGCACGGAAGAAAGGTTGACGATCGCGCCGCCGCCGCTCTTCTGCATCTCTGGAAGTCCAAAATGCGCCAGCAAAAAAATGCTGCCAACGTTGACCATCATGCAGCGGTTCCAAGTTTCCGGGTCGGTCTCGATCGCGGTGCCGAAAGGATGAATCGCAGCGGCATTGACGATGATGTCGAGCCTTCTGTGCAGTTCGACTGTCTTAGCCACCACCGAACGGACTTGCTCCGGCTGACTGACGTCACAAAGCTCGACCCTCAGAGACAAGCCAAGTTTCTTCGCTTCTTGCTCTAGTTCCGTGTTGCCTACTGCTTCGATGCCGCAGGACACGACAGTGCATCCGCCCGTCGCCAGCCGCTTAGCGATGGCTCGCGCAATACCCGTCGTGCCAGTGACAATCGCAACTCGATTTTCAAATTCCTCCATTCGATGGCTCCTCGATTTGCTGACGTTCCCTAAGCGGCTATCAGTGTACCTCGACCTTCTTGAGTAAGGCCTTGAGACCTTGTTCTAGTTCAAGACATAGCGAATAATTTCGGGACATAAGGAAATATATAGAGGACACGATGAAAGAAACTTGGCGCTGGTTCGGGCCGGAAGACCCGATCACACTTCAGGACGTCAAGCAGGCTGGGGCTACTGGCATAGTGACGGCACTCCACCATCTTTATCGCGGCGAGGCGTGGCCGTTCGCCGATGTGCTCGAGCGCAAAATGGAAATCGAAGCGGCTGGGCTTGATTGGTCGGTAGCGGAGAGCATTCCAGTTCATAATTCGATCAAGTTGCGATCGCCGCAGCACTCACACTTCATCGGCGCGTGGAAAGATTCTCTAAATGCGGTCGCGAAGGCTGGCATCAAGATCGTCTGCTACAACTTCATGCCGGTTGTGGACTGGACGCGCACTGACTTGCTATGGCGACTGCCAAGCACTGCGTACGCCTTGCGCTTCGATGTGATCGATTTTGCGGTCTATGACATCTTTATCCTGCAGCGCAAACATGCCGAAGCCGACTACATTCCCGAACAATTTGCCGCTGCCCGGTTTCGCTTTGAGACAATGCCCGATATCCGCTGGGGCGATCTGGAACGAACCATTATCGCCGGATTACCCGGCGCTGAAGCTTCCTATAATCGCGAAACATTCCGCAAAACGCTGGCCGATTACGAAGGCATCACGCCTGCCGATCTCTGCGCAAATCTTCTCGCCTTCTTGCAGGAAGTGGTTCCCGTCGCAGAAGAAGCGGGCGTCCGGCTAGCTATTCATCCCGATGATCCGCCATGGCCACTCTTCGGTTTGCCGCGTGTAGTTTCGACTGCGAATGATACACGGCGGATTCTCCTCGGCTACGAGACTCCGGCAAATGGCCTTACGTTCTGCGTCGGGTCGTACGGAGCCAGAGCGGACAATGACCTGCTCGCCATGACCCGCGAATTTGGCCCGAAGATCCATTTTGCCCATCTTCGCCAAGTGACTCGCGAGGCCGATGGTTCGTTTTATGAAGCGGAACATCTACGCGGCAGTTCGGACATGGTTGGGGTAATTCGTGGACTCCTCGAAGAAGAGGCTCGCAGGCGCCGTGAACATCGTTCCGATCACCAGATTCCCATGCGCCCCGATCATGGGCATCTTTTAACTGCGGATGTGAACAAAAACGTGAATCCCGGTTATTCGTTGCTTGGCAGGTTGAAGGGACTCGCGGAACTGCGCGGTGTCGTCCACGGCTTGCAACACGCGATTCCCGAACTGGCCCATTAATCGGTAGTCTTCATTTCGTCAGGGCCTCCGTACCGGTGACTGACGACTGCTTTTCTTAACTTACCTCCTTGTTGCGCCGCGCGGGATTTCGGCTACGTCAAGCCGTAGCATGCTTAATGGAGAATATGGGCTACGGCGTTGTTCCACTAGACGGCAAAGCTGGGAATTAGATTTCAATAGTTGGGAATCGGAGGTCTGGGTCAGGAGCACTGTAATCATCACTTCGGACGCAATAAAACCCATCGGTGCTTGCATATTGAGTCCGCTATACTGCTCTCTTCCCATCCCTCATCCGGAGAACCTGAGTGAAGCGAATTGTTTTTGCCGTCATTGTTTCGGTTCAACTGGCAGCGCAGACCAGTTCCATCGCAGCCCCTTCTTCGAATCCGAGGGTCAGGGCAATTACTGCATTCGTCCGGCTGGACCGAGAAACATATCAACAGCAGATTGCCGACGCTCTCGTAGTCCTGCGAAAGGCCAAGGCCGATTTCGAATCCGCTGGGTACGAAGTGGAAACGATACGCGTAACCACGCAACCCTTGGCAGAGCTCGTCGCCGATATACCAGAGGATCAGGCGCTGGCATTTCTCACTCAGTTTGACCAGCTCTCCGCCAAAGAGAATTTCATTCCTAACGTTGGACCGGGCATGATGCACGAGAGAGACGATCCTACGACGATGCACCTGCTGGAGAGGGCTCTCTCGACTCTGCCAAACATCGAGGGCAGCGCCATCATTGCGGATGACGCCGGCATTCATTGGAAGACGATTCGTCGCACCGCTGAACTTGTGAAATATGTCAGCGAGCACAGTTCCCGCAGCCAGGGAACGTTCAACTTCACTGCCACCGCCATGCTGAAGCCGTTGTCACCCTTCTTCCCCGGGTCCTACCACACCGGCCCCGGGAAACAATTCGCCGTGGGTTTCGAAGGCGCCAATGTTGTCCGCGACGTTTTCGTGAGGGACAAAGGAAACGCTGACGCTGCGGTCGCCGACCTGACGGCTGCGCTGACTAAACATGCATCCGTCGCAGACACGGTAGGCAACAAGGTGGCTGCAGCGACAGGTTGGAGCTATGTGGGAGTCGACCCTACCCCCGCGCCCCTCGGGGACGTTTCCATCGGGGCCGCCATCGAAGCATTTACCGGCGCTAAATTCGGCTCCAGCGGAACCCTCACCGCGGCTCGCATCATCACCACTGCGGTCAAGGCTGTGCCACTGAAACAAGTCGGCTACTCCGGACTGATGGTGCCGGTTATGGAAGACAAGCTTTTGGCACAGCGCTGGGCTGAGTCCACCTACAACATCGACTCTCTGCTCGCTTACTCTGCCGTTTGCGGTACCGGCCTGGATACGATCCCGCTCCCCGGAGAGATCAGCATCGCTCAGATGGAGCGTATCTTTGCTGACGTTGGTTCGCTCGCAACGAAGTGGAATAAACCACTTTCGGCACGTCTGCAGCCTGTTCCGAACAAGAAGCCGGGCGATCAGACCGACTTTCAGGATCCGTACTTGTTCAACACTACAG
>Ga0207130_1001_pt2 | contig 119777 bp, 99 predicted proteins | sample Alteio_BWMinHeat_16_FD_153545 | JGI IMG/M metagenome (GOLD analysis project Ga0207130, IMG submission 153545) | Enriched cells from forest soil in Barre Woods Harvard Forest LTER site, Petersham, Massachusetts, United States -... | ecosystem: Environmental > Terrestrial > Soil > Temperate forest >... | reverse complement strand
CGGTTTTCAGGATAACTTCCACTGGCACCTTCACGACGCTCCATTCCTTTGCGGGAAGCGATGGGGTGAGTCCCGAGTTCGGCAGATGGATCCAGGCGAGCGACGGAAGCTTCTACGGGACGACGATCCAGGGCGGCGCGAGCTTCAACCCGGCCACCTCTACGATGGGCTCTGGCACGGTCTTCAAGATAACCTCCTCTGGCGCCTTCACGTTGCTCCATTCCTTTGCGGGAAGCGATGGGTCGTATCCCGCCGCCGGGCTGATCCGGGGGAGCGACGGAAACTTTTATGGGACGGCTGCGCTTGGTGGCGTGAGCGGTGTCGGCACGGTTTTCAAGATGGATTCCTCGGGCACGGTGACGACGCTCCATTCCTTTGCGGGAAGCGATGGATCGTATCCCCAAGCCGAACTAATCGAGGGGAGCGACGGAAGCTTCTATGGGACGACGTTGTCCGGCGGTGGGCCTAACAACGCGCTTAACCAAGGCACCGTTTTCAAGATAACCCCCTCTGGCGCCTTCACGACGCTCCATTCCTTTGCGCGGGTCGATGGGACTCAGCCCCAAGTCGGGCTGATCAAAGGGAGCGATGGAAACTTCTATGGGACGACGAATCAAGGCGGCACGAGCAGCGTGGGTACGGTCTTCAAGATGGATTCCTCGGGCACGGTGACGACCCTCCATTCCTTTGCGGGAAGCGATGGGTCGTTTCCCTCTGCCGGGCTGACCCAGGGTAGCGACGGAAACTTCTATGGAACGACGACCCAAGGCGGCGCGGCAAACGACGGCACGCTTTTCAAGATGATTACCTCGGGCGCGGTGACGACGGTGACGACGCTTTATTCTTTTACGGGCGGCGACGGGTACCTTCCCCGCGGCGGGCTGACCCAGGGTAGCGACGGCAACTTCTACGGAACGACGGATGTCGGCGGCGCGAACGGCGCGACGGGAACGGTTTTCAAGATGGATTCCTCGGGCACCTTGACGACGCTCCATTCCTTTACCGGGAGTGATGGGGTGTATCCCAACTACTGCAAGCTGGTCGAAGGGAGCGACGGAAACTTCTACGGGACAACGCAGGGCGGCGGCACTGGCGGGACCGGCTTTGGCACGGTTTTCAAGGTAGCTCCCTCCGGGGTTTTGACGACGCTTTATTCCTTTGCGAGGGTCGATGGGTCGAGTCCTTCCGCTGGGCTAACTAAGGGGAGCGATGGGAACTTCTACGGGTTGACGACGTTCGGGGGCGCGATGGACGACGGCACCGTTTTCAAGATAACTCCCTCTGGCACCTTGACGTCACTTCATTCCTTTGCGGGGAGCGATGGACAGTTTCCATTCGGCACGGTGATCCAGGGTAGCGACGGAAACTTCTACGGAACAACGATCCAGGGCGGCGCGAGCGGCGCCGGCACGGTTTTCAAAATGGATTTCTCGGGCGTCGTGGCGACGGTGACGACGCTCCATTCCTTTGTTGGGAGCGATGGAGCTCAGCCGTATGGCGGGCTGATCCAGGGGAGCGACGGAAACTTTTACGGAATGACGACGACCGGCGGCACGGCGTCGGGCGGCTCTGGCACGGTTTTCATGATCACTCCCTCCGGCGCCTTGACCACGCTCCATACCTTTGCGGGGAGCGATGGAGCTGTGCCCCAGGGCGAGCTGACCCATGGGAGCGATGGAAACTTCTACGGAACGACGAGCCAGGGCGGCGCGAGCTTCAACGCGGCCACCTTTACAGCCGGTTATGGCACCATTTTCAAGATAACTCCCGCTGGCGACTTGACGACGCTCCACTCCTTTGCGGGAAACCCGGGAAACGATGGCTCTCTGCCCTACGGCGGGCCGATCCAGGCGAGCGACGGAAGCTTCTACGGGACGACAGAGGGCGGCGGACTTAGCTATGCCGGTGTCGCATACCGTATCGTATCCGTCAGTGCAGTCTCTCGTAAGAGCCACGGATCCATCAGCCCGCCGTTCGATGTTGACTTACCACTCTCGGGCAACCTGGGCATTGAATGTCGCAAGGGCCAGGGTGCGAACTCAAATGATCATCAGGTAGTCGTCACGTTTGCTGTCCCAATTACGCTCGTCTCGGCCTCGGTGACACCTCCCGCAACGGTCGCGGCCGCACTCGCCAGCGGCAATCAAGTATTTGTCAATCTCACTGGCGTCCCCAATGCGCAGAAAATCGCGATAACACTCAGTGTGAATGATTCCACCAATATCGGCAGCGTGGTCGTGCCGATGGGTGTACTCCTTGGCGACACCACCGGCGACGGCACAGTGAATACGGCTGATATTACTCAGACCAGAAGGCAGTCAGGTAACGTGGCTCACGGTGATCCTTCCGCCAACTTCCGCGAGGATGTAACAGTGGACGGCGTGATCAACACGGCCGATATCACCGCGGTGCGAAGACAGTCCGGCAACGCCCTTCCCCCCTGATCGAACAAAAGGGGGAACGGCCCAAAGTCCAACTTCAAACGCTCAAAGGAAGAAAGCAGCCTTGCTCGTTCTTCGTCATTGAGCGTTCAGCATTTTCTTCGGTCTTTTCGCTTAACTAAGTCTAACTAACACTCACGCTGACGGAATAGAGATGGGCAGATAAGCATTCGGCGAATATTAGTCTGAAAAGAAGCTCTTCTTCCGCACCGCCGTTAACGTCAACTGACTCATCAACAGCCCAGACACTTCCATCGTACAATCCAAATCAGGCACCGGATTGTCGTAGTCTTCGTAAAGCTCCGGCTCGGTCTTTCGCCGATCCAAGGATAACATAGCAAAAAAGACGGCAGGCCGAGCAAATTGGCCTGACCGCTTCTTTGCTATTGGTTAAAGACGCTTCAGAACCATTTCAGCGAGGTTCTTCGACTTGTCGATCTTTGCCGCCTTATCACCAGACCCACCGACGCTTATTATGATATAGCTGTTCCCCTTCAGCACATAGAGCTGGCCCCCGACGCGGTTTCCTAACCAGAAGGCTTCATCCCCAACCCCTGCAATGTTCTCCGGGGGCGCGGACTTCCCCTCTTCTTCCCCGCGTGCTTTATCCTTCTCGGCATGGAACGTCTCTTTCCAGAACTGCTTTGGATCGCGCGCATCCGAGCCATCTCCTTTTTGCATCACAGTTAGACTGATTGAATTGCTGGAGGTCGGCAGCGTGAAATAGCACTGTGAAACAGCAAAGACCCCGGCGGCATTCCCGCTCGGTTGGGTCTCCTTCAATGGCTCGCCCTGGACCGACTCGATTTCTTTGCTGTTCAGCAAAGCGCAGGCATCGATTTTAGGGTGGGCTGATGCAGCCCTGACGACTGTCGTCACTGCCTGGCTTGGTTGATTGGCGGTGCCGGGCACAGCCGTAGCCGTGACGCTTGCCGTTGCGGAAAAAATTTTTGATTTACCCTCCGGCAGATCGGGTTTGATGGTCAATGTTGCAACCGTGGCGTTCTTTGTCTGTCGTGGCTCCACGTTGATCCGAAATTCACCAGCCGACGATCCCCGCTCAACCTTCGTGACAAAATCCGGATTTGACGATGAAATGTTCAGGCTCTTGATCGAGACATCCTTTCCTGCTTTGGCCACGATTGCCTTGGGCTTGGTCGCTTCTCCTGCCTGCCAATAAACGAACGCCGGCTGAATTTCGAGCACCTGCGGAATAACCACTTTCAAAGCCAATGTGGTCGTTGGATGCGCCGGATCATCGGTCATGACCGTGATCGCTTTCTGCTGCGTACCGGTGCGATCACCTATGGTGAAAGTGGCGGTGACCTCACCTTTTTCACCCGGCTCGGCGGTCTGCTTGGCGCTAGCCGCGGTGCATCCACAGGAAGTAGTGACGCTTTTAATCGCGATCGCTTTATCACTCTTGTTTTGATACTTGAAATGGCCGACCGCGGTGGCATCGCCGACAGCGGGATGCAATTCCAACTCGCTTTGCTCAAAGACAAGTTCCGAATGCGCGACCGAAGCTAGGGCCACAAACATCGTCACCAATAAAGCTTTCACGTTAATACGCATAGTAGCACGAAAGAGGCGTACGATTTTTCTGTCAACGGAGGAAGCTTGACAGTTAGACCGCGAAGGTTCGTCCAATCTATCTTTCCTAGAGGTGCATCCGTAATCCCGACGATTTCCGAATCGAAGTTAACCATTAAAGAAGTTAGTGCCAAACAGACGTAAATACTTGAATAGATTGCAGATCGCGAAGCGTCGCGTCCGCTAATCTCCAGCCCTTAAGAGAACTTAGACAAAAAATCGTACCGTGAAAAAAAATCCCTCCTCAAACTCCGGCTTCGTTAACTCACGCAATTTAGTTGGTGTCCTATTATGCACCGCCGGCATCTCGCTTGCCATGTTCGCTTTGGGCGCGAGCGAATCAAAGACAACGCTCGCACAAAAGAAAAAAGCGCCGTCAAGCGCAGTATCCAATCCATCCTCGCCAGTTGCCCCGAGCGCACCCACTCCAGCCAGCGGAACGCTGACGCCGACCAGCCCACCCATCACATACACGGACACGCTCGTCGAGAACACGACCGGCGTGGTGGGAGCGCCGATTTGTACCGTTCCCAATACCTGCAGTGACTTCAAGCTCACGGTCAACGCTCACAGCGTAGCCGCTACAAAGCAGATATTCATCGAGGGAACATGGACTCCTGCCCAAAACGATTTCGACATCTATATCGAGGGCGACAACGCAGGTGTCGCAAACGGTCAGGTCATCGCCCAGAATTCCTCTACGGCCAATCCATCGGCTCTCATTCTGCCCATTCCCGCAGATGGGACCGTCTACCACATTTTTATCTTAGCGTCGGTCGGCGCGGGGAATGTTAACGGGCTGGTCAAGTTGATCGACATTCCCAATCCGGTAAACCAGGGACCAGGCGCACCTCCCCGCTACATGAATTATCCAGCCGGGGCGGGCCAGGCCAACGGGGGCGAGCCTTCGATTGGAACGGATTGGAACCCGAACGTGCCCACCTTGAAACACGACCTGGTCAACACCGGAGGCGTCGCATTTTATACCACCGCCGCGGCCGTAAACTCAGTAACCAATTGGCGGGCTAACTTCGACGATTGCTCCTCGCCCGCGGTCAATCTTTGGGAAAATATATCGGTTCAAACCACGCCGGCAGGCCTGGACGTAATTGGGTTCACCGATCATTACAGTACGAGTCAGCTTGGTATTGCTTACCCGCCACCACATACCCCCGGACGGCACTTTTTCATAGACTTGGGAGCTGGGGATAGCGTTGGATCTATTTCAGACAACGACGGCAATTCCTATTTGCCTGGAGGAAATGGCGGTCCTGGCCAAGGGCCGGATCATGAGACCCTTGGTGGCGGACCTTACCACGCGCCGGTGCCGACACCGCTGCCATCTCCAGTATATGGGAACGCAATTTACTACTGCTCACAAAGCTTGACCGAGGCGGAGTGCTCGCGCAGCGATAATGGCGGGCAAACTTTTGCCCCGGCAGTTCCGATTTTCAATCCAACGGTGTGCCTCGGCGGTATTCATGGACACGTCAAGGTATCGCCGCAAGGCACCGTCTATGTGCCCAACTCTGCCTGCTTCTCTGGTACGGGCAACAACGGTGCGGCCGTTTCGACGAACAACGGAATCACTTGGAATCAAGTTACCGTGCCGGGCAGCACTGGCAGCCAAGACCCGTCGATCGGTATTGGCCAGAACAACGTCGGCAAGCCGGGGGGCCAGGTTCCAAACACAATCTACCTCGGCTATATCAGCGCCGACGGCCACGCCCATGTCGCTCACTCTCCAGATGAGGGCGCGAACTGGCAGGACGATATCGATGTCGGCTCGATCTTGGGAGTCCAGAACGCAGTTTTCCCAGCAGTGGTAGCAGGAGACGATAATCGAGCCGCTTTCGGTTTCATCGGAACAACCACAGCAGGCATCTCCGCTTTCTCAGACGACGGGAGCTTCCAGGGCATCTGGCACCTCTACATCGCCACGACCTACAACGGCGGTCAGTCTTGGATCCTGATTGACGCGACGCCGATCGATCCAGTGCAGATGGGCCAGGTCTGCCTGAAAGGAACTGGTTGCGCCGCCGCACGCAATCTTCTCGATTTTAATGACTTCACTGTTGATGCGCAAGGACGCGGGCTATTTGCGTATGCCGATGGTTGCGTCAACTGCAACAATACGTTCACCGGGCAATCACAAGCTGCTCACGGAACCATCGCCCGGCAATCGGGCGGGCGTCGCTTGTTCGCCGCTTTTGACACTCCACCAGAGCCTCACCAGCCGGCCGCACCGCAAGTGCTTTCCGCGGTCCGAGTGTCTGGACCACCATCCGGCGTGTTGGTATCTTGGGTCGAGCCCGACAATGGAGGATCGCCCATCACCGGATATAACATCTATCGGGGCACGAGCACCGGCACGGAAACTCCCCTGGCGAGTGTGTCGGGAAACACCACCAACAAATATCTCGATCAAACGGCAGACTCGTCGACCAACTATTTCTACCGTGTCACCGCGCTCAATACCATTAACAACGCCACTGTCGAAGGCCCCTTCTGCCGTGAGGTCAGCATCAATCTTGTAACAGGCAGCGGTAACGCGTGCACCGCGCCCTACATTAAAATGGGGGGTCCCGGGATTGCCGGAAACATATCGCCTGACCCATCACAGGGAGAATTGACAATCGAGAGCGTTAACTTCGGTGAGCCGTTCATAAATTGTAACGACAACTCGGTCACCCTCACGATGAAGGTGAAGACTTTAGATCCGGGCAACACGGGACAGGCGGTTTTGCCATCGAACGCCCAGTGGAAGTTCAATTTTGTCGTCACGACGCCGGACAATGTTGACCACGAAATGTTTGTTTCGATGGACACGTTCGCCTCCAACAACGCATCGACCGCGTCTCCGAACTTCAGTTACGGAAGAAAGGACCCGACGCCGGCGACACAGGCGAACCCCAATGGCGGCACCCAGGAGCAAATGGAGTGTTTTGAACAGGCCGCTAACGGTGTCGAAATATTTCACTGCGCAAACCTTGCGGATGGCACCGTGCCAAGTGGCAGTTTTACTAAGGACGGAACGATTAGAATTAAGCTTAACTTTTCGACCCCGCTCTCGTTCACCGCGCCGCAAGCTCCAGGGATAGGCACCGCTTTCAATTGGGATGGCAGCGCCGTGGGCACGAAGCTGAAGCAGGTTAGAGGCAGTACCATTCTGCTAGCCGGAGTGTTCCTGGAAACCGTCCAGACGACGGGCGTGTTTCCCGAGGTTTTGCCCGGCGGACACTGCCCGACTTGCCCCGACTACACGAGGATCGGAAGCGTCGCTGGCTGCAACACAGCCATCCCACTGGCAGTTTTGACCGCAAGCCCATTGACCGGCAACGCGTCACTGAACGTCAATTTCGATGGCTCGGGGTCGAATGAGCCGTTTGGGGCATGTGGCACCATCAATTCCTATACGCTTGATTTCGGTGACGGCAGCGCACCGGTTACTCAATCTTCGGCTTTATTCAGCCACACCTATACGACTCCTGGCGACTATCCAGCAAGATTGACTGTGCGTGACACCGCCGGGCACGTAAGCGTCAACGCGGCGCAGGTAGTAATCCACGTCGCTTCAGTGAACCCACCGCAGTTGTCGGCTGTCGACTCCGTTATGACTCACGGCAGTGGGGGACCAACTTTCCCCGTTCACCTACTCGTGCCCAACGGCAGCCCACGTGGCGTGGAATGCCGCAGCAGCACTTCACTGGGAGCGGGTAATTACACACTGGTATTCACCTTCGTGAATAACTTGGTCAGTGTCAGCGGCGCGGGTATGGGGACCGGTCTTGGCTCAGTGAGCAGCAGCTCAATCGGGCCGCTTCCCAATCAGTACACCGTGAACCTTATCAACGTAAGCAATCAACAATATGTGTCGGTCGTATTGCTGAGCGCAAAAGATCGCAGCGGCGCAATCGGCGACATTGTCGGCCCGCAGATGGGTGTTCTCATTGGCGACACTACTGCCGATGGCGTGGTAAACACTGCTGATATTACGCAGACCAGAAGGCAATCAGGTAACCTGGCTCACGGCGACCCCAACGCTAACTTCCGCGAGGATGTCACTGCGGACGGGGTAATCAACGCTGCCGATATCACCGCGGTGCGAAGACAGTCCGGCAACGCCCTTCCCTCCCTTCCCTGATCGAACGAAAAAGCAGAACGGTCGAACGTCCAACTTCAAACACTCAAAGGAAGAAGCCAGCCCTGCTGGTTCTTCCTCATTGAGCGTTCAACATTGAGGCGTTGAGATTTTCTTCAATCCTTTTCGCTAAGTCTAACTAACACTCGCGCTGACGGAATAGAGATGGGCAGATAAGCATCCGGCGAATATTAGTCTGAAAAGAAGCTCTTCTTCCGCACCGCCGTTAACGTCAACGGCCTCATTAACAGCACAGACATTTCAATCGTACAATCCAAATCAGGCACTGGCTTTTAACCGGCGGATTCCGTTGCGGCAACGCGGGCACTGAAGTTTTGGGCCGGCAAGCCTGGAGCCTCAGGCCGCGCCACAATCCAAGCATGGCCTAACCCGGCATTGCCGGAAGGCCGACCATTCCTCACAACGAGCGGTTACCGGCCATGATCATCGTCACCCATAAAACTTTCATCTTGATGCGCATTGTAGCACGAAAGAGGCGTACGGTTTTTCTGTCAACCGCGGAGAGACGCCGATGGGATAGCGAAACTCTAGGCGCGCGCTTGCCGGGAAAGTAGGTCAGCTCAAGGAGCGTTCGTCGATTGCGAGACAGCGCCCTACATAGCCAGATATTTCAAATGTTTCTTGCCGGAAAACATCCATAACTCCGACGCTTTCCGAATCGAAGATGACCATTAAAAGAAACTTGATGCTCAACGAACCAAAATATTTGAAACAGATGGCGGGCGGCAGAGCGCGTCCACCAATCTGGAAGACAACAAGAGAAATTAAATAACTTTCATGAAAAAAAATCCCGCCTCCAAATCCGGCTTCTTTAACGCACGAATTTTTACCGCATTCGTTCTTGCCACGTTCGGCGTATCTCTTGGCGTCTTCAGTTTCGCCGCGCCGACATCGGGAAAGCGGAGCACCGCGGGAGACAACACCAGCTTGGTCAAACCAACAATTATTTCCTCGACTTCCAATGCAGTCTCACCCGCCGTGCGGGATCTGCCGTTAGCTCTGCCTGAGACCCAGCTCGGCGACCGGGACCTGCCTCCGGTGAAACCGGTTCAACCCGTGGCCACCAATTTCGTAGACCAGGCATTACAGACAGCGATGCCTGCCGCTGCGACTGCCGCCCCCACCCCCATTGCAAACTTTGAAGGACAAAGCGCAAACGATTCCGGATGCGGTTGCATCCCACCCGACACGACCGGTGCAGTCGGACCCACGCAGTACGTGCAGATGGTCAACTCAACCTTTTCAGTTTACGCCAAGAATGGCCTCAAGGTTTCAGGACCCACTCAGATCAACGCCTTATTTCAATCGCTCCCGGACACGTCCCGTTGCCACATCGACAACAGCGGTGACCCTATCGTGGTTTACGACCAGTTGGCTGACCGCTGGGTCATTACCCAATTCGCGGTAGGTGGCGGCAACGGCCCAACCTCAAGCGAGTGCGTCGCAGTATCGAAGAGCGGCGATGCCACCGGGGAATATTACATCTACGACTTTGACCTGACCAATTCGAACGGAAAATTGTTCGAGGACTATCCGAAGCTCGGTTTGTGGCCTGATGCTTATTACATGAGCACGCATGAGTTCACCTTTCTAAACGCTACACCCGCCGGCGCTTTTCAAGGTGCCGCTGCGTGGGCCCTCGAGCGCGACAAAATGCTGGCCGGGCAACCCGCGCGCATAGTCTACTTCAGACTTGGCGCCGGCGACTCCGCGACAGGACAGACCTTCTTTGGTGGACAGCAGCCTTCAACTCTCGACGGGTTCACTTTGCCCCCCGCCGGTTCGCCCAACTATTTCGCAGAAGTGGACGCTCTGGCCGATGGTGCTCGTCCTGATGGTGCCCCGGCTGCATCAGTGTTGGACATCTGGAAATTTCACGTGGATTGGTCGAATCCCCTGAACTCCACCTTTGGCGATAGTAACAACAACCCAAACACCAGAACGGCGGTGACAGACTTTGCGCGTCCGCCTTGTAGTTTGGCAGGGCAGCGGGTCTACGTGTCGGGTTGCGTGCCGCAGGCTGGTGATCCGTCTCAATTAGATGCCATTGGCGACCGCCTAATGTACCGATGCGCATATCGCAACTTTGGCAATCACGAGTCAATTGTCCTCAATCACACGGTCGTGGCCAACTCCACCACCATGCAAACGGGCCCGCGCTGGTACGAAGTGCGTAACCCCGGTGGCACACCAACATTTTCCCAGCAAAGCACCTTCGGACCCACCGGGATGACCGACGTGCTGTATCGTTGGATGAGCAGCGTGGCGCTGGATAGAGCCGGTAATATGGCTCTCGGCTACAGTACGTCGTCGAGCGCAAACTTTCCTTCGATTGCCTATGCGGGACGGCTTGCCACTGACCCGGTAAATACACTTGGTCAGGCCGAAACACAGCTCTTCGCGGGTGGCGGCCCAATGCGCGGCGAGCTCTTTGCCCCACAAACCGGTCGGTGGGGCGATTATACCACAATGCAGATTGACCCAAGCGACGATTGCACATTCTGGTACACCAACGAATATTTCGCGTTGACGGATTCCCCTACTGGGATCTGGCACACGCGCATCGGCAGCTTCAAATTCCCGACCTGCACGGCAAGGCAAACGGGCCTTTTGGGAGGAGTAGTCACCGACGCTGCTACTGGTAACCCGATCGCCAAAGCTAGCGTGACAGCGGGAGGGTACACTGCGATCAGTGCTAACGATGGGATTTACCAGTTTAGCCCGTTGGCTCCAGGTACCTACAGCGAGACAGCCTCAGCAACCGGATATTTCTCAAGTTCCCCCACCACCGTCACAGTGACAAATGGTGGTAATACCAGGCAAGACTTCGCGCTTACGCGCAATCCCGCTCAGCCAACTCCGACTCCGGCGCCAACCCCGCTCCCGCTGGAAACAGTCAATCCGCCAGCGTTAACTGCGCCGAGCGGCACGACAACGACCAACTCTTACACGGTGACCTGGAGCCCAGCTGAGGTTACGGCTAACCTCGCTAGCTATATCGTCGAAGAGTCCATCGACTACGTGAATCCGCTTTTCGACAATGCGGACGGCACGGTCACGCCGCCAGCGACTGTTGGTCCGCTTTGGGCCACCAGTTCATCGAGTGGCAATCCCAATCCGTGGACACAGAGTCCAACCTATTTTCACAGCATGCCGTTCAGTTATTTTGGAAATGGACAAACCGGTGGCGTTGTGGTCGACACCAGTCTGACGCTCCTTAACAACATCACCATTCCAAATACGGTGGGTTCCGGACGCCTCACTTTTTGGAGCCGCTATTACAACGACCCGGATGATACGGGCAATGTGGAGATTTCGACGGATGGTGGAACCACCTGGAATAAGCTCAAGGTCATTATGATCGCGTCACCATTCCCACCAGGAACGCCACCCGCCGACACGCGTATGCAGAGCTATGAACTTGATCTCAGCGCATACCGAGGCATCCCCTTCAAACTGCAATTCCGCTTTAACGATGGCTCACTCACCTACTTCCTCATCCGAACTGTCGGCTGGTGGGTGGACGACATCAACGTAGATGGCGCAACCTGGACGCAAATCGGCACGACTAACGGCGCGACGACATCTCTTAATTTAACTAACAAGCCGGGTGGTCATTACTTTTATCGCGTGCGCGGCGCCTACATGGACGGCTCATATACGGATCATAGCAACGTTAAAGGCATCATCGTGAATACGCCCCTATCGTTGACGAGCGCCGTGTCCAGCAAAGCCCACGGCGGCGCAGGCACGTTCAATGTTAATTTACCGCTGACTGGAACACGTGGAGTTGAATGCCGCACTCCCGGCAACCTCCCTGGCGGCGCGACTGGAGATTACCAGTTGGTCTTTACGTTCAGCAATAACTTGCAGAGCGTCGGTAGCGCCAGCGTCACGCACGCCCAAAATACGACGGCGAGCGTCGGCAGCACCGCAATCGGGCCAAAGCCAAATCAATACACCGTGAACCTCACCAATGTGAGCAATCAGCAGTATCTCCAAGTCAACTTAGGTACCGTCACCGATAAACTTGGTAACACCCTCAGCGTCGTCTCTTCTCCGCAAATGGGCGTGCTCATTGGCGACACCACTGCCGATGGGGTGGTAAACACTGCTGATATTACGCAGACCAGAAGGCAATCAGGTAACCCGGCTCACGACGACCCCAACGCTAACTTCCGCGAGGATGTCACTGCGGACGGAGTGATAAACACTGCCGATATCACCGCGGTGCGAAGACAGTCCGGCAACGCTCTCCCCAGTACACCGTAAATCTCACCAACGTAAGCAATCAACAGTATGTGTCGGTCGCGTTAGTGAATGCGAAAGACTCCACCGGCGCAATCGGCAACATTGTCGGCCCGCAGATGGGTGTCCTCATTGGCGACACGACCGGCGATGGCGTGGTAAACACTGCTGACATTACGCAGACCAGGCGACAATCAGGTAACATGGCTCACGACAACCCCAACGCTAACTTCCGCGAGGATGTCACGATGGACGGGGTGATAAACACTGCCGATATTACCGCGGTGCGAAAACAGTCTGGCGCCCCTTCCCTGATCGAACGAAAAAGCAGAACGGCCGGACGTCCAACTTCAAACACTCAAAGGAAGAAGCCAACCCTGCTGGTTCTTCCTCATTGAGCGTTCACATTGAGGCATTGAGGATTTTCTTCAATCCTTTTCGCTTAGTCTAACTAACACTCGCGCTGGCGGGACAGAGACGGGCAGATAACCAGTTTCGGGCCGGCAAGCTGGAGCCTCCGGCCGAGCCACGATCCGAGCAGGGCCTAACCCAGCATTATCGGAACTCTGATCATTGCTCACAACGAGCAGCTACTGGCGAAGCGAAAATCTTCGCAATCGTAACCTGACTGTCACGGGAATGGCACGGTCCGCTTCGATTCTGTAAGAGATGAGTAATCGTCTATACCACCTGAATTCGCGATCCGTCGTTCCAGCGCACTGGTTCCAGGCGCTCCTGCTGACATTTGGCATAATCCTGACTTCGTTTGGCCTGGCCGCACATGGCCAAACCACTTCGCTTCCGCCGCCCGCCGAGGCCGGCTTCGAGCATGTCGTCGTCGTCATGATGGAGAACCGTTCGTTCGATCATTTTTTTGGCTGGCTCCCAGGCGCAAACGGTCAGCAAGCAGCATTAGTTTATAAAGACAGCGCAGGCGTATCGCATACGACACACGCTCTGGCGCCGGACTATCAAGGCTGTCCTTTTCTCGACCCCGGGCATTCCTACACAGATGGGCGTGTCCAATTCCATGGCGGAGCGGCCGATGGCTGGTTGTCTAACGGTTCCGACGCAAGCACCACCAATCCGAACCAAGCCAACGACATCTTCGCGATCGGTTATTATCTACAGAGCGACCTCGCCTTCCTGGGTGCAGCGGGGCCAGCGTTCACCGTCTGCGACAATTATTTTTGCGGCATCATGGCGGAGACCTATCCGAACCGCTTCTACATGCACGCCGCTCAAACCGACCGGCTCGTGAATGGCAGCGCAACGTCGACACTGCCGACAATTTGGGACCGACTGCAAGAAAAGGGACTTTCCGGTCGCTATTACTTTAGCGACCTGCCATTTCTAGCCCTTTGGGGCACTCGTTATGCCAATATTTCCAAGCCATTCTCGCAGTTCCTGGTCGATGCCGCCGCCGGGACGCTGCCGAATGTGGCTTACATTGATCCGCGCTTCGAAGACGAAGGCAGCGGCACGTCGGGCGACGATCATCCGCATGCCGACATTCGCGACGGCGAGGTGTTCCTCAATCAAATCTACGATGCCCTGCGCACCAGCCCGAATTGGTCGAAAACAGTTCTGATCATTAATTACGATGAGTGGGGCGGCTTTTTCGATCATGTTCCGCCGCCGCTCGCGCCGATCCCGACAGCGTCAGCCGCCGCCGGCGACACCGATGGCCGACTCGGATTCCGGGTGCCTTGTGTCGTAATTTCGCCCTACGCGCAGCGCGGTGTCATCGCGCATGGACTGTACGATCACACGTCGATTCTGAAAATGATTGAATGGCGCTTTGGGTTGCCGCCGCTGACCGTACGCGACAGGACAGCGAACAATCTAGCCGAGGTCTTAAACTTGGCCCATCCCGACACGACCGCGCCCGCGTTCACTGTGCCGACTGGTCCTTTCGGCCGTCCGTGCACCCCGGTCGCACCGGCCGCGAACAATCCTGCGGCCGCTAAGTGGACTGCGAGTTTACAAGAACTCAAAACCAAGGCCCTTAAGTCCGGCTTTCAAGGAGTGCGCTAAAAAATGAAACACTTTTTTTCTCTCTCATCTTTATTGGCAGTTTGTTGGATCTCCGAATTACACGCGCAAGCGCCGCCATTCGATCACATCGTGATCGTAATCGAAGAAAACCATTCCTTTGGCGATATCATCGGCAACTCCGCCGCGCCCAACATCAATGCATTGGCGGCAGCGGGCGCGAATATCGTGAACGCATCAACCGACCCGAATGGCAACACGAGCGGCTCGCACGCGGTCCGACACCCGAGCCAGCCGAACTATCTCGAGCTGTACTCGGGCAGCAACCAAGGCACCATCCAAGACGGGCATCCCGGAACCACCAGTGAACCGTTTTCTTCACCGCCTCCGTTCACAACTCCGAATCTTGGCGCGGCCTTACGCAATGCCGAATTTGGTTTCGCCACCTACTCGCAAACGTTACCTTCAGTCGGATTCGACGGCGACAGTGCGGCCGGTTATCAGCGAAAACATAATCCGGTCGCCAATTGGATGAACGACAGCAATCCGACCACGAACCAACTGCCTTCATCGGTCAATCAACCGTTCACGGCTTTTCAGGCGATTGCCGCCAGCCCAGGAGGTTTTGCTAATCTGCCCACGGTTTCGTTCGTCGTGCCGGACCAGCAGAACGACATGCACGACGGAACGATTCAACAAGCCGATGACTGGTTGAAAGCGAACATCATCGACACTTACCTGCCGTGGGCGACGACGCACAACAGTCTGCTTATCGTTACTTGGGACGAGGATGGCGATAACACCGCGTCCAATCAAATTCCGACTATCTTCGCCGGCGCTAAGGTCAAGCCCGGCAATTACACCGAAACGAATCTGAACAGCAATAACCCCCACGTCGGCTCGCCCAGCGATCCCGGAATCCAGACGCCGACCGGCACGGCGATGAATCATTACAATGTTCTTTCAACGATCGAAGACATTTATGGACTGACGCACATCGGCGGTTCGTTAAACCGCCGGCCAGTCTCCGACATTTTCACGATGTCGATCTTTTCCGGCCCGCTGGTTGTGCCTAACGAGTGGAGCACGGCTCAAGGCGACGCTGGAAATCTTTTTCCTCTCTTTTCTTCGAAGCCAATTCGTTATCAGCAGGTTTTCGACGCGGCGCAGTTTTCTCGATTAAATCCCGGCGGCGGTTTGATCAATCGGATCGCTTTCCGCGGTCACGGCCCGGGTTCTCCTTTCACCGGCACCGTCGCGCAGTTGCAAGTCAATCTTTCGACAACCAGCAAAACGCCCGATGGCTTGAGTTCAACCTTTGCCGACAACGTGGGTGCGGACGATGCGCAGGTATTCTCCGGCCCGCTTCAAACGGCCGTGACGTTCACTGGCGATCCAACGAATTTCGAGGTCGTGATCAATTTCACCACGCCGTTCTATTACGATCCGGAAAAAGGGAATTTGCTTCTCGATGTCCGCAATACTCAGGGCGGCACTGAAGTTCCGCCGCTTGATCAGGAATTGGACGGCACAAGCGCGACAGGCGATTCCATTTCGCGCGTCTATAATTTCGGCGACGTCAACGCAGCTGCCGCTGGCCAGACCGGCGGGGTGGATGAGAAAGATAGTTACGGCTTGATTACGCGCTTCAACGCGATTCACGCGGTCTCGCGAAAGGTGCATGGCAGCGCCGGCACGTTCGATGTTGGTCTTCCGCTGGTCGGGACTCCCGGGATAGAATGCCGGAGCGGGGGCCCGGCGAATGATTATCAAATGGTTATCACATTCGGAACACCGGTAACGTTTTCGAGCGCGCGGGTTACACAGGGCACTGGAAGCGTCGGGAGCACCAGCACCAGCGGCAATCAGGTCTTCGTGAACCTTACCGGCGTCACCAACGCGCAGACGATTCAGGTCACGCTCTTCGCCGTCAATGACGGCACGGTGACTAACAATTTGACGATCCCGATGAGCGTGTTGCTCGGCGACACGAACGGCGATGGCGTGGTAAACACTGCCGATATTACGCAGACCAGAAGGGAGTCCGGTAATGTGGTTCACGGCAATCCTTCCGCCAATTTCCGCGAGGATGTAACTTTAGACGGGGTGATAAACGCTGCCGACATCACCGCGGTGCGAAGACAGTCTGGCACCCCCCTTCCCTGATCGAACGAAAAAGCAGAACGGCCGAACGTCCAACTTCAAACATTTTCTTCAATCCTTCCGCTTAACTAAGTCTAACTAACACTCGCGCTGACGGAATAGAGATGGGCAGATAGCCATTCGGCGATATTAGTCTAAAAAGGCTCTTCTTCCGCAGGGATGTTAACGTCAACGGATTGATAAACATTACCGACATTCAATTCGTAAAATCCAAATCAGGCACTGGTTTTTTATCCGGGCTAATTGAGCTTCCGACACAGTAGCTTGCGCGTCTCGAGTTCTTAATCTTACACCAAGGAGCGGTGCTCTCCCGAGCGCCATTTACCTTATTCGGCGGTTGAAAACCGACGCTCCTTGAGGGTTAGTACATGCGCGCCTCCGCACTTCCGCATCGTTGCGGGCATGTGGATGGATAGATCAGGAGAAGTGCTGCCCTAGGCGGATGTGCGCTGCGCACTGATATTTGCGACAAAGACTGCAGCGGTAAGCAATAATGTAAGCACAGCGGACAAGAGGCAGTAATCGCAAAAAGCGTGGACCACAAAAGCCTGCACCAAGAGAAGCCACAACGTTACAGCAAACATCCCTTGGACTAGCAACATCAGGAAAGTCTGGACGCGCCGATATTCAAAAGCAGAAAGGGTCGCGGAGCTAAACGCAGCGAAATACGCCAGGGCGCCGAACGCAGCCAATGGAACAGGACCCACCGTGGCGTATTTGCTTCCGAGCACTTCGGAACAGCCTCTCGCTACAATGCATCGGGCAGTTTCACCCACCAGATGTTCCACCGTTAGATAAATTGCATCGGCCAATCCGACCAACGAGAGCACCGCGGCGATCGCGTAGAAAACCCGGTGGAATCCGCCTCGTACGTTCTGCCTCGCTCGAATATCCGTAACTTTGCGTTTGTTCACTTTCGATCTTTCGCAAGCTCTGCTTTTCCCTCGAGCGCGGCGTCGATTGCTGCGTGCAAGCCTGGCGGGTTGAGAGATGTAACGGGCACTTGACGATTGTTGATAAAGAGAACCGGTGTGCGATCGACCCCCAGCGACTTGCCGCGACGCTGATCGGCCATGATCCGAGCGTTGACTTGCTCGCCATCCATATCTGCTGTGAAGCGCTCAAGGTCGAGTGCGAGCGATTTCGCATAATCGTTGAAAGCCTTTCGGAGATCAGGCGCGCGAGGCCAGATGAAGCGATTATGATAAAGTAAATCGTGCATTTCCCAAAAGCGGCCTTGCAGTCCCGCCGATTCGGACGCGCGCGCGGCTTCGAGGGCATGTCGGTGCATGGCAAGCGGGAACTGACGGAATATCACCCGCAGGTGATCGCCGTAATCCTGCTCGATTTTCTCCAATACAGGCGAGAGGTCGCCGCAAGGCTGACATTGAAAGTCGCCGAACTCTTCCAAAGTCACCGCCGCCGTCATGGGACCTCGCACATGCGGTGGATCCGCCCCGAGCTTGCCCGAAGAAGCGGCCTTGGCCGCAGCCGCACTTGCCGCCGCTCTGGTGGCGGCGATGCGTTGCTTGTTGGCATGAAAAAGCAGCCAGCCCCCTCCGGCTGCGATTAAGAAGACTGCCACAATGATGGCAAATGGAAGATAACGTTTCACTTTCGCCAAACTGAGAGCGAACCTAGATCCTGTTGAAGTTTTGTGATCATTCAAAAATAAAAATCGCGTGAATTGTAGGCGGCCATTCTGGCCGCCATTTAATGAGTTGGTTCGCTGGTCCGCAGAATACCAGCAGGCTTAATTTCAAGGCCATCGAGTTGGAGGCATCAACTCCTGTTTGCCGGGAACCCTCAAGCAAGGTACCTTGGAGATGCGAATTTTGCTGATCGAAGACGAAAAAGGCCTTCGTGAAGCCCATTTCCTCCTAGCCGGGTTTGGAACCAAACGATGAGTTGTTTGGGGCAATCGCCTGCAAAGAAAGTGACATTATTCCGGCCGAAGGTGGAGCTCATCATCGCCGCCTTAGTCGGCAGGCCCTGTTAACGTCCGTTGCTTGGCGTGCTCTTTGGTGACACCACTGAGGATGCGGTGGTAAACGCTGCCGATATTACCCAGACCAGAAGGCAGTCGGGTAATGTGACGGTCTTATCAAACTTCCGCCAGGATGTAACTTTGGACGGAGTGATAAACACTGCCGATATCACTGCGGTGCGAAGACAGTCCGGCACCCCCCTTCCTCCCTAAAAGCGCAACACATAAATCTGGTCAAAGCGGCAGGCCCATTTCCGTGCCTGCCGCTTTCCTTTTGCTAAGGACGCTTTGTTAAATACATGCAAGCTTGGGGATCAAGGCGCAGGTTTGGGTTTGGCCCTGGTGAAATCGATTACCGACCCTACTTACCCTGACACCTTCCGATTGGAACTGATTCGAAATTAGGTGCTTAGGTGACTGGAAGCATCGCCCCCTTTGCGCCTGTCGGAAACTTCCCAATTCGAGTGGACAAACATTACCAAATTGTAATGAAAGTAATCGCCGGTTCGGCGTCCGTCTCTTTTCCGAATTTCGAATCAACAGTGCGATCCCGCTTCACCCAGGCCGTAAAACCCACTTATGAAAACTCGTTTACTGAATAATAAATCCCGCTGGTTTACATCAATTCTTGTCGTCACGATTCTCACCGTCGGAGCTTTCGTTTTGTCAAATGCATCAGGCAAACAGCGCCGCATTTCTTCTCCTCCTCCGGTTCAGAATAGTATCGAGCCTCTTAGCCCTATTTATGTCGGCGGCAATTTGACATTTGGTAATCCCGTCCAAATGGTGCGACCGCTGTCGCCTATCTTCTTCCAACAAGGAGGCGAGCCAGAGGTTAAGACTGACATCTTTGGCAATATCTATGTGACAGCGATCCAAGGCGTCCCCGGCGGAGTCGACCTGTGGAAGTCGATAGACCAAGGAGCCACGTTCGTTTATCTCGGCCAACCTGATGGCGCGCAGGATAAATGTCCCACCATACCACAATGCGCTGCCTTGGGCGGTGGCGACGACCAGATCGACGTATCGACCGGCGGATATCTTTATGTCTCCAGTCTCTGGCTGGGTAACGTGACGATGTCGACATCCTATGATGGCGGCACAGGAGGCGTCTCTCCGGGACAGAAGTGGGAAGTCCACCCGGCTGCCGCCGGAGTCCCTTCTGACGACCGCCAATGGGTCGCCGCCTACGGACCTCAGACGCTCTACATGACATACGCCGCTACCGCCGCCACCCGCCCCCCCGGCGGTCTGGGCCTTTTCGTCACGAAGTCGACCGACGCCGGCAAAACGTTCGGTGTCCCCGTGGAGATCACTGCAGTGACTGCGCTCGATTCGGTCAACGTGGAAGGCAATATCGTGGTCGACCCGTACACCGGCAATCTCTACACGACCTACATTCCGCTTAATATGAACAACGTGATTAGGCTCGCTTCCTCAACTGATGGCGGAGCGACATGGAATGTCACCACGGCCTACACGGGTCCAAACGGCACTACTACTCGCGGCGTCTTTCCGATCATGTCGGTCGATCGAGGCGGTAATCTTCACCTTGTCTTTACACAATCCAGTGACGACGCCAACCACAACAACTGCCACGTTTTGTTGACGAGCACGACCAATCCATCGGCGGCCACACCGACCTGGAGGCCGGCAGTACAAGTGGACGCCGGCGTCGGGACGGCCTGTCAGGCATGGATTGTCGGTGGCAGTCCCGGCATTGTCGATGTCACCTGGCTGGGGCAAAGCGGACCTAACCCGAACACGCCTCCGCCCCCTAATCCCAATCCGCAGCCATTCGATTGGCACGTCTACGTCACGCAAGTCACCAATGTATTTTCGGCAAGCCCAACATTCGCTCGAAACCAGGCCGAGTCGGCCCAGGTACACGACGCCTCTATCTGCTTCAATGGCGGCGCCTGCGCCACTGGCACGCGAACAATGCTGGAATACTATACGATGACGCTCGATCAAAATGGCAATGCGAACATCGTCTTTCCCGACTCCGTCAACAATTGTCCTTCTGCCACTTGCACCACGAACGCCTGGTTTGTGAAGCAGACCGGCGGTAACAAAGCCTATTCTCCGCCCGCGGGGCCGGCGCCGGCGACCTTCGCCACAAATCTGACGATCCCGATGTCGGGTGGAACCGCCGAGCCCAACGCCTGGGTCGACTCTTACAACTGCATTTACGAGGGTTCTATTGGCGGGCCGATAGACTCAATATCGACAGACGCCGGGCTGAGCTTCACGACCCATTCAGTTGTGGTGGGCACTGGTGTGCATGGGGGCGACTTCGACATCAAGACGTTGCCGAAAGCTGACGGCACGCGACCCGATCAGATTTATACCGCCGACCTTGGCGTCGCCAGCGTCCACATCGGGAAATCGACGGACCGCGGCAATACTTACTTCCAGCCTGGTACAATGGGCGCTGCCGGTGAAGTGTCAGTCTCGTCCGACCGCATGTGGCTTCGGGGCGACCGCGGAGTTCCGACTGCCCCAGATCAGACACTCTATCTGATGGACCACGAGTTCGTGTCCGAGGCCATTCGCTTCTCGGCCCTAACGAACGACACGGCATGGTCAGCCTTCACCTCCGGAATGACCGATCCAGAGCTCGTCCTTCCGCCGACCTCATCGTTGCCAAACACGAATCCCGGTCCTTGCTTCGTTGATCCGGTAAGTCACAATGTCTATGGGGTATTTGGCGCTTCAACGCTGACGACGAACACTTTGGAGCCGCCGTTTGGCAAAGAGCCGAATGTTTGGATCGCAGTTGGAGGACCGCCAGCAGCGGCGGGAGCGCCTCCTAGTGCATTCACCAACCACCCAGTGTTTAAGGGCCCGATCGATTCGCCGTCGAATCCCGCGCCGCCCGCCGGCACGACCACCTACGGCGCCCACATGGCCGCCATTTTCCCATGGGGCGACGTCGATTCGGCCGGGAACGTTTATGCTGTGTGGGCTCTGAACAGCGCCCGCCCCAACGCGGTCCAGCCTGGCGGCGCTCCGAGCCATACGTACGATATCTGGTTCGCCGCTTCGCATGACGGCGGGGTGAACTTCTATGGACCATGGCGGGTCAGCTCAGGCGTCGGCACATCGGTCTTCCCGTCAATCGCCGCCGGCGACAACGGTAGGGTCGACATTGCTTGGTACCAATCGAGCGGTGTTGCTCCTCCGATACTCTCCGATCCATCGACTCCCGGCCAGTTGACTGGCGGCCCTAACCAGATGCCAGCTGGCTCCACTTGGAACGTCATGTTTGCGCAATCGCTCAACGCGAATACCCGCGAGCCGGTCTTCACGGCGAGCCAGGCGAGCGACCACGTTATCCACAGCGGCTCGATCAGCATCGGCGGTCTCACCGGTAGCTCCGATCGTTCGTTGCTCGACTTCTTCCAGGTCGCAGTCGGGCCCGACGGACTGGGCAACATCATGTGTGCCGACAACGGCTTAGCCGGGACACACATCAACTACGCGAGGCAGAACGGCGGTCAGCTTGTGAAAACGAGCCCCAGTTCGATTACGTGCTTACCGCCCCCGCCGCTGCCGACCGATGTGGTGTCGCACAAAATCCATGGGGCGTCGTTCAATGGCGATATCCACTTACTGCCGCCTAACCCGGGCATCGAAATGCGCAGAAACACCAGTGCCGATATCACACCCGCCCCCAACGCGGGAAGAGATCATGAGTTGATTATTACCTTCCCCGTTGCCGTCAACGCTGGCACCGTGACGGTTGCGACCAATAATCCTGCAGACACGCCGACGCCGACCGGCAACATCGTCAGCGGCAATGGCACGGCCGTGCTAACAGTCGATCTGCACAACATTCAAAACCCGCGGCGCGTCACTGTCACGCTCAACAACGTGGCTAACATTGCGGGCACGGCAGGCCCAGGGCCTGTTAACGTGCTCATGGGCGTGCTCCTAGGTGACACTACTGAGGACGCCGTGGTAAATACTGCCGATATTACCCAGACCAGAAGGCAGTCGGGTAACGTGGCAGGCTCGTCAAACTTCCGCCAGGATGTAACTTTGGACGGGGTCATAAACACTGCCGATATCACTGCGGTGCGAAGACAGTCCGGCAACGCCCTTCCTCCCTAAACTCCCTAAGGCGCAACACATAAATCTGGTCAAAGCGGCAGGCACATTCAACGGCCTGCCGCTTTCCTTTTGTTGGGGATGTATCTGTATTGGGAACTCGACGGACATAAGCCAGACACAGGCGCAAATTAAATAATAGAACCTTCAGCCGCGTTGGGCGAGGCCGCTTCCAAAAAGCGGCTTTTTTGTTCCCATCCAACGGCTGGACGGTCCAAGCCGAACGCTGTCTCCCCCCCGGATTTCAGCGATACAGGAAATTTGAGCGGAGCTGCCGAAGCTTTATAGATTAAGCGATGCGAATCCTGCTGATCGAAGACGAAAGGAAGACAGTAGCCTTTCTGGCCAAGGGCCTTCGAGAAGGCGGGTTTGCAGTGGATATCGCCGGGGATGGCGAGACAGGATTGAATCTCGCAATCTCGAATCAATATGACCTTCTCGTCGTCGACGTGATGCTGCCCGAGAAAGACGGTTGGGCCGTTGTCGCAGAACTCCGCGGCGCGAACATTCGGACGCCGGTCCTGTACCTTACGGCCCGCGATAGTGTGCGGGATCGAGTCAAAGGCCTCGACCTCGGCGCTGACGACTATATGGTTAAGCCGTTTGCCTTCTCCGAATTACTCGCCCGGGTGCGCTCGTTGCTGCGGCGTTCGCCAACGCGACCTGAAGGACCATTGCGGGTCGAGGATTTGGAGATCGATACCCGCCGAAATCGGGCGGTTCGTTCCGGAGTTGCTCTTAATCTCACCGCCAAAGAATTCCTCCTGCTCGCACAATTGGCCCGCGCGGCCGGCGAAGTTGTCTCCCGCGCACAAATTATGGAGCAGGTTTGGGACATTAACTTCGAAACGAGCACAAATATCGTGGACGTGATGGTGCGACGGTTACGCGCAAAGGTGGACGATCCGTTCAAGAGGAAACTAGTCCATACTATTCGCGGCGTCGGTTATGCCCTCAAAGCGGATTGAACCACGATCGATTGCGTCGCAACTTGTCTTCTTGTTTACGCCGGCGGCGGCGCTCTTGCTCTTTTGCGGGCTGGCTGTGTTCTACTGGATTGTCGTTCAACACGCCTTCGAGGAAGACAACCGCGCTTTGTCCGACAAGCTGATTGCCCTTCGCGCCGAGATTACCAAAACCGGCGGGCCGGAAGCCCTGGCGGACCAATTGAAGACCCTGCGCGTCGGCGAGCATACCGGGTACTGGGTCCGACTGATAGATTCAACGGGGCACACTGTGGCAGAAACCCCCGCGATGAGTGGCTTGTTGCCATCAAGCGCCTTCCCCACGGCGCAAACCTCCACTTTTGTTCGCAACCCGAAGGATTATCGAACAGCCGGCAAATTGTTTTCATTAGTCGCAAGGTCGCAGCAAGCTGGCGGTCAGCCTTTGACGATCCAAGTGGCACAAGATCGTTCGGCCGATGAACAATTCACAAAAGAGTTCGCCACCTTGCTCGCTATCGTCATGGCCGTCGGTATTCTGGCGTCAGCGGCGATTGCTGTCACCGTCGCCAGGCGCGGTCTGCGGCCGCTGACAGAAATGGCGCGCTCACTCAAGCGCATCGGCCCCACTCACCTGAACGAACGCGTGGCGCCCGCGGGATGGCCGCATGAACTCCGGCCACTTGCCGTCGCCTTTGATGAAATGCTCGACCGCCTGGAAGATTCCTTTCGACGGCTCTCTCAATTTTCAGCCGATCTTGCCCACGAACTCCGCACCCCGATTGCCAATATCCTTGGCGGATCGCAGGTCGCCTTAACACGAACCCGCACACCAGATGAATACCGGGAAGTAATCGAGTCGAGCGTTGGAGAATGCGAAAGGCTTTCCGGAATCATCGATAACCTGCTCTTTCTTGCCCGTGCCGAAGCAGCCGATGGGCACCTTCAGCGGACCTCGTTCGACGGCAAGGCAGCAGTGGCAAAAATTGCAGCATTCTATGAAACGATTGCGGAAGAGCAGCAGATAACAATCACTTGTGCAGGTCAAGGTGATGTCTACGCCGACCCTACGCTGTTTGGGCGCGCCGTCAGCAATCTTGTGGAAAACGCGCTGCACCACACTTCGGCGGGCGGAACGATTCTAATCTCAATCGCAGCTGACGCGGGGCGCTCTGAAATCTCGGTCAAAGACACCGGTTGCGGAATAGCCGCAGAGCACATTCCTCGGTTGTTTGACCGCTTCTATCGCGCCGATTCATCCCGCAGCTCTCAAGGCGCTGGCCTGGGCTTGGCCTTAGTCAAGTCGATCACGGATCTTCACGGCGGTTCCGCTACCGTGACTAGCGAAGTTAGTCGTGGCACAATCGTAACGATCACGTTTCCAAACAAGCCTGGCTTGAATTGACCCGTTCGGATATCACACGGGGACAATTGACGAGCAGAACGGGATAATATCTTAAGGTCTTCCTACTTTCCGGACGGCGTTGACACCTTCTCTTCTATTGCCCAACACATGAAACCGCGTACGTGAACACGATATATCCAAGCACATGGTGCGGGCTCTAGATCAGTTCGTTAGGCTCAATCCGATCGCCATGCTTTTGACCGCCAAATTGATGCTCGACATGGTCGCGACTTTATCGGCGAGCGTTATGGCCCGCAAGTAGCGGCCTGAGCGCGTGTAGCGGCGGTCTATGACCGTCGCATTAATTTAGGATTGAAGGAAAAGTTTGGAATGGCGAGGGCTCTGTCAGTAGCACTCAAGTAGGTTCCCCGGAATAAAGAGTGCGACGGTCATAGACCGCCGCTACAGTTTGAAACCTTTAAAAACGGCAATTTTTTCCCACTTCGTTAATCCAAGCTCGCTTTGCAATTCGTACGGATTAGCCTAGGGAACCGCTTGTGCGGCTTTGACCGCGTCGATCAGCCCGAAGCCATCGACGATAGTGTATCCCACGCCGAATTGGTTCACGAATCTTCCCACGAGCTGCCCCCGCAACGAGGTGACGGCGGAAACAGGGGCGCCCTCTAGGACATCAGCCTGGTTGCCCCCGCCATCGCCAATAAAGTCACGGTCGATTCCAAAGGAGACTGAAGACGTTGAAGTAAAGGAACCGGGCGCAAAATTGATGACCAAAGATGTAAAATTATTTTCGTCGAAGTTTCTGCGGCCGGGCGGCGGTGCGTTTGTGGTAATACTCCCGGGAGATATACCAACAAGCCGGCCGAGCGTGAACGGGAACCCGTTGTCACGCGACGTGTCGAATTTCAAGCCGATCTTTTGCAGATCAATTCTCACCTGTCGAAGCGTTCCACCTCTGTTCCCGGAAGTGAAATTGATCGTAAAGAAATTCGGGTCTGTTGCCGACGCATTACTACTGTTACCGAACGCAGTAACGCGCACCGAGGCACCGGCCGCGCGTCTGCCTCTTCGGCCATGTCTCGGCCTCGCCGTTGCCTGACTGAAAAACGGATCGATGTCGTGCGGACTAAGCACGCTCGATTGCAAGGCGTCTTTCATCTGTTGAAAGGTGAGCGATTCCGGCCCACCCGCCTTTTGCAAAAGCAATGCCGCAACACCACCCGCGTGTGGAGCAGCCGCGCTTGTCCCAAAAAAATTCGGAAAACCGTCACCTTCGTAATCCTGCTCGCCAAAAAAAGTGGTGTTGCCACCATCTGGAGCTGCAATGTCAGGTTTTTGACGAATCTCCGACTGGGACAAGCGGTTTCCCGAAGCATCGAAATCAATTATCCCCGGTCCCGGTGAAGTGAAGTCCTCGATAACGGGTGTGAATGGCGGACGGGGTGGATTTGAGGGGTTGCTGTCGTAAACATACGCCGCCGTCCCAAACGCGCCGGTCGCGACGAAATGGCCGAACGTGCACGGAGCACCGGGCTGATAATGCTCCAACGCTCCGACGCCACTGCCAAAGTCATCGAGAGCGAGATAACGCAGGCTTGTCGCAACCGGCGTTGCCGGCGAGGTACCGGCGCGGGTTATGGCAATCTGAAAGTTGGCGTCACTGCCACTCGTGTTGTCGATGGTGATATCCTCTATTGGCCTCTGTGTCGCCGTGTTATCATCGGTGCCCGAAAATGCCGAGATATAATTCCCCGTCGCATCGAAAATCAGGATGTTGTAATCCGTCGTGACCCCGCCCGGTTGATCGAACGGATCATTCCATTGGAAATCTATTTCCAACGTTGATCCCCCCGGAACGGGAAAGGTTTGCGAAATATCGGGAGCACCCGCCGGATCGGGATTAAAGTTGTGAAAACCACCGGTGGTTAGCGCCGGTGGAACTTGGTTCAGTTGGAGATTCTGCCCCGGCAAAGGAGCACGCGCAGCGGCGTCCGAAATCGGATTGAAAGTTGAAAGGTATCCCCCGCCCTGCTGATTACCAGCTGAGGCAAAGTAAGCGCATTTATGGCCGGCCAGAGTCGAGCTGTCCGAAAACACCACATCATCCACTGCCTGGGCGATCATGCCGTCCGAAAAAAACGGCTCGGTCGTAGAAAGTACGTCGTCCACAATGACGTCGCAGTTCGCGTCCGTCCGCAAGCGACGGATGTTGTTCGCAAAATCTACGTCTCCGTTGAATCCGGTCGCGAAGGCCAGCTTCGCTTCCGGCGCCACATCGTGCACAATTTGAAGCATGGCGCGACCCTCATCAGCGGGCGTAGTACCGATGTTGTCCGGGGATGAGGGATCGAATTCCTCTAGCACCACAACCGGATTGGGGTTGTCCGGATTGCCGGTACCGGGGAGATCGCCACTCGCGACGTCCTGTGCGGCATGGTCGGCTAGTGGATTGCCGTTCAGATCGGTCGTGGCCTTATCGTAACTGTCGGACAAGACACCGACAGTGATACCTGTGCCATTAATGCCCTGGGCAATCAGGGCGTCGGCATGAATAGCAAAGACGCCGCCGGAAGTGGTCGCGCCAACATTCCTAATCGGCCGGCGCTCCATTGATATCGAGAGAACGCCTGGCGATCGGGCCAGTTCCGCCAGCTTATTCACCGGAACGAACCCGGCGAGGACACCGTTTTTATACTTGCTGTTTTCGGCAATCACATTACCGCCAGCTGCAGCTATCCGGTCGCGCACATCCGAGAGGGACGCTTTGCCGTCTAAATAAACGTTTACCAGCACGCGACGCTGATTATCGCGAATGGCCTTCCGCATAACACCAAGCGGTCTAGGAGCCATTATGGCTGCGTTGGTCCGGCTTTGCTGTTCCTCGGCGTAGAGTTGCTTCAATCCATTATCAAGATTGGCCGGGATATCAGATGCGGCAGCCAGTGGGCCTGGGGAAACAACTCGCAAGATGAAATAGGCCGCGACAAGAAAAGATGCGAATTTTTTTGGGAACGAGTTGTTCATAGAGGGACGTTTACCAGCGCAAGTCCGTCAGAATATCTGTTCGTTACGGAAAAGCGAGCAGCTAATTGAACCTCTCTTTTTGCGTGCGGTTGCGGGCTTCTCGCACTAAAAATTACCTGGAACTTATGCCGAGAAAAAATTCCCGTTCCGGCGCGACCATTATGCTACGCGACGACCACTCGCCTGATCAGCGTCGCGCTCTCCCGCCGAACGAGCGTCATCTAAGTTTTGGGGACAAATGGAGTTATGCTCCCGCTCCGGAAACGCACAACTACGTCAAGATCCATTCGCGCTACCGACTGTTTATTAACGGAAAATTTGTTGCGCCGCGTTCTGGTAAATATTTCGAATCGCTCAATCCGGCCACCGAAGAAAAATTGGCCGAAATTGCCGAAGCCGACTCGGGCGATGTCGACCTTGCGGTTAAGTCGGCCCGGCGCGCCTACAACAAAGTATGGGGGAAAACGTCTGGTCGTGAGCGCGGAAAATATCTTTACCGGATCGCCCGGTTGATTCAGGAAAAATCGAGAGAGCTTGCCGTCCTCGAGTCCATGGACGGTGGCAAGACTATTAAAGAATCGCGCGACATCGATCTTCCGTTGGTCGCGGCCCATTTTTTTTACTACGCCGGCTGGGCAGACAAATTGGAATATGCCTTCCCCGGTTGCTCGGTGCATCCGCTTGGCGTCGCTGCCCAAATCATCCCTTGGAATTTCCCGCTGTTGATGGCCGCCTGGAAGTTGGCTCCTGCGCTAGCATGCGGAAATACTTGCGTGTTAAAGCCAGCCGAGACGACCAGCATTACCGCGATGCATCTCGCCGAAATCTTGCAGGCGGCAGAATTGCCCGATGGCGTTGTTAACATCGTGACCGGAGCAGGCGAAACCGGTCAAGCCATGGTCGAGCATCCGCACATCGACAAAATCGCGTTTACCGGGTCAACATCGGTCGGTAAACGGCTCACCCAAGCTGTCGCCGGCACGAAAAAAAAACTTACGCTCGAACTCGGCGGGAAAGCAGCCAACATCATTTTTGAGGACGCGCCGATTGACCAGGCCGTGGAAGGAATTATTTCCGGCATCTATTTCAACCAAGGCCATGTTTGCTGCGCCGGCTCACGCTTGTTCGTGCAGGAAGGAATTTTTTCCACGGTCATTCGCAAGTTGCGCGATCGCATTTCCACCTTGCGGGTAGGCGACCCGCTCGACAAAAACACCGATATCGGCGCGATCAATTCGCGTGTGCAGCTCGACAAGATTTGTGAGTTGGTCGACAGCGGATTACAACAAGGCGCGGAACTCGTGCAACCCCATTTGCGGTTGCCAGAAAAAGGTTATTGGTATCCGCCGAGCTTCTTTACCGGGGTGACAGCATCCCATCGCATCGCCCAGGAAGAAATCTTTGGGCCGGTCCTGAGCGTGATGACGTTTCGCACGCCGGAGGAAGCGATCGAACGGGCGAACAATACGCCTTATGGATTAAGCGCCGGCGTCTGGACAGACAAGGGCAGCAAGATTTTCAAAATCGTGAACAAACTGCGCGCCGGCGTGGTTTGGGCGAACACCTATAACAAATTTGATCCAAGCAGTCCATTTGGCGGTTACAAGGAAAGCGGCTTTGGCCGCGAAGGCGGACGGCATGGATTGCTGCCCTACGTGGCATTGAATTAGGTAGAGGCGGTCACCGAACCGCTCGCGGTAGCGCAGGTTTTCCAACTTGCGACCTGAACTGCAGATTCGCTATCCGGCACCTGCTGGATAGCTTTGGATTTGAGGTGGTTGGCAAGTCAGAGACCTGCCCCGCCATCAATCGCGCCGATCCTCTTCGGCCTGGGGCGCCGTCGCATTGAAGTAAAGCAGCACAAACGCAATCCCGAGCAAAGGCCTTAGTAGCGCCTGCAATAGACCGACGGCGAGGCTCAGCACATTCACCCCGTGAGTCTTTGCGTTGGCGGTTAGCGCTTGGACGAGAGCTTGGGGATCTTGTGAAGTCGCCAGCTCATGAAAATAAATTCGCAGTGCCGACCAGGCGAGTGGGACGTTCAACGCCAGCACAAATGCAAACCAGAGTGATGAAACGAAAACTCCTTGCCACAATGGACGTTTATACCAAACCAGATCCCGTCGGCCGCGCGCTAGTGCCTTGCTCTCGCGCAATGCCGCTGCCACATCTTTTCCCGCCAGTACGGCGAACTGCTGCCAGAATAAGAAATTGACGTAAAGACGCCCGACAATCCACACCTGAAAAGCGAGCAGAAGCAGAGCAAGAAAAAATGAGGCGAGCGAAGGCCCGCCCATAACAATCATCAGGATGATGCCAATCGGCAAGATGGTCCAAAATAGGTAAGAACCGTAAACAAAAACACACAGAACCGCCACGCGCGGCCAAAACTTGACTGCCTCGTTCAGGACGGAGAAAAATCCGACCGGGCGATTCGCAAGTAAATCCGCAGTGAGGCGCTGGATGCCCGAGATATAAATCGGCCATAACCCCAGACTGAGCAGGAGCATGCAAAAGGCGAACCCTCCCGCCAGCACAGTTCGAAGATCAGCATCCACCGCCGAAGCCGAGTTCAACACCGCTCCAGTCAATTGGGCGCAGACCGACGGGACAATTATCAGGAGAGTGAGATAAAAGAATTGAAAGAAGCCTTTGCCATAAATTCGAAATGTTTCGCCAAGGATCTTGCTCAGGCTGGGAACCCTGTCCACGCGCGCGACCGATCCGTCGCGGGGCGATCTGATTGAGTCAAAAAGCCCAGGAATTTCGGATGCCCGTATCCAAATATTGGCTTCTGCTTGCCGCGCTTGATTCGTTGGCAATACCCGGCCTTCTTCCTTCCACTCGCGAAGAATCTCCAGGCCAACGGGGCCGTATTCTCGACCTTCGACCTGAACAATCCATTCCTCGCTCATGTCGTCACTTAACCGCGAATGCCAGGAAGCGAAAGTAGCGTAAGCACCTCTCTTGCGAATAATACAATCACAACGCGAATGAAACACAGATTTCCCACTCTTGCGGCCTGCGGGTTTCCCAACGGGCCGATCCGTGCAATGGACGTATTCGTCCTGGGAGGAACAAAAACACCTCGGTACCGGCCACGGATTTTCACCGTCGGTCGAAAAATCCAATGAACTGACGCGCAGTTCAGCTACGCTAACTTTGTGAAACTTCTTTTAATCGACGGACATTACTACGTCTATCGTTCGTTCTTCGCGATTCAAAATCTGTCGAATTCACGGGGCGAACCGACCAACGCGATTTTTGGTTTCACCAAGACGCTGCGTCTCATGGTCAAACATTTGCAGCCGGATTTGGGCGCTGTCTTCTGGGATGAAGGTTTGCCACAGCGACGCGTGCAGTTGCAACCCGCCTACAAGGAAACCCGCAAGGAAATGCCCAAGCCGATGGTTCCCCAGCTCAATTTTATTCAGAAACTGACACCATTGCTCGGTTTCAAAAATGTTTCGCTTCCTGACACCGAGGCCGACGATCTTATGGGTTGCTATGCCGTTGCTGCCGGAAAACGCGGTATCGAAGTCGTCTTGGCGACCAATGACAAGGATCTGTATCAGCTCGTTGGGCCTAAGGTAAAAGTTTACACTACCGCGAAGGCGGATCTGGCTAAGGCGAAAGATGCTTTCGCGCTCTTGAGTGAGGCCGAAGTAACATCGAAATGGGAAGTGCCTCCCAATTTGATTGGGGATGTTTTGGCCATCGCCGGCGACTCCGTCGATAACATCCCCGGAGCCGGTATCGGCCGCAAAGCGGCCGCCTCCCTCGTGCGTGAACACGGCAATCTGGACGAGCTTTTCGCTAACCTCGACAAGGTCAAAAGCGACCGCACCAGAGAAAAGCTATTGAGCGCGCGCGACCAGATTTTGCAAAACCGAAAGATGGTGGAGCTCGACTGCGCCATTGAGCTGCCGGTAGCCATTGATGACTTACGGATCAGACCCGACTATCCCACGCTTCTCGCCGCCCTGGAGAAGTGCGAGTTCAAATCGCTTCTTCAGGAGGTCCGCGACGAAGCGGCCAAAATGGGCGCCTCCGGGCAGTCGGAACTCAAATTGTAGCCCGAAAGGTAGGCAGTTGACCCCTCGGCCCGAGCACCTTGCAATACTTAGGCGGTTGGGTGAATTGGGACCCGGCGGCGGGCGAGCAATCCGGAGCGAGCGAACCAACCGTCGTACCTCAGATTTTTTCGTAAAAAATTCGAACGCCGGCGCGCCCCTGCTGTCGAAATAAACAGGTTAAGGCGATTCGGGCGGTGGCACGTTTTCTCGTATTTGTTGTTTCTCCTTGCGTGCGCTGCCCGAATCTTTTTTTTTGCAATTGCTGACGAATTGCAGGATTGCCAGTCTTCCTCCACTATGATGTTTTCATAGGCGGGGGCCTATGGAAAACGATCTGTTTGGCATCCGCGGCTTCGTCGTTGATGCTCCCGAGTTCGGCACCCTCCGCGGATGGCAACGCGGCGCCGTCATTGTTGAAAACGGCCTTATCGCGGCGGTAGGCGATTATGACGATCTCCGCCGAATCCAAAGGGCGACGCCAGTCCGCTGGATCGATCGGGGCACGGTGGCAATTTTTCCGGGTCTGATCGACTGCCACACACATCTTCCCCAGTATTCCGTCGTCGCGCGTGGGGAAAGCGAATTGCTTCCATGGTTGCGCCAGCACATTTTCCCGGTCGAACGCGAGTTCACTGGTCCGAGAGCGCGTGCGGAAGCCCCGCAATTCTTTCATGAACTTGCACGCCACGGAACCACCACCGCCATGGTCTATGCGGCAATTTACGAAGATAGCTGCGACGTCGGTTTCGAAGCGGCAAAGGAAAGCGGCCTGCGCGTCATCCTTGGCAAAATGATGATGGACATAGGCTCCTATGGCCAGGTTCAACCTAAGAAAGTAGTCTCGGTCTCGCTGCTGGAAAGCGAGCGACTCTGCCGAAAATGGCACCGCGCGGAAGAGGGCCGGCTCGAATACGCTTTTAGCCCACGTTTCGCCGTCACGTGCACCGAGAAACTAATGCGCGGCGCGGCCGAGATGGCTGCCCGCTTTGACGCCTACCTTCAAACGCATCTTTCCGAAAATCGTGAGGAAATCGAAAAGGTCCGCCATCTTTACATGGGGGCCCGGGACTACACGCATGTTTACGAGAAATGCGGATTGCTCACCCCGAAGACTGTGCTCGGGCATTGTATTCATCTAAATCCTCGTGAAATTGCTGCCATCGCCGCGGCACAGGCGACGGTTGCTCACTGCCCAAGCTCGAATCTTTTTCTCGGCAGCGGTTTGATTAAGCTCGATCAGCTCATGAAAGCTGGGATTGCGGTTGGTCTGGGCTCTGATGTTGCCGCCGGCCCCGAGTTAAACATGTGGCAAGTAATGCGTGCAGCCATTGACGTCCAAAAGGCCCGGACTGCTTACGAGCCAAACCTGCGCGCCTTGCGTCCAAGCGAGGCGTTTTATCTTGGCACTCAGGGCGGGGCGTGCGCCCTCGGCAAAGCGAATACCATCGGAACACTCGAGGTCGGTAAAGAAGCCGATTTGCTCGTGATCGACCTCAGCGCAATCGCTCCCTATCCAAACGATCGGCACGGGCTCGAGCATCTTTCTACCGAGGACGTTGTCGCACTTTGCATTTACCGCGGCAACGCACAAGCAAACCTCGAGACTTATGTGCGTGGCAAATGCATTTACCAAGTGGCAAACCCACCTCGATTCTGATGAAGCGCATCCGGTTGGACCCGATTGCGGTTGCCCTGCAGGAGGACATCGGCGCAGGTGATATCACGACGAAATTTTTTGTGCCAGAGACACTGCGCTCGAGCGCGCGCATCGTTGCCCGAGAAAAAGCAATTGTTGCCGGAGCGCAAACAGCCGCGGAAGTTTTTCGGCGGATCGATCCGTCAATCCACATCAAGGTCGCCCTAGCAGATGGCGCCGAAGTCAACATCAGTGAATCCGTACTCGAGATACGCGGTTTGGCCCGATCGATCCTACAAGCGGAACGAGTCGCACTGAATTTTCTACAGCACTTGTCTGGGATCGCGACGTTAACTCGGCAGTTTGTCGCTGCTGCGGGAAATGAGCGCATTAAGATTCTGGATACGCGAAAAACCACTCCCGGACTTCGGGAACTGGAGAAGGCTGCCGTCGTCTCCGGTGGCGGCGCCAATCATCGATTTGGCTTATACGACATGGTCCTCGTTAAAGATAATCACATCGCTAGCTCCGGCGGGCTTTCCGAGCTGGCGGATCGGATTCGGCGAGTCCGCAAAGCTGGCCCGAATCTCCGCATCGAATTAGAGGCTGATAACCTCGAACAGGTTCGGAATTTTGTGGAACTTGAAGGCGTCGACGTCATTTTGCTCGACAACATGACACCGGCCCAGATGCGCGAGGCCGTTGCGCTTCGGAAACATCAAATAAAGTTCGAAGCGAGCGGCGGTATCACCCTTCAGAACATTCGTCGGATTGCCACGACCGGCGTGGACTACATTTCTGTCGGGGCGTTGACGCACTCGCCACGTGCCATCGACTTTTCCTTGGAAATGACACATGTCGGTGGGTGATGCTTCGGATCCTTTGGTTGCCGACGCGCTGCAGGCAGCGCTTGGTAAAAGCATTATTGGTCGCGAAATCGTGGTGCTCGAGGAAACCACTTCGACAAACGACGCGGTTTTACGCCTAGCCACCAGCGGCGCAGGAGAGGGATTTGTCGTCTTCGCCGAACACCAGACGGCGGGACGCGGGCAGCGGGGCAATCGATGGGAGTCGGCACCGCGCAAGGGTCTTTGGTTCTCCATCTTGTTGCGCCCCAAGATCGAACTCGCTGAATCAGTGCGACTGGTCGCGTGGGCCACAGAAACCATCGCCGACACGATTCAAAGCGAATTCTCCCTCGCAGCAATTATCAAAGCGCCTAACGATGTCCATGTCAGTGAAAAAAAAATCGCCGGCGTCCTCGTCGAGATGCGCGCGCAAGAAAAAGCCGCACATCTCGCCATCGCCGGCATCGGAATCAACCTTAACCAGTCAGCGCAAGACTTCCCCCAAGATCTGCGGGCTCGCGCAACTTCGGTGGCAATGGCGCTGGATCAAGCGGTTGATCGGCAAAAGTTCGCCATCGCGCTCCTGCGAAATCTGGATCGAAGCTATCGCGAACTGCTCGCACCGTAACTTTGCAAGGCGCGCAATTTCGCCAGGGCGCGGCCGCTGTCGATCTGCTCGCGCGCCTGCGTAATTCCCTCATTCAGATCACGCACAAGGCCGGATACGACGAACCCACCCGCCGCATTCGCCACCGCCATCTCTCGCTTTGCGCCTTTGATTTCACCGGAGAGAATTCCTTCCAAGATCATGGCATTCTCTTTTGCATTTCCGCCGCGCAGCTCTTCAATCGGATACCGGTTCAATCCCAGCCACTGGGTATCGAGAACCGCGGAAGTGATCTTTCCATTTTCTAGCTCTGCAACCGTCGTCGCGCCGCAGACGGAAATATCGTCCATCCCATCAGAGTCCTCGGCTAACCCATGCACGATCCAGGCGCGATCACGGCCGAGTCGGCGCAGAACTTCCGCAAAAACGCTGGTTAGCCGTGGCGCAAAAACCCCGATGAGCTGTCGCGGCGGTCGGACCGGGTTCAAAAGCGGCCCCAGCAGGTTGAAAATCGTGCGCGTGTTTTCTCGGGCGAGTCGTTCGCGCATTTTCGCAACGGCGCGAAAAGCGGGATGGTATCGTCGTGCAAAAATGAATGCCAGTCCGTGCCGTTTCGCACATTCCTGCAATTCCTCGAGCGAAGGTTGCAGCGGAACGCGCAATTCCTCTAGTACATCGGCGCTCCCGCATGTTGAAGTAACGCTTCGGTTCCCGTGTTTGATCACCGTCGCTCCACCCGCCGCCAGGATGAACATGATCGTGGTCGAAACGTTAAAGAAATTCAGGCCATCACCTCCCGTGCCGCAGACATCGATCACCGGACCGGACAATTGGGCCGGATCGATCATGGGATCGACCGCACGCTGCAGCAATAACTCGACAAATCCGGCGATTTCTTCCGCGCTCTCGCCTTTTCGATGCAACACCGTGAGAAATTCCGCTTTCACTTCGTCGTCGACCTGATCGGAGAGGAGCAGAGCAACCGCCAAAGCAATATCACTGCTGTTCAGATCAACGCCGGCTTGCAGTTTTTCGACCAGCGCTTTCATGCCTTCGCCATTCGAGAAGGAGTTGAAGGGTTACAGAACCGGTTCAACCCTTCGATTCTTTAACAGTTCAACCACCGCGTTCTCGGCCAGCCAGTCCTGATAAACTCGCGGAGAAATTTCCGAGGGTTTGATTTCACTTCGTCCGCCCCAAAATACGTTGGTGTACGGCACAGGGATTCCGCAAGAACTTAGATGGCGATCTATTGCGGCCTTGTGCCTGAGCAACAGCTCTTTCTCCGTGCCGTGTGCGACCGCCATGATATTGACGTCCTTAAATTCGGGGCCCGCTTCCCGCCAGTAACAATGCGTCAAGATGTGGTGCCTCCCCACTTCGCCACCTGCTTCCACTTCGCGTCCGCGCGGAACAGCCCAGTGAAATAACGCATTGAATCGCGTGACACGAACCCCGCCGGCCGATGGTTTTACATGTTCGAGAAACGTCGAGAACCGTCCAATGATTTTCCGCGCGTTCAACACTTCCGCGATGCGACAAAACTCGTCGAGAGACACACCCGCTTCGTTCGCACGCGCCGCCCACGGCTTCGGCTGAATCTCCTCTGGCCTGAACTCGCGCTTGAGCGCCAACAAAATTTCCCATTCTCGTTCACTCAGATCAACGACTTGGACCGGAACCATTTGGGCAGGCTCCTCTGCCTTGCTACCCGGCTCGATTGTTTTTCGTCGAACATGTCCAACTCCAAGCGTGAAAATTCCTTTCGCCGGCATTAGCCGGAAATGTTCCGCGCCAACTTTTTTGGCAAGCAGCTCGCAATGTTGTGGCAAGGAATACCCTTGTGGTACTTTCACGGTCGTCCAAAGCTTGTAATCCGATCCAGCCGTAATCGTATCGGTCGATCGCAAGACAACATGACCTGAAAAAGGATCCCGGTGAAACATCCAATCGAAGGCGTCGTCAATTTTGTTCGCGGCCACTTTCCACGCCACGAGCGCGCCCTGGGCAAGATTGGTCGCGAGCAAGGTTTGCCGGACTCGCCGAATTGTGCCCGCGCGCAACATCGTGCCGATACGCGCCATCACCACATCGACAGTAACGCCCGATCGGAGCGCAATCTCTTCGAACGGTTCTCGCACGAATCCTTCAATCTTGTCCTCCGAAATCGCCAGAATCTTTGCGTTAATCGGATCGTCGTGCTCGACTGGCGGCATGTGGATTAATCGTACAGCCGGAGGAGCTTGTCCAATGTAGCGGTTACTTCATCGCTCGCTTGACATCGAAGAGCCTTGGCCACACACGCCTAAGACGCGCCGATAGGCTCAATGTCACAACAAAAACAAAGGCGCAATGATTAAAGCGATCTTTTTCGATGCGGTCGGGACACTTTTTTATTTGTCAGAAAGTGTTGGATATCATTACGCACTCGTTGGCGCTGAGATCGGACTCCGGCTCGATGCGCCACGACTCGACCAGGCCTTCGTCACGGCCTGGAAGCAGATGGCGCCGCGGCCAGCGATCGAAGGGCCTCGTGAAAACGACGACATGGACTGGTGGCGAACATTTGTCGATATTGTCCTAGATCAAGTCGAGCCATCGCTCAACGAGCTTGACCGGGACAATTTCTTCGAGATCGCCTACGAACACTTCGGCGAGGCCGGCGTTTGGGTGCTTTACCCGGAAGTTGCCGATGTTCTGGAAAACCTCCGAACGCGATTTGATCTCTCCGTCGTGTCCAATTTTGACGGGCGTTTGCGTATGATTCTCGAGCACCTCGGCATTTCGAAATTTTTTACGCACGTTTTCGTTTCGAGCGAGATTGGGGCGGACAAGCCTGATCCGGAAATTTTTCTGCGGGCGCTCAAGTTTGTCGGTCTCGGAGCAAATGAAGTGCTGCACGCGGGCGATGACGCCGAACGCGACTGGAAAGCAGCCAGTGCCGCGGGCTTGGCCGTCTTTAGATTAGAGCGCCCACAAAATTCACTACAGGATCTGTTCGCGTCTCTGAACTTATAGGGCAAGCGCGTCGCTTGCCGAATTTGGGATTGGCGGGCGGAGCGCCTGTCCCACAACGGCTGATTTTGTCAGAGAACCCAAACTCAATCCATAATCGTCGAATTGGGTTGGGCGGGACTCGAACCCGCAGCCAACCCCGAAAGATTTCGGGGGCTGCTCTAAGAAGTTTCCTTGTACGATTGCAGTGTAAATAGAGCGACTTGCGGGTTCTTTTTTTTCTTGAGAATGAGTTCCAGCTTGCGCGCCTCGGCGATGGTTGACAACTCCTTTGATCCGACGAGTTCCAGCTCAGCACCGAAGCGATGTGTCGTGTGATTGCCACCGCGATGATGCTCTGCCATCCGCCGATCCAGATTGTCCGTGGAGCCGAAATAATATCGGCCCGAAGCGCCTTTCAGAATGTAAACCCAAGCCATAAAATCGTGGGTTGGGCGGGACTCGAACCCGCAACCAACGCCTTAAAAGTGTTTTTCGAGCTACTCTAGCCGTTCTTTTACCTAAGATAGAACGCCTATGGACAGCTATGTAAGCTAGTTTTTCCTTGAAAATGTGACACTCTTGGTGTGACAACACTAAAACGTGAGCCCCACTCAGAAAAAACCGGCACGAGGTATCTACCTGCGCGGCGCGATTTATTGGCTCGCAATCCAACGCAATGGAGAGCGGCACTGGATTACTCTGGAGACCAGTGATCCTGCGGAGGCGGTCGCCAGAGCGGAGAAAATTCGGGAGAATTTGACCTTGGAGGCGGGCGCGCCGCTGAACGCTGAAGTACGTCGGTTTATCGCGTACAAGGTGCGGCAGCAGGAATACACCCGGTCCAGTGAAGTAACGAAACGAAACAAGCTTCTTTTGTTCACCGGTTCCCTTCCACCGAATGCAACCGCCGCGATCATCACGACGCGGCAGGTTCAAAAGTTTTACGATGACACTGTAGCGCGTGCTTCTGATTCGACCGCGTTGGGCTACTTGATGACCGTGCGCGCGTTCTTTCGCTGGGCAGTTGATGTCGCGAAACTCGCGAGACGAAATCCCGCCAAGGATGTCCGAATTGTGAAAACGTTTGGTCGCGCTCGAAAAGATTTTTGCGACTACGAGCTCCGCGACCGGCTTATTAGAGAGGCGCCTACCGACGATCTCAAATTCATCCTCTACTGCGGATTTCACGCCGGGTTGCGGTTCCAAGAAATCGTTCAGGCCAGACCATTCTGGTTCGACTTGCCCAATCACTATCTCAACTTGCGAAAGACACCCACGATGCAATTCAAGGACCGCGAGGAAAGATCGATTCCTTTGACGCGGGAATTTCACGACGTGACCACTGTGCAAAAGCATTACGGCCATTTGACGCCCCACGATCATGGCATTGAGGCTGCATTCTCTGACCGGGTTACTGCCTCTGGGAACTCCCCCTCTTCTAAGCGAAGGCAGCAACCGTCGAGGTCGGTTCGTTTGTAAAGTGTTAAGCGCTTCCGGCGCACGACAGGCCGCAACCACTGGGCCTCTTCAAAGCGCTTGAGAATCCCGCTCCCGCCCACGTAACGCGAAGCCTCATCTGGCCGGAGCAGACGCGGTGCAATGAATTCCGAAAAACGAGCCATGCCCTACATAAGAGCATTGGACTTCTTAAATGTGAAGTATTATTTCGAACGCTTTGCCTTCTTGGGCTCTGGCGTGGCAGCCATTACAACGGCCTGGACGGTATCATACTTGGAGAACGCCTTCGCCGCTGCGGTGATTCTTTGGCCCATTGTTCGCCGGGGACGACCGGCCTTTACATCCGCTTCACGGCGCGCAGTGATTTCTTTAACCGAAACGTAGGTACGCCCCAAGTAGTCAAAACGCGAGAGTTTTCCCAATTGTACTAGCTCACCAACGCGCCTCGTGCTAATATCAAGGATCAACGCCGCCTGCGCGTGATTCAGCAATCCGTCCTCGCGTTCCATTGCCCTGGTCATCTGCTTCAGTTCGGCGAGCAATGCTCTAACGCGGGATTCCTTACCTGTGGAAGCTCCATAGAGAGACACAGCGGTTGGCGTAGTCATGCCTCTAATACTTCACAGATAAGACGGTTTTGTCAACATTGTTGAGCCTTGTCCCGAATGTTCCGTCCGCGCATTATCGAACGAATGCTTACATCGCTATTGCGATGCTCGGAAACCCCGATGAAACACCTTTGGCATCGCCCCAAAGGTGGAGCCAAAGCTCTAGGGGGAACAAATTGACGCTCTAGATTACATGTTGCTTCCTTCGCATGTAACGGCTTGCCTTACCGTAGAGTCCGACGCCAGCCCAAGTTTCAACTGCACGAAGCGTGTTGTGTTCAATGTCCTCCCATGGTCCCAGCTTGCTTTTCCACTTGCCGTTAGGAGTCTGTTTTGCGGCATGTGTCGGCTTTCCGTCCTTCTCATAGATTGCAATCTTTTCATACCCAGCTTCCGCTTGGCCGTCGGCGCACACCTCGTAGCCAATACTTTCATATGCCTTAAGGAACGCCTCCATCTTCACTTCACGTGGGACGCCATCTGGCCAAAATCCAACGCCGTACGGATCAGGCCACCACCAGCGGTCATCCCTATCCGCTGCGAAGGCGATACAGTTGTAGATCCAGGACTCGGCGCTTATGCCGTCGTATCCCTCCTGAAAGAGAAGCGGAAACGCGCCCTCTCGATTAGGGGCAAGCCTGGCCATTGGTCAGGCCGCGTTTACGACCCCACTGCAGCCATGCTTCCGCCATCTTACGGAAATCGCCGGCCGATTGCGCATCCACAGGGTTTTCGCCTGTAATCGCCTGCAACGCGGTAAACCATGGTACTGGTTCGCGCTGCAAATCTGCTAGAATTAGAGGAACGACTTTTCTACCGAGTGCAATCACGCTGAGATAATTGATGTTCTCGAACATGTTAGACAATGATGAATCGGCGCCGATCTCTTCCCGCCATTTCGCCGAAAATCTTCGAAACGCTTCTTTCGCGTTCAGTTCGGCAGTATTCCCAAGAGCTACAATCACCCATTGTTTCTCTTTACCAGCGAAGCAATACGCTTCTCTCGAGCACTTATAATTAGGTGCCCAATGGGGGTCCCAATGAAACTTGACTTGCCTGTACTCCGATACTCGTGAACTTGGCGTCTTAAAACGCCTTACAACCCCTGATAATCCACCAACGTAGTGCTCGGTCCTTTTCTGTGGCAAGTCTTTGTTGCCTTCAACCGACGGCCAACCGTACATTTTCGTTCTTTGGACTGGTATGTTTTTAGCGAAACAGGGCATGGCTACTCCTCTATCTTCAAGTAGGAAACTTTAGCACGGCCGAGTAGGGCTTGCAGCGACTCAGCCTTCTTGTCGGCCCGGTCCAGGACAGATCGGAGTTCCTTAATGTCACTAGTATCTAGCGCGACAAAGAAATCCCGATGCTCGTTATCTTGCCCGTAATGGATCCGGAGATTGTGCATTATAACCGCGCCTTCCACATTTTTACCGTCTTCGTCGAAAACAGGACGCACATCCGTTAATATTTTTGCGGTAAAAAACAGCCGCTCGGCATCCGTTAGAACGTCGAGCGCCTTCGATGTGATGGTTAGAGAGGCCTTTAATTCTAGGAGTCGAGTGACCCGAATAAGTAAAGTATTCTTCTCATCTGTCGTGATCGGAGTTTTCTTCGGACTTTGCGATACCGCCGCATCTGCGAGAGTCTTAGCGAATTCTTCTACGGAAAGACTCCAGTTTTCTCTCGCATAGTTTAACGAAAACAACTCGTCTACGATATTCTCAACTGTTTTCGGAGGTATGTTGGAAACCTTTTCGGCCACATGTTTCCAAAACAAATCTGGCGACGCCGCGGGTGGCGTATGTGCGACAGCGTCCAACAAAGCGTCAAACTCAGGCGCCGTGAGATCAATCAATTTCCGAAATGCTACGTGGCCCGATTTGGGTATATGAATTTCCGGCATTGGTCAGACTTACGTTCCGGGGCTCACATTGCCCCTCCTATATAGCAGCGTTCAGACCACGTCAATCACCACCCGGTTGGTCCCCGTTCGCAGGAATTCCGGACAACCCAAGCAGTTTGGTTAATCTTGCCGCCCAGAACTCGACGGTCAGAAACAAGTTCATGGAATGAAGATTTCGCAATCGAAGCTTCTGCGGCATTTTTCGACCGGATGAACGCAAACGTTTACCCAAATGTTCCTGCCAGGATTGCCGTTGAAACCAACCACCGAAGGATGTCAACTCCCAAGGCTTCAAACCCATTTGTTTGGCAACAATTCGGATCCGCCTTTGCCTGTTCACCGACAAGATGTATCGACGGCAAGTTCGGAGCAGGAACCGAGAATGGACAACGTTGAGTCCGATCACTTCTTCCCTGCCCCAAGGAATATTGTTCTTTCCGACAACTCCCCAGTATCGCCCCACTTTCTGTCCTGGGAGTGTTTGATCAGTCTTTGATGCATATCCGCTGACGTAGCCGATAGCGCCACCAACCGATCTCATTCTTTCAACGCTAGTTCCCGCTAACCAATGGCAGGGGTCACCGTCCCCGGCGATCTCGTTCCACGTATCCGAAATCCAATGGATGAAATCACGAAATTGTTCGTCCTTCAGTCCCCAAACAAAAGGATGAAAGTGCGGCGCCCCTCGCTGTTGAAACTCTAATTTCCAAATGAAACCGGCAGAAGGCCACCGACGAAGAAAGCGTTGGGAGAAGATTTTTAGATGCCGCTTCCATAACTTCGCATCCCAGGTCCACTTCGCAGGATAGGTGAGCGTGCAAAACCAAGGACGTTCTGTTCGACAGACGCTTGCGATCCTTATTCGCAGCCTTTGACGTGATCGCGCGGAAAATGAACTTATCGCCAAACGCTTGGCTGTTTCGGATTGCCGGGGCAGCTGCCCAAACGACGAAGGAGTGACAACCTTGGCGAAACTGGCGCCGCGCATGAAGGTAATGCTTCCATGCGGTCTATTATGGCTCTTTGACAAGCCCCCGACCGCAGCCGGCGCTGGCGCGCCGCCAAGCGGCCGGAGCGTGTAGGTCCGAGGTGCCGCAGGACTCACGAACCGCTCCCCCCACAAGCGGAGTGTGACAGTCGCTGTGTGACAGCGCCCTTATCCTCCGACGATTTTCTATAGTTTGGGTTGGGCGGGACTCGAACCCGCAGCCAACGCCTTAAAAGGGCGCTGCTCTACCATTGAGCTACCAACCCATTTATTACCTATTTGCTTGTTTGGCCCCTCACCGGCAGCCAACCCCGAAAGCTTTCGGGGCTGCTCTACCATTGAGCTACCAACCCGTTTATTACCTATTTGCTTGTTTGGCCCCTCACCGGCAGCCAACCCCGAAAGCTTTCGGGGCTGCTCTACCATTGAGCTACCAACCCCGCGCGTGAGAAAGGTTTTAATCCACTTCGAACGTTGCTGCAAGAATGGTGGTAGCTGGTTTCCGAATGACAGAGCCACATGGAAAAAGAAGCAGTAAGAGATTTCTCCACTCGGGTCGAAATGACAGGATTCACACCCTGAAGCGCTCCTTGAGAGTTTGTCATGTCGACCGAAGTGGAGACATCTCTCATTGTTCGCGAGAGAATCGAGCAATCGAACAAAGCGTAAGCTCGCTCCGACGCCTTCTAGCTTTCGTCGCGACCGACGTGTGTGCGGATCAGGATAAGTATAGTACCGCAGCCATGAAAACTAATGTGCCAATCGCTTGTAAGTTGAGTGTGCTGGACGAAGAAGAGCAACAGCGGCGCCAACAGCTGGCATCGACCCTACGGGACGCGGTTCGCGAAATTATTCCCGCCTCCAATGGCTACACGTTTCGATTTGCGGAAGTGGAAGCCGATTTAAGAGAAGTGGCGGAATTCATTTCACTCGAGCGCCGCTGCTGCCCGTTTCTGGAATTTCAACTTGAAGCGCGAATTTCGACCGGATCGCGCCGCGCAAGCCGAATCATTACCTCTATATTTCTGATTTTCACAAAACTTTCATTGCCGTGGATGAAAAGGGCACCGAAGCAGCCGCCGCGACTGCGGTGGCGATGATGGAGGCGACCGCAAGGATAAATAAGCCGCAACCAATTGAAGTGAAAGTCGACCGCCCCTTTCTATATGCCATCCAGTACGTTCCCAGCGGGGCCGTGCTTGTTTCTTGGTCGCATCACCGATCCGCGCTAAAACGCGGACATTTCCACCCTCGCTAACTTGACCAATGATGGAACACGAATCGACGGCGCCGCCGCTACCCACTTAAATTGCGCATGCATGCGGCACGGTTCCTACGCTCGCTGGTTACGCAGAAAGTAAGTTAGCCTGCCCGCAACGATCGTTGCGACTGAGGTGAACGGGTGTGGCTCAGTCGTCTTTTCATTTATAATATGAATCACTTCGACGCCGCGAACTTTCAAGTAATCCGCGATCAAGGAGCGATGACAACGCCACCAAACCGCTTCCGCGCACATGATTGCAGTCGGGCCACACTCTTTCGCCAAAAAGAGAAGACGATCCACGCCTTTGCCAAACTTGTCCGTCTCCATATAATCGGCGTAACCGCGAAAGGCTTCGTTTCTCCACGCCGTATTACGTGAATCGGCTTTCGGTTTTCGTCGACCGCCAAGCTCCGGGAGATGTTCGTAACGGATTCCAACCTTCTCCAATGAACTCGACAGCGCACCTTTGTTAAACTGTGGATACCGTTTCGAGCCGGGTAGCATCCGCACATCTGCAACCAATTTGATCCCATTCGCCTCTAGGGCCGCAATGAAATCATCGATGTCGCGCGTCGAATGGCCGATCGTCCAGATTCGTGAAACCAAGACGCTAAAGCTACTGGCCCGGGGACTTTGGCGCTCCTACACTTCCCGCCATCGATTTCAATAGGCGGCCGAGGTCGCTGTTGGTCGAAAGCACGGCCGTCGTGTCCTTCGCAAACGCAGCGCGCATGACATCGAGGCCGCGCAAAAATGAATAAAACTCCTGCGCATCAGGAGAGTTAAACGCCGCAGCATAGATGGCGGCTGCTTCCGCGTCGGCTTTTCCTTCAATCTCGAGAGCTGTCTTCGTCGCCATCGATGTAATGGCAGCGACGTCGCTCTCCTTTTGACCGCTGATATTGGCAGCTTCACCTCGACCTTCCGAACGAAACTTCGCTGCTATCTGATGTCGCTCGCTCGACATGCGCTCAATAATTTTCTGGGCAACCGCCGGGTTGTACTTGCTGCGCTTAAAACGTTCGTCGAGCAACTCGATACCGAAATCGGCGATTTTCTGTCGCGTCCGCTCCGTAATCTGCTTTTCAATTTCACCGCGTCCTAGCTCGATCTCTGGAATAGTGCTCGGCAAAATCGTTCCGCTCTTTTCCAACTCTTCATCACGGATCGGTTTTCGACCCTTTGTCACCCGGATGATCTCGACCAGGTCATGCGTTGCCACGGCGGTCCGTGTTTCGCTCCCCAAAATGTCGTCTAGACGTGAGAGCGCGCTGCGCTCATCATTTAGACGATTGTAATAAAGGAGGGGATCGCTAATTCTCCAGCGAGCGAAGCAATCAACGATCAGGTAAAGTTTGTCCTTTGTCGGGCACTCCGTCGGCGGTCCGTCCCAAGCCAGAATCCGCTTGTCGAACCGATGCAGCACGTCTACCACCGGCAACTTCAGTTTCAGGCCAGGCGTGCTTTCGGTACGAATGGCTTTCCCAAAACGCGTGATGATCACCGTTTCGTACTGATGGACGATAAACAACAACGTTCCCCATTTGAAAGCGGTCAGAATAAAGAAGACTCCGAGGAGCGACATCGTGCGGCTCTGAAGCAAACGAACCAAAGAGGGCAGCCCGGGTGTATTGCTGGGGACATCCATATCAGGGTTGCGGCTTGGAAGACTCCGAGGGCAATAGCGGAAGCGTCTGCAGAATGCTTTTCAGGCTGTCGTCCACGATGACTTTCTTCTGCAAGCTTGGCAGGATCGCTTGCATCGCCTCGAGATAGAGACGGCGTCGTGTGATCTCCGGTGCTTTTCGATACTCCGTAAGCAGGAGCGAAAACTTTTGCGCGTCGCCTTTGGCCTCGTTCACCCGGCGAAACGCGTAGGCCTCGGCCTTTTTTTCGGTTTCCTTCGCCTGGCCACGCGCATTTGGCACAGCATCGTTGTAAACCGCCCACGCCTGATTGATCGCCGTTTGCTTTTCCTGCTGGGCCTGATTCACCTCATTGAATGCCGCTTGCACGGCCGGAGGCGGCCGGACCGTCGCAAGTTGCACCTGCTGGATCTGAATGCCCAGTCCATACTGCGAGCAGAGATCGGCCAGGCGCTTGAGCGTTGAAGTTTCAATATCATGCCGACCGATGGTCAAAACTTCATCCACCGTGCGGTCGCCGATCACTTCACGCATCACACTTTCGGAGAGATCTCGCAAGGTTTGCTCGGGCTCGCGCGCGCCGAAAAGATACATTTTGGGATCGGTGATTCGATACTGAACCACCCATGGCACGAGCGCGGTATTAAGATCGCCGGTGATCATGGTTTCAGTGTCTTCCGGTTGCGGATCGCCCTGATAGGGGTTGGTCGAGTTTGGCGTGCTGAATCCGAACTCGAGCTTTAACAAACGTTGCGTTGGAACGATCCGGATTTCATCGACATGAGGGATGGCATAAGCCAGGCCGGGATTTACAAGTGCCTCATAGGCGCCGAAGCGCGTTTTAACCCCTACGGAGTTGGCTGGTATCGAAGCAAAACCGAATAACAGCGTGAAGAGCACCATGGCTAATCCGACGCACGCAATCAAACCAAGGATCAAACGCACTGGTTTGAGTTCAAAGCCGCCGGCAATAATGGTTCTCGGCATAAGCCAGCACTTATTGACTCAAACGCATGACAAAGCGCAAGCTTTCATCGTAGAGGCGGAGTGCCCGCTAGCGAACAATCTCATCGCTTTCTCAGGCCCGCCGCATATTCTGCTATCATGAAAAGCAATCTCGTATTGGCCGTTTTAGTTGTATGCAGTGCCTCGATCATATCAATGTTTGCAGACGAAACGCAAAAGCAACCCGCTGCCGGCACGCCTGCCCCTGATTTCAGCCTCACCACAGGTGACGGTTCGCAGGCCAGTTTGAAAGATTACCGCGGCAAATGGGTTGTGCTTTATTTTTACCCAAAAGATTTCACCAGCGGTTGCACTCTTGAAGCCAAAAACTTTCAGCGCGACCTCGCCAAGTACGAGCACGCCGGGGCTGTCGTCCTTGGCGTCAGTGTCGACACCGCGCAATCGCACAAAGATTTTTGCTCAAAGGAAGGACTTAACTTCAAGTTGCTGGCCGATCCCAACGCCAAGGTTTCGGCGCAGTACGGGTCGACCATGGAATATCAGGGAGCCAAGATGGCCGCGCGCAACACCTTCATCATTAATCCGAAGGGCGAAATCGCTAAAGTGTACACCGGTGTCAAACCGGCCGACCACAGCGACCAGGTACTGAATGATTTGGCGCAGATGCAGAAGAGTTAGGAGGCTAAAATGTCACCAAATAGGAAATCAATCGATTGCCGGAACTATCCGAGCGAGAAGAATTGTTCAGTAAAGATCTCAGGCACCGAGCAAGAAGTGCTCGATGCGGCCGTGCAGCACGCAGTTTCGGCTCACGGTCACCCGAACTCGCCTGAGTTGCGCGACCAAATCAAGTCGATGCTCAAGGACGAGAACGATTGAATGGCAATGGACCAACCACCCGCCGCTTCTCGCGGCGCGATTTCGATTTCGCGCGAACGCTATGAGCGACTGCGCGTCGAGCAAAGCTTGTTCGTCGCTCTTTTTGCGGGTATCGCAGCGGCGATCGTCGGAGCAATTGCCTGGGCTGCCGTTACCATTACCACCGAATATCAAATTGGATTAATGGCCATTGCCGTGGGTTTCATCGTTGGCTTCGCTGTGCGGATGGGAAACGGAATTGACAAAATCTTCGGCATCCTCGGAGCAGTCCTTTCGCTCTTCGGGTGTGTCTTGGGCAATCTGTTCTCCATTATCGGCTTCGTCAGCAAACAGGAGCATCTCAGTCTCACGGAGACGATATCGAGATTGGATTACAGCAAGATTCCAGCAATATTCAGAGCAACATTCTCGGTGATGGATATGGTGTTCTATGGCATCGCGGTTTACGAGGGTTACAGATTCTCCTTTCGGCGGATAAATGCCGAAGAGGTTAAGGACCCTGAAACGCCAACCGCCAGGTAGCGAACAGGCGCCGATTTCAGCCGATTAAGGCTTCGTTTCGGCTAGATCCGCTATCGTTTTCTCAAGGCCTGCCACAACTAAGGTGAAGCGGTTGTAATCGAGCTTGTCCGGCGTGTCGGAAAACGCGTGGTAATGCGGATAACGAAAGAGTGCCGTGTCGGTGATCATAATAGCAGAATACCCCTGTTGCCAGAATGACCATTGGTCGGACCATCCGACACCAGTGACGAACGCAGGAAATGCAGCCCCCTGTGAAGGAAGTTTTTTTTGCCGTCGAAACGAAGAAAGAGCGCGTCGAACCAGCGCCCTAGACCGAAAATTTCCGACGAAGCCAATGAAGTTGCCGGTGGTTGGATAAAGTGCGCTGACACCCGGCAGCGGATATGTCTGGGAATGCGGCGCATCGGAAAAATAGCCGATCGTTTCCAGGCTGATCATGGCTTCGATTTGATCGCCGCGGGCTTTGCAGCGTTGGGCGTAAACAAAGCTTCCCATGTCCGCGGTCTGAAAGTACGGCGGCTCCTCATTAACAAAGGCAACGAAACGCAAGGTGAGCCCGCCCGGCTTCCCGGCGAAACGCCGCGCCAACGCGAGCATGGCCGCGACGCCACTACCATTGTCGTTGGCCCCGGGCGAGCCGATGACAGAATCATAATGCGCGCCTACCAGAATAATCCGCGGAGAGCCGCCATGGATTTCAGCTTCGATATTGTGACAGGGGACCCCGTGCACCTTGTAAGTGTCGCGTTGCGGCTGCAATCCAACGTCGGAAAATGATTTCTCGATGAAATCAGCAGCCATGTTGAGCGCTGTGAAATGGGGAATATTTCGCTCGCCAATCTCCCCCGCGAGTCTTTGCACATCGGCTTCCAGTTCGCCACGCAAAACCATCTCTTCAGGCGATAAAGAAGCAGGCATTGAAACACTTTTTCCCGGCATTCTCATCATCAACCACCATACTAGCGCGCCGGCGCAAATAATTACGACGAGATCGACAATCAGCTGCAAAAGAGTCGGTCGTTTCACGATAGGAAGAGCCGAAAGAATGACTTGACCCAAGCTACTTTCGAAAGCGAAGCGCAGAAGCCCAAAAGGGAGATCAACATGACAAGATTAAGATCGTCGAGCAAGCATCGGGCGTCACCGACTTAGTCGGCTAGCAAGCTTTTTAAGCCATGGTAATCAATCGATTTTCGTGGTGACCGATGACATGAAGCGAAAGATTTTACCCGGAGCGCAGTTCTGACTTGCGATCGGCATCGTATATTTTGGTGTGACCTTTTTTGGCCGTTTGGGCGATCATCTCATTCTTTTTCCAACGACTGCGCCGATTGACGCTAATGGGGCGATCCGTAAAACCATCGGATTCGAAAATGGGCAATTAGAATTATGGACGGCGACATCGCAATTCGCGCGACGAAACAGCGGTGCGGACATTTACATTCTGCGCTTTTACGGCAATGCGGATCGCGCGGATCGCTGGCCGGTCGCGGAGGCCGAGATGTGGAACGATCGAGCAGTAGAAATCTGGGGAATGAATTATCCTGGATTTGGTGGCAGCACAGGACCATCGCAGGTTTCCCGTATCGGACCGGCGGCGCTGACGGCATTTGATGAACTGAAATGCCGCGCAGGCGGACGACCAATTGTGCTCTTCGGCGCAAGTCTTGGCAGTGCGGCTGCACTTCACGTGGCAGCGCATCGGCCTGTCGCAGGTTTGGTCCTGCACAATCCTTTAGCACTGCGCCAAGTAATCTTACGTCAGTTCGGCTGGTGGAATCTCTGGTTGCTGGCCGGTCCCGTTGCCTGGCAAGTTCCACGAGATCTGGACAGCGTCGCCAACGCCAAGACCATTCACGCATCCGCAATCTTTTTGCTCGCAGAAAAAGATGAAGTGATTGCGCCTCGCTATCACCGGCTCATAGTTGACGCTTATGCTGGCCAAAAACGCGTGATTACATTGCGCGGCGCGCATCACAACACTCCGATTGAAGGCGTCGGGCTGGCCGATTTTTATCAAGCTCTCGATTGGTTGCTGCCGAGCAGCGACGGTGCGGAGTAACCTAGGACCGTGCCGTAATATCCAATTCACCCGATCTTCTTCCGAAATCGCAGCGCACAAAAACAGAAGAGCAGGATCGACATGATGATCAAGATCACGAGGTGCGGCCAATATTCGAAGAAGTTTGCCCCGCGCAAAATGATGGCGCGCATAAGCGAGATAAAGTAGGTGGCGGGCAGGAGACAGCCGAGCGCATAAAAAATCCACGGCATGGTCTCGCGCGGAAAGACGAAGCCGGAAAAGAAGACGCTCGGCAACATGTATGTCATCGACATTTGCAATGCTTGCATTTGGTTCTCCGCCTTAGTCGCGACTAGCAGGCCGAGGCTAAGTAACGCAAAAACGTAGACTAGCGTTGCGAAAAGCATGGCAATAACGCTACCGGCGATCGGTACGCCAAAAAGAAAACGCATGATGATGAAAAGCAGAAACGCCATCGCCATCCCAATGCAAAGATATGGCACGAGCTTGCCAAGCATGAGTCCCCAACGGCTCAACGGACTGACCAGTAGTTGCTCGAGTGTGCCGCGCTCGCGTTCACGTACCACGGCCATGGCGGTGGCGAAGGTTGTGCCGATTTGCAACACAATCCCGATCACGCCCGGGATATAAAAATTCGGGCTCTTCATCGCCGGGTTGTAGAGCATTTGCGGTCGAATATCGATCGGCACATTGCGCCGTCCCGTTTCGCGGAGAAGCGATTCCACCGACTGGGTCAGCCCGACGGCGATTGCGGTGTTGAGTGCCTGTAAGGCCGTGGTTGAATTCGAACCATCCACCAGTAATTGCACTTGCGCAGGATGGCCAGCTCGCACTTGTTGCGTAAACTTCGGTGGAATCTGCAGTCCGGCATAGGCGCGGCCTTTACGAATTTCGCTCGCCATCGCATCGATGCTCTGAACTTCCCCAACCACGCGGAAGGTCTCAGTATTGACGAAGCGATCGATAAACTGGCGGCTCTCGACCGTGCGGTCCTCGTTCAAGATCACCAAGGCCATGTGTTTCACGTCGGTGTCGAGCGCGTAACCGAACGCGATCATTTCGACGAGCGGCGGAAAAAACATGAAGAACAAGGTCATTGGATCGCGCCAAACGACGATAAATTCCTTGAACAAGATGGCGCTAAGACCGCGGAACGGTTTTCGTTTCATGCTTAGGCCGCTTTCTTCTGCTGCTGTTCACCGGCGTATTTCGCTGAAAGCGTGACGAAAACATCTTCGAGCGACGGGCCAATTTCGTGAATCTCGGCGTGGCCGATGCCAACACTGCGCAATTTCTCCTCAATCTCCTCGCGCTTTACGCTTTCATCGACAAGCAAGTGCATCGACTGGCCGAACACGGTGGCGCTACGAACCCCGCGCATCTGGTGCATCGCCTGCAATGCGGTGGTCAAGTGATCGCAAGTCACATCGAGCCGCCGTGTGCCGGGCGGATTCACCTCCGGCATTCGTTTCAGTTCATCCGGCTCACCGCAAACGATCAGTTTCGACATATAGATGTAACCGACATGATCGCAGCGTTCCGCTTCGTCCATGTAATGCGTCGTGACAAAAAGAGTCATGCCTCCGCCTGCGAATTCGAAAAGCAAATCCCACAGTTCGCGTCGGGCCACGGGATCAATGCCGGCGGTGGGTTCATCCAAAAACAGCACCGTTGGTTTGTGCATAAGAGAGCAAGCCATGGCAAGACGTTGCCGCCAACCGCCGGAGAGCAGGCCGGCCCGCCGATCGATGTACGGTTCAAGATGGGTAATCGCGACCAACTCGTCCCGACGTTGAGTTAATTCCCGGCCACGCAATCCATAAAGTTTTCCGGAGAAAATAAGGTTCTCATCCACCGTCAGCTCGTCGTAGAGCGAAAACTTCTGTGACATGTATCCGATCATTTCTTTGATCGACTCTGTTTCCCGAACGACGTCGTGACCTGCAATTCGCGCGGTGCCATCACTTGGCTCGAGAATTCCACAAAGCATTCGAATGACGGTTGACTTGCCAGAACCGTTCGGACCGAGAAATCCAAAAATGGAACCTTTCCCGACGGAAAAAGTAACGTGATCGACGGCGGTAAAATTCCCGAACCGCTTCGTCAGGCCTTCGCACTCGATCATTGATTCCGGCATAAGAGACAATCCAGGAAAGAGGAATGCAGGAATGTACTCTTATCTCTCGCGCGGTCATCCCGAGTCGCGCCGGACGACGAGGGAACCCCCGGAGGGTTAACAACTGTTCGTGTAACCAGCAAGATTACGTGAGGTCCCCTCACTTGGTTCGGGATAACACCATTGTTGCGAGTTTCATTTCACGTTGGGGAAATAAGCGTCGGCGGCCATGCCCGCGCGCAGTCGCTCCTCCTTACTGGGCAAACGAATCTTGACGCCGAAGACCTGCCGGATGCGATCCTCCACTGTCTGCACGTTTCGCGGAGTGAACTCAGCCTGTCGGTTGATCTGCTCAACCGTCCCAGGGAAATCTTCGTGCGGAAATGAGTCAACCCGCACTCGCACTTGATCGCCAATTTTGATCAACCCGAGCCACGGCTCCGGCACATAAACGCGCACCCACAGATGCTCTGGCAAGAGTAGCGTCGCAACTTCACGGTTCGCCGGCAGCACATCGCCCACTTTCACACTCAACACTTCCAAGACAGACTCAGCCGGGGCTTTGACTTGGAGCTCGGCGAGTTGCGCGTCGATGTCCGCAAGCTGAGCGCGCGCCTGAACCACGCGCATGCGTGCGGCCTCAACGATTTTCTCCTGCGCTCGGGCCGAGCTGGCGGCTCTCTCTGCGTCAGTTGGCGAAACAACTTTGCGTTTGAGCAGTTCCTGCTGGCGCTCAGATTCGTCGCGGAGAAACTCTAGCTGCGCCGCTTGCGAATCCGCATCGTGGATAGCGGTATTGATCTGGGCGGCCGCTAGATCGCGCCGTGCCAGCAGCTCCGTCGCTTCCAATTGAGCGATTGGCTGCCCAGCTTGCAGTGTATCGCCTTCCTGTGCAAAAATTTTGTCCACTCGCCCCCCCATGCGCGGTCCAACGTGCACCTCATCCAGTTCAATTGTCCCCGAGACGGCGCCGCTTCGGCGTCCGCAGCCGGAGATAAATACGGACAATGCCAGCAGGGCCGCACTGCAAAAGAGCTTGTCGATGTTTGTCCGCACGATGAAACCGTTGCTACGAAACGAGATTTCAGCAGTTTTCGCAAGCGCCGCACAATCGTTGCAAGCAGCATCTTGCAATGGCGCATTCGATTGCTAAATGAAATGCACCATGGCCGGCTATTCAGGAACTCCGCTCTCGCAGAAGCTTGGGATCAAGCCGGGAACAACCGTTCTCGTGATCAACCGGCCTGAAAACTATGGAAAGTTGCTTGGCCAACTTCCCAATGATGTGTGTTTGACCGATCGCCCCGGCCGTGACCTTGATTTTGTGCACTTTTTCACGATGCGACGCAGCGAATTGCAAAGACAACTGAAACTTTTACGCGGGAAGCTTTCCGATACTGGAACGATTTGGGTTTCCTGGCCAAAAAAATCGGCCGGTGTGTCCACCGATGTAACCGAAGATGCAATTCGCGAAGCGGCCTTGCCACTTGGATTGGTGGACACGAAGGTCTGTGCAGTAAATGAAACCTGGTCGGGGCTTAAACTGATGATTCGCCGGGAGAATCGAAAGTCCCCCACGGTCTGATGATATGAAAAGACGATACTTTGATCACATTGATTTGCGAGTAAGCGACCTGCAAACCGCGAGGAAGTTTTACGGTGAAATATTGCCGTTGCTCGGATTCACCTGCGACCGATCTGATGCCGAATGGGGCACGTTTTACGCCGTAGGGAAGGACAAGCCCTCCGAGTTTTTTTGTTTTGAGAAAGATCCTCACCATCAGCCCAACGGCACGCGAATTGCATTTTGGGCAGAGACACGGGAGGAAGTAGATAAGATGGCAGAAATTGTACGCAAGGCGGGCGGCCGAAACCTGGAGGGCCCGGAAATCTGTCCAGGCTACAGCCCGGGATACTACGCTTTCTTCTTCGAGGATCCCGAGGGCAACAAGCTGGAAATCTGCTGCCGGGAGCAACCAATCGTCCGGGAGTAAACGAACCTTTACTGAGCCTTCGACAATGAGTGAATCCGCCGCCGTTCGCGCCCTTCTGCAGCCGCGGCAGCGCGTTCGCTATCTTAAGCTCATCGCGCTTTTCAAGATTGCCAAAGGTGCGCTTTTGTTCCTCCTGGGATTCTCTTTGCTGTTCTTAAATGCGCGCGACACCTGGATGGACAAGATCTCAGACTGGGTAGACGCGGAAATTTTGCTCGGTCACAGCAAAGTTGTCCTATTCCTTCTCAACAAATTACAAGATGTGCTGGCAGGCGAGCAGCTGCGGGCCACGGGGTTTCTCGCGCTTTTTTATTGCGGCGTTTTGTTTACCGAAGGAATTGGCGTCTATCTGCAAAAGCGCTGGGCTGAGTTGCTCATGATTTTCGCAACGGGGGCATTAATTCCCCTGGAAGTGCGACATCTATGGCATCGCCCAAGTGTGGCAGCATTGGTTATCCTGCTAGTGAACTGTTTCATCGTTTGGTTCTTGTACCGCGTGCTCAAGCGCGAAAAAGCAGAAGTCCAGGTCAAGCGAACGAGCGAGCTGGTCGAAACTCGTTAGGCGTTTGCCGCCTAATTCCGAATTTAGCCAGCGCGGCAATCGTTCTTTCCATTGGTAAACCGACGACATTGGTATATGAGCCTTCGATTTTGGCGATGATTTTGGCTCCATAACCCTGAGCGGCGTAAGCGCCGGCCTTATCAAGCGGATTTACCTTTGCGAGGTATTCATTGACTGCATCTTTGTTCAAGCGTCGAAATCGCACGCGTGAAATCTCGTAGAACGTCATCGATCTGGCGCGCGCGAGGTGAAGAATGAGAACTGACGAACAAACTTCGTGCACTCTCCCGCTGAGACGACGCAAAATTTTCGCGGCATGATCGCGATCGCGGGGTTTGCCAATAATTTCATCATTGAGAATGACGAGCGTATCGGCGGAGAGAACGATTTTCATCGGATGCATGCGTGCGATCGAGAACCCTTTACGCACGGCGTTAAGCGCGGTGATCTCCCGCAAAGTAAGGTTCAAATCGCTTCGTTCCTCGATTTGTGGCGCGGCCGTATCGAATTCGAAACCAGCGGCGGAGAGTAGTTCCCGGCGCCGCGGCGAATTTGACGCGAGCAAGAGCGAGGAAGCCACGCGGTAGCGGCCTGCTACGGCTTGGGCGACGGCTCAGCCAACGGCTTTTTCGCCTTTCTCTCGAGAAGGCTGTTGATCTCCGGTGTCTTGATTTCCTGGAAGTCTTTGGGAATTGAGAACTCTGCGTCACTTACTGGATCTTTCCTGATCGAAGTAATCGTGCTGGTGATTTGATTGCCACCCACTGAGATGACCGTCTTAATTGGCAGACCGGGAAAATCACGATAATCCGGCATCTTCGCATTGCTCGCGGTCCAAGCTTCCGACTTTAGCGACTGCATCTCTTTAAGAATGGCGGCACCATCGGGGTATTTGGAGGCGATCCAGTAGGTCGCCTTAAGATCAGGCGCCTCATAAACATACTCTTCGGCCTCGTAACCGTTGACAGTTTCTTTCTTCCCCGTGGCCGTAAGTTTTGGTTTCTCGACAGACTTGTTCTTATTCTTGTCTGTGAACTTGCTGACCATCTCAGCCGCCGCCTTCATCTTTTCGGCCGACACACGAACCGCGGCCTTTTGGTCATTCATCAGATTGATCATCTCGCCCGTTTTGCCATCGATGATAGTGCTCATCTGCGGTGTGGCATCAATCCGTGCTTTGTCCCCTTTGATCTTGATGGTCATATCGGCAACTGGACCAGCTCCTTCGACCTTTTGCACAATAATGAGATCCGCCCGGGCACTGAGAGGCAGACACATGCCGAGAAGAAGAACGGACAAACTCACTAGTTTCATAAAGCACTAGCTAGACATCGGCTCCCCAAATAGCAAGCGATCAGAAAACCGGGGCAGGGACCGGAGCCGGTGCAAATCACTACAGATTGAGAAAGAGCTTCCCTTGCTCCAAGTTCCAAAAAGGACTTGGCAGTAGCAAGCCATCGCGGCAGTTTACGTTTTCCGCGCGGGCATAGCTTAATGGTAAAGTTCCAGCCTTCCAAGCTGGCCATGCGGGTTCGATTCCCGTTGCCCGCTATTTACCTATGAGATTGATCAGCTTTCGACCTATGAGTCATAACACAATAGGCCTAAAGTCATAACTGATCCACGTACGGACAGCAGTAGCCACGGACGGCTAGCAGGTACGACGTTCTCTCTCCCCGGGGCTGATCGTGCGGGGCGTACGTCGAACTTGTGGAAGATGTTCTCTCACCCGATCTTTTCTGCTCTGCCATAGGTCAATCGGGCGAGCGGCGCTTATCTCACGTTGTCCGAAATGCTCCAAAAAAATAACGCGAGTGGACAAAACGGCGTTCAAACGGGCCGCCCGCGCGCGCGCGATGTGTCGCGCGTGTCGCACATTCTCGCGCGTGTCCCACCTCACCGGTGAGGCTGTGCATACGCACATCGGCTTCGAGTCTTCCGGTCATGACCTCTGTCTGCTGATAATTATATAAAACCTAGTAATTATGATTGACAGCGTGGCGGCTACTCTTAAACTTCGAGCTAGCAGCTCGCGCCGGCTAAAAGGGATGGTGACAGGCTGGTACTCGAGTCTAGCGGAAACCTAAGTCACAGTCCTATGAAAACTCCCTCTGTTATTAAGACCATGTTGAAATTCGGTGTTGTGCTTTTGCTTGCCGGCGCGCCGACAGTTCTCTATGCGCAGAACGTCGTCGCTCCGAACGGTCTGGCCGGGGTTGAAGGAAACCTCAACAACGGTTTCCCCTTCAACCTCAGTAACAATGGCCTAACCATGCAACGGTATCAACAGGTGTATGACGCAGGGGAATTTAGCAGCATTGTCGGGCCAAAACTCATCACAACGATAACATTTCGTCCGGATGGTGACGCGGGCTCTGCTTTTGCCACTACTATCACCAATATCCAAATCAATCTCTCAACGACGTCAGCTGCCGTTGACGCTTTAAGTACGACGTTTGCTAGTAACGCTGGAGGAGACGATACGATTGTTTTTAGCGGGGCCTTGTCACTTTCTTCAAGTAATTCAGGCGGCCCACCACGCAATTTCGACGTCGTGATTAACCTAGCCACTCCTTTCCTATATGACCCTGCCAATGGCAACCTGCTTTTGGATGTGCGGAATTTCTCTGGTGAATCGACTACTCAATTCGATGCGGAATTTACTTCCGGGGATGGAACGTCGCGGATCTTTACTCTCGGTAGTGGAGTTTCTTCTCCTACGGCAGACGGCGCCGATACGCTTGGGTTGGTGACCCAGTTTACTTTTGCGGCAGTTCCCGAACCTTCCACGATCGCTCTGACGTCGGTCGGAGTAGTCGGGATCGCCGTCCTTCTCAGACGCCGCTACAAGACGAAGAAAAAGTAACATATTGATTCACGCCATCCTTCGGACATCGACAAGCCGCGAAAACTTCTATCACACCCTCCCACACGATTTGGTCGGGAGAGCCCTCAGTAATCCGAAATGACTCCCGTGTTTTCACTGAGCGCCTAGCGCTCGTTCTTGCTGTGATCGCAATGGCCGGTTGCTCACAGGAGCGGGCCAAGTACAAGATTGTCACCGTAGAAAGCGGTGTATCACCGACGACCAGCAAGACGACAATCAAGCTAGACACTGACACCGGGCCGATCTTGGTGGTTAAGGAACACGCTTGATAGCTCCGGCTATGAATGGAAGCCGATAAACGACGCGGCGTCATCGAAGCCAGCGAATGATGCGAAGTCAAAGTGATTCTTTGGAAAGTCTTTCGTCCTGGCTCGGGTGACGCATTGATCTCACCGGGACGATTCGAGGCCTAACCCATCGGTTCAAAATCGGCGACGCGGATAGAGCGTCGCGACGACATTATGGGGTACACTTGGGGGAAATGAAAAGGGATCGGTTCACCCCAAAACACGGATGCTGCCCCCGCAGCCATTAGCCGGCCAGATTCATGCTTCGGGAGTGGGTGCCGAGCCCGTGCAAACCAAGGTCCGTCTCGGAAAAAAAGACATTGCCCGATGCGTGGCACCAACCTAGCTTCGACCATTGCAGCCCAGCGCTGGAGCGGGTGGCGGATGGTGTCTAGGTAACGGAACATGAGAAAAAATGCGGCTCGCTTCGGGCCTTCTTTTCTGACATTCGCGACAATTCTAGTTTGTCTTTATTCTCCAACTGTTCAGGGGCTTGGACAAGAGGTCTCGACCACCTCAACTGAGTCGAAACCGATTCCGATAGAACATTTGGGGACGGGAATTTTTTCCACTCTGCCTTTTAAGGTCTCGCTTTCGCTGGGAGTCGGTTACGACGATAATGTTACGAGCTCCACTTTCGGCGGCCAAGGCTCAGCCTACACAAACGGCTCAATCGCGGTCACCTACGATTTCGGAAGTCCTCGGACCCGGCTAAGCCTTGGGGTAGGTGCGGGAGGCTCTTATTACTGGGACAACGTTCGAAGCGTGGGAGGCAATACTAATAATTACGATATCAATGACCATGTGAGCTTTTCGTTGACGCATAAGGTAACACCTCGGCTAACGTTGAGCACTCAAAACTATTTGACCTATCAAACCGAACCGGACTTCTCGGTTTCGCAGGGAATAAACCGCCGCGGCGGGAATTACCTTTTTACGTCGGACAAGTTTATCGGTTCCTATCTCTGGACGCCGCGCTTTTCCACCGCGACGAGTTACACTTTCACCGCCCTGAATTACGACGATATGGCCATTGGACAGTTCGACGATCAATTCCAGAACGAATTCGGAAACGAGTTTCGGTTTTTGATTTGGCCGACTACCTCGATCGTGGCGGAATATCGCATGCAAATTGTGAGTTACGTTCACGACAGCCTTCGCGATTCGACGTCGCAGTTTGTTTTAGGTGGCTTCGAACACAGTTTTAGTCCGCGTTTGAACGTGGCTATTCGAGGCGGCGGCCAATTTGTCGAGTACGACCAGGGCGCCAGCCAAAATTCCCCTTATTTCGAAGGGACTCTTACTTATACGGTGGGTAAACGAACAACGGTCACGTGGACCGATCGTTACTCCATTGAGCAGGCCGACGTGGCTCTTAATCAGGGCCGGAAAACTTTTCGGACCGGACTGAGCGCGAAGCATGATTTTACCGCTCGAATAACAGGTTCCCTGGGTGCTTATTACACACATGATGATTACCAGGGAACGAATTCCCCCGTCGGAGTCAGCCCGGGGTTTACAGAAGAATCGTTAGACATGGCACTTTCTCTGCGCTACGCGATTACGCGTTATCTCGGAGTTGAAGCCGGGTATAACTATACTGATATTTCGTCAGATATCCCTTTCCGGGCATATACGCGAAACCGCTACTGGGGAGGATTAAACGTCACCTTTTAGAAACGGACTGCCCGCGGGTTTACTCCGCGGTAATTTTCGGTAGGGTTCTTGTTCCCGCTCTTCTCTCTTCCCTCCGGGGACCGACATGGCACAAACCGACGAAGTTAAACTTCATTTTCTCGACTATTGGCGCGTCATCCGAGTCCGTTGGGTATTAATCCTTTTGGCATTTCTTTTGGTCCTGATAACGGCTGCGGTCGTGACGTACTTTCAGCCCCGCCTGTTTCAATCCTCGGTCTTCATTGAAGTAAGATCCACCGCTGAGAATCCACGCATATTCGGCACCGGCGACCCGAATATTCCGATACACGATCCGCAATTGGCGCCGACGGTTTTCCAAGTAATCCAGCGCACCGGCATTCTTTATCCAGTTGTCGATCAACTGAAGCTTCAGGACAAATGGTCTTCAAGCGGTTACCGCCCTACACGGGAACAAGCTTATCGAATCCTGCGCGCGAAACTAGACGTCAATGAAGTGCGCAATACCGATCTTTTGGAGATCAGTGTCTACGACACCAACCCACAGGAAGCGGCCGATATTGCAAACGAAATAGTGGCTGTTTATCAGGACAAACGTGTCGAAGAGGAGAAGGACATTCTCAATCGCGCTGTTTCCACGATGAACGAACAAGTGACCAAGCAGCAGAAGAAAGTGGATGAGGCCACTGCTGAGGTGGCCCGCATCCGCGACGAAGAACATATAATCGATCTTAATCCGGAGGGAACGGAAGACACCCAGGCTCCGGTAAACAACATCGTCATCAAGCAGGAAGGCGAAGTGAATGAGACCGAAATGCAGGTCGCCACTTTATCTGCCAAGCTCGAGCAAATTGAGAAGCTCAAAGGCGAAGATCTGATGCGGATGCTGGCAACCCTTAATATTCAAGATCCGACAATTCAAAAAAGCCTGCCGAATTATCAAGAAGCCGTAGCGCAGGAGGCGTCGCTGTTAAATTCGGGACTCGGCCCGAATCACCCAAAAGTAAAGGCTGTCCACGCGACGCAGGACGTTTATGCCAAACAACTCGAACAGCAGGTCAGCAGCATTCGAAGTGCCTTGGAAAAAAACCTAAAGACGACGCAGTTGACCCGGGATCAACTAAGGAAACGGCTGGATGAGATTAACGCCAAGCAACTCGCTACGAAAAATCTAAGCGCAAACTACACTCGCGCCAAGAACGCTTATATTAAAGAGAAGCTGATATTGGACGGCGTCAGAACACGGGCCGCAACGCAGACAATGGAATTGGCCATGCCACGCGTCGCCGTCAGCGTGAAGCAAAAGGCGGAGCCGCCCAGCGCGCCGGCACGGCCTCGTGTCGGACTAAACCTGATGCTGGGGGCATTGGTTGGTCTGGTGTTAGGTCTCGGTCTGGCGTTTTTCATCGAATACCTCGATACCAGTGTGAAGACGATGGAAGATGTCGAGAGTCTTCTCGGCGTCCCGGTCCTGGCGATTATTCCGCAGGGAATAAGGCTGCTGCACAGGGAACCCGGTGATTCCCCAGATGCCGAGGCATACCGTATTTTGCGCACGAATATTGAGTTTAACCGTAAGAATCCGCAGGCAAACACCATCTCGATCGTCAGCGGAGGCCCCGGTGAAGGCAAGTCCACCACCATGGCAAACCTGGCCTTTATCTGCGCCCAAGGCGGTTATTCGACCCTCGTTGTCGATGCCGACCTACGACGGCCGGTTCAACACGAATTGTTCGACATTAACAATAATAAGGGTTTGACGAACTATCTCACCACCGACATGGAGCTCGACGAAGTGATTGTGCCCACGATTGTGGAAAATCTTTCCGTCCTTCCTAGCGGCGTATTGCCCTCCGACGCCGTCGGCATTCTCAACTCGCAGCGCATGTCGGACATGATCGCTGAAATCAAACTTCGCTACGACATCATCTTCTTCGATTCTCCCCCAATGCTGGGGGTAAGTGACGCTTCCGTTCTTGCCAGCGAAGCTGATCAAACCATTATCGTCGTGCAACATCGGCGGTTCCCGCGCGCCATGCTCACCCGCGTGAAGCAGGCCATTCTCGGTGTCGGCGGCACTGTGCTGGGGGTGGTGCTCAACAATGTCGACCTGAAGCACGACCAAAACTACTACTACTACACGAGCTATTACGGCTACTATCACACGCGCGACAAAGATTTACGTCGTGGTGGCACCCAAGACGCAGCCACGGGCGCACGAAATGGTTATTCTGAGCCTGACGAATACTGATGGGCCGTATTTTTCTTATACTCCTTTTTCTTTCTGGCTTCGGCTCGGTCGCTTTCGGTCAGGCGGTGCTGAGAGTTGGTGACCCGGTTGAGCTTAGGGTTGGTGGCGTCCCTAACGAGGAACAGCAACAGGTAAATAACATTTACACGGTTGATGCAAACGGCTTCGTGAATCTTCCCTATATCAACAAAATTAAAGCAGAAGGAATAACCCCTGCGCAACTGGCCCGGGCAATTGAAGACGCTTACCGCGCGAACAAGATCTACACGAACCCCAACATCACCATTTTGATGCAACCGACTTCACGTTTCGTCAACGTGGGTGGAGCGGTTCGCACGCCCATGCGGGTCCCATTCACGGAGGACATGACACTGCTCGCGTCCATTAACGCCGCGGGTGGATTCAACGATTTCGCCGATCAGAAGCGCGTACGTCTCTTACGAGGCAAAGAGGTAAAGCTCTACGATGTCCGGCAGTTCCGCCGCGACCCCTCTCTGGACGTTAAACTTCGACCCGGCGACACAGTGGAAGTTCCCCAGACCTTCTTCTGAGCAGCGACTGGCCGCTTTCGCCGTATCGGGCGCGATTTCTATTGCTCGGGCGAGATGAGCTCGCGGTGGCGCCAAGTAAAACCAATTCCAGAATAAACGGTCAGGGCCACGGTGATCCAGACAAGAATCGGGCCGGCCTCATCCCGCGCGCGAAGCCACCATGTCGAACTCTCATTCGCGAATCTCAGCTCACTGGTCGCGAGAAGAGCGAGAAAGAAAATAACGGTGATGATTTGCCAGGAAGTTTTCTGTTTGCCTAGCCGCTCCGCTGGCAGCACCCGACCCTTCGCGCTGGCCATAAGCCGCAAGCCTGTGATTAAAAAATCCCGCGCCACCACCGTCGTTGCCGCCCAAGCCGGCACGGCCTTCAGCGGGACAAGAGAAATAAAGGCCGCCGCCATCATGATCTTGTCTACGAGAGGGTCCATGAGCTTGCCAAAGTTTGTAATGATTCCGTAGCGGCGGGCCACTTCGCCATCGACGAAATCCGTGATTCCAGCGATCAGAAAAATGATTAGGGCTGAAGTACGTGCGTACTCCCACGACGAATTTAGCGCGGCCACAAAGAGCACGGTGAGCGCGAGTCGACTCAGGGTTAACCGGTTGGCCCAATTCATTCTTAAGCTAAATCTCTCTCCATCTCGGCGCCTTTTTCGAGCGCTTCATGTTTGATCTTGAGTTTCGGATGTTTCCAAATTGGAGCTTTTCTCTTCAGCTCATCCACGATCCATTGACCCGCTTGGAAAGCCTGCGCTCGGTGCCGAGTCGCAACGCGCAGTAAAAGCGATGATTCCCCCACTGGAACAAATCCGAGGCGATGATGAATAATCACAAGTTGAAGCCCGAACTTCCCAACCGCATCTTCTCCAATGCTTCTCAGCTGGTGTTGAGCCATCGATCGATGGGCCTCATATTCGATTCCATCGATCTCGCGCCCGCCTTCAACATCGCGGATAACGCCCCAGAAATCGATAATCGCGCCCACGGAAAGATCCGGCCCCTCACCGGGAAATTCCAGTTCCTTTTCTGTCAATAAAACTTCGCAAACGGGATTTGCCATGCGCTCTAATTGCTCGCTAGACTGGGTCCTGACTTCGCGGTCTCAAAGAAGGAGATACTCAAAATGAGCACGAATCAATGTGATATTGGCCTGATCGGTCTTGGCGTCATGGGCGAAAACCTCGTCTTGAACATGGAATCGAAGGGATTTTCCGTCGCCGTTTTCAATCGCACCTTCGAAGTGACAGAAAAATTCGTGGCCGGTCGTGCCAAAGGGAAAAATATTAAACCAGCTCGCACGATCGAGGAATTCGTAGACGTACTAAAACGCCCACGTAAGGCGATGATCATGGTGAAAGCCGGCCCGCCCGTCGACTCCGTCATTAATCAACTGGCGCCACTGATGGAAAAAGATGACGTCATTATCGACGGCGGAAATTCGCTTTTCACCGACACGCAACGGCGCTGCAAGGAACTCGAGGCCAAGGGAATTCACTTCGTCGGCATGGGCGTTTCCGGTGGAGAAGAAGGCGCCCTGAAGGGGCCTTCGCTCATGCCGGGTGGGTCGCGTGAATCGTGGGAGATCATCGCTCCCATTTTCCGTAAGATTGCCGCGCAGGTCGACGGCGAGCCCTGTTGTCGGTACATGGGACCGGACGGCGCCGGACACTACGTCAAAATGGTGCACAACGGAATCGAGTACGGAGATATGCAGCTGATCTGCGAGGCCTACGCCATCCTTAAAGACGTTGGGGAAATGGACGCGCCGCAACTCGCCGACACATTCGCGGAATGGAACAAGGGCGAATTAAACAGTTACCTTATTGAAATCACGTCCAAAATATTCCGCAAAGTCGATCCCGACACCGGAAAACCACTGGTCGATGTTATCCTCGACAAAGCCGGACAAAAGGGAACCGGGATTTGGACCCTGCAATCCGCCATTCAGCAATCGGTCGTAATCTCCACAATTAATGCCGCGGTCGAGGCCCGCGTCATTTCATCACGCAAAGAGGAGCGGGTAGCCGCGTCCAAAATCTTGCCGCATCCGAAGCCGAAAAAGGTCCAAGACGATCGCACCCAGCTTGTCGAGGCCGTCCGGAATGCGCTTTACGCATCCAAGATCGTCTCCTACGCCCAGGGAATGGAATTACTCAGCGCAGCCAGTAGCCAATATAAGTGGAACTTGAATTTGGGCGATATCGCCACAATCTGGCGCGGCGGATGTATTATTCGCGCAATTTTCTTGAACCGAATCGTCGAGGCTTATCAACGCGACCCCACGCTGCATAATCTCCTTCTCGATCGCTATTTCACTGGCATCATCGAAAAGACGCAGGATAACTGGCGCGTCGCCGTCTCGACAGCGGTCGAATACGGCGTCGCCGTTCCCGCCTTCGGCGCTTCGCTGGCTTACTTCGATAGTTATCGCCAGGCCCGCCTCCCTTCCAATCTGTTGCAGGCACAGCGTGACTTCTTCGGTGCACACACCTATGAACGCATCGACAAGCCGGGTGTATTTCATACAGAGTGGATGGAGCCCGACGCGAAGTCGACTGAAAAACCGGTCGAACCTAAAGAACCGTCGCGACGTCACGCAGGCGAATGATGAATGTGGGAGGGGCCTTAGCGCCGCGACCATTTTACTGCGGTAAGTTGGGACACTGAGGTGCCTCCCACATTGTGCTCAGTGAAAGTCGTGTGATTCGCTTCCCACAAGCTCTTCGTGCGCGAGCGGTCTAAGTTCGCGCGCCTTGAGTAAGACGACGCCGTCGGAATTCTGCACTTCGCCCTCAATCAGGAGAAAGGCTTCCTCGGTAATCAAAAGACGAAAGCGTTCAAATAAATCGGGATGCACGATGGCATTGGAGACGCCGGTTTCGTCTTCCAGGCTGATAAAGACAAACCCTTTGGCCGTGCCGGGGCGCTGTCGGCAAATGACATTGCCGGCGATCTGCACGGTTGCGCCATGCCGCGCATGAATCAAATCGATGGCACGCCAGACGTTGGGTAAACTTTCCCGCAACAACTTCATCGGGTGTGGCCCAGTGGTAAGATTCATCGTGTCGTAATCAGCTTTTACCCGCTCGGGCATGGTCATCGGAGCTAACGCGGAGTTGTCCTTGCCGTCATCCCGAGCGGAGTCGAGGGATCCCGTGGCCATACTTAAAGATAAATTCACGGGATTCCTCGACTCCGCTTCGCTCCGCTCGGAATGACAAAAAAGCGGCTCCGGCATTTGCTCTTCGACGCGCCACATCGCCGCGCGGCGATGCTCGGCAAAACAATTCAGCGCGCCCAATTCGGCGAGTGTGCGCAGTTCCTCTTTCGAAAGCGGCACACGGCGCTTAAAATCTTTCAGGGAATCAAATTTTCTGTTTTCTCGTTGCCTAACGAGCTCTTCCGCATGTTCCTGTCGCAATCCATTGATGACACATAATCCCAATCGGACCGTGTCATCTGAAACGACCGAACAACGCCAGCTCGATTGCTCGACACATACTGGCTTCATCTTAATGCCATGCCGGTGCGCGTCTTTCACGATCGTGGCCGAGGTGTAAAAACCCATCGGCTGATTGTTGAGCAGGCTCGCGTAAAACTCGGGAGCGCGATGCACTTTCAAATACGCGCTGGCATAGGCCAGAATGGCGAAACTGATCGCATGCGATTCGGGAAATCCGTAAAGCGCAAACGATGTGATCGATTGAATAATTTTGTCGATCACATCAAACGACACGTTCTTCCTCATCATGGCCGCGCGCAGTTTCACACTGACTTTGTTCATCCGTTCTTGCGAGCGATGGAAACTGAGCGCACGCCGCAATTCTTCCGCTTCGTCGCCGGAAAAGTCCGCCATCACCATTGCAATTTTGAGCATCTGCTCCTGAAACAAGGGAACGCCAAGGGTGCGCCCAAGAACCGGTTCGAGGGAGGGATCAAAATAGGTCACAGGTTCGCGACCAGCACGACGAGCTAGATAAGGATGCACCATATCGCCTTGAATCGGTCCCGGCCGAATGATTGCTACTTCGATGACGACATCATAAAAACATTTTGGCTTCATCCGTGGCAAAGTCGCCATCTGGGCGCGGCTCTCGATTTGAAAAACACCGATGGTATCGGCTTTCTGCATGATCTCGAACGTGCCTGCGTCATCAGTGGGAATGTGGGCGAGATCAATTGGTCGCCCGCGTTCCCGACATAATTCCAGTGCGTCCTGCATCACCGACATCATCCCTAGACCTAGCAGGTCGACTTTCACAATTCCGAGGTCTTCACAATCATCCTTGTCCCATTGGGCCACGACCCGCCCGGGCATAGACGCATTCTCCAAGGGCACGAACGAGCTGAGTTTATTCTGACAAATGATCATCCCTCCAGAGTGCTGGCCGAGATGACGCGGTAATCCGTAGATTGATTGATACAAATTGATGAAAGCAGGCATCCGGGGATGTTCTTTGGGCAAGCCAGCTTGCTCAATTTGTGATTGAAGATCGAGCGTGTGCGGGAAATCACCGTTTGCAAACAGATGCGAAAAGCGATCCAGAATACTTGGAGAAAAATTTAGCGCTTTACCGATCTCACGGGCGGCGCTGCGACCACGGTAAGTAATCACGTTCGCAGTCATGGCGGCCCCGTGTCTGCCGTAGCGATGGTAAATTTCCTGGATAACGCTTTCGCGGCGGTCACCGCTGGGAAGATCGAGATCGATATCCGGCCAGCCTTTCCGGCCTTCACTCAAAAACCGTTCGAAGACCAGATGATTGCTCACTGGATCGACCGGAGTAATGCCGAGACAATAACAAACCGCGCTGTTGGCCGCACTCCCCCGCCCCTGCACCATGATGTTGTGTTCGCGACAGAAATTCACAATGTCCCAAACGATCAAAAAATATCCCGGAAACCCAAGCTTGGTAATGAGGGCCAATTCTTCGTCCAGCTTTTGTTTCACTGCCGTGCTGATGGCGGAATAGCGTTGCTGCGCCCCAAATAAAACGATGGTCCGCAGGAAGGAGTCCATGTTGTGACCATCGGGCACGGGAAAGGATGGAAACTGGTAGCCCATATTCTCCAGGGAAAACCTGAGCCGTTCGGCCAATCGCTTCGTATTCGTAATCGCCTCCGGCAGGTCGCGAAAGAGCGTACGCATTTCAACGTCGCTCTTCAAATGCCGCTCGCCATTTTGCGTTAGTAGTTTGCCGGCGGCATCAAGATGAGTGTGTTCGCGGATGCAGCTAAAAACATCCACCACCTGACGCCCGTTAGGCTTGGCATACTGGACTCCGTTAGTGGCCAGCAGCGGCAAGCGATAATACGCGGCCAGATCAACCAACCGCTGATTAACGTGGTCTTCACCGCGGAGAAAATGACGCTGAATTTCCATGAAGACGTTTCCACGACCAAAACCGTCGATGAGAAACTGAGCCCGGTCTGCATGATTCCCGAATAATACGACTAATCCTTCGGCAAATTCCGGCAGTTCATTCCATTGCACTGCGCACTTTCCCTTCTCGCTGCGCAAATGCGCCTGGGTTAGTAACTCGCAAAGATTTTTATATCCGGTTTGATCTTCGACGAGCACGGGCAACGAAGTCCCATCTTCCATGCTCAGCTCGCAGCCGATAATTGGCCGCACATTTTCGTCGCGCGCAGCTACGGAAAAGCGTTGCGCACCATAGACACCATCACGGTCGAGCAAAGCCAACGCCGGCATTTTGAGCTCGGCTGCAGTTGTAGCTAATTGCTCGGGAAAGGATCCGCCACGCAAAAAACTGAAAGCGCTGGATGCATGCAATTCGACGTAAGACATGATTTGCTGGAGCGGCTAATCGTAAACGCCATCGAGTTTCCACGTTTCCCCGCTCTGATGACAGCGCACCAAAACATCGTTTCCCAATTGCAGATCCCATTCAATTCGCACCCATGATTTTTCGTCCCACCAATGACCTGACCCTAGGTAAGGGCCATTCTCCCCCGAAGCGGTCCCGGTGATTTCAGCGCTCCGGAGATGACGGGGTTTGTTTTCTTCAAGCAATACGGAGGCGATTGGAGCTGGGCGAAACCGCCGCAAGGCCACAGGCCGCGTTGACTCCCTCCGGCCCGGGGCACTGAGGTCAATTGCCCCTGCCTGCCAGCAAAACGGTTCCAGCTCGAAGGCATCCGGTCGATGCGTTTCTTTCAAAACCGGTCTACCGACCCGATCCGCGCCAAGCAACCCCGTTAGGCGCGCGAGTGTTTCGTAAAGCTGATTCGGATCGCGTAGGGTTGTTTCAAACAGCCCAAATTGCTGCTGAGCCGGCTTCACTGGCTGTGCCTCCAGAGCGACCGCAATAATGGGATGGTCCGACTTAAAGTTTTCAAGATGCGTGTGCAGCATCCGAAAGAGAAGATCGATATCGTTGCTTGGCTGCGGAATTTTGAAACGCCGGACGTAATCCTGCCGATTGGTAAACGTAAGGCGAAGTGCAATTTCTTTCGCCACCAAATAGAGTGCATTCAACCGAACCGAGAGCTGCTGTAGAAAGCGGCGCAGCATAAAAAACAGCGGCTCAATTGTTTCGACTTCGTGTTCGAATTCGAAGCTCTCCTCGAAGGATTCCGGGGGCTGGACCAGCTTCAGGAGTCGAGTGGAGTGGCCAGTGGCGCGTTCCCAAAGGGTAACTGCTTCAGGTCCAAGGCGCGCCCGCAGCTCTTCTTTATCGAGCTTCGCCAAATCTCCCAAAGTGTGAATGCCCCACTTATGTAAAATTGCTAAGGTATGACGAACTTGGAGAGCGATTTCTTGAGCGTTGGATTTCCTTCTCCACTTCATATTTCACTTTCATCTTTGCTGGGGGAGCAACTTCGTTTTCATCTCGTCCGAGAGGGATGACGCATTGATCCAAGCAATGGCCCTATTCGAATCAGTGCTAAGCCAATTCCGAACAATCGATTCGAGCTGGGCCTCGCGTCCGCTCTGGTTGCCGATCGTTTGCGCCCATTGCGCCGCTGTTTGCGGATCGGATGCAGCAATTTGGCGGGCAAAAGCGCTCACAGCCGCATCGCGCGATGGACTTTGCGACAAAGTTCCCAGCCATGTCGCCGCGGCGTAGGGATCGTTTTGACCCCAGCGATTGATCAAGCTTTCAAAAGCGCGTTGCCGGGTGGTGTTTTCGGGAAAAGACGCGGCCCATTTACTAGCCGCTTGAGGATCTTCCCCAGCCCAATGCAACGCCACTGCCCCAGCGGCATTTGCCTGTGCGTCACTGGATGGCAATTGGGTAATAAGCCTGGAAGCGTTGCGTGGATCCGATTCCGCCACGGCGGCAATGACATTGGGTAAGACCGAATCACGCAAGCCGGTATCGGATAAATTTTGCGCCCACCCCAGGGCGGCCTGCGGATCAAGATGGGCCCAACGCTGCGAGACATTTTCCAGCAAATTTTTGCGACCATCCTTGTCGCTGACATGAAAAGCGAAGTCGGCCGCAGCGCGTGGATCCCCTTCACTCCATTGCGAGACGATATTAATAAGGGCGTTTCGCCGTGCCGTCCCGGGAGGAAGTTTTTGCGCCCAATTAATTGCGCTTTGCGGATCGTTGTTCGCGAATTGCGTCGCAATTGCTATGGTTGCTTCCTCTTGGGCCTTGCCGGAAGGGAGCGTCGCGACATATCCGGCCGCTTCCGTCGGTTCCACTCGCACCCAGGTAGCCAAAACATTACGCAAAGCCTGTCTTTGCGATTCGTTAACCGGCAAAGTTTGCACCCAGCTGATAGCGGCGTGCGGATCACTTTGCGCCCATCGCTGCGCAATGTTTCCAATCGATTGATCGCGCACGGCGCCACTCGGCAAGGTTAAAGCGACGGAACCGGCTTTGGCCGGATCTTTTTCGGCCCAATTGGCCAGGATACTTTGCAAGGTATTGTTGCGGCCCGGTCCTGGAGGCAAATTGTTTGCCCAACTGAAGGCCGCCTCAGGATCCTGACCCGCCCAAGTTGAGCCGACTACCTGCAGGGCGTTGTCGTGGCTGGAGCCTGCCGGAAGTTGTGATGCCGTTTCTGCTGCGGCAATGGGATCATTGTTCGCCCAGTGGCTGAAAATGGGCCAGTAGAGACTTTGGCGATTTCGGCTGGCTGGGAGATTTTGTAGGAAATTTAAGGCCGACTGTGGGTCTTTATCCGAGAGCGTGGAAACAATTGTTCTCATGGCCTGATCACGTAATGGCCCAGCCGACAACTGCTGTGTCCAGGCGCTGGCGGCGGCAAAGTCATGTTCCGCCCACCCGGCAACGGCGCTGGTGAGCGCTAAATTACGTGATGCACCATTCGGAAGGGCTTCGGCATAACCAACAGCAGCTTTGGAATCGAACTCGGCCCAACGTCCGACCAGGAGCGAGCGCAGCATGCTTTTGTCCTGTTCACGGGGCAAACTTTCGGCAAAGTCTAAAACTTCGCGGACATTTTTTTCATTAACCGCGTCCGAAATTTTGGAAAATGCAGCATAACTGCGGCGACTGCCGGAATGTGAAATCGCCGCTTTGAGATCGGCGAGGAGGCTTTCAGTCGAAACCGGTGTGGTCGATTTTTCGGAAGACTGGCTGGGAGCTGCCGTGACCTTTCGTTCGGTAAATCGTCCAGGGGGACCAGCTTCAATTGCCACTGGTGTTGGCTGAGAATTCGCTACTGGAAGAGGTTTGGGAGAACGAAAGGCATAATGACCAAAGGCTAGGCCGAGAATAAAGGCAGCAAGGGCAGCGAAGATGGAGAGTCGCATTCCGCGCATTTAATTAGAGTTTAAAGCATTCCTTTATATGTTCAAGTGAACAGTATCAGATTATTTCTACCGGACACTTCGGTAGCGCCTGCAGAAAGGAACGACCGTAATGTTTTGTCATAATGCGATTATCCAGAATCACAACGATGCCACGATCGCTTTTCGTCCGGATTAAACGGCCGACCCCTTGTCGAAGTTTCAAAATCGCTTCTGGCAAAGAATACTCAGTGAACGGATCGCCTCCGCGTTCCTCAATCAGCTCGAGCTTCGCTTCGATGAGCGGATGATCCGGCACGGCAAAGGGAAGCCGCGTAATAATCACGTTGGACAGCGCTTCGCCGGGAACATCGACACCCATCCAGAAACTATCGGTTCCGAAAAGCACGCTTCGCGCCGTAGTTTTGAATTGCTCGAGCAAGCGCCCGCGGGGCGCTCCGGATCCTTGCACAAGAAGATTCATCTTATTTTGCGCAAAGAATGGCTGCATCCGCGCCGCGACAAGCTGCATCCCCCGATAACTCGTAAAAAGAACAAAGGCCCGCCCGGCCGTCTCTTTTGTAAAATGCTCGATCCACTCAACCAGCGCCTCTTCGTACCCAGCGCCACGCGGATCCGGCATCTTCTGGACGATAAACATTTTCATCTGGGTGCGAAAATTAAATGGACTCCCTAGTTGCAGTGGCTCCGCCGCATCCGCGCCCACTCGTTGCCGAAAATAAGCGAGGTCAGCGCGACCCACCGCGAGCGTCGCGCTCGTCATAACACAGGAGCAAGAGTCACGAAAAAGCATGCGGCGGAGAACCGGTGCCATCTCAACCGGGGCGGCATTGAGCGAGAGAAATTGCGCGGTCTTTCCGGTGCACTCCACCCAATAGACGTGCTCCAAGGCGCTTTGCTCAAGAAAAGCCGCAATCCCAACGCGTGCGTCGCGAATCCTCCGGCCCAGCTCCTGAAGCTCCGCTTTTAAAAATTCGTCCTCCGTTTTTCTGACCACTTCGGCAATGCGCCCCTGCAACCCGATCAACCGTGCCGTGATGCTGTCGGGGGCAAAGTCCGCTCCGCGGACACGGAACTCGCGGCCTTTACTGAAATCGCAACGTTCCTCGATTTGCCGGAAAAATTTGTCGACCTCATCAACCAGCTCAGCCGCGAGGATAACTCCAGGTGCGTCGCGTGTAACCGTGAAAAGACCTTTCTTAGTGCGTGCGTTGTAGAGACGCTGGATGGTCGATTTTAGTCCATATTGCGAGACGCCTATCCCGATTTGGCGCGACGCGACTTGTTCCAGGGTGTGCGCTTCGTCGAAAACGATGAAGTCGTTCGGAAAAAGGAATCCGCTCTCGCGTTCTTCCTGCTCTTCCGGGTCCCCTAAGAGCATGAAAAGCAGCGTGTGATTAATAACAATAAGATCGGCGGATAGAAGGCGTTTCCGCGCTTCTCGGTAAAAACATCCGGGGCGCTGACCGCACGTCTTCGTCGTGCAGATATGCGCTTCGCTGCAGACTTGCGCCCACACCTTCGGATCGGGCTCAAAGCTAAGGTCGCTGATCGATCCGTCCCTTGTCGCGCCAGCCCATTCTGCCACCTGTTGCAATTCATTTTGCTCGCTGCCGCTAAAGAGCTCATTAGCTTGCTGAAGCGCGCGTTCCAACCGGCGCGGGCAAAGATAATTCTGCCGGCCCTTCATCAGCGCCGCTTCGAACTCCACCGGCAAAACCTTTTTCAGAATCGGAATATCCTTATAAAGGAGCTGCTCTTGCAGATTAATTGTCTGAGTCGAAACGATGGCCTTCTTCTTTTGCTCAAGGGTGTAAAGAATCGAAGGAACCAGGTAGGCGAGCGATTTGCCGATACCGGTGCCTGCCTCGACGACAAGATGTCGTTCCTCCTCCAGCGCACGGGCCACCGCTACCGCCATCTCTTGTTGTTGCGGCCGGAATTCAAAGTTCTTTGATTTCGAGAGACGTCCCGCCTCGGAAAAAATCGTCCGGACCCTTTCCACAAATTCTGTTCCGAGAGAATCTTTCAGCGCAATCATCGGGCCCTCAAGCTACCGCTACCGTGCAAATCTCGCGAGCAAACTCATCCTGTCGAAACACCAAGCTCCAACGTCCGCCTATAAGACTCCAAATCCCAAGCACGTGCAGAGTAGTTTAAGTGAGACTAACTTCCCGCATTCGCATCTGCCATGAAGCTGCTCGACCGCTACGTCATTCGTAATTTCTTACAGGCCTATGTGTACTGTATTACCGGTTTTATCTCCATCTGGCTCATCTTCGACATTAGCGACAATATTTCGACGTTCATCGACGAAAACCTTGGGTTCACGCGCGCGGCGCATTACTATTTTACACAGGTCCCGCAGATATTGGTGATCCTTCTGCCGGTCTCGCTTTTGCTTGCTCTTCTCTTCAGTCTGGGACGAATGTCGCGCGCTAACGAGATAGTCTCGATGTTGACCGCTGGCGTGAGTGTGCCGCGCGTATTGCTTCCATTGATCCTGATCGGCCTTCTCACTGTGTTCGCAAGTGCCGCTCTGAACTATGCCCTAGCGCCTCATGCTGACCTCGCTCGCAAAACCTTCTTGTCGAGTGAACAAAAGTCCCGTCGCGAGAGCCAAATCGAAGGGCAGATTTTTAGGAATCGCACCGACGCTCGAACCTGGTTCGTCCAGAATTTTCGCCGTGGTCAAAACAGTTTTAATAACGTCCAGGTTCTGCAGCAAGACGCCAACGACAACATCGTGACAAATTACCTGGCAACCCGCGCATTCTATCGTCCGCAAACCAAAACATGGGACCTCGAGTCAGTAAGAATCGTGAATTACGATGGAAAGGGAAACATCACGAACGAGGAATTCCAGCCATCACTAACGCTCAATCATTGGAGCGAAACTCCATTTCGCCTAAGCAGCGCAAATGTTCGCGCGGAATATCTCAGCGTGCCCGAATTGCGGGAATATTTGGGGTTCAACGCCGATTTTCCCGCCACGCTTCTGGCGCCTTTCAAGACGCATCTGCAATATCGCCTAGCTCTTCCGTGGACTTGTCTGGTCGTTGTGTTTATTGCGGCGCCGTTGGGGATTGGCTTTTCCCGGCGCGGCATTCTCTCCAGCGTAGCCACCTCGATCATTCTCGTGTTCTCCATGAATTTCCTCACGCATCTTTTTCTTGCACTCGGTGAAGGTTATCGCATCCCCTCCTGGACGGCGGCCTGGGCCCCCAACGCCCTCTTCGCCGTAATCGGCCTGTATCTTCTTTATCTGCGCGCGACAAATAGAGAGGGACTGGGCTTTTCCACTTTGTTCGCACGACGCAAGCTCGCGTGACAGCTAAATGACGAATGACGAAGTCCGAAATGCGCAGGAAGATTTGACGACGGGTGTCGGCTATTTAATTCGTCATTCGAGCTTCTGCATTCTTCCTGCTCGTAGTTTGGACGAGCCACGAAGGCACGATTATAGTTGCGGGATGAATCCGCTGGCAAATGAATGGGCGATCAAGCATCGCTCCGACACCTGCTCGGCGACGCATCGCCCGTTCGTTGTAGGCGAGTATTTTTATACCTTACTCTTTCGTGATGGCGACGCCTTTCGCCGCGAAGATCTGAGCGAAGAAGCCTGGGCAGCGCGCAATGAGAATATCCGACCGTTCTCCTTCTGGAAGAGCCGGTATGAACCCGCGCCGCCGGCCCCACCAGAACCGCTTGCCAAGGAGACCGCAGAGCAACTTTTTCGACGCCTGATTTCATCCGAAAACGCTCCCCAAAACGCCTGTTATGTGCTTGCCGTAATGCTGGAACGCAAACGCGTTTTGAAGCAAATCAAAAGTGAACAAACCGAGAATGGCCGGGTTATCGTTTACGAGCAACCAGCAACGGGTGACGTTTTTATTGTGCCCGACCCCCAGTTGCGCATGGACGAAGTGGAAAGCGTTCAAAATGAAGTCGCCAACCTGCTTCGGGCCGCAGCAAAGCTCTGAAAAATACCATGTCTGCGAATCACTCCACAAAACCGACGGCTGACTTCCTCCGCTCCCTGTCTCTCCCTCAGGGAGAGAAGGACGCGCAGCGCCAAGTGAGGGCAGAAGAGTGGGTATGGGAAAGAACTGAGGTGAGGGCAAATCCATCACTCCATCACTCCATCACTCCTTCTCCCGTCGTCTCACCTACGCTCCCATGGTTTGCCGGCTTCCCCCTTTATCTCGCACCTATGGCGGGCGTATCGGACAAAATTTTCCGCCAAATCTGCAAGGAGCATGGCGCTGACGTTCTCACGACCGAATTTGTTTCGGCCGAAGGGATTTTTCGTCGAAACGAGCGGACGCGCGAATATCTCGATTTCGACGAAGTAGAACGACCGATCGGTGTGCAGCTTTTCGGCGCAGACGCCGAACACATGGCCGAAGCCGCGCGTCAGGTGGTGGATTGGGTTCAGCCGGATTTCATCGATCTGAACTTCGGTTGCCCGGTCAACAAAGTGGTCTCCAAGAATGGCGGCTCTGCTTTGCTAAAAGATTGCCCAACCTTATCGAGCGTGGCCAGAGCCGTGGTGCAGGCAGTCGTACCATTGCCGGTGACGGCAAAGATCCGCATCGGCTGGGATGCCGACTCCATTAATGCGGTGAGGGTGACGCGAATTCTCGTGGACCAAGGGATAGCGGCAATCACCGTTCATGGACGGACGCGCCAGCAGGGTTACTCAGGTGCGGCTGACTGGAACGTCATTGGCGAAGTTGCCGCCGCAGTTCCAGTTCCGGTCATAGGAAATGGCGATCTTTCCGGTCCGGCTGAGGTCGCGAAACGACGGGATGAAACGGCGATTGCCGGCGCAATGATCGGTCGCGCGGCCATGAGCGCGCCCTGGATCTTCCGTCAAACGAAACAGTACCTGGCCAACGGCGAAATCGCGGATGGACCGGATTTGACCGAAAAATGGGATTTGATTCTGCGCCATTGCCGGTTGGCAGTGGAGGAATGGGGTGCTGAGGAGCCAGCTGTTCGATCTCTGCGCGCACGATTGATGGCGTACTCTAAAGGGTTTCCCGGCAGCAAGATACTGCGCGAAAAATTTCAACACGTCTCGACGCTGCGAGACGTCGAAACCATTGCACAGCAGCATCTGCAGACCGCTTTTGAATCAACCGCACCGATTTAGAGCTTAACTAGACTCAATTGGACACATCTCCCGAACAAACATCCGCCCCGCCAATCAAGTACAAGATTGGCAACGAGCGCCTGATCAAAGTGACCGACAACGCGTCACGCAAGTTAGTGTCACTTCTTGAGAAGCAAGGACGGCCGAACGGCGCTTTGCGTGTGGCTGTGATCGGCGGCGGTTGCTCCGGATTGCAGTACAAGATGGATCTGGTCGATGGGCCGGCGAACCGGGACATTCTTGTGCCAACGTCGGACGTCCGCGTGGTGGTCGACCCGAAAAGCGCGCTCTTCGTCAGTGGCTCGCTGCTGGATTACAGCGATGACCTGCAAAAAGGCGGATTCAAGGTAACGAACCCCAACGCCGTGGCGCATTGCTCGTGTGGCGAAAGTTTCGCCGCATGATCGATTATTTCGCCCTTTTGCAACAGCCACGCCGACCGTGGCTGGATCCCGAGCAATTAAAACAAAAACATCAGCAACTCACCCTGACCGCACACCCAGACCGACAAGGCTCAAATGAGCCTGCTTTGGACTTTGCAGTCGTCAATGAAGCCTATCGAGTTCTAAGCGATCCAAAACTTCGTTTGCAGCATCTCTTGAGTTTGCAAGGCCACGATCCCGGCGCCCAGGTTACACCTTATGAACTGACAGAGCTTTTTGCGAAAACAGGGACGTTCGTTCAGGACACCGATAGCCTGATCGAAAAACTTCGAGCAACGAAGAGTGCACTGAGCAAATCACTCCTTCGGCCGGAGGTATTAGAAGCGCAAAAACGGGCGGGCGACATTTTGGATCAACTCCAGAAACTCTACACCAACGCCCTGGATGAATTGAAGCGATTAGACGCCTCGTGGAATGAGTCTGCGGGAGAATCAATCGAAGATCTTACAAAGCTTTATCGTCGCTTCGCTTATCTGGGGCGCTGGATGGATCAGGTGCGGGAAAGGCAGTTTCAGCTATCCATTTAACAATAACCAGGCTATCAGTCCTGATCCCGCCGCAGTGCACAAGGTGGACAGGTAGCGGCGGTTCACCCCGCCGGGGCGTAGGCCCCTCTGGGCCGGAGGCGAACCGCCATGGCAATTGGGTCAATCGCCGCTACCTAAAGCCGATACCACTGACATGTTCGTTTGAACTTGCCATGTAAATCCATTCAAGCGATGCTAAGGTATGCTGACCGACCGACAAAAGGAAGTCCTCGACTTCATCCAAAGTGAACAGCGGGAAAAGGGAATCACTCCCAGCACCCGGGAAATCCAAAATCACTTCGGTTTCGCCAGTCAGACGTCGGTGATGCAATACATTGATGCTCTTGCGCGAAAAGGTTTTCTTGATCGGCACGCGCGAAAAGCGCGGGCGCTGATCACGCCAATACAAAAAGTCCGCATCACGGATATCCCGATCTACGGTCAAATTCCGGCTGGCATGGCCACACTAACGGAGCAAACAATTGAAGGACATGTCGCGCTCGACACGCGCTCAGTCAACGCTTCTAAAAACGGGCGCACTTTTGCCTTACGGGTCCGCGGCGACTCGATGATCGATGCGCACATCGTCGATGGAGATATCGTTATTCTGGAAGATCGCAAAGACGTGCAGAGCGGCGACATCGTCGCGGCCTTAATCGATGGGGAAACCACCTTGAAGCGTTACGTGATGGAGCATGGACGGCCCTACTTGAAGGCCGAAAATTCTCTTTATCCTGACCTGACTCCGGCCCGGGAACTAACGATTCAGGGGGTAATGATTTCATTGATCCGGAAACAACCGGCGGCCCAGCGCAAGAAACGGCGGTAAAAGAATTTCGGTAGCGGCGGCTCACTCCCGCAGCGGCGGGACCATGGCGATTGAGAGCCTGCCCTGAGCGGAGTCGAATGGGTCAATCACCTCTAGGGGCCGCTAGCTGAGCCATGGCGATGGGGTCAATCGCCTCTACCCGGCCCTCGCTGTCCATAATGTTCATTTGAACATATCAGCTGATCGTGTCACCTTCAGGTGATGCCAACAAGCGGAAAAATTGTCGATCTTCGGACTCTGTTAGCCGAACGTTTTCCACACGCGCCATTATCTGCCACGACGCGGTTAGTAACTGGCCTCCCCTTTCTCGACTTAGTAATAGGTGGCGGTCTTCCCAAAGGGGCCATTACCGAATCCATTAGTCCGCAAGTCAGCGCGGGTAGCGCCTCGTTAATTTCTGTTCTTCTCCAAGCCGCGCATCGCGATCGATATTTCCTCGCCCTGATCGATGGCCGCGACTCCTTTGATCCAAGCCCTTTGGGTAATGCTTGTTTGCGCCATCTGCTTTGGGTGCGCTGCCATAATGCGCTTGAAACCATCAAAGCCGCGGACCTGTTGCTCCGCGATGGTAATTTCCCTTTGGTGATTGCCGATTTAGTCCTGAATCCTCCGGCTGAATTGCACAAGATTCCGCAGACGAATTGGTATCGTTTGCAACGGCTGGTTGAAGCCACCTCCACAGCATTCCTCGTCTTAAGCCGTCGCAGCATGGTGAGCAGCGCCCAACTAAAAATCTTTCTCGAAAATGCATGGACATTGCAAACTTTCGAGAAAGAGAATGCGCTCTCCTCTCTGCCAATTCGCGTGCAACGGTCGCATCAGGTTGGAATCGGAAATGCGAGGGCAAGCTGATGTTTGCCACGATTTTTGTGCCGAATTTGTATTTGCAGGCCGCCCTGCGTCACCAATTGCCACATCAAAGCACAGTCGTCTCAGCTGCGGGGGCGGCCGGCACCCTGTCCGCCAGTCAGACGGACTCGTCCCGTGGCGAGCCTGCCTTTCTTAATTCGCCAGACGAAATGCTCCAACCCGTCGGGTTAATTGACGAGAAGGAAAACAAACCTCTTATCATTCAACTTAACCCTGCAGCGGAAGCTGCCGGTGTCTACAAGGGCATGACACCGAGTCAGGGATTGGCGCGATGTCTCACTCTATTAATAACAACGCGCTCGCCTTCGCAGGAAAAATCGATGCAAGAGATCGTGCTTCATTATGCCTTTAGCCTCAGTCCCTATGTAGAAGCGACTGGCCCTGGAATCTACACTCTCCAATTTACCAACGATCGAGAGCTTTCCCGGAAAGTCTCACGTGTAATCGATCAATTGGCAGCGTCCGAAATTACCGCTCAAGCGGGTCTCGCCCAGACGCCGGACACCAGTTTTTTGGCCGCGTATCTCGCCCACCCGGTGTTGGAAATCAAAGATCCGAACAAATTTCTCGCCCCGCTGCCAATCGATACGCTGGCGATTCCCTGGCAATTCTAAAACCTGATGCTATGAGGCCTGTTCGTTCCGTTCGAAATATGGTGGATCAACCTCCGACGTAGTTCGGATACCTTTCCCGCAACTGCCGCGTGACCCGATCCGCTTCGTCTATTTTACCGGCGCGTTGATAAGCCGATGCCGCTTTCTGCAACGCGCGCGGAGTAATAGCAGGATCATCGTAAAGCAAGGCGACACCCATAAACGCTTTCCCCGCTTCGTCGAACTTACCACGCTCAACCTGAACATCGCCGGCCAGGAGGCGCGCTTCGGCATTGACGCGGCCTTCAGGCTGAAGCGACATAATTTCCTCGGCGATTTTCTGGGCCTCGTCTGCTTTATGCGCGCCGATCTTGGCCGCGCCGAGTGCGAGCAACACCTTTGCTTTTCCGGCCGGATCAGTGGCGGTCTGTAGGTATCGAGCGTAAGCATTCTCGGCCTCGGTAAAGTTCTGCAAACGCGACTCGGTATCCCCAAGGTAGAACCAGAAATCAGGTTTCGCCTTGGTCGGGTTTCCGATCTTGCCGAGTGCGCTCAAATACTTTTCCGCGGCGGCATAGTTCTTCTCGTTGTAGCATTCGATCCCGAGCCATTCCAAGATCTCTGCCGGCACGTTAGCGTTTGGACTTGCGGCCATGAAGGCGTCCACCTCTTTGGTCAGAGCACCTCGGTCTCGCAGGTAAAAGTATGAGGATGCAATCCGTACTGTCGCGAGATCGTAGTACTGCTCTGTGTTGAGTTGACGCGCTGCGTTCAGTGCGGCGATGGCCGGCTTATAGTCCTTTGCCTCGAAGGCGGCCTTGCCTATGTAATACTGTGCTTGAGCGGCGACTGAGCTCTTGGGAAATTCTTTGAGCAGCTGCCGGAATGTGTCGCTCATCCCTTTCGAGTTTCCCTGTTGCCCAAGAATGAGCGCCTTCTGCTGCAATGATGCTTCGCGCTCGGGCGTTCCCGGATACTTCGTCAAGATCGTATTCAAATCAGCCAGGGCGACATCGTAGTTTTTGTCTTCCCGGTAAGCGACAGCTCGCTGTGCCAGAGCCGCCGGCGCCTGCGGCGTGTTGGGAAATGCCTGCACGTAATAGCTGAAGGCTTCTACAATCCTGGGAAGGTCTTTCAGCTGAACGTAACACAAGCCCAGCTTGTAAGAGGCCTCGGCACGCAGTTTCGGCGAAAGATGAGACGTCCGCAGTTCTGCGTAGATCGGCGCGGCTTCGGCGAAATTCTGTTGTTTGTAAAGAGCTTCGGCTTGCAAAAGCTTCGCCTGATCGGCGCGCTCTTCCGTCGGCCCAGTTTTGAGAAACTCCTCCACCGCGGCTGGAAGAGCGGGTGGATCGGAATTATAGATATTAATCAGCCGTTGGTATTGCGCGTCCTTGGCGTCTTCCCGCTTTGGATATTTGGCAATGATTTCGTCATAAATCGCTTCGGCCTCTTTCGCATGACCCAGTTGCCGTTCGGCATTTGCGGCCAACAACATCGTTTCCGGACGAGCATCCTCCGGAAGTTTTTGCTGCTCCTTTTTGTAATCGCTAAGTAGCTGCGCGTACTGACCCGATTGGTATTGCAAGCGCAGCAAACCAACTTGAGCAATTGCCCGAAACTTGCCTGCTTCCGGCGAGGTTCGCGCGCGTTGCAGCAAGGTCGTCGCTTTATCAATCATTCCCTTGTCAATCTTGCCCTTTTCTATCTGGATAAGATCGATCGCAATCAGCCCGCCGCGCACCGACGCCTCAGCCTTCAAAGGCGGCTTCTGTGTTTCGTTCGAAAGAGCTTCGTATTGTTTAAGCGCCTCAAGCTTCTTCCCGCGTGACAGAAAAATCGACGCGGCCGCAGATCGGGAATCCTCTCGGAACGGATTTGGATTCTTTGCGTCGATTACCTGCAAATAAATCCCACAAGCTTCATCTTTTTTATCGAGCGTTTCCAGGCAGCGCGCTTCGAAATATCGTGCCGAGAGCACGACCGCAGGCTCCTTTGACTTGGCCGCAGCCCGGTGAAACAGAGGAAGCGCTGCTCCGTAATTCTTTTCTGTGAACGCTGTCTCCGCTAACACATACGCCGCCGGGCCAGCGAATTCGCTGTCGCCGTAATCATCCAAGACAGCCTGAAAGCTCTTGCGCGCCGACGATGTTTTATTCAGCGCACGGTAACATTCGCCGAGAAAAAAATAGGCTTGGGCCCGGCCCGGTGCATTTACGTATTGCTCCAAATATTTTTCAAATTCGGGAATGGCCAGGTCATAAAGTTTGCGTCCAAAAAGAGCCTCAGCGTATTCGAGCTGTCGCTGCGCCGGTGGTGCCGTTTCGACCGGCGACGCCTGGTCGGATTCCCCACCCGTGACCGGGCCCGGGGCGCCGCTGTTCAAGGGCTGTGCCCGCGTCACTGGGGGTTCGTCCACGGGCTGCGCACGGCGGATTTCTCCCGGGTTCTGCGCACCGAGTGGTGGCGCGTCTAAAAAGAGCAGCGCCAATCCGATGAGAGCGACAGCGCTGAGCGCTGTTTTCATTTTGCTGTCGCGAAAGCCACGTTGGTCACGCCAGCCTGGCTACAGATATTCAGCACTTCCACAATGTTCTTATAGGCACCGGCTTCGTCCCCCCGAATTACGACAGCTTGTTCGGAGTTGAGCTGCACCAGTCCCTTTAAAAGCTCGGTCAACTCGGCACCCGTCAACGCGCGCCTATTAACGACAACATTACCATCTGTCTTCACGTTGACGACAACATCACCAATCGGCGCGCTTTTTTCTTTCGCGGCTGAAGCCTTCGGGACCTTAACGTCCAGCTCATTTTCATTACGTGCCGCGTTCCACGTCATGAGAAAGAAAATCAGAAGCAGAAGGAGAACATCGACAAGAGGCGCAAGCTGAATGCCAGGATGATGCGGATGGGCGCGACTACGCAGATTCATTGAAAACAGAAGGTGACCTTAAAATTCCGACGTGCCCGAGAGCCTCAAAATTCATCTTCCAGCAAGACGGGCGCTCGTTCGCCACGCTTCTCGTACTGCAAAGAAAGAAGCGCGAGAACATGCGTGCAGGCGGATTCCAATTCAGAGATCAGGCGATTGGCGCGCCCGCGAAAGAAAGCATAAAACACCATCGCTGGAATACCGATGGCAAGTCCGGCGCAGGTGTTAACCAATGCTTCGCTGATGCCTCTGGAGAGCAAAACATAGCGCGCGGCCCCGAGATCGGCCCCAAGAGCGCCAAAGGATCGGATAATTCCAATAACGGTGCCGAGGAGGCCAAGCAATGGGGCGATCATGCCGATATCGGCAAGATAAGTGACGCGATTGGTCAGACTCGCGGCTACACGGGTACCCTCGGTCTCGGCAATCTCACGGACCTGTTGGAAATCGGCGTGGGGATTTTTCGTCGTGAAATCGAGTACCTTTTGCACGACCCGTGCGATGGCTTCACCATGTCGATTTGAGACCGCGAGCAGTCCGAGATAATCACGTTTCCGCAAAAGCGCGTCAGCTGTCGCCATAAATCCGCTGGAAACAATGGCGCCGCGTCGAATCGTCATCAAATAGGTAACCACCAGCATGACCGAGAAAACTGATAGAATGATCAGCGCATACATGACCGGTCCCGCGATCAAAATGGCGTGTAGGACCGAATCCGCGCGCGGAATGTCCGGAGAAGCACCTGCGGGGGACGAGGTTTGAGCGAGCAGAGGAGAGATACTTGCCACCGTGGCAAGCAGCACCGAAAAGATTTTCATGCTGAAAAGGTCTTCTACGATAGACGGGCTGAGATTGGATGCAAATAGCCGACTAGAAACTAAACACTGTTTTCATTCAGAAGTTGCTAGGCAAAACGGTCATCACCAGACCAGCGGCGCACTCGGAAGATATGCGCAGGTTGAATTTCCGGGTCTAACTCGACGTAGTTGCGTCGTCCATGCCAGACGTAACGCGCATCACTAAGCAGATCGTGCACTTGATAGGCCTCCCCTTCCATTGAACCAAACTGGTCGATCGGGACATCAATATAGGAATGCTGTTTCCGAAATGGATCGAGATTTACCACTATCAAAATGATGTCCTCGCGGGCGATCGTCATCTTCCCGTAGAACAAAATGGCGTCGTTATCCGCGTGGTAAAATCTCAGATTGTCATAAAACTGGAGGGCGCGGTTTTGCTGGCGAATCGTGTTTAATCGGGTGATCCAATCTTTAATATTTCCCGGGGCGTTCCAATCGCGCTCCTTATATTGGTACTTTTCGGAATCGAGATATTCTTCACGTCCGGGCAAAGCTGCGTTCTCGCACAACTCAAATCCGCTGTAGATGCCGTAAAGGCTTGAGAGCGTGGCCGCGAGCACAACGCGAATCATGAAGGCGGGACGGCCGCCATTCTGCAAAACAAATGGCAAAATATCTGGCGTATTTGGCCAAAGGTTCCCTCGGAAATACTCACGCATTTCCGTTTGCGTTAACTCGGTGAAATAGTCGGCCAGTTCCTGCTTTGAACTGCGCCAGGTAAAATAGGTATAACTCTGGGTGAAGCCCGCTTTCGCCAGGGCTTTCATCATCTTGGGCCGGGTAAAAGCCTCGGAAAGGAAGATCACGTCTGGATACTCACCGCGCACCCCCGAGATGAGATACTCCCAGAACGGAAGCGGTTTGGTATGCGGGTTATCGACACGGAAACTGCGCACGCCATGATCCGCCCAGAAGAGAATGATGCTCTTCATCTCTTTCCAAAGTTCCTGCCAATTTTCGCAGCGAAAATTGAGCGGATAAATGTCTTCATATTTTTTCGGCGGATTCTCCGCGTATTTGATCGAGCCGTCAGGACGCTTGTAGAACCATTCCGGATGCTCTCGGACGTAAGGGTGATCAGGTGAGCAGTTAATGGCGAAATCGAGTGCGATCTCCATTCCACGTTTGCGCACCTCCTTTTGGAGCCAATCGAAATCCTCGAGTGTGCCGAGCGCAGGATCGATCGCCTTGTGCCCACCGACCTCGCTCCCGATGGCGTATGGAACACCGGGGTCGCCCGGCTCGGTAATGAGCGAATTGTTACGGCCTTTACGGTTGGTGTGACCAATCGGATGAATCGGCGGAAAGTAAATCACATCGAACCCCATCGCTTTGGCATCGTCGACTCGCGGCAGAACCTCGCGCAACGTAGAGCCGCGATCCGCGCGGCCCTCCGCCGAGCGCGGAAAAAATTCATACCACGCCGCCGTGCGCGCCGACGGCCGATCGACCGTAACCCTTGGGGCCGGGGCGTATTGCGTCGCAGTAGAGCGGTCAGGATAGGTTGCCATGAGCACCTCCAGCTCACCGGATTGGGCTATGGCGTTAATTTGCGCTTTGTCACCTGTCCGGATGATCTCCGAGAATTCGAGCAACCGTGCGGCATCCGCTTTATTGTAGGCCCGCCTCGACGCGGCCTCGAGCAGGGCAGCACCTTCCAGAGCTTCGCTGGTCAAGTCGGATATTCCCGCATCGAATTTCGTGGTGAACTCATGTCTCCACCCCCGAAAAGTGTCGGTCCACGCTTCAACCGTGTATTCGTGCGTCGCAATCTCGTAGAGGGTGCAGGCCCCGCGCCATCGATCGTTATCCATGTACGTCATAGATGTTTCGTGCCAGTGGCTCTCTCCAACTACCCGCCACTTAAGAATCGCCGCGACAACGTCGTGACCGTCTTTGAACACGTCGGCCTCGACAACCAGATCTTCTCCAAGGACCCGTTTGACCGGGTAGCGTCCGCCATCAATGAGCGGCTGAATATTCTCGATTACAACAGCGGGGAAGGCCCGAAGCATGGGCCATGAATCAACAGAAATTCCCGGGCGGGGAAAGCGGAAATATCTGAGGGAGCACTTCGACGGTCTGTCTTACAAGGAAAAATAAAATGCGCACTCGTATAGTCCCGAGTTGCGGGTCTCTTCCCTGCGTACGCCGGTGCCAAGGACGGCCTCGAAAAGGTCCTGTTCCAAGCGCCCGATGATTGGATAGCGATCAAGCAAGTTCAGAATGGGCGAATGACATTCGAGAATTTGGGGTCCGCCCTCTTTCCCGTCAGTCGTAAACTGTGACATATAACCCTCGCTGTCGCGCACGCGTGCGAACCATTTTGCCCGCTCCTCCACCGTATCGCCTTTTACCCTCGACCTTAATGTGGCCGTTTTTCTTTCAAATACGTTGTATAGAAGCTTTTCTGGGGCGTTCGGCCCGTAACTTTCCTGGACCGATTTAAGCAGTTCGAGTGTGAATTGATTGCTGTCGCTCGGAAACAAATCGTGCGTGCGGCGAGTCAGCCGATAGACCATCTCCGGCCGGCCCATTTTCTGGGGCCGTCGCCACGTGTCGAGATACCCATCTCGCTGAAGCGTGAGACAGTGCTGTTTAATGCCCATATAGCTCATCTTCATTTTTCGGACGAGCTCGTTCACCGACATACCCTTTGAACGTTTGAGCGAATTCAAAATTTCCAACCGCTGGGTGCGGCCTATTTCTGCAAGGATTCGTTGATTCATGGGTTCCGAAAAGGTCTACCTGATGCGGGTTATACCCCCAAGATTCTCAGACCGTCAATACAAAATTTACGCAAGTTGCGGGAACAAAGGAAATTATGAGAAACTCAAATCACCCGCTTCCCCGACTCGGGATCGAAGAGATGTGCTTTCTTCAAATTCATCCCAAACTGCAGGCGATGCCCGGCTTCGCGATGGTCGAGGGCACGCTGGCTTCGGCAAACCACAGTGTGCGCCCCGGTTTGAAGATAGAGATTAGTCTCGGCCCCCATCGGCTCGACGATGTCTACAATGGCCGGAAAGCTTCCGGTCGATCCATCGCTGCTGGCAAATTGCGCCAACTCGATATCCTCCGGCCTGATGCCAAGAAGCATGGGTTTGCCGAGCACCTCCCGCGCGCCGGTCGGCTCTTGCATGGTTAATCGCACCTGAATCGTGCCCCCTTGAATCTCCGAGAACATTAAAGACTCACGCTCATGCTTAAGCGTCCCATTAATGAAATTCATAGGCGGGCTGCCAAGAAATCCGGCCACAAACAGGTTTGCCGGCTGGTTATAAAGTGCCAGCGGGGTATCTGTTTGTTGCACAACGCCATCGCTCATTACAACGATGCGATCGCCCATGGTCATCGCCTCGATTTGATCGTGGGTCACATAGATCATGGTGGCCTGCAAACGCTGATGCAGCTTGGTGATTTCAGTGCGCATCTGCACACGCATTTTCGCGTCCAAGTTTGAAAGCGGTTCGTCGAAGAGAAACACCTTGGGTTGGCGAACTATGGCTCGTCCCACCGCTACGCGCTGCCGCTGGCCGCCCGAGAGCGCTTTTGGTCTTCGATCGAGTAATTCCTCGATTCCAAGAATGCCGGCAGCATCCATGACACGCTTTCTAATTTCCGGCTTAGGGTATTTTCGCAACTTCAAACCAAAGGCGAGGTTATTGTAAACTGACATATGCGGATAAAGCGCGTAGTTTTGAAAGACCATAGCTATATCCCGATCCTTGGGCGGCACGTCGTTAACGCGCCGATCTCCGATGTAAATGTCGCCTTTTGAGATTTCCTCGAGTCCGGCAATCATTCGCAAAGTTGTCGATTTGCCGCATCCGGATGGTCCCACCAAGACAACGAACTCCCGGTCCTGGATATCTAAAGTGACATCGTTCACGGCGGTTACATCGCGACCTTTGTCGCCCGGATAGATTTTATAGACGTTCTTAACCGTGACCTTCGCCATAAGAATTAACCAGACGCCGCCTAAATTAGGTGGCGCAGGTGAAAGCGGTCAATCACTTCGATGATTCAGCGCGCACAAATGGAAGGTCCACGATCTCAACACGGACGGCAGGCGAACCATATTGATCCTCAGGGTCGAGTGCATCCAACCTAAATCCGCCGCTGGGCGGAAACGGCCGTTTGATGTAACCGAGCGCGATTTCCTTGGCCAGGCGTTTGCTCCGCACCGCACTTGTGATCCATCCCGTTTCTTTCTTTTCTTCTCCCATGCGATACAGCTTCATTCCGCGTTCCATCGGCAAATCATGCACCGAGACTAGTCCGCACAATTTTTTGTTTCGCTGGCCAGACACCTTCATTCTCGAAATCACTTCCTGGCCGATATAGCACCCTTTTCGATAATCGATGCAGCTCTCTTCCAGGTTCGCCTCAATCGGATTGATTTCTTCTGTTAACTCACGACCCCACCGCGGTATGCCCTCTTCCAAGCGAAAAACTTCCGCCTCAGCGTCGTCATAGAAGGCAAAAGTTCCTGAGAATTGCTCAAAAATTCTGTCATGTTCGGATGCCTCGACCCAAATATCCCAACCTGGCAGGCGAAAACGAGTTGCCGCCACCATTCGGCAATTTTCCGGTGGCTCCGGTGCGGCCGAAGACAAGATATGAAATATCGACCACCGGGAGCCCACATCTTCAATCTGAACGTCATCGGCGATAACGTAGCGTTCGAGCCTTGATGGTAGTTTCTCCTGAAGTTCTGGAGCCGAATCGATAAAGATTGCGTCCGCCGCAGTCGAAAGAAAGACGTGCGCATCTATCCTGCCTTTGACGTTGAGAACACAGGCTGCAATCGCTCGGGAAGACACGGCTTTCGCGACATCATTTGTCAGCTGGCCGTTCAAGAATCGGAGGCGGTCATTTCCGGTGACCCGAACCTTTGTGCGTGCGGAGAGATCGAACAACCGGCCGCTCCGCGGGTCAGAATGCGCGGTCATTCCTCAGGCGCAGCAGCGCTCAAGAATTGGTAGCTCGCCGCAGAAGGCGACCGAAAAAGCCACGCTGGTGTTGGGACTTTTCTTCCGTCATCTCAGAGGACAGAGTTGGAGTCGTTTCTAACGAGGCATCTTCTGCATGATCTTGCTCAAATAACTCGCCTTTCAACTCAGCCTCCCCAATCGGGACCGGCGCGACCGGAGCGGTCTCAATCTCCTCCGGGAGCGTCTGCTCTGTGCTTTCAGGAACGGACTCAATAATGTCATCTTGATCATCGCTAGGGACCGGCGTCTCCTCGGGGGGCGGAACAGCCGCCGCCCGGGGCCCAAACAATTCTAAATCGGCTTCCTCGCTGCGCCTTGGACTAATATCGGGAAAATATTTGCGCACAACAGCAGAGTAATCTTCCTCGCCGTGACCCCGCTGCACTTGTTCCAGTAACCGATCACGTGCGACGGAGCTTACTCCGAGTTCAAGATAATGAGACAAGGCCAATCGATTCGCGATCTGCATGTCTTTAAGCATGTGTTTAACCGCAAAATGAGGCTCGAAATTGCCTTCGATCATCTTGGGAAGTTTGTTCGAGAGCGTTGTGGAATTGCTGGCATTTCCTTGCATTGCCTCGGCGAATTTCTCCGGCGATACACCCGCGGTTTGGACCAGAGCTAGCGCTTCGGCTGCGGCCTGTATGCTCGCGGCCGTTACCATATTCGTTGCAATCTTGATTGCAGTAGCCTGGCCTAATTGGCCGATCTGAATGACCTGCTTGCCGCTTGCCTCAAGGATTGGCTGTGCCTCACGAAGCGCCGCCTCATCACCTGCAGTGTAGTAGACCAGTTCGCCTTTCTCCGCTGCCTCCTTGCTCCCGGTAAAGGGAGCTTCAATGAATCGCGCGCCACGTCGTTCGATAATTTCGGCTGCGGCAGACATGGAATGGGGCGCGACGGTGGAATGTGCCAGCACAAGGTGGCGTGGCCCAAGGCCTGGACTAAGCTGCTTCGCTACATAAAGAAGCGCGTCATCATCCGAGACAAAAATTTGCAAGTAATCGCACATCTCGGCGAGCTCTGCCGGTGCACCGACGAAATTCGGCACGGGCCGTGGTGTCCGATTCCAGACAAAAACATGGAAACCTTTTCGGCACAGAACCTCTCTGACCCGGCTTCCGATAATCCCGAGGCCGATTAACCCGATATTTTTATGCGTTCGTCGGGACATGTGAGGGTTTGCGCGCTGCGTGGAAAGGCGATTAGCGCCGATTTAGCCTGAGGTCAAACAGGCAACCACGCAATCTGGAAGTTTACGGAAATTTCATCTTTCTTACAGCGAGGGGGCTGCCGTGAACTCACTTTGTTGCGAAAGATCCGCTTTCAGCCCGCCCAAAGCGTTTGGCCGCTTCTGATTTTCAAGCGTCAACCTGATTTCATCCTGCGACTGATCGAGGGCCATTTCTTCCTCAGGCTTTGCATCTGTCAGCTGGACAATGTGAAAGCCAAGGCGAGTACGAATGACCGGACTGGTTTCTCCCACACGCATCCCCTTAACAGCGGCGAAGAAATCACGGCTTGAACTTCACTTCAGCGCAAACTCAGAAAGATAATAAATAGCCACGCTCCCGACCTTGCCCAGACTTTCCGCGCTCAATTTATCGACTGTATCGTCGGCCGTGTGCCACCACGGGAAATCGAAGTCGATCAAGTCAATCGTTGGAATTCCGATTTGATTCAAAGGCGTATGGTCGTCGGTGATTCCCCGATCAAAATACGTGAAATAACTTCTTAACTTAAGCGCGTCAGCCGCCGCAAAAATGTCGTGTGCAATCTGCGATGGTGAATCGGGCGGAAGCGTTATGTTTAAGGAACGGTCCCCCACCATGTCGAACAAGATTCCGCCACGAAATCGGGCGACAGGTTTGTCTTGCGCGAGCCTCTTGGCGAAATAACGACTGCCATAAAGGCCGTCACTCTCGGAAAAGTTCTCATAAGCTTCTTCGCCGTCGAAAAAAACCAGTTCTACCTTGGCCGCGAGAGCCGGATCCTGGGCCAATACCCGGGCCAATTCCAAGAGGAGACCGGTGCTGGAACCGCCATCATTCGCGCCGACGAATTTAATCGTATCAAACGATTTGGTGTCGTAATGAGAGCATAATAGAAACAGAGGCGCTGTGCTCGCCTTCTCTCTGCCCTGGAACTGCGCAACGAGATTCACGAAGTCGACTTTGCCGCGGGGCGTGTCATCGGTGAAGGCTTGCCGCCTCACCTTCCAGCCCGAGCCTGCCAGCTGTTTCTCGATATAAGCCCTGGATTTCTCAATTGCCTCCGACGCCGGCGGGCGCGGACCGAGATCTACCAGCCGCTGGACATGTTCCAGGGCTTTATCACCGGAGACCTGTTCCCAAATCTTTGGCGGCGCCGCGGACGCGAGCGAATACGTTAGAACAAAAGCGGCAACCGACAAACTAAGGCCGCGTCGTCGATACAGTGGCCCGAATGAAAGTCGGATTCGCATCATGATTGCGAATCAACTTTCGTTCGTTGTTAATCCCAGCGCCGTAACGATGCGCTGCAAATCTTCAACGCCGTAATATTCGATTTCGATACGTCCACGTTTTTCTCCATGGCGAAGGATGACATGCGTTCCGAGATGTTGTTGCAATCGATTTTGCAAATCGTCGATGGCAGCCGAACTGATGCTTGACCCGCTAGCACGCTGCCTGCGACGGACCCGACCGATTCCAAGCTGCCGGGCAACGAGCCGCTCCGTGCCGCGAACGGTGGCGCTGCGCCGCAAAACAGCTTCCGCCACAAGCAACTGTTCTTCCGGCGACTTCAATGCAAGCAACACCTTTGCGTGACCGACGGAAAGCAGGTCTTGCGTCAGCCAGATTTGAATTTGCGGATGCAAATCCAATAAGCGCATCGAATTGGCCACGGCGGCGCGGCTCCGGCCAACTTTTAGTGCAATATCCTCCTGGCGCAGACCAAATTCGCCGGCAAGCCGGGCGTACCCGTGCGCTTCTTCGATTGGGTTGAGGTCGGTGCGTTGTAAATTCTCGATCAGGGAAAGCTCGAGAACTTCCGAATCAGTCGCCGTGCGGACGATCACCGGCACTTGTGTCAACCCCACCTCGTGGGCCGCACGCCAGCGGCGTTCGCCCGCAATCAATTCATGTCGGCCATCGACTCGTCGAACGATGAGGGGCTGAATGATCCCGTGTTGTCGAATTGAACTGATGAGCTCCTGCAACGCATCAGACGCGAATTCTTTCCGCGGCTGCAATGGACTCGGAGTGATACTGGCAAGACTTACCTGTTGAATTGTTTCACCCGGTTCGAGATCAGGCGGCGGGGCGGGCCGGCTGCCGATAAGTGCCCCCAAACCTCTGCCAAGACCAGATTTCGCCATTTTCGCCATCGCGGCTGAGGCTACCGGAACAGCTGCCGCAAAGCAACCGGCAAGCATGTTGGCGCAATGTAGATAATCACCGCCGCGGCGCCGCCATGACTCTGGGACAACTTGCCGCTGCGCTTCGCTGCAGGCGAGTAGTTGCGGAAGGTCGTGCTATTGCGCGTGGCGCCGCGGCCAGATAGCCTGCGCACATGTCGACCGATCACGACGAGGTCTTCACGTTGGGACATTCACCCGATCCCGACGACGCATTCATGTTTTACGCGATCGCGAAAAATAAAATCGATCTCCGCGGTTATCGCTTTGAGCATCGGCTCGAAGACATCCAAAGTTTGAACGACAGAGCCGAACGAGGCGAACTGCATATTTCCGCGATTTCCATTCACGCATATGCCTATGTTTCGGATAAATATGTGCTTCTGCCCTGCGGAGCGAGTATGGGGGACGGCTACGGACCGATCGTGGTTGAGAAACCTCCAACGTCCAACTCCGAAAGCTTTCGCGAGCAGGCAGTTCAACGTCCAACGTCGAATAAAGAATCAGCATGCCGCGAATCGGCCGCGCGCGAATTCTTGATCGACAAGACAATCGCTGTGCCCGGCCGAATGACGAGCGCTTTTCTGGCGTTACAACTCTTCCTCAAACGTGAGTTCAGAGAGGTCGTCGTGCCATTCGATCAGATTTTCGAGGCAGTCCAGAGTGGACGCACTGACGCCGGGCTGATTATTCATGAAGGTCAATTGACTTATGGGCGATCCGGTCTCGCGAAAATTGTCGATCTTGGGGAATGGTGGAAGCGCGAAACAGGATTGCCGCTACCTCTTGGTGGCAATGTTATCCGCCGGGATATACCGCGGCCAATTCAGCGTGATCTCGTCCAGATCCTGCGCGAGAGCGTCGACTTCGCTTTGGCGCATCGCCCGGAGGCCATTCAGCACTCGCTCCCGTACGCGCGCGACATGAATGCGGATCTCGCGGGAAAATTTATCGGGATGTATGTGAACGAATTTACGCGGGATTACGGCGAGATAGGGCGAGCGGCCATTCGTAGATTTCTCGGGGACGCCCAGCAAGCTGGATATATAAAGAATCCTGTCGAACTGGAGTTTGCAGAATAACGGACGGCCGGTACGCGGTGTAAAAAGAGATAAGCGTGGCGCGAGCCTTGCGCTATTTTTTCGGCGGAGCTGGTTTGCTCGTTTGATTGACAACGAAGGTCTTTATCCGCGTAAATTCCTTCTGAAATCCGGGCACGAAATCATGGGTCCCATATTCAAACAGGACGATAAAACAGAACGTAAAAAACAGGAAAAGAGCGACCCAAAAGAGACTGCGTAGCAACGCCATGCCCCAAAACGTAACTTACTCGGGTTATGGGGTCAACGACGGTGTCAGCCGAGGAAGAAGTTCCGAATTGAACAGACACGCGAAGCTGCCATGCTTTCTGCGCATGCGCGTGCCGCTGCTCGATTTAAGCCGACAATACCGTGCTCTGGCCGCCCCTATTCGCGCGCAGATCGAAGAAGTATTAACCAGCCAGCGCTTCATTCTCGGGCCAAAAGTTGAAGCATTTGAGCGAGCCATCTGTGCTTATTGCGCTGCACCCAACGCGATCGGTGTTTCGTCAGGCACTGATGCCTTGCTTGCCATTTTGATGGCCCTCCGAATTGGGCCAGGCGACGCTGTCATCACTACCGCCTACTCATTCTTCGCAACCGCGGCATGCATCGCGCGCGTTGGCGCAACCCCATTCCTTATCGACATTGATCCAGCGACCTACAATCTCTCTTCGCCAGCTCTGGAACGTTTCCTTCGCGATGAATGCGATCAAAGAGCGGACAGGGTGATCGCTCGAAAAAACGGCACCGTCCTTCGCGGGGTCGTGCCGGTCCATCTCTTTGGTTTGTGCTGCGACATGGATTCGCTGCATCGCATTTCCGAACAGTATCAATTGGATGTGATCGAAGATGCGGCGCAGGCGATCGGCGCTGAATATCAGTTCAATTCTAAAGTGAAGCAGGCGGGAACCATGGGCGAGTGCGGGTTTTTTAGCTTTTATCCATCCAAGAATCTCGGCGCCGCGGGAGACGCGGGCATGATTGTGTGCCGCGACAAGAAACTGGCGGAACGACTTCGCATTTGCCGGCAACATGGAATGAAACCGCGTTATCATCATCATTTCATCGGGGGGAATTTTCGCCTCGATGAAATTCAAGCGGCGATTCTCAATGTTAAACTGCCGCATCTAAACAGCTGGTCGGCGGCACGACGAGCGGCATCGAATTTCTATAGGGAAGAATTTAATCGCGCCGGCCTAACGCGGAAGATTTTGTTACCGGCAGAACCTTATGGCGAGCACGGCCTAAACAATCACCACATCTATCACCAATATGTGATCCGGACACCCAGGCGAGATGCATTGCGAAAACATCTCACCCGACGTGAAATCGAAACGGAAATTTATTACCCAATGGGACTGCATATGCAGGAGTGCTTTGCCTATCTTGGATACAAAGCAGGAGATTTTCCCGAGACAGAGCGCGCCACCCGCGAAACGCTTGCTTTGCCGATTTATCCCGAAATTTCGCGCGAGACGCAACGGTACGTCGTTGGGGCTATCGCCGAATTTTTCAGCTGACCTTGTAGCGGTGGCCGTTTCAACACCGAGACTTAGACAACAGGTCCTCGCCGCGGCGAGCGCGCCTCTACAACTATTTGCGCCGGTCTCTCGTTAGCCCTTGCCACGAACCCGAGAAATGATTGAGAACGCAATGCACGGACCGGGTCAAACTACTTGCGACCGGCAGACCGCGAGCCTATATCAACGCTCGCAACGACGGGGTAGGTTCCGGAGTGGCCAAACGGGGCAGACTGTAAATCTGCTGGCTTTACGCCTTCGCTGGTTCGAATCCAGCCCTGCCCACTCCTTATAATTGAATGCTACTAGCGGCGCCGCTTGCGCGCGCCGCTCCGACTTTGCTTGCCGCGTGAAGATGCAGATTTTCGCCCTTTGGTCCTAGCCCCACCACCGGCGCCACGGCGGCGAGACTTGGCAGGCGATCTTCGGGAAGATCTCTTCGCGGCAGCTTTGCGCCGCTGCGCACGCTTGCGGCTCTTAGGTTGGGACGATTTTCTCGATCGGCGACCTTTGGAAGCCGGTTTTGCTCCCGCCCTGGCTTTTCGAACGATCCTGCTGACAGTCTTTTTCGTCGCCGGAGAGACGAGGCGTCCACTGGCTATCCTTTTTGCCGCGAGAGCTCCAACTACTCCGCCGACAACCGCGCCGACCGGACCGACAACGCTTCCAAGCGCAGCACCAGTAACCGCACCGGCCGTTTGTGTAGGAATGGGCGGAATTTCAATTTTTTCAGGTCCTGGCGGACTTTCTTTTTCTTCTGCGTCTGATTCCTCGGGCATAATCGTGGGCTCCTTTAAGGTTGGCTTCGACTGCAAAAGATACTTCGAAGGGCACAGCTGCCGTAGCCGTGCCGAAATCGAATTCAGCGGCAGAAAGACGCGAAAAAAACGCCTGGTGTAAGAAGGGGCCTTTCGAAAATGTTAATGGCCCCTACGCTGACCACCGTCGCGCCGGCCGCCACCATAGCCTCCACCGCCGCCGCCATAGCCACCGCCGCCACCTCCATATCCGCGTCCACCACCGCCGCCGCCCCCAGGTGGACGTGCTTCTCGCGGCCGAGCCTCGTTAACAGTCAAAGGGCGGCCCTCTACGGTTTGGCCATTGAATTTGGAGATCGCGTTTTGGGCATCTTGCTCCGAACCCATTGTCACGAACGCAAACCCGCGCGATTTACCGGTGAATTTATCTTGCATGAGCGTCACTTCTTGGACGGCACCCGCCTGTGAAAAAAGCTCCTGCAGTTCATTTTCCGTCGTATTGAAGGAAAGATTACCTACGTATAGTTTAGTTCCCATTGAGTCTATTCTAGAAAACGCCGCTAGGTCACTGTTCCCGCTTATCGGATTTCAAATCGCCGCTGAATAAACTCAACTGACAATCCACCAACTTCCGAGCTTCCGTTTTCGTTTCGGGCTCATTAGTAAGATGCTTCGATTGAGAAAGCAATAGGAATTAAGGTGTGAAAGTGTGACATTTACCGGTTCAAACATAAAAAATAGACGCGTTGCCGTCGTCGCTGCCGGCGTCATCAGTCCTCTTGGTTTTGGATTGTCGGAAACCCTCGCTTCCCTCCGAACCGCAAGAGATTGCATCACTCCGGTGACTCGTTTTTCTGTCGCTCGGTGTCGATGTAAAACCGCGGGACAAGTAGACGACGAGCGTCTTCTGGAAGAGGTGCCGGAAACGAAACACGGGCATCAATTGCATCGCGCTTCCCACATGATGATCCGCGCTCTGCAAGAAGCGCTGGCCCAAGATGAAAAATTTAGACCAGAATTTGCTATAATCGGCACGACCAGTGGCGGCATGTCATTCGGCGAAGATTACTATCGCTCGTTGCATCAACATGAGACTTTGCGAAATGCCCCAGGCTGGATAGCTAATTACCCGCCACAAAAACCAGTGGTGGATGCCTTGGAATCGTCCGGGATTCACAGCGGTTACCAGATAATCGCGAACGCGTGTGCTTCCGGAACGAACGCAATCGGCCATGCCTTTGAATGTGTTCGGTCCGGACGTTACCAAAGGATTGTAACGGGTGGTTATGATGCACTTTCCGAACTCGTTTTTGTCGGCTTCGATTCACTCCAGGCGTCAACACCGGAAAAGTGTCGACCGTTTGATCGACAGCGCACCGGTATGGTCCTGGGCGAGGGTGCGGCGATTCTTGCCCTTGAGGAACTAGATTCAGCCTGCGCGCGGGGCGCCCACGTTTTGGCGGAGATAACGGGTTACGGAGTTTCGACCGACAACCACCATTTAACCCAACCGAACCCGTCGGGCGTGGGCGCTCGGGCAGCGATGGAACAAGCGTTGCGGAGGGCAAAGTTAGAGGCGCCGGCGATCGACTACATTAATGCCCATGGCACGGCAACTCCTTTCAATGACGCCGCTGAAGCAAAATCCATCGGCGAGCTCTTCGGCTCGCGCGTGCCGATCAGTTCGACCAAGGCCATGATGGGGCACTCGTTAGGCGCGGCCGGTGCGATCGAAGCGGTCTTTTGTCTCCTTGCGCTCCAGAAGCAGTTCTTGCCGGCTAACATAAACTTCCGCGTCGCTGACGAGCACACTGATTTAAACATCGTCGCGAATGAGTCGCGTCCCGCATCGCTTCACACCGTCATTTCAAATTCGTTTGGGTTCGGTGGAACCAACGCGTCCGTTGTGATCCAACAATTTCGAGGATGAACTTGTGCATCGCCGGAATGGGCTGGGTCACACCACTCGGTGCCGGCATCGCGGAAGTATGGAAGCGCTTACTTCGAGGAGAAGAAGCTACCGCAGAAACGGTTTCGGATCCGATCGGCCAGAAGCCTTATCCCGTCTATCGGGTGCCTAGCACGGCCCTGCAAAATCTCCCCATCCATCCGCGCCTGCGTCGTGCCAGTGCAATCTCACGATTCGCGGCCGCAGCCGGGCTGGCTGCTTTACATGATTCCGGCTTAACATTCGATGACCAAGCCGCGAAACGCATTGCGCTCGTCTTCGCCATCGCAAACGGAGGCGTGATCTATACGAAACGCTTTTACCACGACATTGTCGCATCGGGGGCCGATGCGGCCAGCCCGTTACTTTTTCCTGAAACGGTATTCAATGCAGCGGCCAGCCATCTCGCCGCAATCCTTGGAATTACAGGTGCGAGCTATACGCTCGTCGGTGACGGTGCGGTCGGTCTCTCTGCCATAAGAATGGCAGAGGACTTGTTGTATGACGACGAAATCGACTCTTGCCTCGTGGTCGGCGCCGAGGAAGCTGACTGGTTGCTGTGCGATGCCTATCGAAGATGGCGGCTAGTTCGTTCTACTCCTCCGATCGAGCCATTTCACAAATCAGCCAAAGGAACGATCTTCAGTGAAGGCGCCGGAGCGGTTTTGCTTGGACGCAATGGATCGGTAAAAATTGAGAAGACGCATCCCGGTAGTTTCTATACAACGCGGCGAGACGCGGGCGAAACGTTAAGAAAGGTTCTTGAGGAGCTTGGCGCCGGCCGTGGTGCGACTGTGATTAGTAGCGCAAACGGCACTTTTATTGACTCGGCCGAGGCTTATTCGATTTCAGAAGTTCTTTCCGACGCCACGGTCTACACGCCAAAGCCGCCCCTCGGAGAAGGTGTCGGTGCTGGCAGCATATGGCAGATCATCGTCGGCGCTCAGGCACTCCGCACTAATAAGCTGCCACCTCTTCTGCATGCTCCGCCGGATCTCCCCTTTGCGATCCCCGCGTCCTCCGCCGCGACTGGCGAAGTCATTATCCTGAGTTGCGGACTCAGCCAGCAGGTAGCGGGCTTACGATTGTGTACCTAGTAATGCTGTGTCCTCCGGAAGCTGACAACCTGTTTCGCCTTTGCAACAAAGGGTTTACTGCGGTACGTTCGGCGTCCGTCATGCCAAAGCCGGTTTCGTTGCTCGCTGCTGTCTTGCTAACGGCTGGTTTGGCAAACGGCGCCATCGAAACGCCAAAGAATCAACCGATCGAAATTACCTCAACGGGCCAGACGACTTACGAGAATGGTTTGGCCACAGCGCGCGATAACGTTGCCATTCACATCGGCGACACCGACATCTACTCTGATTTCGCGCAGTATAACTCACAAAAGCACGAGGTTTTCGTCGAAGGTCACGTCCGGATCTACCGCGATGTGAGCCTCTATACCGGAGAGCGGGCCGTCTACAACATAGATACAAAAGAAATTCGTGCCGAGGAGATGCGCAGCCAATACGATCCGTATTTCGTCTCAGGCACAAAAATATTTTCGATTTCCGAGAATGCATATCGGGTGCAGGACGGAATTTTTACGACGCACGACACGCCAGATCCGAGTTTTCATCTGCATGCGCGGACGGTTCGCGTTTACGAGAACAATTATGTGGTTTTTCAAAACGTAACATTCTACGTCGGTCGAGTGCCAATTTTTTGGTGGCCGTATGTCTACCAAAGGCTCGACGATGCATTCAGCTTTACGATCTCACCCGCCTTTCTGAGTTCGTGGGGTCCATCGCTGCTGACTCAGATTACCTTTCCTGTTACCGACAAAATCAAAGGACGCCTTCGGCTCGATTATCGCAGCCGTCGTGGACCGGCCATCGGCTTCGAAGCGGACATGGATTATGGGAAAGACGATAGCAGCTGGGCAAAACTGAAGACGTATTACATCCAAGACCAGAATCCCCTGATCAATCGCACGGCTGTGCGGCGCGGACTTGTCTCCACCGGACGATATCGAGTGACTTTGGAGGATCAAACGAACTTCACAGATGACATCTATGCCATCGTCAATATTACGAAGCTAAGTGATCAATTCGTGATGCAGGATTTTTATCAGAACGAATTCCGAATCGATCCGGTTCCGGACAATGTCGTCTCGATCGCGAAAACAGATCCGTTTTACACCTTAACTGCAATTGGTCGGTTTCAAGCGAACGACTTCTTTGAAACTACGGAGCGACTTCCGGAAGTGGTTTTAGACATCAAACGACACGCGCTTTTCGGAGGCCCAATTTTCTACGAGGGCGAGACCGGCATGGCTGATTTGCATCGAAATTTTGCGGACGGCTCGGTATTCGAGAACTATAGCACAGTTCGACTCGATACTTTCCATCAGCTCGTCTACCCAAACACCTATTTCGGCTGGCTTTCGGTTGTGCCGCGAGTTGGTTTTCGCGAGACGTATTATGGAGACACGCGGAATCTGGGCAAAACCCTTTTCACGCCGGATGACAACCCGCTCGTACCAGATTTCATTCTACCTGATCCGACCGTCGCCAACCCGATAAAGGACGGGGGAAGCACCTATCGCACCGTTGTTAATGCAGGTGTCGAAGCTTCTTTCAAGATGTCCCGGGAATGGGAAGACGTGCAAAGCCGGGTTTTAGGCCTGGACGGGCTCCGTCATATCATCCAGCCATTCACAAATTTCTCGTGGGTATCGGAGAGTGGCGCTGATCCAAAGGAGATCCTGCAGTTTGACCGTTTCGAGCCCTCAACCCAACTTCGCCCGATCGACTTTCCGCAGTTTACTTCCATCGATTCGATCGACCACTGGACGGTCTGGCGGGTTGGGGTTCGTAATCGCCTGCAAACACGACGCGATGACCTGACGGTGAGCTGGCTGGATCTGGAGACGTATGTCGATGTTAACTTCGACAACCCGTACGATAGAACCCCCTACTCGAATTTATTCAATAAGCTGCGCTTTACGCCACTGCCCTGGATGACACTGATAATCAATTCGCAGGTACCTGCGTTTGATAAGGGTTTCACAGAAGTGAACACATACGTGCTCATTCAGCCTGTGGCCAACCTTCAAGTCAGTGTGGGGCATCGCTATCTTAATTCGGATCCATTCTTTCAAAACAGCAACTTGTTCGTAGTGGGTGGGTATTATCGAGTGAATGACAACTGGGGGGTGGCAACCCAACAGGTATATGAGGCGGCAACCCAGACGCTGGAGGAGCAACGCTACTCTGTTTACCGCGATCTCACGAGTTGGGTTGCTTCTTTCGGCGGGGTGATTCGAGACAATGGCGGTGTAAAAGAATATGGCGTGCTTCTGACTTTTACGCTGAAGGCATTTCCGAAATTCGGTTTCGATTTCAATTTTGACCCCGGAAGCTCCGGCAACTAATGGCCCGTCTTTCGTCGATTCAGTTGCAATCTCGCCTTCTCACGCGTTGGTTTTCGCGGCGCGTTTAAAGCGTCGCTATTTCTAGAATATTATGGATATCTCTATCATCGGTTCCGGTTACGTCGGCTTGGTCACCGGCGCCTGCTTTGCCGATGTTGGGCACAATGTCTTTTGTGTAGATAACGACGCGCGTAAGGTCGAGGCGTTGCAAGCGGGAAAAGTCCCGATCTATGAACCGGGACTCGAGGAGGTAATCCATCGCAACGTTTCCGCACACCGGTTGGCTTTTACCGGCAGCATTCAGGAAGGTGTCGATAATTCTCAGATCGTATTTATCGCGGTGCCAACGCCCCAGCAGCCAAATGGAGAGGTTGATCTTAGCTATATCGAGAAAGTCGCGCGTGAAATCGCAGGTATTCTTAAAAGTTACCGGGTAATCGTCGACAAGAGCACTGTGCCGGTAAAAACAGGGCAAAAAGTGGCGGAGACGATCAAGCGATACAACCGTCATGGTGCCGAATTTGATGTCGTGAGTAACCCGGAATTCTTACGTGAAGGCTGCGCAGTTGCCGACTTGATGCATCCAGATCGCATCGTGATTGGTGCACAAAATGAGCACGCGATTGACCTAATGAAAAAGGTTTACGAACCATTCATGGCGCCAATTCTCGTAACCGACATCAACAGCGCGGAGCTTATCAAACACGCGGCAAACTCGTTTCTCGCCCTTAAGATTTCCTATATTAATGCAATTTCGGCCATCTGTGACGCGAGTGGTGGCGATGTGGAAAAAGTCGCTGATGGGATTGGAATGGACCATCGAATTGGCCGTAATTTTCTTAATGCGGGAATTGGATATGGCGGTTCCTGTTTCCCAAAGGATTTGGCTGCATTCATCACGATTAGCGAACAGCTAGGCGTTCCGTTCACTTTGCTTAAGGAAGTCCAGCGGATTAACACAGGGCAAAAGGAGCGCTTCCTCAAAGAGATTCGGGAAACACTTTGGGTGTTGCGAGAAAAGAAGATTGCCGTCTGGGGCCTGACTTTTAAACCGGATACCGATGATATTCGCTCATCTGTGGCGATTGATCTGGTGGCGGAAATGCTGCGCGAAGGTGCGCAGGTTGCGGCTTACGACCCGAAAGGAATGGAGAAGGCGCGCGAGGTAAAAGCGATCGCAGACGCTCAGCTGGTGTCGTCCGCGCTTGAGGCCGTAAACGGAGCTGAAGCTTTGGTGATTGCGACGGAGTGGAATGAGTTCGCAAATGTCGATCTGGCCGTAGTAAAAGAAAAAATGACGACACCCATCATTTTTGACGGCCGCAATTTGTTTGATCCGCAAACGATGGCTCAGCTAGGCTTCCGTTACCATTCCATCGGACGCGCGAGCGCAACGCCACGCTAGAATCTCGTGGCGTCCCCGTCCGCCCGTGGAGCTGCCGTTGCTGCTCTCCAGGCCTGGAGAATAGAGAATCGGCATGCCGACTCGATCATCTCCAAGCTCCTCGGAGAACAGCCACTGAGCGCCTCGGATCGCGCTTTTGCTGTCGAATTGTTTTATGGCGTTTTGCGCAACCTGACCCTATTGGATTTCTGGATCGACTGTCTCCGAACTGCACAGCTGGATGCCGATCTTCGCGACATCGTACGACTCGGCTTGTATCAGCTTCTCCTTCTCAGGATGCCCGCACACGCGGCCGTCTATGAGTCGGTGGAACTGGCACCGCGCCACGGTCGAGGCCTCATCAACGGTATGCTCCGGGCGGCGGGACGGCAGCAGGAGGCGTTACGGTCAAAAGCGAACTCACAGGCCTTGTCGATCCGAACTTCTCACCCTGAATTTTTGATCACACGGTGGCAGAAAAATCTCGGAATCCAAGTTACAGCGGACCTCTGCGCATGGAATAACAGGCCACCTCATGTCTATGCTCGGATCAACAGGCTCAAAATCGGGAACGAAGAATTTGCGCGCAAATATCCGGAAGCTCGGTGGTTGCCGAATGTTTCCAACTTTCTCGAATTTCCGACATTTCCGAACGAAGCACTCGAACAAGGCCAATGTTACATTCAAGACCCAAGCACTGCGGTTGCGTGTGACCTAATAGATCCCCAACCCGGCGAAATCATTCTCGACGCCTGCGCTGCTCCGGGCGGCAAAACGAGTTATCTGGCTGAGCGAATGCAGAACCGCGGCCTCATCCTGGCGTGCGATCACCGATCCGAACGCATTCGCACCCTTCAAGAAAATATGGCCTGCTTCGGCGTTAAGATCGCGCGTGTCGTTTGTCACGATTGGAGAAGAGAAAACGCTCCAGTCGAAATCGTTTCGATCGGAAAGTTCGACCGCATATTGGTTGATGCCCCGTGCAGCAACACTGGCGTGATGCGGCGCCGCGTCGATGTGCGGTGGCGCTTGGATCCGGAGGAGTTCAGCCGCATGCGAGAGCAACAGCTCGCGATTATACGTGCAATTATCCCACTGTTGAAAACCGATGGCGTGCTCGTTTACAGCACATGCAGTCTTGAGCCGGAAGAAAATGAGCAAGTCGTGGAGCAGGTGCTAGCCGAATTTCCGAGCATGCGACTGATCGGGAAACGTGTGAGCCAGCCATTCCGAGATAATTTCGACGGCGCTTTCGCGGCAAAACTGATCGCCCGGTGAAACGCATTGACATGTGCGGTTGCATCCCATGACAGCAATGGAATCGTAAGCCTCTATGCATGATCCCCGCTTCGACAGGCTTGCACGGCTTCTCGTCGAATATTCCATTCGTCTTAAACGCAATGAGACAGTTTTTATCGAGGCCTTCGACGTCCCTGACGAAATGGCGATTGCGTTGATTTGCGCTGTTCGAAAGGTCGGCGGCACACCCTTCGTCCAGATTCAACATGCGCAAGTAAGCAGAGCGCTCGCGCTCGATGCCACGGAGCGCCAGCTTAATCTCGTAGCCACCCATGAACTCGCGCGAATGAAGAAAATGGACGCCTACATCGCCGTTCGTGGCAGCAACAATATCACGGAGTTATCGGATGTGCCGGTAGATCAAATGAAGTTAATCGCAAAGAAAATGCGGCCGGTGCAGGATCAGCGCGTAAAAAAAACAAAATGGGTCGTGCTACGCTGGCCAACTCCATCGATGGCACAGCTGGCTCAGATGAGCACGGCAGCGTTCGAGGATTTTTACTTCGAGGTATGCACGCTGGATTATGACAAACTTCAGCCCGGGATGCGGGCGTTGAAGGCGCTAATGCAAAAGACAGACCGCGTTGACATCAAGGGTCCTGGCACAGATTTGCGATTCAGCATCAAGGGAATTCCGGCCATCATTTGCGGGGGGGACCGCAACATTCCAGATGGAGAAGTCTTTACGGCGCCGGTAAAGAACAGCGTAGAAGGACATGTAACCTTCAATGCCGCAACGATCTATCAAAGCACAAATTTCGATGGCATCCGATTGGGGTTTCGGAAGGGAAAGATTGTCGAAGCAACCAGTAATCACACCGCGAAACTAAAGAAAATTCTCGATTCCGATCCGGGCGCCCGCTACATCGGAGAATTTTCGCTCGGATTTAATCCGTACATCTTGCAACCAATGCGCGATATCTTATTCGACGAAAAAATTGCAGGCTCGTTTCACTTCACACCAGGGCAAGCCTACGAAGAAGCCGACAACGGAAACCGAAGCCAGGTCCACTGGGACATGGTGAACATCCAGCGACCTGATTACGGTGGCGGCGAAATTTACTTCGACGGCAAGTTGATTCGGCGCAACGGCGAGTTTTTACCCACACAGCTCCGATCACTGAACCGTAGCAGAATCATCAAAGGTTCTGCCCGACGCTAAAGCCGTAGATTGTCGCAGCCGCGTTTTCTCGATGCGCCGTAAGGTGGAAAGCAGGGCGAAAGAGCCCTCCGGGCTACAGAAGCCAAGGGAAGAGCGATTTACAAATCGCGCTGGCGGATTGGAAACCGCGCTCCTTGAGGTTGGTGAAACTGGCCTAACCTCGTCTCGATCCCTGACCGAGCAGGTTAAGTTGCATCATTCCAATCTCGCCGCTTGCGCCAAGTTGCAAATTGGCGATTTCGAACGTTGGCGCGTTCTCAACGGTGCCTGTGCCGGCGACTTGCACGGCCACCTGTTTAGAAGTCGAGTTAAGCACAATAGAGGCGATCTCAAACGAAGGTGAAAATTCGACCGTGGCAATCTGGAAAGCGGCAGTGACTATCACCGCGGCTTGCTGGGAAGGCGTGAGTTGAACGGGGGCAGCCTCAAAATTGGAAACAAGTTGCAAGCCTGCCACCGTAAACGAAGGCGAACCTACCGTCTGCGGCCTTTGCTGCTGAGACGGCATAAGTCGAACAGTTCCCAGTCCTCCCCCGGCAGGCTGAATCTTTGCAATCTCGAATGTGACTTGCAAGTTCATCGCCGCTTGCGGTTGCTGTGAAGGGGGCGCGAGGCGCATCGTAACAATTTTCGATGTCGGCCGCAATTGCAGCGCACCCATCTTGAACGAGGGTGTCAGTTGCATCGAAGCGATATCAAAAGCGAACGAGAGCTGCACAGCCGTGTGCATCGCACTGGCGGGTTGCGGCGTGGCCCCTGTGGCTGGAGTTCTGATAACTGGAGCTGTTTGAATTTGGGTCGGTTCAGGCATGATGTCAGGTTTTGTTGATTGAAGGAAAGAAGGCTCGGTTGAAACAAATTCGCGTGGGAAAGATGGAGTTTCGGTTTGCTGAAGCGCCTCTATTTCGCTCATGGCGACGGCTGTTGCAACCTTCGCAGACCTGGAGGACGCATTTTCCACGCGGGCAGGCGCCGGAGTCTCTGCCACAGGAGAATCCATGGCGGCGACCGGCATTTGGTAAGGAATCGGCTGGCCTTGCCCAATTGGTTCGATCTCTGAGACCACCGGTTCGGCCTCTGAGACCACCGGTTCGGTCTCTGAGACCACCGGTTCGGCCTCTGGCACTATCGGTTCGGCCTCCGGCAGTATCGATTCCAATTCCGGCGTGGTGACGGCTTCCAAGATTTGTTTGCTCGCAACTTCCTCCACCGGCGAAGCTGGACTGATCCATTCCGCCGGAGCCGGCATTTCCGGTACCGGTGTGAGAGGCGGCGATAAAACCTCCTCAGTCGACTTGGCCGGCGCGGACGCAACTGCGCCTTGTTCGATAACGGGGCCGACAGCCTCGAGGGAGGTTTCTGGAAGCGATGACAAGTCAAGCTCTGGCTCAGGTGCACGCTGAACCGACGGTTCCGCAACGGCCGCGGGCATGTCCGGTGCCGTCCCAATTGCAGGAGGAGGAACGAATGAGCGGGCTCCTGCCTTTCCAACGGGAGGGACGCTTCGGCGCAAGGAAGGCTCCGAGGCCTTCAAGTGCAACGAGACTTGACGTGGACCCCCAACTAACCGATTTGCCATGGTTCGTCCTGGAGCAACCGCTGCGCCATTGCCGTCCTCAATGTGTAAGCCGATAGCTGGAGTTGGGCGGCGAAAGACCGAAATATTAGCCAAGCGACGACGAACTTCTGGAACAGTGGGAACAATTACCCACGCCAACAAACTGATTCCTGCCAAAACCAAGGCACCGACAAGTAGACTTCGTCCATCGGGGATAAACCGCCCGATCGTCTCGCCAACGGTGGGCCGTGAAACATCCCGAACATGCGCAGGAGCTAGCGCCGTAGCGGGAGTAGCCGAGGTTGCGGCGACAACAGGCGGAGTGGCTGAAGCCTTCTCTACATTTGTTTTCGCTTGCGCAACAGCGGGAGCTTCACGTTCGCTCACCGATTCGGTCGATGTCGTCACTGAAGCTGGCGGCGACGCGGCGGCCACTGGAGTAGTTTCCACAGTAGGTGCGAGCGCAGGCGCTAGAACGCCCGGAAGGTCTTCCGGCTTGGCTGGCGTTCCCGCGGCACTAGATCCACTTGAACCGATTGGAGGGGCCAGTGTGATCACTGGAGGAGTTGCCGCTGCTCCTGCAGCAGCAGGACTGCGTGCGGCGGCTTCTTTCGCCTGTTTGCCAGAAGCCGTCGTCCCGGGAATAGGACTTGGCTCAATCGCTGGGCTGGATTCCGTCTGTACGGACATAACCGTACTTGCCTCGGCGGCCTGCGCGGAGGAGCCGGCCAGAGCCGGACTCTGCATCCAACCAAGGTCGTAAAAAGCGTCCGCAAAAACAACGTTGAGCGCAGGCGAGTAAATCCTTTTGGCCGATGTGATCCAGTCCGTCGCCTTGTTTGGATTGTTGTGCTTAAACTCCCACGCTGCCTGAGCGTAGTAGAGTGCGGGCGTATCACCGGTAAATTGGAATTGTTCCATCATCTTTTGCGCCCGGCTCTCCTTACCCTCGAGCAAAAGCGTCATGAAAATCTTGAATTTGATCAGTTGTGAAGCCTGGTTCTTGTCCCCGCCTGGCGTCTGAGCAAACAAGGTTTCCAAACGCTCTCGCGCTTTGGGATAATCCTTCTTTTTAAATGGAATTTGAGCCAGGTTATACTGTGCTTCGCGGAACTTCGGATCGAGCTTAGTTGCCTTTTTAAAGGCCGCTTCCGCCAGATCGAATTCTTTTTGCTCCATCAAAATCTCGCCGCGCAAGTTAAGAATGGACGTTTGATTTGGATCCGCCCCATCGGCTTCATCGATAAATTTACGCGCTGCGGCAAAGTCACGCTGTTGGAAAGCCTGCTGGGCTTGCTCGAACCTTGAGCGAGCAAAAGCTTTGCTCTTGGCCGCGCGCTCAGATGGTGTCGCCAATTCGAGCGCGGCACGCGATTGCCCTGCCTGCTTTTCCAGCCAGCCAATTTCATACAAGGATTCGGCAAAAAGCTTGTTCAATTGCGGCGAAAAATTCTTCTCCGCCGCCGCCATCCAGTCCCTTGCTTCCTTGGTGTTTTTGCGCTGCAGCGCAATGGCGGCGTTGGCGTAATGGACCGCCGGTGTGTCAGGAGAGAGCTCAAATTTGGCCAGAATGGAATCGACCATGTTCTCCTTACCATCGAGGAGATAAGTCAGGAGAATCTTGTACTGGATCAGTTGAGCGGCGTCACCTTGCAGTTCCGACACATTATTTGAGAGCAAATCCTGAAAGCGATTGCGCGCTTCAGTCCAATCTTTCTTCAGGAATGGAATTTCCGCGAGATTAAAACGCGCGTTCCAAAATTTGGGATCAATCCTCAGCGCTTCGTGCAGCGCTCCTTCGGCTTTGTCATAAATACCTTCCCGCATCAGAATGACGCCGCGGAGATTTTGCGATTCCGCAAGATCGGGTTGACGCGCATCGATGGCGTCAAGTTGTTTGAGCGCTTCTGAAAAATTGTTCGCATCGAACTCGCGGAAAGCCTTGTCGTACATTCCCTCAAGTTCCGCTTTCGAGGGTGCGACATCATTTGCTGCAAAAGAACTGAGCACCAAAACGGTTATTGCCACGATTTTCCTGATCTTCATGCCGACACCTATAAAACCTTTTTGCGAGAGTGATGACAAGCCTAAAATTGGAAGGCTGACAAAGCAATGGTTCACTTCCATGAGAAAGCAGGAATTGCACCGAAAAAAGGCCCTATTCCGTGATCAATAAACCCCCAGGAAGCTCGCCCTTGCCGCATAAAGAAATCATTGCCGTTCGGACGCCATCCTCCTGCTAAGTTGCGCTTTTCCGCCCGGCCTCAGCATTTAAATTCGCGACCACTCTGAGCCCTTCCAGGGTTAGGTCGCGATGAATCGCGTGAATCTCAGACAGTTGCCCTGCGATTAGTCGCGCATAACCACCTGTGGCCACAACTTTCACCCGGCTTCGAGGAAATTGTTCCGTCTTGATCCGCGTGATGATTTCGCGAACCAAACCACGGTAACCGTATATGGCCCCGGACCTCATCGCCTCGATCGTTGACTTTCCCAAAGCCCTTCGCGGTTCTCTCAAGGAAAGTTTGGGCAAGAGAGCGGTGCGTTGATAAAGAAAATTTGTCATCGCTTCGAGTCCAGGCGCAATCACGCCGCCGATGTAACTCTTGCGTTCGGAAATAATGTCAAAGGTTACGGCCGTGCCAAAATCCACCACGATAGCGGGCCATCCATAAAGAAACGCAACCGCAGCGGCATTAGCGAGCCGGTCAGCTCCGATAGTTTTTGGAGCTGGATAATCGATCCCTACGCCCAGTTTTGAGCGCGCGTTCAACCAAAGTACTTTCGTCCTTCGTGCTGCCCTGCCCACCTCCCGGTTTTTCTTCGGCACAACAGAGCAAACAACTACCAGCTCAATCCTTCGTTTCTTGAGAACCCGACCGAGATATGAAGCCGTAAACTGATCGGTTGCGACGCGCTCAGAACGAAATAGTGCCGTTTTCGAAGCGAAGGCCAGCTTCGTGAACGAATTGCTGATATCGATCAACAGGTAATTAGTCGCGCGAATCATGGACAAAAGCGAGCGCGCCAAGCAGGCGCTACCGCGAAGGTGCCTCGCCGTCAAGTGCGCCAATCGAAGGGACTCGTCCTCTGGCGAGCTTGCGACGACTCCCTCCAATGGGTAGCCTCGATCCGTGAGAAGTTTGGTCCACCGGCCGCGACGCCTCCGACATTCCGCTGCCATGCGAAATCTCGTGCGCGAGACAAATTTGACGGCGCATGATTTTATCCTGCCTTTATTTGTTAGTGAGAAGGTCGAAAAGCGGCGGCCCATCGCGAGTATGCCGGGCGTCTTTCAATTTTCAGCAAGTGAGATTGTCGGTGAAGCGCAACGCGCACGAGATCTTGGACTGCAAGCGGTGCTGGTTTTCGGAATTCCGCACAAAAAGGATGAGAAAGCTACCGGCGCGTATGCCGAAGACGGTGTCGTGCAACAGGCCCTGCGCGGAATCAAGCAGAAATGTCCCGAGCTGGTCGTCATTACCGATGTTTGTTTATGCGAGTATATGAGTCACGGTCACTGTGGTGTCACCCGGATTGATGGCGATCATTTCCACGTGCTAAATGATGAGACGGTGCAGCTTCTCGTGAAAACGGCGCTCTCGCATGCTGCCGCCGGTGCCGATATGGTCGCGCCCAGCGACATGATGGACGGCCGGATCGGCGCGATCCGTCAAGCGCTCGATAGCAATGGTTTCCATGAAACCGGGATAATGAGTTACGCCGCAAAATTCGCTTCGGTTTTTTACGGACCGTTTCGCGAGGCCGCAGAAAGTCCGCCGCAATTTGGCGACCGTCGTTCTTATCAAATGGACTGCGCGAACGCCGAGGAAGCGCTGCGCGAAGTGGCTCTCGATATCAACGAAGGCGCAGACATTGTCATGGTAAAACCGGCTATGCCGTACCTCGATATCCTTTGGCGCGTGCGTGAGCGATTCGGCAAACCAACCGCCGTCTACCATGTCAGCGGAGAGTACGCCATGATCAAGACCGGAGTGGAACAGGGATTTTTCGAGGAACGCGCGGCGGTGCTCGAAATTATGACATCGCTCAAGCGCGCCGGCGCCGACATTATCATAACTTATTGGGCAGGTGAGCTAGCGGAATGGGCGCGCGACTGATTGAGCGAAGAGCAGAAACGGCGACGCATGCGCAATTGAAACGGCTTGCCCTTCTCTGGGCGCAAGCGCAGGGATATTCCGCCTGCGCCGCCGAGGTCACCTTACCAAAATGTCACTACCGCGCCGACGTCGCCGCATATCGCCCAGGGCTGAAGGGAAATGGATCGACCGCCATTTTTGAATGCAAGCAAGCATTGCCTGATTTGCGCAGGGACAATTGTTGCAGCGCGAAGACACGCGAACGTCTCCAAACAGTTCACCGCCGCCGTCTGCTCCTGGAGAGACATTTGCGGGTGCATTATCCAGGTTTACGGATTGCGGACTCCCTCTTCGCGGAATTCGACTCGCATAATTTCGCAGCGATCGAACACCGCAACTATGCGCGGGTGTTGCGCGAGCTCACCGCATTACAGAATCGACTCTACGATTGCACAAAATTTGAAAAACTACTTCGCTATGGTTGCGCCAATTTATTCTTTCTCGTTCTCCCTAACGACTTATTGCACGAGTCCGAGATTCCTATAGGGTGGGGCGCGCTCATCGAATCTGACGGTTTTCTATCATTGGCGCGCAAACCTGTTTGGCAGGAGAACGCAGCCGAAAATCGGCTTCGTTTTTTACAATGCATTGCCGCGGCTGGAACGCGCGCACTCAATCGACACTTGAAAATTACCTTCGAAGAAGTGGTTACGGCGCGCTCTCATTCGTATTTATGCCACTCCGAGATGGCGTTAAATGGCGAACCCAACCGGCAAAAGCTTCCACCGCCCGCTGAAGAGATGATTGAACGTTAGCGGCCCGAAACCGAAACAAGCAAATTCCGGCCGGTCATTTCCGGCGGCTGCGGCATTCCCAAAAGGAACAGAAGCGTCGGCGACACATCGGCAAGAATCCCATCATTACAGCGGAATTTTGTGGCATCATGCGCAACATAAATGCAGTGGACAAGATTGGTTGTATGCGCGGTGTTTGGAGAGCCGTCGGGGTTACGCATCTGTTCGCAATTTCCATGGTCGGCGGTAACAATACATTTTCCGCCAAGATCAAACAGCGCCGGAATAATCCGCCCAACGCACTCGTCGACGGTCTCGACCGCTTTGATTCCTGCTGCGATAACGCCGGTGTGTCCTACCATGTCGGGATTGGCGAAATTAAGAATGACCAAATCGTAATTAGCCATGCGCGCTAGAACCTCATCCGTGACCAATCGCGCGCTCATTTCCGGTTGCAGATCGTAGGTCGCGACTTTAGGAGAGGGCACGATCTTTCGGTCTTCTCCGGGAAAAGCGCGCTCGATTCCGCCGTTAAAAAAGTACGTGACGTGCGGATATTTTTCCGTCTCGGCAATGTGCAATTGTGATTTGCCGGCGGCGCTCACCACTTCGCCGAGAATGTGAACGAGCTCTTGCGGCGGGAATATGAAAGGCGACGGATATGTCGCATCGTACTGCGTCAGCGTGACGAAATGAACTCGTGGCCAATGTTCACGATCAAAGCAATCAAAGTCTTTTAGCAAAAATGCCTGTGAAAGTTGCCGGGCGCGATCAGCCCGAAAATTGAAAAACAAAACGGTATCGCCGTCGCGAATCCGCGGCTGGTTGGGATAGGCAAAAATTAGCGGCGGCATAAATTCGTCGGTTTTGCCCGCGCGATACTGACGCGCCAACGCGACAAATGGCGATGATTCACAGACTTCCCCTCGACCAAGAACGACTGCGTCCCAAGCTTGCTTCGTCCGGTCCCAGCGACGATCACGATCCATGGCGTAATAGCGGCCGACCACCGTAATGATTCGCGCGCCGCTCTCTTTCAGCTTCTCTTCGCAAATTTTCAGATAATCCGCACCGCCCGTTGGGGAAGAATCGCGACCGTCAGTGAATGCATGCACATAAATCTCGGAAACACCCGCCGTTTTGGCGGCATTCGCGAGCGCAATCATGTGCAGATAATGGCTGTGCACGCCGCCGTCGGAGACAAGTCCGAGCAAATGAAGGCGATGACCGCGCGCCGCGGCAAACGCTTCTTGAAGCACAGGATTGCGCGTCAATTCACCTTCTGCGATCGCCTTGTTAATCCGCGTCAGATCCTGATAAACAATGCGGCCAGCCCCCAGATTGAGATGACCGACTTCGGAGTTGCCCATTTGGCCCTCCGGTAATCCAACGTCCAGGCCGCTCGCGCTCAATTTTCCTCCAGGGTAATCCCGATAGAGTTGATCGTGAAACGGGGTATGGGCGAGCAAAGTTGCATCACCGTTTTCTTCCCGCTTGGCCGGGCCGCCGGCGTTAATACCCCAGCCGTCTCGGATAATAAGCATGACGGGGCTGGTCATATTCGGCGCACTTTGCCGATGACTAACAACAACGACAAGCGATCTTTCGTTGACAACATAGAATGGGCGCAGCTACATCGCCCTCGTGAAGTGGCGCAATCAGATGTTGGCGTTAGTCTGTTTGCTCGCATTCGCCGGTCTTGGAATCCTGTATTTTCAGCATTGGGTCGTCCAAAAGCCATTCGGAATCATCTTGTTTATCGGTGAGGGACTGGCGCCACATCGATTAGCTGCGACGCGCGTTTATGCCGGTGGGGCGGATGCCAAATTGACTCTCGATTCCATGCGGCATCTCGCCTTAATCATGAACTACTCGGCGGATTTCGCCACTCCCGATCAAGCCGCCGCGGCCACGGCGATCGCGACAGGGGTGAGAGTGAACAATCAGGCAATTGCGGTGGACGGGGAAGGTAAACCGATCGCGAGCATCATAGAACTGGCACGTGAGCATGGCAGGGCTACCGGCCTGATAACGAACGCGAGATTAACGGACCCGACGAGCGCCGCTTTCTACGCTCATCCCGCTGACGGTAAAGATATTGACAATATCGCGCGCGAGTTTATCGACGGCAGTAAAATTGACATCGCGATGGGCGGCGGCATCGCGCAGTTTCTTCCACAAGAGAAGGGCGGACAGCGCCAGGACCACCGCGATCTGTTGCTCGAATTGCGTCGCAATGGTTTCGATGTGATCCAGACGCGTAGTGAGCTTGAGTCGGTTCCGGCGTGGCGGATCCCGAAACTATTCGGTGCCTTCGCGAAGGCGGACATGGCCTTTACCAATCAACTCGAAGAGAAAAAGGAGCAGCCTGGCTTACCTGATATGGTCCGGCGGGCCATTGAACTGCTTCAGTATAATGCCGGCGGCTACCTGCTCGTTGTTGATGCAGGGTTGATCCGGAAAGCAGCGCAAGAAAACAATGCAGAACGGACGCTTGCCGAAACTGTCGAACTAGATCGAGCGGTGGCAACGGCGCGGCGCTATGCCGGGCCGAAGTCGACAATTATCGTCTGCGGTGACGTCGCCATCGGTGGATTGAGTTTGAATGGCTTCCCATTCCGGAACGACAGCGGAATCGCGCTTCTTGGGCTCAACTCGGCGGGCCAGCCATGGATTACATGGGCGACTGGCCCAAACGGCATAAAGTCTTACGGAGCAGACAAGTTGACGCCAAGAAATGAAAAGGTGGACGCCAGTGACCAGCCGGAACCTTCCAGCCCAAATTATCTAGAGCCGGCAACGCTTTACGCCAAGTTGGCCCTCAATACCGTTGACGATGTCGTCGCATTCGGCACAGGTCCCGGAACAGAGGCTTTACAGGGTTCGCTCGAAAACACGATCATTTTCAAAATTATCCGCAACGAGCTCTAGGGCTCGCGAGAGCCGACTACAAAAAAGCCCGTTCATCGGCTTTGACCGAGGAACGGGCTTTCTGTGGGGGAATTGTTACTAGGGGCTGAGAGGAAGCACTTCGGGAATGAAGGTGAACGGAGGAGGATCAGGAAGGGGTGGAGCTGGACCTTCCTCGGGCGGTCCTTCTTCGGGCATTTCCTTGCCGAAGTCCTTGCCGCTTCCCAAATCCTTTCCTTCCGCAACAGTTTTGCCGTCAAATTCGGCTGCCTCACGAGCAGCGCTGGTGGTATTGGCCGCAATCAAGTTTCCCGTTTTGCTTCCGCCAAAAGCGGCAATCTCGGACACAGAGAAAGGGGCGTCCTGCGCGGCCGGAGACCACTTTACCATGACATAACGACCAGTGGTCTCTGGAAAGTCAATCGCGGCATGCCCTGTTCCGTTGTCCATCACCAAGCCGACCGACTTCATACTGGCCGAGGCAGAGTCATCGAGCTTGAGGGTTTTTGGCGCGTTTTCGGGATGTGATGCCGGTAACGATTCCAAAACAAAAAATTCGACATTGCCTGAGCGCGGTGAGTAAAGAGTCGAAATGCGGCGTAACCTCGTAACTTTACCCAGATCAATCACCGCCGTCGGGGACGTGTCGCTTGAAGCGAACGTGTAAGCGGTCGAGGGCTGATCATCGATCATATTGTTCGCTCCTTTTATGTCATCGCCGGAACTGACATACAGGGCACGTGCCTTCGCATGAACGTCTGTGAGATTATAGCTGATCAACCCAAAGCTATCTGTTTGATTCACATTGTGTTTCCGCGCCCGTGGCATCGTGAACGCCGCAACCGTCGGCATCGAGTAGACGCCTAACGACGCGATCCGACCGGGTTGCGTTACATTAAATGTCAATTTGATGTATTTCGCTTCGCTCGGACCCACCTTAGCCTTTACCGCATCGGCGGTTAATTCCTGCTGCGAAACCATGTGCCATTGTGGGCTGTCAGCCGGCAGCTTCGCATTGGAAGTCGAAATAGTTACATCGCCCTTAACGTCATGAGTAAGGAACGAGATAGTGTCTATCTGTTCGATTTGAGAAAGAGAAATCAGCACGGTCTTGCTCCCGTCGGACAAGGCATAACCGACCGTGGGATCGCCACAGAGTAGTGTCGCCTCGGCGCCGTTCCGATTTTCCGCTTTAGAGTCTGTTGAGTTGCTCCCGGGATCTGCCTCCACTCGAGCGCCGAGATAATATCGAGCCAAATTTTCAGGGTACGCCGGGGCTTGTTCCACGGTTAGGGGCGGTACTTTTTGAAGCACCAAGCCGGCGAAAGAAGTAACAACTGCCAGGAGATAGACGCCGGCTGTAAGGCAACAGAGCTTGCAGAGACGAAAAGTACGTGCGCTCATAATTTCCATAGATACAAAAACGATAATAGCGACCGCCTCCTCCTTTGGCAATACAAATCTTGGACGCCTAGAGTTTTTCTCACGGTCCTTCTTCCAATGGGGAAACCCGATTTCCTATACACTTCCAGCTAGTTATCTCGAACAAGCAACCAGTCCAAATTACCTTTTCCGCGATGTTACAACAACCCGCGAAATGACGCAACGCTTTGACGTCGCCACGATTTGCTCCCGTCCGAACCGCAGCCACTGCTGAAGCGATCAACGGCCGCGCGAGATGCGGTGAACCCTGCTGACTTAATTCTTGGCGACCAGGGTTCCCGAGGCAGCGCGGTACTTTCGTGAACCCGCGTAGGCGTAGAGAGGAATGTAAGAGTGATCGCCAACATCAGCCGAGCGGTATGCCGACCAGTTGATGGTCGGATCCAAAACGTAGCTTCCGCTCGCAATGGTCCATTCGAGCCAAGCGTGCGTCTTGCGACTGGTCCGTGTACGGTGGCCAATCACCAACCGAATATTTTGGGCACCATAGGAGTGCATTTTCTGATAAAGAGCTACCGCTTTTCCTTTGCAATCGGCAAAGGCGCCTGATTCCACTTCGGCTGGTGTCTTCCATTCGGTGGTAAAACCGTACGGAATGCCGCGCAAATCCTGGATCCAATGATTGACCAACTCCAAAGACACATTTTCCTTGTGTGCGCTGTTCTTGGTGAAGAGAACGGGCTGAATGCGGCTCATTTGGTGATCATAGGGAGTAGAGCCGACGCTCAGGAAAACAGAGTTAGCGAAACAGGAGACGGAAGAGAGGCCGACAAGAGCGGCGATCAGGGCAAGGATTTTCTGGGGGCTGAGCGGCTGTAAACTGACAGTAATCATAGTAATTATGACTCCTATAAGCACCGCTCGTGCCAATATCTGCGCCGCATCCCAGCCGGTGGGTCCTATACCGATGCAAGGACCCCATGGCTCACGGCCGCAGCCTCAATCGCAACTGCTCCTGTGAAGCGGGAATTCGCCGGTGTCCGTTTCCTGGGTATTTCGCGATACGGCACACCGCGCCTGTTAAAAGGGTGATCTCTTCTGCGAGCGTCCCGCCCAGCGCGCTGTCGCCCCGCCCTGCCGCTAACCGCCGGGCGCCTTGCGTAATTTTCCCTCAACGACCCTGAAAACTGCCCAACTCCTGCCCAGCCAGCGCAGTGAGAATACAATCCGCGGTCACAAAGATGAAACGACGGCTCTCTTTGAACGCACCAGACCTGCGATACCTGGCAAAGCCAGTGCGATTGGATGCTAGCCAGGCATGGTGATGATCCGCGACAAATGTGTAGAGAAACCCGAGAACATGATTACAGGCTTGTTCGATTACATTTTTTGGCACAGGAACGCTTCAATCCTCTGCCGGGCTCCCAACTATTAATATAGACCAATAGCCATTGGCAAAAATTCAGCGCAGTAATCCGCTAGTTGCAAGCCATCACTTTTCGCCGGAATAGCAGCTTTTCGTGACAGACAAGATCGGCACTCACGACAGAATTTGGCAAGGCGCATGGTTGGCTTTGGCGGTGGTCGTTTTTGGCCTCACTGTCGCAATTCGAATTCGACTCCTGGGGATTCCGCTGGAGCGGGACGAAGGCGAATACGCTTATGCCGGCCAACTCATCTTGCAGGGGATCCCCCCCTATAAGTTCGCCTACAACATGAAATTTCCCGGAACTTATGCCGCTTATGCGGGGATCATGTCGATCTTCGGCCAGACGATGACTGGAATTCATTTGGGATTACTTTTGGTCAACGCTGCCACAGTCGCGTTGATCTTTTTCCTAGGCCGGCGACTGGTAAATTCGATGACAGGAATCGCAGCAGCGGCGAGCTATGCGATTCTTTCTGTTAGCCCATCGGTGTTGGGGTTCGCTGGTCACGCTACACATTTCGTGATGCTACCCGTTGTCGGTGGCGCGCTGCTCTTGCTCAACCACTCAGATCGGCACCCGCTGGGACGACTACTCGCGAGCGGACTGCTCTTTGGTCTTGGACTGCTCATGAAGCAGCCTGCGATTTTTTTTATTTTGTTCGGCGCAGTTTATCTCCTCTCTCATGATTACCGGGCGGGTCTAAGTTGGAGACAAACAATTCTTCGTACCGTCGTCTTCAACTGCGGCGCAATCCTGCCTTTCGGGGTTACGTGTCTTCTTTTGTGGCGAGCAGGCGTGTTGGGGAAATTTTGGTTCTGGGCAATCGACTATGCACGCCAATATGGCGGTTTGCTTTCCCTCTCCGAAGGAGCCCGAGTTTTCCTTTACAACATAACGCGCGCGATTGGTTCCAGCTGGCTCTTGTGGGTGCTGGCTGGGATTGGTCTGGTCGCAGGAATGTGGGATAGGCGAACCCGCGCCAGTACAGGTTTTCTTGTCGGCCTGCTCGTGTTCTCAACGTTGGCGCTCTGTTCCGGATTTTACTTTCGGTATCACTACTTTATTCTGGTTCTTCCAGCAATTTCGCTACTTGCCGGCGTTGCCACGGTCCAGGTCTCGAGCCTATTGACCGGTCATGTGAGCACAGGCCGGTTTATCTCCCTTCTTCTGTTTAGCGCGGCTCTAAGTTGGCCCATCTTCGGAGAGAGAAACTTCTTCTTTTGCCTTTCTCCAGCGAGAGCTTGCCGAACGATTTACCCGGAGAGTCCATTCCCAGAATCCATCCGAATTGCAGAATATGTGCGCGAACATACAAACGTGAATGACACAATCGCAGTCTTAGGATCCGAGCCTCAGATTTACTTTTATTCAAAGCGGCATTCTGCCACGGGCTACATTTACACTTACAGCTTAATGGAACCGCAAAAGTTTGCCCACCGGATGCAGCTTGAGATAATTCAGGAGATTGAATTTGCGCGGCCAAAATATTTGATCTCCGTAGTGATAAACGACTCCTGGTTAGAGCGGTCCGGATCTCAGCGACTTATCTTCACTTGGGCAAATGAGTATACGGCGCAGAACTATACCGTAGTCGGTCTGGTCAACATCGTCGCTCCAGGTCGAACCGATTATTATTGGGGAGATATCCCGCAGTCAGTGCCGCAGTTAGGAGATTATATCTTGGTTTACGAAAGGAAGTCCTAGACCCCGTTTTATACCCGCAAATTGTAGCAGCGGTTTGAGCGCACCGTTATCCTATAGAAATACCGAGGAGGTACAGAGAATTTCGGATGGGCGGCCGGCCTCGATTCTTCGAGTACTGCGATCCTTGGCTCATTCACAATTATAGCGCCGCACGTGCACCGTATCAGTCCTCAATCAATAGCTCCACCGAAGCGGAACCAGCGCTGGTTAGCTTTGGGTGTCTGCATTTTTCTTGTGGCTATTACGTGGCTGGTGTTCGGTCAGACGCTCCGGCATGAGTTCACCAACTACGATGACCAGGACTATGTCTATGAAAACACCAAAGTAACAAGCGGTCTCAGCGTCGCCGGCATTGAGTGGGCCTTCACCCACATTCACGCCCACAACTGGCATCCGCTGACGACAATCTCGCACATGCTGGACTGCCAGTTATATGGACTGAAGGCCGGAGCGCATCATTTCACCAATGTTTTGCTGCATACGGTTGCAGTGCTCTTGCTATTTGTCGTGCTCCGAGAGATGACAGGCGCGCTTTGGCCAAGCGCTTTTGTGGCAGCAGTGTTCGCGGTTCATCCCATGCATGTAGAATCGGTGGCCTGGGTGGCCGAGCGAAAAGATGTGCTCAGCGCCGTCTTTTTCATGCTGACGCTGTTTGCTTATGTTCGTTATGCGCGCGCGCCATCAATCGGACGCTATTTGGCAATCACATTCCTGTTCACCCTCGGTTTGATGTCCAAGCCGATGCTGGTGACCCTGCCGCTCGTGCTTTTGCTCTTGGATTACTGGCCGCTGCGTCGCATTGAGAAATCCTCCTCAGCAAAGTCGAAAAGCAAAATTGTGAGCTGGTGGGATCGACAAACCATCGCGCAAAGATTGCTCCTGGAAAAAATTCCGCTGCTCGCCCTCTCCACCGCATCAGGCATCGTGACATTTCTTGCCCAACGACATGTACTCGGTTGGACCGAGCAACTTCCTATTTCACCGCGAGTCAACAACGCCGTGGTAACCTACGTCGCCTACATTGGGCAAATGCTCTGGCCAGTGAAGCTCGCAGTTTTCTATCCTCATCCAGAAAACCGGCTGCCGCTTTGGGAAATCGCTCTGGCGCTCGCAGTTTTGATAATCGTCACTGTAGCGGCGTTCGCTCTGCGGAAACGACGCTACTTCATAACGGGCTGGTTCTGGTAC